>Ga0182024_10011727_pt1 | contig 17518 bp, 12 predicted proteins | sample P32metaG_FD_120480 | JGI IMG/M metagenome (GOLD analysis project Ga0182024, IMG submission 120480) | Permafrost microbial communities from Stordalen Mire, Sweden - P3-2 metaG (Illumina Assembly) | ecosystem: Environmental > Terrestrial > Soil > Wetlands > Permafrost | place: Sweden: Stordalen... | reverse complement strand
GCCCTGATTTCGCGCGGGATGCTAACCCCCTCACCCCAACCCTCTCCCCCGGAGTACCGGGGGAGAGGGGGCCGAACCCCGAATGTTCCGAACGAAAATCGTTCACGGCGTTGCCCTTCGGGGCTGAATATGTCCAAGAAGTTCCTCACCAATTGTGCTGTGGCTTTAACTGTCTCACATCCTCTCCACCGTTCGAATCCCCAGCAATTCCAGGCACTGCTTCAGCACCCGGCCCGTCAAATCGCACAGCAGCAGCCGGCTTTCACGCAGCGCCGGCGTGTTCGCCTTGAGCACGGGACAATTCTGAAAGAAGCCGCTATAGGCCTTGGCCAGGTCCCAGAGATACGAAGTGATGACGTTCGGCTGATACTCCGCCGCCGCGACCAGCAAGTTCTCTTCGAGCCGCAAAAGTTGCAGCGCCAAGGCCCGTTCGTGCGCCGATTCCAGCAACGGCAGCGGCGGTTGGGCGCGGAACCTTCCAACCTCCTCGCCGCTCTTGAGAAAGATGCTTCGATTGCGAGCATAGGCGTACTGCATATACGTGGCCGTGTTGCCGTTCATCGCGAGCATCTTGTCAAAATCGAACTTGTAATCAGTGTTGCGATTTTGGCAAAAGTCGGCATATTTCACGGCACCCAGGCCGATCGCCTGGTAGACCTCCGCTTTTTCTTCGGGGCTGAGTATTGCCGGCGTCTGTCCCTGATCGAGCGCTTCTTGAATCGCTCGCTCGTAGACCTGCTCGGCCCGGCTCACCGCTTCATCGAGCAGCGCCCCGAGCTCGACCATGCCGCCTTCGCGCGTCTTGAGCGGCCTGCCATCCTTGCCCAGCACCGAGCCGAAGGAGATGTGCGTCAGCTCTATCTTGTCGTAACCCCAGCGGCGGGCGGCGTCGAAAACGTTTTTGAAATGCAGCGACTGGCGAAAATCAACCACATACAGCGCGGTGTCGGCCTTGAACGTCTCCACGCGATACTTGACAGTGGCCAGGTCCGTGGTCGTGTAGGTGAAGGCGCAGTCGGTCTTTCGAATGAGGGCGGGCGGCTCCTTTTCGCCGAAGAAGATGGCCACGGCCCCTTTGCTGACCTGGGCGATGCCCTTGTCCAGCAGGTCCTGGACGACGTCGGCGAGCATCGGCTGATAAAAGCTCTCGCCGAGCGTGTGATCGAAAACCACGTCCAGCCGGCGATAGATTTGATTGATCTCCTCCAGGCACCAGGGCATGAATTCTTTCCATAGCCGGACGTTTTCCGGATCGCCTTCGTGCAGCCTGGCCGTTTCGAGCCGGCAGGCGTTGCCGATCGGATCGTGCCGGGTGTCGTCGTCCTCATCGACTTGCATCAGGTTGCGCACGGCGAGGTAGAGCCGGGTCAACTCGCGCACGGGATCGGTCTTGAAAGCAGCATCCTCGCGCAGATTCTTAAAGCCGTAGAGCAGGATGCCGAACTGCGTGCCCCAATCGCCGAGGTGGTTGTCGGCAATGACGTGATGACCCATGAAGCGCAGCAACCGGGCCAGCGCGTCGCCGATGATCGTGGTGCGCAGATGGCCGACGTGCATCGGCTTGGCGACGTTGACGGAGCTGAAATCGATCACGATGGTTCGCGCCGGCGAGACCGGTTCGACGCCGAGCCGGGCATCGAGGGCCATGCCGCGCAGCCGCTCGGCGAGCCAGGAATCCTGCAAGCGCACGTTGATGAACCCCGGCCCGGCGATCTCGGGCTTTTGCAGGAAATCGCCCAGCTCGAGGCGATCGACGATCTCCTGGGCGACGTCGCGCGGCTTCTTGCCGAGGCTCTTGGCCAGGCTCATGGCGCAGTTGGCCTGGTAGTCGCCGTGCTTGGCGTCCTGGGCCGGCTTGATCATGGCCAGGTACGGCTGCGGATCGGGGACGAGCTGCTGGAGGGCGTCGTGAAAGCGAGCCTGGATCAGGGACAGAAGATTCATGATGGGTCCTTTTCGGCGTGTTCGCGGACGCTACGCCGCAAGCGGCGCCCGACTACGAGCGGTTGCTCTCCCAGAGCCGAAAGCCGCCCAGAAAGGCGTTGGCGTTGTCGCCCGCCCGGCAACCGTTGGGCAGCATCTTCAATTTCTTGACGTTGCCGCCGCCCAGAACGACGTCGGTCGGCAGCAGGGCGGCCATCAGACGCACGATCACGTCCACGACGTACTTGCGCCATCTCTTCTTGCCGACCCGTTCCAGGCCACGGATGCCGACGTAGTCCTCGTAGGTCGCCTTGCGATAAGGAAGGTGCGCCAACTCCATCGGCCAGATGCAGTTTTCGGCGACCAGCGTGGAACCCAGTCCGGTGCCCAGGCCGAGGAACAGCAGCTTGCCGCCCTTGAAGCTGCCGAGGGCCTGCATGGCGGCGTCGTTGATGATCTTGACCGGACAGCCGAACGCGGCGTCGTAATCGAAGGCGACCCAGCCCGGCGCGAGATTCGGCGGCTCGGCCACGGGATGACCGTCGATCACGGGGCCGGGATACCCGATCGACACGGCGTCGTACTTCCATTCCTGGGCGAGATGCTTGACGCCGGCGACCATCTCCTGGGGCGTCATGGTCGGGCCGGACGGGAACTTGCGCGACTCGGATCCGCTGCTGAGCATGATCTTCACGCTGGTTCCGCCGACGTCGATGGCCAGTACATTCATGGTTTACCCCCACATTTGTCGTCGTTTAGCCGCTCGCCTCTGGCGAGCGCGCGGGAACCCCCGCGCTCGCCGGAGGCGAGCGGCTAAACGGGAATTTATTACGCCTCCGCCAGCCACGCCTTGGCGGCATCCATCTGAGGTGCGTCGAAATAACGAAGCTTGGCCATGGTGAACGGCTTGCACACGGATGCCATCCACTTCTCCCACTTCTGGTCGCCGACCAGGGCGATGCGTTCGATCTTGGTGCAATGCGTGGTGGAGAACTTGATGTCGTCCCACAAGGCGTGCAGGTCCCAGCCATGGAAATCGTGAAACTGAGCCAGCAGCCGGATCTTGCCTTCCTTGGCGATGGCGTTATCGACCAGGGGCACGAACTTCTTGTAGTCCTCATCGTGCAGCTGTCCGGACATCTTGAAGGCGAGGACCTTCGGGGATTCGGCTGAAAGTTGCTCGATCATGGTTGCACCTCCATTGAATGAGTGGTGTCGGGCTTGCAATGCCCGCCAAAGGTAATCGTACTGCATCGGGCGTCAATTGGCAGTCATCACTTGCCATCAATGGATTCGTTGCAGGGGGTAGTGTGGGGGGGTAGCAATGCAACGAATCCTTCTCGGGCTCCGAAAACGGGAAAATCTGTTTTCATATCGCTCCGAGCAACTTATAATCCATACCGTCCCTCCGAGCCGTCTTTCCCATGGGATTGTCATGATGAAAATGCCGCCATTCGCTTCGCCCGCGCTGTTCCTGTGGGCCATCGTTTGCTTTCCGGTCGTCACGGTGAATGTGCGGGCACAATCGCCGCGGCCCATCGAGTTCAATCGCGACGTCAGGCCCATCCTGTCCGACGCCTGCTTTCACTGCCATGGCCCCGATAAATCGAAACGCAAGGCGGGATTGCACTTCGACACCGAGGAAGGAGCCCGCGCCGATCTGGACGGCCATTTCGCCATCGTGCCGGGCAGCCTCGAACAGAGCGCCATGATCCAGCGCATCTTGACGGCCGACAAGTCCAAACGCATGCCGCCGCCATCCGCGGCCGTTGGGTTGACCGCCAGGCAGATCGATACGCTCAAACGCTGGGTGACCGAAGGGGCCAAATGGCAGAAGCACTGGGCCTTCATCCCGCCTGTCCGTCCCGCTCTGCCGGCGGTCAAGGACAAGGCCTGGCCACGCAATCCGATCGATCACTTCGTGCTGGCCCGGCTCGAAGAGGAAGGGCTCCGTCCGGCGCCGGAGGCCGATCCGGTCACGCTGCTGCGCCGGCTATCGTTCGACTTGACGGGGCTGCCGCCGACGCCGGAGGAGGTGGACGATTTTGTTGCCGCCTGGGCGGGGGCGGCCGCCAAGCGGCAAGCCGCCGTGGAAAAGGCGGCGGATCGCTTGCTGGCGTCGCCTCGCTTCGGCGAACGCATGGCCCAGCGCTGGCTGGACGGCGCTCGCTACGCCGACACCAACGGCTACCAGACCGACGGCGATCGCATCATGTGGCGCTGGCGCGACTGGGTCATCGACGCCTTCAACAACAACATGCCCTTCGACCGCTTCACCAAGGAGCAAATCGCCGGCGACATGTTCCCTGGCGCGACGCTGGAGCAAAAGATCGCCACGGGGTTCAATCGCAACCATCGAGGCAACTCCGAAGGCGGCGTCATCCCGGAGGAATTCGCCGTCGAATACGTGGTCGATCGCGTCGATACCACCTCGACCGTCTGGCTCGGCCTGACGACGGGTTGCGCTCGCTGCCACAATCACAAGTACGACCCGATCACCCAGAAAGAGTTTTACCAGCTCTTCGCGTACTTCAACAACGTCCCCGAACGCGGCAAGGCGATCAAGTACGGCAACTCGCCGCCTTACATCAAGACGCCGACGCGCGAACAGAAAAAGAAGCTCGACGAATTGACGGCCCTCGCGACCTTGAAGGAAAAGACCTTCCGCGGGCTCGATGGCGAATTGAAGATCGCCCAGGACAGGTGGGAAAAGAGGTTTGCACGGAACTTCGTCGCGGCGGACCTTGTCTATTTAAATGTGAACAAAGACGGGACGCTTGCCAACATTAACGAAGAGCTGAGCACGCCGCAGCAGGTGAAAACCTATCTGGATGCCAGGAAAACGGAGATCGAACAAAGCGCTCAGGGGCCTGACGGCAAGAAGCGCGAGGCCAAGATCGTGGTGGTGATCAGGTCCCACGAGGCCGTGCGTGCTGCACGGATTGTTGCCTTGATCGATGCGTGCGAGAAGGCTGGCTACGAGGTTGGGGTACTGCGCGTCATGAAGGATCAGCACTTCGAATGGTCCTATCAGCGCGGCCTGCTGACGCATCTGGCGTCAGGCGGCGACAAGCTCGTGGACCCCGTCAGCGTGGGAGCGTTCGGTTTCTTCGATAAGTTCACCATCGCCGCCCGCATTTTCCCCCAGGGAAAGCAGGGCGGCACCATCGTTTCGCGCATGGAAGACGCCGATCGCGGCGAGGGCTACAGCGTCAACCTGATCGATGGAAGGATTCACGTTCACCTCGTCAAGCGCTGGCTCGACGATGCCATCCGCGTTGAGACCGAGCAGAGCCTGGCCCCCGATCGCGCCCACCACGTGCTGTTTTCTTACGACGGCTCCCGCCTGGCTTCGGGCGTGAAGGTTTTTATCGATGGCCGGCTCGCCAAGCTGAAGGTCAACCTCGACGATCTGAACCAGTCGTTCGGCACCAAGCAGCCGTTCCGCGTCGGGGCCGGCGGCGGCAACGAAAGCCGATTCAGCGGCAGCATCAACGATATTCGCATTTACGATCACGTGCTCGCCCCTCAGGACGTCGCCGGTCTGGCCAATCGCGACGCCATCGAGAGCATCGTGGCGACAGCTCCCGAGAAACGCAGCGCCGCCCAGGCTACCAGGCTCCGCTCCTACTTTCTCGACAATCTAGCTCCCGTCCACATTCGCCAGGCGTTCGAGGAAATGCTCAGGTCCAAGAACGAACTGGAACGCTTCGACGAAAGCCTGCCTACCACCATGGTGATGCAGGAGATGCCCACGCCGCGGCCCACGCACATCCTGCTGCGCGGCGAATACGACAAGAAGGGCGCGAAGGTCTTGCCCGGCGTGCCCGGCGCTCTGCCGCCGCTGCCGAAGGGGTCGCCGAACAATCGCCTGGGTTTCGCGAACTGGCTCGTGGCGCGGGACAATCCGCTGACCGCCCGCGTCACCGTCAATCGCTTCTGGCAAATGCTGTTCGGCACGGGCATCGTCAAGACCGTTGAGGACTTCGGCGCCCAGGGCGATTGGCCCAGCCATCCGGAACTGCTCGATTGGCTCGCGGTCGAGTTCATGGACGGTTCGCCGAACTGGGACGTCAAACGCTTGCTCAAGACCATCGTCACCAGCGCCACGTATCGGCAATCCTCGCGTGTCACCCCGGAGGCACGCCAACGGGACCCCGATAATCGTCTGCTGGGGCGAGGCCCTCGAATCCGCCTGTCGGCCGACATGATCCGCGATCAGGCCTTGTTCGCCAGCGGCCTGCTGGTCGAGAAGATCGGCGGCCCCTCGGTCAAGCCGTATCAGCCCGCGGGCCTCGCCAAGGAGCTGACCGGCACGGAAGACTACGTGCAGGATCACGGCCCGAACCTCTATCGCCGCAGCCTGTACACCTTCTGGAAGCGGACCATCGCCCCGGCGACGCTGCTGAACTTCGACGCCGCCAATCGCGAAACCTGCGTCGTCCGCGAGACACGCACCAACACTCCCCTGCAAGCGCTCAACCTGATGAATGAGATCACCTTCGTCGAAGCCGCCCGCGTTTTGGCCGCGCGCGTGCTGCAGGAATCCGGGCCTGATGTGGATGCGCGCTTGACGCACGCCTTCCGCCTGACGGCAGCGCGAGTGCCGCGCGCGGAGGAGCTGAAGGTCCTGCGTACCGCTCTCGAGTTTCATCTGGCAAACTATCGCCGATCCCCCGCCGCGGCGCAGAAGCTGGTCGGCACGGGGGAGGCGCCGCGCTATCGTTCGCTGGACGTCTCCGAACATGCGGCGTACACGGCGGTGTGCAACTTGATCTTGAACCTGGATGAAGTGATTACGAAGGAGTAGGCGACATTCGCTAGGAAGCCCGTCCCACAAGAAAACAGGAGATCATCATGCGAACCATATTGTTCTGCTCGCTGCTCGCCACTCTGGCTCTTGTCGAACCCGGTCAATGTTTCCAGGACAAACCCGCCAAGACCGTCGAGCAGATCGCCGAGCAGGCCAAGCCGTCGGTGGTCGTGATCCTTTCGACCGCCCGGGACGGCAAACGTCAGGGGCTCGGCACCGGTTTTGTCGTCGGCGACGGGCTCATCGCGACCAACTATCACGTCATCGGCGAGGCCAGGCCGATTCAGGTGCAGCTCGCCGACGGCAGCGTGCATGAGGTGACTTCCATTCACAGCTCCGATCGCAATCTCGACCTGGCCGTGATCCGCGTCGCCGTCAAGGAGCTGAAGGCGCTGCCGCTCAGCGACACCGACGATGCGAAGAAGCTCAAGCCCGGACAGCCGATCGTCGTTCTCGGCCATCCGATCAAGCTGCAGTTCAGCGTCGTGGCCGGCGTGCTATCCGGGCAGCGCGAGGTGGAAGGGCTGTCCATGCTGCAGCTTGCGATACCCATTGAGCCGGGCAACAGCGGCGGCCCGGTGCTCGATCAGGGCGGCAAGGTCTTGGGCATTGTCACCATGAAGTCGTTGGTCACGGCCAATCTGGGTTTTGCGGTGCCGATCACCGCCCTCAAGCCGTTGCTGGAGAAGCCCAATCCGATTCCGATGGAACGCTGGCTGACGATCGGCCAGCTCGACAAGAACGATTGGAAAACGCTCTATGGCGGACGCTGGCGGCAACGGGCGGGCCGCATCCTCGTCGATGGGCTCGGCTCCGGCTTCGGCGGCCGAACTTTGTGCGTGGCCAAGCAGCCGGCCGGTAAGCTGCCGCAGGAGTTGGCCGTCACGATCAAGCTCGACGACGAAAAAGGCGCGGCCGGGCTCATCTTCGGCGGCGACGGGGGAGATCGCCATTACGGCTTCTATCCCACCGGCGGCAAGCTGCGCCTCACCCATTTCCAGGGGCCCGACGTCTTTGGCTGGAAGATCATCAAGGATATAGCCACTCCGCATTATCGGCCCGGCGAATGGAACACCTTCAAGATTCGCATGGAAAAGGACAAGTTCTCCTGTTACTGCAATGACGAACTCATCGTGGAGCTGGCCGATCCCGAATACGATGGCAGCATCGTCGGCCTGGCCTCGTTTCGCCAGACCTCGGCTGAGTTCAAGCGGCTTCAGGTGGCCGAGCGCGTCGCCGCCGGCAAACTCGCTGACGGTGCCCTGGCCAAGATCAAGCAGTCCATCGCCAAGCTGCCGCTCGATCGGCCCATCGAGGACAAGCAGGTCGATTCGCTGGCCAGGACCGCTCCCGAGAGCATGGCCCTCTTACGCGATCAGGCGCGGCTGCTGGAAAAGCAAGCGGAGCAGCTTCGCAAGCTGGCCCACGCCGTTCACCAGCAGCGCACTCTGACCGAGCTGGCAGACACTCTCAAGGGCCAGGACAAGGACGTCGATCTCGGACGCGCCGCCCTTCTGATAGCCCGACTCGACAACGAGGACCTGGAAGTGGATGTATATCTGAAGGAGCTGGACCGCGTGGCCCGAGAGGTCGCCGCCGGTCTGCCCAAGGACGCGGACGAAAAAGCCCGGCTGGGCGCTCTGACCACGTTCCTCTTCAAGGAGCGGGGCTTTCACGGCAGCCGGCTCGAATACTACAATCGCTCCAACAGTTACCTGAACGAAGTGATCGACGACCGCGAAGGCCTGCCGATCACGCTGTCGGTGCTGTACATGGAACTGGCCCGCCGGCTCAAGGTGCCGGTTGTCGGACTGGGGCTGCCGGGCCATTTCACCGTGCGTCACGAGCCGGCCAAGGGCAAGTCGCAGGTGATCGATGTTTTCGAAGGTGGCAAGTTGCTCACCGATCAGGAAGTCGAGGACAGAGTTCGCAAGAACACCGGCAGACCGTTCGACAAGAAGTACCTGGAAGCGAGTACCAAGAAGGCGATCGTGCTGCGCATGCTGTTCAATCTGCTGAACGTCGCTCGCCAGGAGGAGGATCGCGACGGCTTGCTGCGCTATCTGGACGGCATCCTGGCCATCGACCCCGATGCGCATGAGAATCGCTGGATGCGGGCGGTGCTGCGTTTCCAGACCGGCCAGCGGCAAGGGGCCCGTGCCGACGTCGAGATACTGCTGCGTGCCGATGCGCCAGACGTGGACATGGAGCGCGTGCGCGAGTTGCAGAAGCTGCTGGATAACTAGACGTCTCGTTCCCAGGCTCCGCCTGGGAACGAGAGAAACGCGAGGAAACCGCCCATGGCCACGAACAAGACCGCTCCTGCCCGCCGACGCCGCTTGCATCCGCACGGAGGCCGGCCCACCTGGGAAATCGCCTATCTCTTTCCCGCCCAGGGAAACTGGACGGAGCAGGAATATCTCGACCTGGAGAATCAGTGCGGCAGCCACATTCGCGTCGAACTATTTAACGGCCGTTTGGAGGTTTTGCCGGTGCCGACACAATCACATCAGTTGATAATTAGATTTTTCATGAAGGTCCTGGAGGCTTTTGTCGAGGCGCACGCTCCGGGCATGGTTCTTTTTTCCGGTGTCCGCGTGAAAATACCTTCGAAGAGAAAGAAGCCCCAGTTTCGCGAGCCGGATGTCGTTTACATGAAAAAAGAAAACTCCAGCCGACGGCATGAGGCGTACTGGGAAGGAGCCGATCTCGTCATGGAGGTGGTGAGCGGCGATCCCAAGGACCGTGAGCGCGACCTGGTCGTAAAGAAGCGCGAGTACGCCGCCGCCGGTATTCCGGAATACTGGATCATCGACCCGGATACGGCGTCGATACAGGTTCTGTCTCTCGCAGGCACGACCTACCAGATCCATGGCGATTTCCAGCACGGTGCCGAGGCCACGAGCGTTTTGCTGCCGGGCTTCCGCGTTGCCGTGGACGCGGTGCTGGCGGCGGGACAGGGAAATTAGCTGGCGTTAAGCAATGGTGGTCAAAAATAACTTCCCGATCTTGGCGAGCGCCGGCTCCCCTCTCCCCCGTACTCGGGGGAGAGGGGTCGGGGGTGAGGGGGAGAATCATTATCCCGCGATGAGGTTCGAGTTATTGCACGGATGCCGACTTCCCCCCTCACTCCCGCCCCTCTCCCCCGAGTACGGGGGAGAGGGGAGCCGACCGCCACCGATGTTCATTGAAATCCGGAAGTTATTTTTCGACCGTTGCCAAACCTCGACCGCGGACATTGGCGACGAACTCGGCACGGCAAAAAGGTGAATGTTATAACTCGAAAGCCGAACAATACCGCCGGCCAGGACCATCAGCTCGCCCGGCTCAAAGTTGTGCCATCCGGATGGACTGAGCGGCCTGGTGGCGATCACGAAGCCGTGATTGACGCCGGCGCTGGCCAGATCGACCACCAGATCCGGATCGCCAAAGGTGCGTGTGCCCGCGTCGGCGATGTACACTTTGCGAATGGCCAATCCCTTCCAGCCGCCCAGGTCGTGATAGCAAAATAGCCGCTGCCCATCGGACAGCAAACAGTTGATGCGGCCAAGCTTGTTGAGTTCGTTGAGGTACTCATTCAGCCAGACCCAGCCTTCGGGCTTGTCGAGCCAGCCTGCGCCCCGGGCTGCGATTTCTTCCAGCAAATGGCAAAAAAGATACTCCGAATCGGTGGTGCCGACGGGATGATAACGCCCAAGCGGCAATTCCCAGTACGGCCCCTCAATGGTTCCGTTATGAGCGAAACAATACTCGCGCCCGTTCAGCTCACGCGCGAAGGGATGCGTGTCCGAATGCCGCGGCGTGCTGCCGGTCGTCTTGTGGCGCACGTGCCCGATGTAGATCCGCGAGCGCAACCCTTGATACGATTTCAGAAACCCCGAATGCTTGCTCTGCTCCCATTTCATCGGCTCCTTGACCATGGCGAGCGATTCGTCGGGATACCACGCCAGGCCCCAGCCGTCGGCATTGTCGGCGTCGTGCGTCGCGAACTCGCCCATGGAGAAGTCGGCCGAGATGGGCTGCGCAAACGATAAACCCAGCAACTCGCACACAGGATGATCCTCGGAGGGGGATATTCGAACGTCGGTGAATGTTATCGTAACCGATGGCGAAAGCGAGGACAATCTCCGTCCAGCGGCCGCACTCTCAAGTTCGAAAATTGGGGGTCTGAATTTGTGGGGCAGGTTGCCAACCTGCCTGGCGAAGGGCAGGTTGGCAACCTGCCCTTCGAATTGAGACCCCCTTTTCTGAATTGAGGTACTTAGCGTAGGCCCACGCCAAGCCGCAAGCGGAATCACGAAATCGTCGATCGATCGAGAATCTCGCGCACCGTCCGCGCCAGCGAACTCACGGTAAATGGCTTTTGCAGAAACGCGAACCTTCCCAGATCGATGTTGTCGAGGGCCACGTCGCTGGGGTGCCCTGAGACGAACAGCACTTTCAGGCGTGGATTCTGCCGCCGCAAGTATTCCGCCAGTTGCTTGCCGTCGAGACCGGGCATGGCCATGTCCGACACGAGCAGGTCGATGCCCCCCGCGTGCGACTTGACGATTTCCAAAGCTCGCCGGCCGTCGCTCGCCTCCAGAACGGTGTACCCACACGATTCCAGCACCTGGCCGGCGAAGCGCCTCACCGACTCTTCGTCATCGACGAGGAGGACGACTTCATGGCCAAGCGGCGCCTTGCGGTCGTCGTTCTTGACGTCCATAGTGATTGGCTCCTGCACTTGCGGCAGGCAGACGGTAAACGTGCTGCCCCGGCCCAACTCACTTTCGACGTCGATGAAGCCGTGAAGTTCTCTGACGATTTCATCGACCGTCGCCAATCCGAGTCCGGTACCCTTGCCTGGTTCCTTCGTGGTAAAAAACGGCTCGAAGATCCGCATCCTGGTCGCGGCGCTCATGCCGACGCCGCTGTCCTTGACGCGCAGCAGTACGTAATCGCCCGGACGAACATTCTCACCGACCCGGGGCGAAGATTCGCCAATCGTGACCTGGCCCACCTCGATCCGCAGCTTGCCGCCGCGGGGCATGGCGTCGCGCGCGTTGACGACCAGGTTCATGAGGATCTGCTGCAACTGGGCCGGGTCCAATTTCACGGCCCCCAGCGTGGGCGGCAGCGACATGGCCAGGGCAATGTCGTCGCCGATCAGCCGGCTGACCATCTTTTCGCAATCGGCGACCACGGCGGCCAGATCCAGCACCTTCGGCTCCAGCGCCTGGTGCCGGGCGAAGGCGAGCAGCTTTTGCGTGAGACGCTCGGCCTGAACTCCGGCCTTCTGAATCTCGGCCACGATCTCCCGCGTCGATTCGTTGCCGCCGAGCTGATTCGTGAGCAATTCGCTGTAGCCGAGGATGACGGTGAGCAGGTTGTTGAAATCGTGGGCAATGCCGACCGCCAGGTGTCCGAGGGCTTCCATGCGCTCTCCGCGCCGGCGCTCCGGCTCCGGCTCGTGGATTTCGCTCAGGGCATCGAGGTTGGCCATGGTTCGCCTCATATGAGCGTGTGAAACTTGTTGCGCATCTTGGGTAAAGGTATACATCTGTCTCCCCTGGGCTCAATTGGGCGTGCTGATAACGGTTTCCGCCACTGCCAGGTCGCTGACGGCCCGCGGTTGAATGCGGCCCACGACCTCGGCACAAACGCCACGAGCGATTTCACGAACGAATTCGTCCTGGTTGCGGATCGGCGCGAACGGAAAGTCCGGACTGATCCGCCTCGCTTCCGTCAGGATTCGCCGAGCGAGCTGCGAGCCGGCGATGCCTTCGCGCAACGTCTGCCGCACGATGTGCACCAGGGCCCGCTCCAGGTCTTCACAAGATCGGACCCTGGCCAGGGCGTTGCCTGTACAGGCTTGCGCCAGAAGTTCCGAAAATGTGTTACTGTACAAATGCATAGAACCTCCTTTGATGAAGGATCGAGCGAAAATCCCCCTGTGAACGACACAGGCTGGGCTGCCTGTCCCAGGTGGTCCCGCTTTTCCGCTATTTAATCCATTGAAAAAACGGGGGTGGAACCCGACATGACTTTTTCAATTTTCGGAATTTTTTTTCTGGCGTGCCCTCACCCGCCTCGATTCGCTGCGAATCGGCTACCATTGGCGTTCGTCGAAAGGGGACGATTTCATCGAAGCCAGGGCCCTCCATCTTCGACGAAAGGGCATAGCCAAAGATCAGTTGCTCGGCTATCTATTGCCACGGAGAATTGGCAAACATCCTTGACGTGATGCGAAGGGTCGTCTCCGATTGTCGAAAACGGGAGGCTCGACTATTTCTGTGGGTGCCACCACCGACTGATCATCCTTTTCGCCGAATTGAGCTGTAACCGGCAGCAACAGGTGAGCGCCAGCTGTTAGAGCCTTTCGATTGGATAGGAGATGATGTTAGAGTGGCGAAAACAGTCGCGGCGTCCCGAAGTCTTGTGTGCTTCGGGACGCCGCGTTTTTTTTGCACTTCGAAATATGCGCAGCCCTTCAAAGGGATCATGGCTGCAAGGGCTGCGCCCTATCCTCACGCGGAGCGTGAGGACTACACTTACTTCTTCACCGCCGGCACGAACAGCCGTTCGATATCGGCGTCGGTCATCTCCTCACGGCCATCGTTCTGATCGAGGATCAAGGCGGTGCCGCTGGGGGTAACCCAGACCAGGTGGTTGCCGAGCTGGAAGACTTCACGCACGCTGGGTTGCTTCTCCAGGATGCGGAAGTAGGCGTTGCTCATGGCCTTGACGGTGACGGTCGGCATCTTGGCGTTGAAGCCGTCATCGATCCAGACGCCGCCGATTTCCAGGCAGTTGCGGTTCTGCACCACACGTGAGGCGGTGCGGGTGACCTGCGACTGGTTGCGGAGGTTGTTCGACTGGATGGAGAGATCGACGCCGAGCTGCCCGGCCTGGACGTTCTCCAGATCGCGACGGCTCAGAGCACCCTGGGCCGCCAGGTTGGCGAGCCGCAGTTGGTTGGCCGCTTGCTGTTGCTTGAAGGCGGCGGCGGGAGCCTCGCCCTTGTCGGCCTTCTTCTCCAGTTCCTTCAGCTGATCGGCTTCGACGCGATCACGTGCTTTCGCCGCGCCATCTTTGCCTTCGCCGAGGTTCTTGGCGAAATCCGCTACCTTCTGGACAGGACCGCCGCCGGCGCCGCCAGCGGGGGCCAGACCAAACGGCACGCCCGGAGCGATCGGGAGCAATGGCCGAGGACCTTTGGGGAACGGCCGCACGATCGGCAGCGGGCCGTCCGGCACCACCAGATAGCTGGTGTACGGCGTCGTGATGCCATAGCGCTTGGCCAGGACCACGATCTCGTCAACCAGTTCCTTCTTTTCGCCGTTGGTGCGAATCTGGTCGAGCATGTAGCCGACCTTGCGGCGCGCCCACAGGTCTTCCACGAACGGCTTCTCTTCAGTCGTCTGTTCGGGGAAGACGACATCGTAGGTGAAATCCTTCGTGTCGGCTCCGACGGTGCCGGTCAGCTCGATCTTGGCCTTGCCGTTGCCGGTGTAGCGGCCGAGGACCACGAGCTGGGTGCCGTGGAACAGGTCGGGCAGCTGCGGCGGATAGACCTCGTTGAGCTTGACGTCGCCGTTGACGACGAGCTTCAGGTTGGCCAGCACGGGATTGCTGATCTTGGCGTAAAGGCCCGTGACCTTGTTTTCGATGTCTTCGGTTTCACGCACGTAGGTGCTGATCGCCCGGCTCTTGTCGGCCAGGGCATCGAGCATCGAAGCGTTGACGTCGTCGCCGACGCCGAAGGTAAAGATACGGGTGTTCGAGTTGTTCTTCTTGGCGACGTTCGAAAGAATCTTCTCGGAATCGGTTTCGCCGATGGTCGGCCGGCCGTCGGTGAAAAAGACGATGGTGAACGGCCGGGTTTCGTCCTTGGTGCGCATGCCGAGGGCCGTGGACAGGGCATCGTCGATGGCGGTGCCGCCGGTCGCTTCGAGGCGGGCAACCCACTTCTGGGCCTCCGCGATGTTATCCTTGGTGGCGGGCAGCAGCGACTCGGTGTACTTGTTGACGGTGGTCGCAAAGTTCATCAGAGCGAAGCGATCGTGGGACTCGAGATTATCGAGGCAATATTTGAGAGCGTTGCGGGCCTGGGTCATGCGTTTGCCACGCATGCTGCCGGAGGTATCGAGCACGAAGACCATGTCGCGCGGCAGCTTCTGGGTCTTGGACAGCTCGGGCCGCGGCGAGACGAGCAGCATGAAGTAGCCGTCCTTGCCGACGCTGGGCCGATGGGTGAGCGTGTTGAGGCCGACGTCCTTGGTGGTGATCGTGTAAAAGAGCTGGAAGTCCTTATCGACGACGGCCTGGTCCTTGGAGAAGCTGATGGTCGCCTGGCGATCGCTGGGCCGGGCCATGGTGATGGCGTGCGACGGCGAATAGATGTTCTGGATCGGATGCTGCGACTTCAGCGTGACGTCCAGCGAGAATTTCTCCAGGTTTGTAAAGGCCTTGTTGTCCGCCTTCATCGGATAGACGTACTCAGCCAGGTTGTTTTCATTGGTGTTGATCGAGGTGTAGCTGATGGAGATCTTCTGATCGCCGTTGGGCGGCACCGGGAAGATGCGCATTTTGAGCAGCCGGCTATCCATGTACTCGAGCAGGCCGGGGTCCATGGTGCGCTGCACGATGTCGGTGTAGATCTTGCGCGCCTTATCGGCCTCGACCATTTCGCCGGGCACTTCCTTGCCGTCCACCCACATGGAGAAACGGCGGGCGTTGGCGTTCTTGGGGATCGGTAAATAATAGGTTGCTTCAAGCTGACGGCCCGTGTGATTGTGGAAAGTCTGTTCGATATTCGTGACGGCAACTTGCTCGTCGATGGTGACATTGACATGGTGCGCGGTCATGGAGAGCGGCTGCACCGTTTTGTCGGTCGGGATCAAGCGACCGGTGGACTGGGCGTGGACCGTGGCGGCGCTCAAGAGCGCAACGCTTAACACGACGAAGAATTTCCTCATGACAAACCCCTTTCGTTGAATTGGCTTCTTCCTCTAACATACTGACGACGAATGACCGGTACGTTTGGATTGATGGAAATTGTGCAACGGTCGTTTAGCCGCGACGCGACGTACTCGGAGCGGAGCGCGGGGCCCGCGGCGGTGAAAGCGCTCCGCTCCGAGTACGTCGCGTCGCGGCTAAACGAATGTCGCGAAATTGGCCGTGGTCAATATAACAACCATCCAAACATGCACCTCATCTATCCTATTGATAGCGAGTTCTTCCACCAGCGGATCCAGCCGGTCCTGGCCCAATGCTGGCGGCGGCGCAGCTTCCATCCGGGTCAGGACTTATGGCGAGAACTGCTGGGACGCATTGGCGAGTTTCATGCGGATTATCATGGCCTGGCCGCGAAGACCCTGGTTGGAGAAGTCGCCGAGGGTCTGGCATTCGACCGGCAGATCTGGCGAGCATTGGTCGGCGAAGTGCTGGTGATCGCCGCCGAGCAGCTGCCGGTCTTGCACATCTCGCCGATGACGCTGCGTATATTGCTAGCCGGCGAGAACTTCGGTCGAGACGTGCCGCGCAGCCAGTTTGCGCCGATCGAGCAAGCGCTGTTCGGCAGCCGTGATTTGGTCTTCGGCGGCGGCTTTTATCGCCCCGACCATGCCGGCTGGAACGATCTTGAAGATGGCGTCCGTCTAGCGGAGTATTTGGGCAAGATGGATCCCCTGGCGTGGGAGCCTGCCCATTTGCAAGGTTTGACCGATTTGCCCGATGACGAAGAACGCAATGAGGAGCTGGAATTCACGCGGCAGAACTGGCCGGGGCTGGTCGAAGTGTATGTGCAAGCACGCGAAAAGCATCATGTGGTGATCTGCGAACAATGACTAGTTCAACGCGCCCAATTTCGCAACATTCGTTTAGCCGCGACGCGACGTACTCGGAGCGGAGCGCTTTCACTGCCGCGGCCCCGCGCTCCGCTCCGAGTACGTCGCGTCGCGGCTAAACGAGGGTCGGTTGATTTAGAGCTACTCATCGGGGTCGGCGTATTGCGGCGGACTCTTGCCGACCTTCTTGGCCACTTTTGGAAACTTGCCGCGCGGCACCTTGTCATCGATGGCGACGACGTCGATCTGGTGCCACCAGTCGTCGCCGTAGTCGAACCAGTAGCCGAAACTGCGGCCCACCTTCAGGTTCAGCGAGGCGAGAGTTGTCAGATCCACGGACTGGGGCGACGGCGCTTCACCATCGTCGAATCCCAGCTCATCGTCGGTCGGCATGACGTACCGGGCCGCCTTCCGGTCCATCGGGTATTCGCCGAACTGGAATTCGTACATGTGCTCCTCTTCGCGGTCAAAGGCGTCGAAGATGGCATCATGCAGGTCTTCGAGAGTTTGATCGCCGCGAATTTGAATGACGCGCGAGATTTGCGGGTTCTTTTTGGCGAATTTCTCCGCGATAGGACCGCTGATGATGCACACGTCCAGCGAGTAGAGGCGGTTTTGGGCAGGGCGGGCGAGCTTTGCTTTCGCTTTCGGTTTCGGTTTCGGTTTTTTGGGGGGTGGCATGACGTATTCCTTTGTATCATGGCTCGCGCTCGCCGGAGGCGAGCGGCTAAGCGGGTTGTTATCGTTCTTCGTCGCCCTTGCCGTCCAGCAGCGCAAACAACGTCGGCTGAATATCCGGCACGATCTTGCGCCGCCGTTTTCCCGAGCTGGGCAATTCGCGATCCAAATGGTGCGTCTCCAGCAAGTCGAGCACCTGCTTGGCCCGGTCCAGTACTTCCGTCGGCACCCCGGCCAGGCGGGCGACGTGGATGCCGTAGCTCTTGTCGGCGCT
>Ga0182024_10011726_pt1 | contig 17519 bp, 19 predicted proteins | sample P32metaG_FD_120480 | JGI IMG/M metagenome (GOLD analysis project Ga0182024, IMG submission 120480) | Permafrost microbial communities from Stordalen Mire, Sweden - P3-2 metaG (Illumina Assembly) | ecosystem: Environmental > Terrestrial > Soil > Wetlands > Permafrost | place: Sweden: Stordalen... | reverse complement strand
GTCAGGCGGTCCGTCAGGGCCGTGCAGGCCTGGCGGGGTTTGCCGTTGATGACCATGGAGCAGGCCCCGCAGACCTCCTCGAGGCAGTTGCTCTCCCACACGATCGGGTCCACCTTTTTGCCCGCCTTGTTCACTGGGTTGAGCTGTATCTCCATGAGGCAGGCGATGACGTTCATGTTTTCGGACCAGGCGACGGAGAACTCGTCCCAATAGGGGGCCGAATTCTCGCTGTCCTGCCGCTGTATGCGTAATTCGATCGTCTTGGACATGGTGGCCTCAGTCATAATGACGCGTCACGGGCTTGTACAGGCTGGTGTCGATGTCCTTGAAGCTCAAGGCCACCTTGCCCCCGGTCCACTGGGCCAGGGTCGTCTTCATGTATTTGGAGTCGTCCCGGGTGGGGAAGGCCGGCTTGTAGTGGGCCCCGCGGCTTTCGTCGCGGTGCAAGGCCCCCAGGGTGATCGCCTCCGCCGCCACCAGCATATTGTACAGCTGGTTGATGAAGAGCTTGGGGTGGTTGTACCAGGGGTTTTCGTCCACGCAGGAGACCTGGTTCCAGCGCTCCCTGAATTCGGCGATCTTGGCCAAGGCGCTGGTCAGCCTGCCGTTCTCGCGCACGATGCTGACGTCGTTGACCATCAGGTGGCCCAGCTCGCGGTGCAGGGCGTAGGGGTTCTCCTTGCCGCGCATGGCCCCGATCCCGTTGAGGCGGTCCTCCCAGCGCTTGCGCTCGCCTTCGAACACGGAGCTGGACGCGTCGCCGCCCTTGAAATTCTTGGCGTAGGACTGCACCGCCGGGGCCACCAGCTGTCCGCTGAAGACGCAGCTCAGCAGGCTGTTGGCGCCCAGGCGGTTGGCGCCGTGGTACTGGTAGTCGCATTCGCCGATGGCGTAGAGCCCGGGGATGTTCGTGGACTGGTTACGCGGGCTCTGGCGGTTGAGGAAGCCGTCGGCCTTGGCCTCGTAGTCCACCCACAGCCCGCCCATGCTGTAGTGCATGGCCGGAAAGACCTTCATGGGGACTTCGCGCGGGTCCTCGCCCGTGAATTTCTCGTAGATCTCGAGGATGCCGCCCAATTTACGGTTCAGGGTGGCCTTGTCGATGTGGGTCAGGTCGAGGTAGGCCGCCATGCCGCCGCCCACGCCGAGCCCCAAGTCCACGACCGCGTGGAAGATCTCGCGGCTGGCCACGTCGCGCGGCACCAGGTTCTTGAACACGGGGTATTTTTCCTCGAGGAAATACCAGCGCTCGTTCTCCGGAATCTCCTTGGGCCCCCGCTTGTCCCCCTTGGTCTTGGGCACCCAGACCCTGCCGCCCTCCCCGCGCGCGCTCTCGGACATCAGGCGCAGCTTGTCGTTGCCCGGGATGGCGGTGGGGTGGATCTGTATCATCTCCGGGTTGCCGAAGAGGGCCCCCTGCTGGAACACGCTGCTCATGATGGAGCCCGTGTTGACCATGGAGTGGGTGCTCTGGCGGTAGATCTGGCCCGGCCCGCCGCTGGCGAGGATCACGGCCTCCGCCGGGAAGGTCTGCACGCGCAAGCTGCTCAGGTGCACGGCGCAGAGCCCGCGGCAGGCCCCGGCCTCGTCCCGCACCACGCTGAGGGCCTCCCAGCCCTCGAATTTTTTGACCCGGCCCTCGGCCTCCCAGCGCCGCACCTGCTCGTCGAGGGCGTAGAGCAGCTGCTGGCCGGTGGTGGCCCCGGCGAAGGCGGTGCGGTGGTAGAGGGTGCCGCCGAAACGGCGGAAGTCGAGGTTGCCCTCGGGCGTGCGGCTGAAGGCGACGCCCATGCGGTCGAACATGTAGATGATGCTGGGCGCGGCGTAGCACATCTCCTTCACCGGCGGCTGTTCCGCCAGGAAGTCCCCGCCCTTGATGGTGTCGAAGGTGTGGATCTCGGGGCTGTCGTTCTCGCCCTTGATGTTCACGGCGGCGTTGATGCCGCCCTGGGCGCAGACGCTGTGGCTGCGCTTCACCGGCACGATGCTGAAGAGCATCACGTCATGCCCGGCTTCCGCCAGCTTGATGGTGGCCATGAGGCCGGCCAGACCGCCGCCGACGATGATGTATTTGGACATCTTTATGCTTCCTAAGGGGTGGGCAGGGGCTGGGATTGGGGTGGGGCCGTGGGCTGGGGCTGGGGCTGGGCCTGGACCGGGGCCGCCGCCGAAGCCTGGGTCTTGTCATGCTGGAACCAGTCCAGGCCCTTGCCCTCGAAACCGGCCAGGGCGTTCAGGCCCATCAGGGCCACGGCCAGACCCAGTCCCATGCAGGCTTTCCAGGCGAGGTCCATGCTCTTCTGGCCGCTGAGCAAGCCCCACGACACGGCGAAGCCCCATAGGCCGTTGCTGAGGTGGTAGGCGGCGGACAAAATCCCCAGTACATAGAAACCCGCCAGCAAAGGATGGCCGAATTCGCCCGCCAAATGCTGGAACATCTGGTCCGAGGGGATGCCCGCGAAACGGGTGGTGTAGAGGTGGAAGGCGATGAAGAAGAGCAGAACGACGCCGCTCGCCCGCTGCAGGGTATAGGCGAAGTTCCGGGTGGTGGGGTAGTTTCCGAGGTTGTATTTCGCGGCCCGGGCCAGCCATATGCCCATGACGGCGTGGAAGAGGAGTGGCGTCAGCAGGCCCAGTTCAAGAAAATAGAGGTAGGGCTGGCTGCGGATGGAGGCCACGGTCTCGTTGAAGGCGGCCTGCCCTGCCACGCTGTGCGAATTCTCATAAAGGTGGAAAACCACGAATCCGGCCAAGGGCACCACGCCGGCGAGGGAATGCAGGCGCTTGAGCAAAAAATACGTGCGGTCTTGCATGAGAGCCTTGAAGGGCATGGGGTCGGGATAAACGCCGAACCTATACTATAGGAAGTCGGCGGGGCCGGGGTCAAGATTCCGTCCCAAGAAAAAAAATTCCAGCCCACGAAAAACAGGAAAAACCTGGACAGAAGGGCAAAAAAAAATCCCGGACCGGAACCCAGGGGGGTGGGCGCCGGTCCGGGATCATTCCCGCTGAACCTCAAGGAAGAATTTGAACGGTGGCCTTGCCGCCACTTTCAAACCCGCGGGAAACCCATTAATCGGCCAAGCTGAAGCCGAAAACGATTTTCACCGGGTCGGCCGTCCGGATGGTCCCGAACATCATCACCGGCGGCTTGACCCCGTAGTCGCTCATCACTAATGTATAAACGCCTTTTACGGTCACTTTGTTCCCTTTCGACGTCATTAATCCGGTCAGCGTCACGGATTTTGTTTCGCCGTGTATGCTCAGGTCGCCCTGGGCCGCCACGTTCTGGCCGTCCACGCGATAGCTCCTCATCCGGAATTGGATCTTGGGGAACTTGTCCGACTGGAGCGCGACATCCATATTTTTGTCCATGCCCCCGCCCTCGGCCGACTTGAGGGACGCCACGCTTAAGGTCAAGTCCAAGCTCTTGAGGCCGTGGTGGGCAAGCGCGTCGGCCAGGCTGCCGCCGGAAGGCACGTTGGCGCTCACATCCACGGACGACGCCGAAACCTCCCAGGCGTGCAGGGTGGACTCCCCCTCGATTTTGACCGAAACATCCGAGACCGTGGGCTTCCCGGAGCCCTCCGCCCGCGCTAGGGCGGGCGCGAATACAAGGCCGGCCAGCAGAACGACGCCGGCCAAGGCGGAAAAGCCCGAGAATTTCGGATAGTTCATGGTTCCCTCAGGTTCAGAAGGCCAACGTGAAGGCCATGCGGCCCACGCAGACCAGGGGGTTGTGCACCGTGGGATTGCCGGGGAAGAGGTCGGTGACCTGGCTGGGCATCTCCATCAGTTCGTAGACGCCGTCGTCGCCCGAAGCTTCCGGCGAGTTCAGCCAGAACAGGCCTTCCGCGGTGATGCGGGCATATTTGTTGATCTTCATGGTTATCGACGGGAAGGTGATCTCGTAGATGGGCCTGTCCCCGGTGATGGTGTTTTGTTGGTAGGCCGGCAGGGTGGTGAAGGTGCTGCCGTTGGAGCTTTCGGAATGCACCGAGGAGTTATAGATCAGGTAGTCGCTGGGAAGGACCACGTCGAAGCGCGCGGCCAGGGCCCAACGCTCGGCGTTCAAGCCGGCCACGAACTCTCCGCCGGACAGGTTGATGGTGGCCTCATGCAGGTATTCCTCGGACGCCTGCTCGAACATGGAATTGTTGGTGAACTCCGCGAAACTCCATTGGCCGCTCAGGATCAGGGTCATATCCCCGCGGACAGGGGCCCGGTACTGGGTGTCCACGCTGGCGTTGGCGTAGCTGGAGTTCACCGGGCTGGTCCCGTCCGTGGTGGAGGTCTTGCCCAGGAAGGGGTTCCAATTGTTCCAGAGCAGGGCGTTGCCGAAGACGGTGTCCGAGGACACCGTGGTGGCGTCGGTGTTCTGGAGCCCCAGGTCGTCCGCATGGCCGGCGTTGGAGTCGTTGATGTACTCGCCGTTGAAGTGCAAGCCCCACTGGGACTGGTCCACCCTGCGCGCCTGCTTCTGTTGGTAGGGGTCGTCCGCGACGTTCCCGAAGCCGAAACGGGTGTAGAGCAGGGGAGGGAACTGGAAGATCTCGGGCAGGTAGCGCTGGGCGAGATCCGGGGCGCCGGAGATGGTGCCGGCGGTGGCGTCCCAGCCCGGGCCGAAATCCTTCAGCCCGATGCCGTTGTCATAGCCCTGGTTGAAGAAATCGCTGAACAGCGGCGATGTTTCGGTGAAGAGAAGGGAGCCCGAATCCTCGGCGCTGGACAGGTCGCTTGGCACCTTGAACTGGCCGACGATGACGCTGAGATTGTCCATGACCGGCACGGCCGCGTAGAACTGGTACAGGTTCATTTGGTTGTTTGAAGTGCTTATGGAGTTTCCGCCCAGGGCCTCCTGAAACCAAAACTTGGTGCCGTCAAGGCTCCCATCCAGGTTCAGAAGCGCCTGGGTCTGGAAAAGGTAGATACGGGTGTTGTCGCGTGCGGTCATGGGCGTTGTTTCGGCTCCGGTCGCGGTGGCGTAGTAATACGGCGAATCCTGATTGTCCGAGGTGTTCTCCAACTCGCCCAATTCCTCGAAGAGCCCGCCCAGGTTCAGGGTCAGGTCCTTATTGCTGAACACTTCAACCGCCTTCGCGGCCCCGGGGGCCAAAACGAGAAGCAGAACCAGGCCGGCGATCGTAAGGATGTTCTTTTTCAAGCTGTTTTCTCCCGGTAAAAGGTCCCGCTTTTCCGATTGAACGAACTGCCCGCCGACTTTTTAGCCCGGACGTCCGCCGCGCGGCGGGCGAGCTCCCCGCTGAGGTCCCGAAGGAGCCCCTCCGAGTTTCCCGTGAACAGGCCCGGCTCCAAAAAGCGCGGGGCGAGCTCGCCGCGGCTGACACGCAAGGTGTAATCGACCCCGCAGCCGGCGGGGGTCGGGATGATGCGCCAGGCGCCCTGGTAAGTCCGGAAAGGCGCCTGGTCCGCGTTGGAGAATTCGATGAGCAGGGGCGGCCGTTCCGTGATCCAAAGCCGCAGTCGCAGGGTCTTTTCGAAAAACAGAAAATGGCCTTCCATGATCTGTTCGACCAATATCCTGCCGCCTTGCCGCGCCACGACCCGGCTGGACTTCAGCCCGCCGACGATTCCCGCCAAACCCGGATAGTCGCTGAGCACCCGCCAGACCGCGGCCGGCGATGCGGATGTCTCAAAAACGCCGTGGATCGAGTAGACATCCCCGGCCGGGATATCCGTCAACGTCACCGACGCGGCCCCGGCCGGCGCATTGGCCGCATTCGGAACGCCCTTGCCCATCGCCGGGCATGGTAGCATCCAAAACAGGAGCAAAACGGGGGTCATGAGGCCGGACTCGAACGGGACCTTACCGATGCCGAAAGACATGCCTGCCTAAATGAACCATGCGGCCCGAATATTCCATGCCTTTTGGATGGACCGATTCCGGGAAAACTAAAGTTTTTTCCTGAAATATTCGAAAATCAGGTAACCGATCAAGGCGGTCACGACCGCGATCGCGAAATTGGCCGCGGTGAAAATGTCCTGGAGGGCGAAAATCAGGGTTTTCCCCGACGCGCTGTTCGAATGGGTGAATTCCCCCATCAAAAGGTTGGAGTAGAACAGGAAAATGATGAACCCCATCTCCACGACAACCCGCAGTATCGAGCCCGACTTTTTCGTTTTCATGCTTGCCTTCCCTTCCCGAAGGGCACAAGACCGCGCTTCAAGCCCTCCGGGAGCGTTTCGCGGCTTCCTGCAGGCGGACCACCCGCTCGACGTCCTCCTTATTGATGGCCTTAAAAAAGAGCCCGGCTTGCCTCGGCTCCGGATGCTCCGGGGGGCTGATCCACACGACCTCGGCCAGCGCCCGGATGGGTTCGGCCTTGTCGTCGGCGACGATTTCCACCAACAGCTCCCAGCCCTTTCTCAAGGCCGAGCCATCGTGCAAACGCAGGTCGCCCACCAGTTTCAAGCCCATGGTCGACAGATTCTCGGTGTAAGCCTGCCGCTCCAGGACTTCTTCGGTGGGGGGGGCCTCCGGGTCGGTCAAGGCGTTTAAACCGCTGTAGGTACCTTTGTGCAGCAAGCCGTCGGCTTCCGCCGTCTTCAGGTGGCGCCAGCGTATCTGAACCTCGAGGTCCACCCGCTCGGCGTTCCGCTTCTCCAGGCCGGTGCTGCCGTGCTCTTCACTCATGTCCAAGCTCCCGCCGCTGCTAGTCGCGCCACACTTTCTTCCCATGCTAAGATACCATAGTTCGCCTATCGGGTGGACTAAAAGGATCATGCTGACGCCGTGCGAAGTGCACCCTGAGATGCCTGAATTATCATCGTTTTCGCTTGCTGTCTGATCCTATTTTTCTGTAATGGCCATTTTATTCGACAAAAAAGCTGTTGGAGATCCAAATCGAGCGGCCGCCGGTATTCAGACCACGCCGCAGATCCATGACCAGAAATATACTTGACAAAAAAACTAACATTCTGAAAAATGGAGTTTATGCTGGAACGCACGCCAGACGGGGACAAGGTGGCCGCGGATGAGCCCGCGGCGCTCAAGGCCCTGGACCGGGCCGCGTGAGCGGAAAGGCTCCGGAAAAAAGCCACGGCTTCAAAATACCATCCCCTCTTGGAACCGCCTTGCGCATGCGCTTAGAAAAACCCTTTGATGGCGAAGAAATCCGGCAATTGCGCCTTGAAATCACGGAAACCTGCGAGGCCCAAGGGCTGCCGGATGTGTTGACCTGGGACCTGATCGCCACGGCCGATGAAGTCATCTGCAATGTCCTGGAGCACTCCCACGCCGATTGGCTCGAATTCGAGATGGCACTGGACTTCGCCCGAAGCTCCGCGCAGCTGGTCATGCGCGACAATGGCGTGCACTTTGACCTCAACGCCGCGGTGATCCGGGCCGAAACGGCCGCCGGCAATGGGACGCACCGGAAGATGGGCCTGCTCTTGGTGAAAAAAGCGGTGGATTCGATGGACATCACCCGGCGGCCGGACGGCGTGAACGAATTGACGCTGAATTTGAGCGCGATGGGTAGCAACCAGCGCCAGGCGACGGGCTAGGCCGGCCGCCTTCCGCACCCCCCCGACACCACCGCGAATTTCAAGGCAAGCGATAACGCCGTTTCTGACCCTTCAAGGTCGGAGACGGCGTTTTTAATGGATGGTTGGCGGATTGGCTAAGGCTTGCGGCTTGATATCGCCAAGCCCAAAAAAACGAACACCGCCCGGTTCAGGCGCAATATAGCTTCGTCGTCCAGCCTCCCAACGCGCGTGCCCAGCTTAGATTTCGGCACCGTGGTGATTTTATCCACCATCAGACTGCATGACGAACGCAGGCCATTGTCCCCGTCCTGTTCCACCGGTAGGCGGATCAGGGCCGCTTCGATTTCATCTGTGGTGAAAGCGCATACCGTGATGGATTCGGTTTCGGAGAAACGGTCGTCCTGTAGCACGACCACAGGGCGCGGCTTGCCTGCGTAGTCCTTGCCACCCGCGACCGTCCAAATGTCTCCACGTTTCATCCGCGATTCCATGACGCCGATATCGAATCAATGAACGCCTGGTCCTCTTTTGCGTGAACACTCGCGGCAACTGCCTTGGACTGTCGGCGTGCCGCCGCCCGAAACGCGGGTGCCTGCACGTCGGGCACCCAGATTTGGATAGGACGTAGACCCTGCGCCCGCAGACGTTCACGGTGCTTTTGTACCTTCAAACGGGAAGGCTTGGGCGGGGCAAGTGTGGGCACGGCAGACTCCATGAAACGGTTACATGTAACTTACCATAGAGCCGATTTTTAAACCATAATTTTTTTAGACGCCGAAAACCCTTTGCCACAAATTCTTCGCTGTTAAATTTCGGAATGGCTTTCAACTTTTTCACAAATCCTCCGCTCCGGGCGGTAGTCAGGCCCGTCGGGGAGCCAGCCCGCCGCTCACAAATTTGTGCAGGACGCTGGCCATGAGTGTTTGGTAAGGAATCCCCTCTTCGAGCGCTTTCATCTGCAACTGATAGAGGTCCTTCGCCGAAATACGGATGTTAACCCTCTTATCTTTCTTGAGGGTGGCGCGGGCATAGCGCTGGAGTTTAGATTTCTCCTCTTGCTGGTTCGGCGCTAGTTTCCATTCTCCACGCTCGTAGGAAGCCAATATCGCCTTTTCCTCAGCGTCCAGCTTAACCTTCATGGCCAGTCTCCTCTCCGAGATATTGCTTCGTCGCCTTTCGGCTCGGAATGACGGTTTTCAAAAACAGATGGTCCTCTGCTTCAACGAAAGGGACCAGATATACGTAGCCGCGGATCTCCACCATGAAGATTCTTTGGCCAGGATGCTTCTGAGGCGCTGGGTGGTCAATGACGGCAAGCGCCCCTCCACCTTCTATCTTTGTAGCGACTTCTTCAAAGGTTATCCCTCGCTCCTGTTTGAGCCTCTCGTTCTTGGAGACATCCCACAGCAGCACTTTCACAGACCCATCATATGCCATTGTGTGCCTTTTGACAACAGGGTGGCTTGGTAAAAAAAAGCGCCGTCTTCCGCCCTGAAGGGCAAAAAACGGCGCTTTGTAAGTGTGGAAAAGCTCGTCCCCTGAAGATCCGAGCTTTTCCGTTTGGTTGGCAGACTAGGAATCGAACCTAGATTGGAGGAGTCAGAATCCTCTGTCCTACCGTTAGACGATCTGCCAGCGCTAGGACGGAGATTTTAGGTAAAGCCGGGCGCAGGGTCAAGGCGGCGCTTTAGGCCGGCCGGGGGCGCTTGGCGCTGGCGCGTAGCAGCCTTTCGACGTCGCCCTTGTTGACGGCCTTGAAGAATAGGCCCGCCTGGCGGGGCGGGGAGCTGCCGACGGGGGCGACCCACATGACTTCGGCCAAGGCACGGACCGGCTCGCCCCGGCCCGGAACCTCGATCTCCACCTTCAATTCCCAGCCTTTTTCCAGGTCCGAGCCGTCGTTCAGCCTGAGGTCGCCGACCAGTTTCAGGCCCGAGATCGACAGGTTATCGGTGTAGGCCTGGCGCTCCAGGGACTCCTGGCTGGCTCCGGCGGACGGATCCATGCCGCTGGAAAGGCCGCTGTAGGCCCCCTCATTCACCAGCGCCTTGGCCACGGAGCTTTCCACCCGGCTCCACCGCATCTCGGCCTGGATCTCCACGCGTTCGTCGACGCGCCGTTCGATGCCGCCGCTTCCCTGCGCCTCCTTCATGCCCAGCCTCCCGCCAATGTAAGCCGCGCCAAGCATTCTTCCCTACCGAGCAGGACCAGGGTCTCAAAAAGGCCCGGGGTGACGGTCTGCCCGGACACCGCGCAACGCAGAACGGCCACCATGTCCTTGAACTTCACGCCTTCGTCCGCGCAAAAGCCGCGCAAGGCCGCCTCCAGGACCGTCTCCTCGAATTCGGCGCCTTGCAGCAACGCCGCCAAGCGCGGGGCGTAGACCGCTCCGGAGGCCCGCAGGAACTTCTCGCGGGCCTCCGGAGCCGCTTCCTGCCTGCGGAAGAAAAAGGCGTTTTCCTCGGGCAGCTCCGCCAGGCTGCGGACCTTCTCCTTCAGGGCGTGGGCCAGCTTCGTCCACCACGGTCCGTCGGGACGCTCCAGGCCCGCCCGCAGGAACTGCGCGCGGATCAGGGGGGCCAGGCGGCCGTCGCCGGCCTGCCTCACGTAGTGCCCGTTCATCCAAGCCAGCTTCACCGGGTCGAAGACGGCGGCGTGCTTGGTGACGCGCTCCAGCGAGAATGCCTCCACCAGTTCCTGCGCGCTGATCAGGGTGGTCTTGTCGTCCAGGCTCCAGCCCAGAAGGGCCAGGTAATTGATCAGCGCCTCGGGCAGGAAGCCGCCGGTCTCGTACTCGCCCACGGCCGTGGCGCCGTGGCGCTTGCTCAGGCGCTGCTTGTCCGGCCCCAAAATCATGGGTATGTGGGCGAAGGCCGGCTCCTTCAAGCCCAGCGCCCGGTAGAGGCATACCTGGCGGGGCGTGTTGCTGAGGTGGTCGTCGCCGCGGATGACGTGGCTGATCTCCATCAGGGAGTCGTCGATCGTGGCGGCGAAATTGTAGGTCGGCATGCCGTCGGAACGGACGATGACGAAATCGGCCATCAGACGGTTCTCGAAGCGCATGTGGCCGTGGACCAGGTCCTCGAATTCCGTCAGCCCGCCGTCGGGGATGCGGAAACGCCAGGCCGGCTTGACGCCCTGGGCCCGCATGGCCTCGAGCTGGGCCGGCGTGGCCTCCTCGAAGCTGCCCGTGGGCGCCCGGCCTTCGGCGATGGCCGCCTCGCGCTCGGCCTCGACCTCCGCCTTGCTGTCGAAGCAGGGGTAGGCCAGGCCCTTGGCTTTGAGCTGTTCAAGGTAGCCCGCGTAGGTGTCGAGGCGCCGGCTCTGGAAATACGGCCCCACCGGTCCCACGCTTCCCCGTCCGTCCGCGGCCGGCCCCTCGTCCCAGTCCAGGCCCAGCCAGCGCAGGTCCCGCAGGACCTGGTCCACGCTCTCCTGCGTGGACCGCGCCAGGTCGGTGTCTTCCATCCTGAGGATGAATTTCCCGCCGTGGCGCCGCGCGTAGAGCCAGCTGAACAGGGCGGTCCTGGCCCCGCCGATGTGCAGCGTACCGGTGGGGGAGGGCGCGAAACGGGTGCGTACGGTCATGGCCGCCGGGCTCAGGGTTGCATGTATTGGATGGGGTTCACGGGCGCGCCGTAGAGGCGTATCTCGTAATGCACATGGGGCCCCGTGGTGTTGCCGGTCGCCCCCATCAGCCCCACCTCGTCGCCGCGCTGCAGCTCGGCGCCCGCGGAGGTCTTGATCTCGCTCAAGTGCCCGTAGTAGGTCTGGAAGCCGTTGCCGTGGTCCACGACCACCAGCTTGCCGTAGCCCCCCTCCCAGCCGGCGAACGCGACGCGGCCGTCCGCGGTGCAGCGCACCGGCGTGCCGGTGTCGTTGGCGATGTCCACGCCGGTGTGGAAGCCGGCCCTGCCCGAGACCGGGTCGACGCGCTTGCCGTAGGGGCTGGTGATCCAGCCGTGCACCGGCCAGTCCCTGGGGCGCGAATCCATCCGGGTGCGGCGGCCGCGCACGTACTTGAGGATCTCGTCGACGCTCCGCTCCCGTTCTTTAGTGGCCTGCAGGAGGGCCGTCACGCTCGCCTGCGTGTCGTCCACGGCCTGCTCCGGGTCCTGGTCCAGGTTTTGGGCGAGCCGGACCACGTCCTCCTCCGTCGGCCCCGCGGCGAGCCCGCTCCTCAACAGGGATTTCTCGGTCTTGTAGTTGAGCATCTCGCGCAGGCGGCTTTCCAGGTCCGCGACGCGCAACAGGGCGTCCCGGCCCTGGGCCAGGTCCATGGCCACCCTGAGGTTGGCCTGCCTCAATTCGGCCGCACGGGCCAGGTCGGCGCGTTCGTTCGCGTTGCGCCCGATGACGTAGGCGTCGAAGAAGAGCAGGGACAGCAGGACCGCGCCCATCGCCGCCAGGAACCAGATGGACAGGCGCCATTGGTACAGGGTCTCGCCGTCGCCGGGGATGAGCACCACCGTGACCTTGCCCCGGGTGCGGCGATCCCGCAACGCGCTCCGCCGGTTAGGGGGATTCATGCGGGCAAGCCGTCCTCAAGCCAGCAGGTCAATGAGCCTCTCCAATTCCTCGGCGGTGAAATAGTGGATCTCGATGCGCCCGCCCTTGCCCGCGGTCCGGAGCGTCACTTTGGCCCCGAGCTTGCGCCGGATGCGGTCCTCCACGGCCCGCGCATCGGCATCGCCGGCGGCCGGGCCGGGCCGCCCGCGGCGTCCGGCCGGGCCAAGGCCGGAACGTTCCCGGCCCGCCTGCTCCACCGCGCGCACGCTCCAGCCCTCCCGCGCCGCCTTCAAGCCGATGGCCTTCTGGGCCGCGGCCCCTTCGACGGCCAGCAGGGCCCGGGCGTGCCCCATGTCGAGTTCGCCCTTTTCGAGCAGGGCCTGCACTTCCGTAGGCAGCTTCAGCAGGCGCACGGTGTTGGCGATCGTGGCCCGGTCCCGGCCCACCTTCTGGGCCACCTCCTCGGCGCTAAGCTTGAACTCCTCCATCAGGCGGCTGTACGCCCGGGCCTGCTCGATCGCGTTGAGATCGTCGCGCTGCACGTTTTCTATGATGGCCCACTCGGCCATCTGCCGGGGTCCCGCCGCCGGCTTGACCACGGCGGGGATGCTGGCCCAGCCCAGGCTGCGCACGGCCCGCAGGCGCCGCTCGCCGGCGACCAGCTCGTAGCCTCCGGCCGCGCCGCGGACCACGAGGATGGGCTGCAAGACCCCCTGCTCCTTGATGCTGGCGGCCAGGTCGCGCAGCTCCGCCTCGGAGAAGCGGGTCCGCGGCTGGTAGGGGTTGGGCCGTATCTCGGAGACGGCGATGTCCTGGGCGCCGCCTTCCCGTTCTTGGGGATCGGCGCCGACGTCCCGGAGGCTGCCCGGGATCAGCGCGCTCAGGCCGCGGCCGAGTGCTTGGCGGGGGGGCATCATGGTACCTTAAGCATGGGGACAGGGGGCGGCGCGGCCGGCGTTCCGGCCGGGCCGTGCATCACTTCGGCCGCCAACTGGGCATAGGCTTCGGCCCCGCGGCCCTTGGGGTCGTACAGGCTGATCGGCTTGCCGTGGCTGGGCGCCTCGGCCAGGCGCACGCTGCGGGGCACCACCGCGTTGAAGACCCGCCCCCGGAAGCGGTGGCGGACGTCGGCCACCACCTGCTGGTTGAGGACGGCCCGGCTGTCCACCATGGTGAGCAGGGCCCCGTCCACGCGCAGGGCCGGGTTCAGCTCCCGCTGCACCAGGGCCAGCGTGTTGACCAGGTGCCCCAGGCCGGTGAGGGCGAAGAATTCCGCCTGCACCGGGATGAGCACGCTGTCCGCGGCCGCGAGGGCGTTGAGGGTGACGAGCCCGAGGGAAGGGGGGCAGTCGATGATGACGAAGGCGTAGGCGCCCTTGACGGACGCGAGGGAGCGGCGCAGCAGGGTCTCGCGGTGCTCGACCGGGACCAGCTCCACTTCCGCGGCGGCGAGGTCCGGGCCCGAAGGCACCAGGTCGAGCCCGCTGATGCCGCTTTCGTGCACCGCCTCGCCCAAGGGCACGCCGTCGAGCAGGACATGGTAGATGGTGCTGCGCAGGCGGTCCGGGGTGAAACCAAGGGCCGCGGTGGCGTTGGCCTGGGGGTCCAGGTCCATAAGCAGGGTCCGGCTCCCGGCGTGGGCCAGGCAGGCCGCCAGATTGACCGCGGTGGTGGTTTTGCCCACCCCGCCCTTCTGGTTGACGATAGCGATGACTTTGGCTGGCTGCATGAAACTTTATTGTAACAGAACGCCTTAAAAACGCCTACCTGATGTCAATCCCCACCGGGCAATGGTCGGAACCCATGACGTGCGACTCGATCCAGGCGTCCTTCACCCGGGACCGCAGGCCCGGGGTGATGCAGGTGTAGTCGATGCGCCAGCCCACGTTGCGCTCGCGGGCCGCGGTGCGGTAGGACCACCAGGTGTAGAGGCCCTCTTTTTTCGGGTTGCGCTCCCGCAGGATGTCCACGAATCCCGCGCCCAGGAAGTCGCTCATGGCCTGGCGTTCCCGCGGAAAGAAACCCGGATTTTCACCGTTGTCGTCGGGCCGCGCCAGGTCGATGCGCTCGTGGGCGATGTTGTAGTCCCCGGTGAGGACCACTTCCTGTTTCTTCTTGGCCAGGCCGGCCAGCTTCTTGGTCATGTCCGCGCAGAAATCCACCTTCAGGTCCAGGCGTTTGCCGCCCTCCTGGCTGTTGGGGAAGTACGCGGAAACGACGTGCAGGTTGCCGAAGCGGGCGCCCAGGACCCGGCCCTCGTCGTCGAAACGCGCGTCCCCCAGGCCCTCCCAGACTTCGTCCGGCTTATCGCGGGAAAACAGCGCCACCCCGGAGTAGCCGGGTTTCTTGGCCGGCAAAAAAAATGCGTTCCATCCTTTTATAGTCCTCAGCACGTCGGGAACCTTGTCGTGGGTGGCCTTGATCTCCTGGAGGCACACCACGTCGGCCTTGGCCTTGGCGAACCAGTCCTCGAAGCCTTTGCCGAGGATCGCCCTGATGCCGTTGACGTTCCAGGTGACGATCCTCATGCGCGCCCGGCTCTTGCCGCCACCTTGAGGCGCACCAATTCCTTTAGAAGGCCGGCTTGCATCGCGGCGTAGTCGGCGCCCTCCTTCGGATGCGCGTTCAGGGCCTGCTGTTTCTGCTCCGCCTTGGCCTTGGCCCGGGCCGTGTCGATCGCCGCGGCCGCCTCCGCCGTTTCCACCAACAAAACCGTCCGCTCGCGCCCGATCTGGGCGAAGCCGCTCGAGACCGCCAACCATTCCTTCTTGCCGCCCTGCTCATAGTGCAAGGGCCCGGGTTTCATCACCGCCACCATGGGCTCGTGGCCGTGCAGGACGCCCAAGAGGCCTTCCCAGGCCGGCAAGACCAGGCCTTCGACCTGGCCTTGAAAGGCGTAGCCGTCCGGGGTCACGATTTCGAGTTGAAAGTGCGTCATGGGGTTGCCTGTGTCAGAAGGCCGCGCGGTACACGGCCTCGCATTTTTCAACGTTCAGGGGCAGCGGCGCCTCAAGGAAGCTGCGGCCGTTGCCGGAGATGCGCACCGCGTCCGCGGCCAGGGTGGGGATCATGGCTTCGCTGACGCCCACGTCCTTGAGCCGGCGCGTGTAGGCGTGGCCCTTGAGCCAGCCCTCCAAGGCCTCCACGGTCTTCGCCCCGGCGCTGGGGCCGCCCGGGACTTGCCAGAGGGCTAAGCCCATGCGGGCGATCTTGGCTTCGCGCTTCGGCAGGATGCAGCGCAGGTATTCCGGCCAGAGCAGGGCGAGGCTGAGACCGAGGGAGATGTCGGTGTGGCCGGCCACGGGATGGGCCAGGTAGTGCACGACGAAACCGCCCGTGCGCCCGAAGTTGGGCCCTCCCCCCGCGAGCAGGGCGGCCACCGAGGCCCAGCTCAGGTTCTCCCGGGCCACCAGGTCCTTGGGGTCCTGCTCCACCCGTTCCAGGCAGTCCATGACGCCCAGGCAGAGGCCCTCGGCCTGGCGGTCCTGGACCGGGGCCTTGTCGTCTCCGTTGAAGTGCTGCTCCAGCACGTGCAGCATCATGTCCACCGAGCCGTCGCGGGTGGCCTCCAGGGGCAGGCTCAGCATCAGCTCCGGATCGACGATGCTGACCGTGGGAAAGGCCCCCGTGTCCCAGAGGACGGCCTTTTCGTGCGTTTCCCATTTGGTGATGACGGCCGCGCAATTGCCTTCCGAGCCCGTCGCCGCGGTGGAACTGATGAGCAGGGTGGGCAGCGGCGAAAGCACCCTGCGGCGGCCCCCCGCGGCGCCGTTGGTCCATTCCCAGACGCTTAAGCGTTCCCCGTTGGCGCGGGCGTGGCCCAGGGCCGCGGCCACGGCCTTGGCGCCGTCCATGGCGCTGCCCCCGCCGAGGCCGATGACGAAATCGCAGCCTTCCGCCAGTCCCAAGGCCACGGCCTCGTCCAGGGTCGAACAGCGCGGATTCGGCTCGATCCTGTCGAAGACCAGCGGCGCGAGGCCCGCCCCCTTCAAAAGGCCCAGCACCTTGTCGAGGACCCCGGTGCGGCGCATGGACCCGTGCCCACAGAGGACGATGGGCCTCATTCCCAGGCGCCCGGCCTCGGCGCCGGTCTCGGCCAGCTTGCCGCTGCCGAAATGGATCTTGCTGCCGAAATGGAACACGAACGGCTGCAAGCCTAGACCGCCACGCCCAGGGTCTTGGCCTTCTCGACGGCCTCTTCGATGCCGCCGACCATGTAAAACGCCTGCTCCGGCAGCTTGTCGTACTGCCCTTCGGCCACGGCCTTGAAGGAGCGTATGGTCTCCTCGAGCTTGACGTACTTGCCCTTGAAGCCGGTGAACTGCTCGGCCACGTGGAAGGGCTGGCTGAGGAAGCGCTGTATCTTGCGCGCCCGGTTGACCGTCAGCTTGTCCTCTTCGCTCAGCTCGTCCATGCCCAGGATGGCGATGATGTCCTGCAGGTCCTTGTACTTCTGGAGTATCGCCTGCACTTTGCGGGCCGTCTGGTAGTGCTCCTCGCCCACGACCTTGGGGTCGAGCATGCGGCTGGTGGAGTCGAGGGGGTCGACGGCCGGGTAGATGCCCATGGACGCGATGGCGCGGCTCAGGACCGTGGTGGCGTCCAGGTGCGAGAAGGCCGTGGCCGGGGCCGGATCGGTCAAGTCGTCGGCGGGCACGTAGATGGCCTGCACCGAGGTGATGGAGCCCTTGTGGGTGGAGGTGATGCGTTCCTGCAGGGCCCCCATCTCCGTGGCCAGGGTGGGCTGGTAGCCCACGGCCGACGGCATGCGGCCCAGCAGGGCCGACACTTCGCTTCCGGCCTGGGTGAAGCGGAAGATGTTGTCGATGAAGAGCAGCACGTCCTGGCTCTGCTCGTCGCGGAAGTACTCGGCCACGGACAGGGCGCTGAGGGCCACGCGCAGGCGCGCTCCGGGCGGCTCGTTCATCTGGCCGTAGACCAGGGCGGCCTTCTTGAGCACGCCGCTCTCCTTCATCTCGAGCCAGAGGTCGTTGCCCTCGCGGGTGCGCTCGCCGACGCCGGCGAAGACGCTGTAGCCGCCGTGCTCCTGGGCGATATTGTTGATCAGTTCCTGGATGATCACGGTCTTGCCCACGCCGGCGCCGCCGAAGAGGCCGACCTTGCCGCCCTTGGCGTAGGGGGCGAGCAGGTCCACCACCTTGATGCCCGTCTCCAAAATCTCGGACTTGGTGCTCTGGTCCTCGAACTTCGGGGCCGGACGGTGGATGGCGTAGGTTTTCTTGGCGTTCACGGGGCCCATCTCGTCCACCGGCTCGCCCAGCACGTTCATGATGCGGCCCAGGGTCTCCTCGCCCACGGGCACGCAGATGGCGTCCCCGCTGTCCTCGGCCTCCATGCCGCGGGTGAGCCCGTCGGTGGAGCTCATGGCGATGGCCCGCACGGTGTCGTCGCCGAGGTGCGACTGCACCTCGAGGGTGATGTCCAGCTTGAGGGTCTTGTCGGAGCTCTTGTATTCGCCGCGGACCTTCAGGGCGTTGTAG
>Ga0182024_10011725_pt1 | contig 17520 bp, 14 predicted proteins | sample P32metaG_FD_120480 | JGI IMG/M metagenome (GOLD analysis project Ga0182024, IMG submission 120480) | Permafrost microbial communities from Stordalen Mire, Sweden - P3-2 metaG (Illumina Assembly) | ecosystem: Environmental > Terrestrial > Soil > Wetlands > Permafrost | place: Sweden: Stordalen... | reverse complement strand
GGATATTTTCAGGGAGTGCGGTGGTTTGGAGAGCGGCGGCACCCACAGGCGTCGCGCCGTGCAGAAATACCAGCACAACAACGGTGAGCACAACTGCCAGACAGACAGCGGGGCGTATTCTTGTCGGCACGGGCTGGCGTGTCGCCCGTCGTGTCAGCCGTCGTGTCAGCCGTCGTGTCAGCCGTCGTGTCAGCCGTCGTGTCAGCCGTCGTGTCAGCCGTCGTGTCAGCCCTTGTATGGCCAGTTGTGTGACGGCCGGTTCTGTGACGGCCGGTTGTGTGACGGCCGGTCGTGTGACGGCCGGTTCTGTGACGGGTTGCGTGGGCCGCTGTATCCGGCTCTCCACAAAGCGGCTTGACAAGGTCGCAGCCCGTATCTCCCCAATTGCGACAGCGGGCACAGAGCGATCGATATCATCACGCCGGCCAAGCAGGAGCGGGGTTGGCAGTGTGGGTCTCATTCGGGGTCGGGGTACACCGGGCGAACTACTAAATTGTCTTTGAGCGGCACGTTCCCGGGCAGCGCCACGAACGTGCCCGGTTGCAGGCCGGAAAGCACCTCAAAATCCGCAGCGTCGGAGATACCCAATTTGATTTCGCTACGGCGCAAGCGATCCCCTTCCACGCGGTAGACGTACCGGTGCGCGCCCACGATCTGCACGGCGCCTCGCGGAACAATCAGCGCGTTCGCGTGCACACTCACTTTGATGCGCACATCGACGGTCGTGTTAGGGATCAGCTCGAGGTGTTCGTTCGAGACCGTGCAGAGAACTTCGCCAACGTTGCGTGCGCCGCGGGCGACAACCTGGCGGGGAACATTTTCGGTATGGCCGACCCAGGTACGATCCGGCAATGCGTCCCAGGTCACGTCGACCGCTTCATTCGGCTGGAGTTTGCCAAGTTCCGGCTCGTCAACGTAGGCCCGCACGCGCACCTGGCGCAAGTCGGCGACATCGGCGAGCAGGTCGCCAGTATGAACGAAATCGCGCGCATGCACCGGTAGTGAAAAGAGCGTACCGTTCACGGGCGCCACGACGCGCGCCGATGCGAGCTTAGCCTCCAAATCGTTCACCTGTCCATGCGAGCGCGCCACCAGCAGTGCCAGGCGCTCGCGATCCTGCGTAGCCTGGCGGTTGAACTCCTGCTTGGCCTTCAGCGCCTGATCGAGAGCGGCACTCGCCCTGTCAAGAGCGGCCTGATTTCGCGCCACCTCATCGGGTGTCGCGGCCTTTTGCGCCAATAGTTTGGTCAGCGTTTCCTGCTGCCGCTGCAGCATATCGTGCTGTATCTGCGCGCTGCGCAGTTCGTCAACCACGCGAGCCGCGTTATCGGAACGGCCGCCTCCTTGCGCATCCCGCAGATCGTTTGCCTGGGATGCAAGTTCCGCGCGAGCCTGATCGAGCTGTGCCCGTATGTCTTTGTCGTCCATCGTCAGAAGTGGCTGGCCGTCCCGCACGGACTGCCCTTCGGTGGCCGTGACGCGGTCGACAAAACCGTCGAACCTGGCGCGCAAGGAATACCGCATGACCGGCTCGACTTTGCCATTACTGGCAATTTCAGAACTCACGCTGCCACGAGTCGCTGACACCACCGACACCCGCGCGGCCGGCCGCCGTCCGTTGGCGTACAACAAAACCAGAATCAGCAGTGCGGCGACTGCGAGCAGAAGCGACACCCGTCTGCTTAATGTACCGGCCATGTACTCCTCAATTAACGGTGACCCCGGCAAGATGCCGCATTCTACCAAGTTTACGGGGTAATCTCGGCAGCAAAGTTTCTACCGAGGCGAGGCGGCTTACCCCCAGTCGCTTCGCATTTCGATGCTCTTGCGCGCGTGCAGGTTCACAGCGTCAAAATGCGTGTCCCTGCGAGTGCGAGAGGTAACTTTGAGCTGAGTCCTAAATGCCGCCCGGCGCTGTTGCTAACATATCAATGTTTGAGGTTGCACGAACAGGCCTTTGTATCCGCATGAAGCGTGGACGGGACTGGAAGGGGTTGCGTACGAACGGACCGATGCCCGGCGCTACCGATTTTCCGGGACGCCTTTTTGTGCATAGGCTAGTCGGCGTAGCAAGAGAGCGCAAAGACGCCCGGCGCTGTTGCCAGGCGCTGTTGCGTCAACTGGGGGGATCTCTCTATATATAGGATTTTCTTCCGATTTTCGGGGCGCAATCCGCATAAGGAGTTCGCTGCGTGCTTCTCTGTCCCCGCCGCGCCCAGGATTTGATCTCTTATTGCGGACGCCGCATCATGCTGCCCATGTCAAACTTCATGTAACCGGCCGGGATCTCGAACAGGCTCGCCGGCTGCGCGCCCTCCTGAATATTCCGCAGCTCAATGCCACCCGCGGAGTCTGCCGTTTTCACCACACAGTGAAGTTTCGTATCAACCCACACATTACTCGTGTCGCCGTGGGTCGACACACCTTTGTACTTCACCGTGCTGCGTCCGTTTACTTCCTCGCTGCCCTCCTTCGTGCAACTGCCGAAATTGGAGGCGGCATTGGCTTGCTCGGCGACTTTCTTCCATTGCGGGCAGGCATCATTTACGTCCGGCACTCGCCAGAACTGGGTGATTAACGGTGCAGCCATCGCCAGCGGAGCCTCCATGTACATGTGTCGCTCCGTCAAAAGCACGATGGGTATGCGTTGGGCCTCATCGATAATGACCGCCGCTGGCCCAAAAGACGTACCCCGTCCCCCCAATTCGGCGCGCACCTTGTCTTTTCCAGCATAGATCTTCTTCACATCTACACTGCTCTCTTTCAGGCTTACGACGTCGGCGGAAAACTCCTGTGCCAGCGCAACATGGGCAAAAACGAAAAACACGAGTAAAAACGCACAACGCACCATTGCTCGACGCATAAGTGCTCGAAGCATAATTAATCGAAGCATAGCAGCGCTCCTTAAAACGGAATCTCCGGTTTGGACATGCCTCCCGCGCACAATACGCCTCTTCTACGCGCCTACACAACGAAATTTGCTGCCAAAACCGGCCCTGCAGCGGGATAGCGGGGTTTGCAGGGCCGGTCGGTGTTCCCAGAACCAGCGCCCGAGAACTAACAAGTTAAGGGGAATTGTAGCCATCGATTCACTTCTGGCATTTCGGGCGCTTCAGCGATTTGTCCACGTCTCTCTGGCCAGGTAAGGCAGATCGTGAGCCCAGTCATCTTCTTTCACGCCGACAGGATAAATCACGTGCGCCAGATTGTCTTTGGTATACGCGAAAACAAATGCTGCGTGACCAACTTCGTAGGCCCCATCCGCACGCACCGCTGATTTCTTGGCCGGAGATATATTCGCGGCGATCTGGGCTGCTTCGATTTCCGCGCCGCTTCCCGTTAAACCTATAAAGCGCTTATCAAAGTGATCGAGCCACGAGCGCAGCACCTGCGGAGTATCCCGTTCGGGATCGGTGGTCACAAACACCACCTTAAATTGATCCGCAGACGCTGGGGGTATTTTCTTGAGGGCCTGCGCAATCATAGACATCTGGAGCGGGCACATATCCGGGCAATGCGTGTACCCGAAGAACAGAAGCGTGGTATACCCCTGCGTCTTCGACGCCAAATCGAACCGAGCTCCGGACGTATCGGTCAGTGTAAATTTCGGTTTCGGTAGGGGCGGGGAAACCAGCCCGCCCCGGTATGTCGTTTCGGCGCCACCCACAGCGGCGGGCGCGGTTGTCCTTCTTGGCTCCTGAGCCGGCACACCATGAGCCATGCCCAGCAGCGTGGCCAGAATAAACAGCTCTGCGCGCAAGAATCGAAACTTCATTTGACCCGTCGTGAATTTACGGTTAGACCGAATTTACGGTAACACCACGACCGTGCCGAGCATGCCGTCCACGTCATGAAGGGCACAGTGGTACTGGTAGGTCCCCGCCTTCGGGAAAGTGATCCGGATGCGCGTCGTCCCCAGAGGCAATTGGGGCGACCCAGTCCGGTCCGGCGCTTGTGTCTGGATGAACCCGGAGTTCAGGAAATCGCTAGCCGAACTAATCGTCCCGGTCAGCGTTCCGTCAGCCTCGGGCTTACCAAGGTCAACCGGCATCGTGGGTACAAAGTTTGCGGGCTCCGTACCGAACGTGACCGTATGCGGCTCGGTCGGATCCAAGTTAACCCACTCCACAGATTCACCTTTATGGATCCGAATCGTTCCGGCAAGGAAGCGCACCCCCGCGCGATACTGCGTCCCGCCTCCCGTTCCCACAATCTCTCCAGTGCCGGCAATCACTGTGTTGCGGCCCGATTCGTCCACTTCCTCCCGCTGATCATCGCGATCCGCGAGTATGTCCTGCGCCTGATCTCGCGCCTGGTCGTCATAGAACCGTTGGCTATGAAGGCGAGCCGCATTCGCCGCGGTATTAGCGAGAACATGAAGCGTTCCGTTCATATCTGTGTGGACCAGACATACAAACCTGTAATTGCCCGCACTGCCCTTCGGGAATGTCACGGTAAACGTTGCGCCGCCGCTCAAACCAATGGGGGTCGACACACAGGCGCTGCCGTTGAAATCAGGCGCCGGCCCACAGTTTACGCCCTGCACGGAGAATGGCGGCCCTGCGGGCGGTGGCGCCAACGGACGCACCTGTCCCGGCGTCAGCAAGGTAACCGTGTGGATCTCGTTCTTGGGCACAAATGTCCACTTGATGCTGTCGCCCTCCAGAATCCAAAGTTCATTTGGGAAAAAACCATCCGCTTGCACGGCCTCATTCTTGGTCTCCGCTCCGGCGCTCGCGTTGTACGTTACCTGCGCCTTTGCCGCCTGCGGAACGATGACAGCTGCCATTACCAACGCCCAGAAGTACACTGGGAACCGAATTATACACATACGTCTCATAAAATATTCCCCTCCACAGCGATTGGATTTTCAGTGTCCGGTGACAGGTGGGCGGCGGGGACCTGACGCCAAAACTCTCCCGGAACGCGATTGCTTATACTGTTCCCGCGCCGCCGAGTCAACATCCAATTCCAAATTCTCGCCGTGCCGCGATGCTGAAGCGAATACTCACGCGCTGGAGTCGATCATTCCATCAAGTCTGACGGTGCGAGGTACGCTTTCGGATGATCGTAGGTTCGCTCCGGACCGGGAGTCTCTGGCACACACTCCCTTTTGGTGCTGGAGAGCCTGCGCCGCGCCCAGAGGCGCTGCACACCTGGTGAAATTCGGGGGACTGCGGCGCACCGGTACGCGTGGAGTTCACCCAGCTGGAAATGCGGACGGCGAGGTTCGAAGCGGCCTAAGCTTTATACTTCAAATAGCTATTTTGTATTTTGCCAGCCCTTAATTAGCCCAGTAGCTGGATTGTAGCCAAGGCGGGCGATTGGTGCGCCATTCTTGGCTACTTGAGTCGTGATAACAGTCACTTGGTCCCCGGGCTTAAAGCTATCCGCCGTGAAGCCAAAGTTGACCATGTTTGATGGCGCAACCAGCTCGCAGCTCCAGTTTACGACCTTGCCGTCATCACCTTTCACATCAACCTTCAGAAAAACATGGGGATTGATCCAGCGCCATTCCGTCACGGTGCCCTTCAAAGTGAGCACTTTATTGTCATACGACGCATTTCCATGATGTGCGACCAGCGGAATCGAAACCGCTAACAGGCCGACAAGCACCACGAAACTCTGGATCGCTTTAATTCTCATACTGCTCCCGTGCCGAGTCATTATTTTCTCCTGCAACCCGGAGTTTCCGATTTAGACCTATATAATATCTCGCGCATCATACGCTTAACGCTAACCTGGGGCACAATGAATCGTCTGCCAGAGCGCGTTAAAAGAGACACGGATCGCGGCCGCGGTTAATGAGTGAATGCACATGCTGCTGCACACCCACCCAGCGGAGATTCGGCAGCTATCTTCGATCAGTACGTACAGGGATCAGTACGTACAGGCCTGGCAATGCGATGAAGACTGCGCACGCTGCAGCCACCCGTTAACCCCAGACGCAGCTTCCCATTTTGCCGTTTATCGTGATTGGCCAACGGTCACAAGCGCAACTGGTTGGGGGGCCGCAATGTTCGCGAATGTGCTGTGGGGACGTCACGAGAGGCGTATTTTCCGCGAAACAGCAGATCCACATGGTAGATTCTGCATGCGGCGATGCGGGTCCAGTCTCGGTTATGCGAGCCAACATGAGGAGGCGAAAATGTCGTGGAAATTTCTAAGCGTGCTGGTGGCCACGATCGCATTTTGCGTTTGCACACCTCTGATGGCGCAACACGAACCAGGCGAAGCGTTCCTGGGTATCTGGCAGATCAATGCGGCCAAGACCAGCAACTATCCGCAACAAAACCAAATGATCATCAACCTGCCCGGGCCCGACGGCGGCTTCGTCAGCATACGCGCTACGATTGGCAAGGACGGTAAGTCGAGCAGTGAGACCCATCCGGTCGTTTTCGATGGCAAACCGCACCAGACCGACGGAGGCGATCCGCGGGAGATTTCCTACAAGCTGATCGATCCACATACCATCGAAAGAACGCAAAATCGTAACGGAAAAGTCTCCGTCGATACCGAACAAGTCTCGAACGATGGCAAGACGCTGACCGTCACACAGGCGAATGCCATGCGGATCTACGATAAACAATTCAGCGTCCAGCCAATCGCGCACTAAGCGGCAAGCGATCGCCCGGCGAGCGATCGTCGACACTGATCGCCCAACAACTGATCGTCCAACAAATAATTGCCCGACAAGTAATTGCCCGACACGCCCCTCCCGTCACGCATCTAACTAGTGATCGCATGGGACCTGCCCGGCCGGCAGAAGATCGCCGATGAAGGCGGCCGACCGCTTCGATGTGTGGTAGTTTTCGCACGTCGCGGAACCGAAGAATGGTGTATGATCTTTCCGTTTTGTAAATAAGGGGAGACTTCAGCTCATCTCCTTCCTCTAACGGTTGGGCTCAAACCGCAAAGATTGATTTACGAGGTGGCGAATGAAAAGCAAGTTGCTCGCAGGGTTTGTCTTGGGCGTTGGTCTTCTAGCTGTTTGCGGTTCTGTGTACGCGCATCACGGCAATACGGCGTATGCGGACAAGGTCGTGGAATTGAAGCAAGCCACAGTGACGAAATTCCTGTGGTCCAATCCTCACAGCCTGATTTTTTTCGATGTAAAAGATGACAAGGGTACTGTCGTACATTGGGTTGCCGAAACGGCCAGCCCCGAGGCCCTTAGGCTCATCAATTGGAGCAAAAGTTCCCTGGGCCCCGGCGACATGATCACCGTCTACATGTACCCCGCCAAAACGGGTAACCCTGCGGGCCGGCTGAATCGTGTCGTGCTGGCCGACGGCAGCGTGTTGCATGATACGCAGCTGGGGGGAGACGCGGGGAACAAGAGTAGTTATGGCCCCGATGCTGCCGGTGGGAACGGCAACGGCAACGGTAGCGCGAACGGTAACGGCAACGCAAACGGCGACAAGGGCAAGGACGCTAAGTAGGGAAATCGTCGCTCCGGGCCAGCAACACCGCTGGCCGAACAACAGCCATCAGAGATGCACGAACGACTCCGGCTGGGCGCGGTTGTTTTTCGCGCAGGGTTGCTGTGCTGCAATAAACGTTTTTCACGTGCTGCATGCTGAAGTCAAGGAGGTATGGCAAATGCGAAATCCGGTCGCCGCATCAATCATTACTTTGTCGGCCAATTTGTTGGCCGTACTAGCGCTCTCGTCGGTTGCGATGGCGCAGGAGGGCCGGGTAAATACGCCACCGCCGGGTTACGTGATGGCGGGAGTCCCTAAGATGCCGAACCCGCCCGGTCCGGCTCCCAAGCATGACCTGACGGGCGCCTGGGTGGGGCCGCAAAAAACAGTAATGGGCCCTTTCCCCGATATGACGCCTGCGGGCCAGGCGGCTTTCAAGCTCAATCATCCAGTTCCGTCTGCAGGGCGGGGCGCGGCGGCGCCCGACGCGTTGGCGCATCTGGCGGCTACTAACGACCCCTTCATGGTCTGTGATCCGCTCGGGTTTCCACGCGACCTTCTGAACCACGCGGTAAGCATGCGAGGAGGCATCTGGTTCGAACCCGTGTCAAACCGCATGCTCATGCTGTTTGAGCAACAGCGCATATGGCGCGAAGTCTGGACGGACGGACGGGAACTTCCCAAGAAGGTGGATGTGAAAGGTGCGCCCGATTCGAGGTATTACGGATATTCGGTGGGCCACTGGGATGGCGACAACGCCTTCGTGATCGATTCCACCGGCCTGGACAACAGAACCTGGCTCGATGAGATCGGGCATCCGCATACGGTCGACGTGCACCTCGAGGAGCGCTACACCCGCCTGGACCAGTACAACCTGCAGGTCACGGTCACGGTCGACGATCCGAAGTTCTATACCAAGCCTTTTCAGTTGATGCAATTGAATTACTACTGGATGAAAGATCAGAATTTCGAAGAAACCCTCTGCATACCGTCGGAGGCCATCCAGTATCGGGATTCACTGGCCAAGCCGTCCGGTTGGGGTCCTGGGGAAGAACCCAAATAAGCCGGGGAGTCGGTCGCGCGGCCGTTGTGGGGACGATCACCTCAGCTGGCATCGTAGGCTTTTTGAGCGGTACGAACCCGAGGCCTTCTAGTTCAGCAAGCGGTTACGAATTTCAATCGTGGAGGATATCGTGAAGCGTGCAATTTCGTGGATTGCTGTTATTGCATTCGCGCTCAGTATTTCGTCGAGCGCTCGCGCCCAAACACGCATTACTCTCCTGTCGCCAGACCCGTTGAAAAAGGAAGTCGATACCATCGTTCATAACTTCGAAATGAAAACGGGCTACAAGGTGCAGGAATCCTACGGCACCGGTGTAAGTTCAAGAAAAACGGTTGGAGAAGGCGGGGCTTTGGACGTGACGCTGCTTTTTGCGCCTTTCGACGACGCACTCAAAACCGGCAACGTCGATAAGAGCACGCAGACCGTGGTCGCCAGGGTGCGCCTGGCGCTGGCCGTGAAAGAGGGCGTTCCTAGCCCTGACATTTCCAATGCCGCCGCCGTCAAGAAGCTGCTCCTCAATGCGAAGTCTATCGCCACCGTCGACCCCGCTCAGGGGAGCGTCGGGGGCGCCGCCATGCTGGCTTTTGACAAGATGGGCATCACCGATCAAGTGAAGCCCAAGGTCAAATTGTTCCCCGGTGGCGGCGGCCCGCAGAAGTCTGTCGCCGATGGCGAGAGCGAGGTCGCCTTGGGTCCCTATCTCAGCGATTACCGCGATCCTCATCCTGGACTCAACCTTGTTGGCGCTTTGCCGCCGGACGCCGCTACCCCTGTTGATATTACGGGCTGGATCTCCGCGAACGCGCCGGATCGGAAAGCGGCCATGGCGCTTTTGGACTACTTCAAGTCCAAGGAAGCAGCCGCTGTTTGGGAAGAAGCCAAGGTGTTTCCGGTCACGAAGTAGACATCGCATCGCTGGTATCGCCGCCCGTGTCATCGACGGTGTCAACGACGGTGTCAACTCATTCGCTTTGCCACCGAAAAGTCCGCCCGATTGTGTGGCGACCACTGGGGCCACTGGGATTAAGCCATGTCTGGCGCGAGCCTCGTGGCCCGTCGCATTAGTGTTTCGGGCGAATCGTCTTATCCCTCCGTCAGCCTGTCAGTTTGTTCGACCGAGAGCGGGTCGGACGAGCGAATCTCCTCATCCAACACAGCAATTGCGCTACCGACAACAATGGCGAGTCGCGGCGATAAATGTACGCCCCTCGAGCGCGTGGCCTGCCGCCGATTCACTATTCCGAAACCTGCATTCAGGAAAACCAGTTGCCGCGCTTCTTCGCTAGGCCTAAGATAGCGGTATTGAGTCGGGCAACCGGGTAGTAGCCAAACGTCGGAACTGAACCGTAACTTTTGCCGTTCGCCCTTTCCCCTGCGCGTGCTGGGCTGCCTGCCCTCATGACGTTGTACTGAGGTCGCGGCCGGCACCTCCGAATTTAGCTCAGCCTGAGTGACGATGGACAGGAGCTTGATCATGAAACGACTTGGCATGGCGCCATTCCTGCTGTTTATTGTCCTGCTTCCGGTCCATAGCGTGGGGGCGCAGACGCGCGGACTAATTCTGCACGCAGAATACGGGGCTGGGAACCATTGGGTCGATGTAACGCAGCGCGTGCGTGCGTTGTTTCGTGGCGATGAAGCGAATTTCCGTGCTGACAATGCCACGTTTGGCGGCGATCCCGCGCCCCGAGTGCCAAAGACGCTGCGTCTGGACATCCGCGACGACCGTGGCGCGACCACGCAGCTGACTTTCCACGAAAACGAGAACGTAAATCTCCGCGGCTATCGTTGGGATGATCGTGACAGTGGCGACAACCGGGGAGACCGAGATCGTCGCGATGTCGGCGAGCTCCAGATAACCCGGGCGTTCTACGGCGCCGGTAAGCAGACGATGGACGTTACCGGCCGTCTAAACGCGCAAATTCGGGATGGACAGTTGCGCGTACCAGTGAGAAACGACACCATGGGCAACGATCCGGCCAAAAACAGGCCCAAAACGCTAACGGTTTGGTACACATTCCGTGGCCGTGCCAACCAGGTGACGGTCAATGAAAACGATTACCTGCAACTGCCGGGCGATATTGTCCGCGAGGGTGGCGACCGCCGCGACGGCAATCGGGCCGATGACAACCGCGGCTACGACCAAGCCCGCATGGAGCGAGTCGTGCTCCCGCCGGGCACCGAACTAGCCGTGAGGACCGATGAGCGCATCGATTCGCGAGACGTCGTCGAAGGCCAAACCTTCCGGGCGGAGGTTGCCGAAGACATGCGCGATGCGAGCGGCTCGACCGCGATTCCCCGAGGCTCCGAGGCGCGGCTCATCACCCGGCGGCTGGGCGCCAATGGCGATATTACCTTGGACATTCAATCGATCTCGGTCGGCGATAGGCGCTATCGAGTAAGCACGGAGGATGCCGAACTCGAAAACCATCGTGACGGCGTTGGAGCCAATCAGCGCACTGGCGAATACGTAGGCGGCGGAGCGGCAATCGGTGCCATCATCGGCGCAATTGCGGGCGGCGGCAGAGGCGCGGCCATTGGCGCTGCTGCGGGCGCCGGCGCCGGAGCGGGCACGCAGATCATGACGCAAGGCAAAGAAGTGCACGTTCCTGCGGAATCAGTGATTCGCTTCCGGCTGGACCGTCCGCTTCGCTTGCATCTGTGGCAGTGAACGGGGCCGGCAGTTCCGAGCGGCTATAGAATGGAAAGGTAGAGTGGAAAGGGACGCGTGGCGTGTCTCGATCGCCGGCGTACATGGCAATGACGACTTTCCTCACCCCTTCTCGCTCGGGTACCTCAACATTCCAGGATGCCATGTGGCCGGGCTCTTCCACGCACTGCCGCAAGCTTGGGTAGTGGGTCAGTTTGAATAGGGCGATATACTGGCGGCATGCATCTCAAGGGTTTGCCTTTTGGTGTGACGAATTGGTCGCAGATTCCTGAATCTGTGCATCCGGGTGCGTCAGGCACCGCGATGGTTCGCTCTCGCCAACTTGGAGATATCCAACTTCGTCTTGTTGTTTACAGTCCAAACTATGTCGCTGACCACTGGTGTCACAAAGGCCATATTGTCTTCGTCATTCTGGGTCAACTGACTATCGAACACCGAGAGACCCTAACCTACACGTTGGAGTCCGGTACGAGCTATCACGTTGCTGATGACGATGGACCACCGCATCGAGTTCTTTCGGAAAACGGAGCAACCATCTTTATCGTAGATTGAACCTCAGCCTCCAAACTGACGCACCACCGCAAAGCTTGACAACCTGGCAAGTTCCGCAGAGAATCCACCCGCATCTCCTGAGAGGTGGGCCTTGGCGAACTTCCCAGCCAGTCTGCAGGCTCCCGGCCGGTATAATTTCGCTGCGCCGCCAGCGCAAACCAAAACTTGTAGGCGTGACCACAAAAGCGTGATGCAGAAGTGCGCGCTGCTGCCGCCACTGATGCTGGCGGCTCTGTTGCTCTTCGCACAGAACTCGCCGCAAATCGCTGCCGTCGATCCGTCGTCGGGAAAAGTAAACGATACCGTGAACGTGACGGGCACAAACTTGGGTAAAGCTACCGTCTCCGCCGTGTTCCTCTCTGACGATAAGAACGACTACAAAGCCACCGTTGTGGAGCAGGCCGACGACAAGATTGTCATGAAGGTTCCGCAGGTGAAAGTCGGCAATTACAACGTCTCCATTCAGCTGGGCGACAAAATCCTGATTATGCCGGTGCATTTCAAGGTCGAACAGTAATTCCGCGTAGAAGAACTCCCACTCCCCTTCTCCTTAGCGACCGGGGATTTGTGCTGGGTTAGACAATTCTCAAGAAAATGCAGCAGTGAGTAAATTCGCCCGATCTCCGCGATGTTTACAGCCTTACGGTCGCAGCCGGCGCTTGGTCTTCTTCTTTCTGACAACCGGCGAGGCCCTTTCGAGCAACGATGCCAACGCCGCATGCGCGCGTCTGTCTGCGTCCGCCGACCGCAGGAAACGCTGCGCCGCGTGATGACCAAGATAAATTCCGCATAACTCCCACACGAATTGTTCCACATCGAGGTCGCGCCGAAGGTGTCCCCTCGCTATCGCTTCTTCGGCCAACTGGATTAAGAAAGCTCGCCATTCACCTTCCATCGCAAGGATTTTGTCGCGGACCGGCCCGTCAATGTCGTCAAACTCGAACAACCCGGCGGCCACCGGACAACCGCCCGGCAATCCTGCGCGCTGCGCCCAGCCGAACCACCCGCTAACCAACGCTTTCAAACGCGGAAGCCCCGCTGGTGCGCGCATCGCGGGTTCGACGAAGGAGGCCCTGCCGACTTGCTCCATGTATCGGAGCAATCCGATTTGTACTTCTTCCTTCGACCGGAAATGAGCGAACAGCCCGCTCTTCGACATTCCCACCTGGTCGGCCAGCACGCCCAAGGTCACGCCCGACAAACCTGACTGGCTCATCAGCGCCAATCCTTGCATGAGGATCCGCTCGCGCGTCGCGACTGCATTTCCCATAATCTTTTGACGAATAGCACGACCGGTCGGTCGTCGTCAAGTTGGTGATGGTCAAGCTCGGAATCGCGGCGCATCCTTGACCACCGGTCTGCTGCCGCTTATACAGGGCGCGTGACGGCGCATCTGGAGACCGCCAACTACTTGCACAAAGCCCTATAATGAGGTTCGATTCAAATGCGCTGGTGCGTTTGGTCCCAAGTTGCTCGCCACAGCTGATCAACTCTGCCTTGCGTGAAGCACGCAACTCAGGAGGCTGGCATTGCTGACACCCGGGACATTCAAATATGGACGAAGCATTCCAGAAGTCAGTGTGCCAGGATTATCGGCGTTGCGTTTCGGTTCGGGCCAACCGTCGGCCGTAAACAAGTTGAGCAGAGCCGGCGCCAGTTCTCTCATACGATTAGCATCCGCCATTCTCGTTCTCGTATTGCTGACGGGCTGCCGCACGACGTCACCACCCGTCAGGTCTGCCGATTGGGATACATATGTGGCCGGCTACCTCGACGCCTACTTTGCCGTCCACCCCGACATTGCCGTGAGTAACGGACGCCACGAGTTTGACGGCAAACTTCCCGATTTCAGCAGGGCCGCTCTGGACCGGGAAGTCGCACGGTTGCATTCGGAGCGCGTGCGCGCGGCGGCCTTTGTCAGCAATCTCGATCAAAAACAGCAATTCGAACGCGACTACGTGATCGCCGTGATCGATTCGGATCTGTTCTGGCTCGAATCCGCTCGCTGGCCTTATCGCGATCCCTACTTCTATGGCGGCTCGGTCGACCCGCAGGTTTATCTCACGCGGCCGTACGCGCCCCTCGATCAACGCCTGCGCGCGTTTATTACCTATGAAAAGGCGCTCCCCGCAACATTGGACCAAATTCGCGCCAACCTACAAACACCGATGCCTCGCACGTATGTAGATTTTGGCCGCCTTACGTTCGGTGGGCTCGCCCAGTATTTCGCCCACGACGTGCCAGGAATCTTCACGGCGGTTAAGGATGCGCAGCTTCAATCGGACTTGATGGCGGCAAACACCAACGCGATTCGCGCGCTAAAGTCGCTCGACGCGTGGTTTGCTTCGCAACAGCCTAAGGCCAATGAAAGTTTCGCGCTGGGTGCGGATCTTTTTCATCAGATGTTATCTTCCACCGAACGTGTGGACATTTCTCTTGACCGGCTCGCAGAGATTGGCCGGCAGGATCTGCAACGGAATCTTGCCGCTCTGAAGGACGCGTGTGCGCAGTTTGATCCGGGCAAGACACTGGCCGACTGCACTGCGAAACAGGTGGCGCATAAGCCGCAAGGCAGCCCGGTAGAAGCTGCGCGTCAGCAGCTGAAAGAATTGCGGGCTTTTGTAGCCGATAACCAGATTGTTTCCATCCCCGGCACCGAGGAAGCGCAAGTCGACGAAGCGCCGCCTTATCAGCGCTGGAATTTCGCATACATCAATATTCCCGGTCCTTATGAAAAAGGTTTGCCATCGGTCTATTACATATCGCCCCCCGATCCGAAATGGACGCCCGCTGTGCAAAAAGCGTATCTGCCGGGCAATGCGACCTTGCTGTTTACTTCTGCCCATGAAGTCTGGCCGGGCCATTTCCTGCAATTCCTGCACGCGAATCGTGTGCCCTCCCGGTTTGGACAGGTTTTCGTCGGCTATGCCTTCGCGGAAGGCTGGGCCCATTATTCGGAAGAAATGATGTGGGATGCGGGGCTTGGCGCAAAAAATCCGGAAATACACGTCGGTCAACTCATGGAAGCGCTCTTGCGCAATGTGCGATTTCTCTCTGCGATCGGCATGCATACCGGCCACATGAGCGTCGCGGACTCCGAGAAAATGTTCCGTGAATCCGCATTCGCCGATGCCGGTGACGCTCGTCAGCAAGCCGCGCGCGGCACTTTTGATCCCGCCTACCTGAACTACACCATGGGCAAACTGATGATCCGGAAGCTGCGCGATGATTGGACCGCAACGCGTGGAGGACGGAGCGCCTGGCGCGACTTTCACGATCAATTCCTAAGCTTTGGAGGGCCCCCAATTCCGCTCGTGAGAGCGGCAATGTTGGGGCCATCGGCTGGCCCGCCTCTCTGAATCCTAAGCGAAAAGACCGGAGGTCAACGGTGAGAGCCGTGGACTGTGTCGCGGAGACCATCTGTCCGAGCCACGCGATTGCGAAGCCTTCGCCTTCGCCGAAGTTATGGACGCGATCCAAAAGAATCGCGCGATGACTTCAGCAATAACGAGTGTCCGCAGCTCTCAAGGCAAATAGTTAACTAAGGGGTAGACGAGTACCGTGTGTTGCGTGACATCCCTATTTGGCGGTCGGTGCAGGTTCGCCTGCACCCGTATAGCGAAGTATAAATAGACCCCACTGCTTGTCTGTGATGTAGATGTTGCCGCGCGTATCGACCAGCACATCCTCGGTTTGATTCGTCAGCTTCGCCGGAAGCGGCCCGATGCGCTTTGTGGGCGCCGGAGGAATAAACCAGCCGACCTCTTTTGGCAGCCGCGGTTCTCGGATATCGAAAATTCGCAAGCCGGCGTTGAAATATGTCAGGTAGATCAGATTGCCCTGCTTCTCGACGTCCGGCAGATGATATTCCAGATTCGTATTGTGCGGCCCGAAACGGCCGCCCTTATCGCAGAAACTGCTAAAAGCCGCACCCTGCGGAGGCGCAGGAACCGGAAACACGGAAATCATGCGTGGCTTGCTCAAATCCTTGATGTCCACCATGGCTGCCAGGTCAATCGGCCCGGAGCACGTCGGTGCCTGTTCTGGCGTATCGCCTCCGCTTCCCTCTGAATGTGCAAACAGCAGTTGCTTGCCGGGAATCAGCGACACGTCGTGCACGGTAATGCCAGGCTTGAACGGCGGAACAAAGTCGAGCCTTCCGATTTGCTTAGGATGCGCAATGTCGCTGATATCCAATGTCACCACTGCGGGGCCATACCCGAGATAAGCTTTATCGCCGTCGATAATGGCTGGCCCGTGAAAAGAAGTTGGCGCTGATGGCGGAGGCTCACCGTCCTTTTGCCCGGGTAACCAGAACCGGCTCACCTCTTTCGGATTTCTCGGATCGCTAATGTCCAGGAAAACCAATATCTGTCCTCTGTAGCCGGGCATGTTGGCGGCGAGATTCGCATATCGCCCTCCCGGGTAGCCGAGGCGATGAATACCCGTGCTTCCTGTTTTCCAATGCGACAGCTGCTTCGGGTTCAGCGGATCACTGATGTCCCAAATGATCACGCCTTCATCGTTGGGCTTGTTGGGATCGCTGCCCCACACTGCCGGCGATTTCTGCAGTGCCGTCAACATCAGGTTGTCGTGGAGTTCCATTTGAATCGTCCAGGTGTTGTCCGGCCCAGGAACGAATTTCGCGACCTTTGGATTCGTCGGATCGGTCACGTCGACGATGGACCACCCATAATTCCAGAGATGCCCGAGATACAGATACCATCGGCCATTCACCTGCCTGATCGCGATCTTGAATGCGCCGCCGCGGCCACCTAAATCGCTGTAGCCGATGGGCTTCATGTTACTGGCTTCCCAGCCCTTGGGAATCTGATCGGCTCCCACATGCGGTGCCACAATTCCATCAACAACCACAACGAGAATCGTGAAGAGGACAAGTCGCCGAATAAACACCGACAATTTCATGCTGTCACCTGTCAATGGAAGTCTGCGATCGGTCCACACTCGCCGGAATTTCTGCGTTAAATCGCTTCCTGTCAAAGCGGCTAGGCATCGCATTAATCTTATCGCATGTTGCGCAAGGCTGTTGCGCAAGCCCGGAGCGGACGACCGCACGGTGGTCGTGGAAATCGCAGCAGGTGGGCGATAGGTGCGGTGATTCCCGCCTCGGGCAGCGCCGATATGGATGCGCGAAGGTGCCTGCAAATGGGCGTATGCCGCATCAGCGTCTGCACCACTCGCGCGGTAACACCGCATTTGCCGAAATCATTTTCGAGAGCTGAAGATCGGGCGGCGGCCCAAACTGGGAATTCGCAATGAAAAAGCACCGGAAAGGTGTTCCTTCTCAGAGACTCGCTCGCGATCAATTTTTTGTTTACAGCTGCCTTTGCATTGCCTCTTACCAGCCGTAAGCGGTTATTTCGCAGCGTTCTTCCGTCTCCTGAGAGCCAGTCAGTATCCCCGGATCCGTAAAAAAATTAAGTAGCAAAGCGCACCGGAAAACCCGTCCGCGCGTTGGCCGTGCAATTGCAATTGATCTTAACGTTCTCACCGAGCGGTCCCGAGACAACGCACACCCGTACTTTTCGGAGACGTTAGGACACTCTTGCCTGGTGCCCGCTAGTTGGAGTTTTTTTGCTGGCAGGCAATCGAGCGTGGCGCGAAGCATCGGGATGAATCTTGCAAAAGACACCGCACGTACGCGTGCGATCAAGCATAGGAGATAGAGCGATGGCAGACACGATTCGGGCGATTGCTAATCAGATGGTTTCAGGTACTGGTTTTGCGCTGGCGACAGCGGTGGTGATGATGGCCGGCGTTTACGGGTTACGAGCGCTCAAAATGCGCTG
>Ga0182024_10011724_pt1 | contig 17521 bp, 15 predicted proteins | sample P32metaG_FD_120480 | JGI IMG/M metagenome (GOLD analysis project Ga0182024, IMG submission 120480) | Permafrost microbial communities from Stordalen Mire, Sweden - P3-2 metaG (Illumina Assembly) | ecosystem: Environmental > Terrestrial > Soil > Wetlands > Permafrost | place: Sweden: Stordalen... | reverse complement strand
TGAGATCAGAAAACCCATCCAACGGCGCCATCAAGCTCGTGCGCCGCCCTGGTCGTCATCGACCGGATCACGTGGTCGCCATGCGCCGGACAGCGTGGTCGTCTTCTCCGGAATGCGCACGCAAGCGCGAGCCCAGCGGAGCAATGCGAGCTGGATCGTTTGAGAACGGCCTACCCAGAAAAGATGTTGGGGGACGCCTTGATGAAAGAAAGCAAATTAAAGGCAGCGACGATGAGCGCGCGCGAACCTTCGAGCTTGCTCTAAGCAGACTTCGGGCGCTCTCGCGGGTGCGACTCACTTGCTCGAAGCCTGCTCTAAGCAGGCGGCCTCCCATGGGGCCCGACCAATCCTGATCGTAAGCCCTTGGTAGGTCGGCATTGCTTGTCACGTCTAACTTAGTAAATATCGATGCTTCAAGAAAACGGTTGATTCGACCATGTCATCGGCCTCTGCCTATCTCGATGCCCTCAATTTAGAACAGCGCCGAGCCGTGGAGTACGGCGTTGCTGACCTGAACTCTGCTTCCGGCGGCCCTCTACTGGTAATCGCCGGTGCCGGGAGCGGCAAAACCAACACGCTGGCACATCGGGTCGCCCATCTGATCGTTAATGGTGCCGATCCGCGTCGTATTCTGCTCATGACGTTTTCGCGGCGCGCGGCGGCCGAGATGACAAAGCGGGTGGAACGGATTTCGCGGAAGGTTATGGGCGACAAGGCCGGCATCATGACCGACGCACTGACGTGGGCCGGGACGTTCCATGGCATCGGAGCGCGCCTGCTGCGCGAATACGCCGAGCAGATCGGATTGAACCCGGCCTTCACCATCCACGATCGGGAAGATTCTGCCGACCTGATGAACTTGGTGCGGCACGATCTTGGGTTTTCCAAAACTGAAAGCCGGTTTCCTACCAAGGGAACGTGCGTTGCGATTTATTCCAGATGCGTCAATGCGGAGGTTCCAATCGAGAAGGTGCTGGGCGCGTCCTACCCGTGGTGTTCTGGATCGGTGGCCGAACTCAAGCAGCTGTTCGCCGCCTATGTTGAGGCGAAGCAGAGCCAGAATGTCCTCGACTATGATGACCTGCTGCTCTACTGGGCGCAGATGATGAGTGATCCGGCTCTTGCCGAGGATGTTGGGGGCCGCTTCGATCATGTTCTGGTCGATGAGTACCAAGATACAAACCGACTCCAATCGTCGATTCTGTTGGGTTTGAAACCCGCCGGGCAGGGGCTCACCGTGGTCGGTGACGACGCGCAGGCGATCTATAGCTTCCGCGCAGCGACGGTACGCAACATCCTCGACTTTCCGGGCCAGTTCAGCCCCCCGGCCAATATCATCACTCTTGATCGCAACTACCGCTCGACCCGGACGATCCTCGCCGCCGCCAACGGTGTGATCGATCTAGCGGCCGAGCGATTCACCAAGAACCTTTGGACAGACCGGACTTCTGGCAACAAGCCACAGCTGGTCAGCGTGCGTGACGAGGCCGAGCAGGCGCGCTTCATCGTCGAGCGGGTGCTGGAGAACCGCGAGGCCGGCACCCTGCTAAAAGAGCAGGCCGTTTTATTCCGGACCTCAAGTCACAGTGGCCCGCTTGAGATCGAGCTTACCCGCAGAAACATCCCTTTCGTTAAGTTTGGGGGGCTGAAATTCCTCGATGCTGCACATATCAAGGACATGCTGGCACTGCTGCGGTTTGTTGAGAATCCCCGTGACCGCGTTGCCGGTTTCCGCCTGCTTTTGCTGATGCCCGGCGTCGGACCGGCTTCGGCGCAGCGCGTGCTCGACTTCGTCGCGGAAGCGGTCGATCCGATAAGTGAGCTTGCCAATGCACCTGTGCCGAGGAGAGCGAACGGCGAGGACTGGAGTGCCTTTGTCCGAATCATTGGAGATCTGCGTGCGGGTCGCGCCGGTTGGCCAGCCGAATTGGAGCAGGCCCGCCTCTGGTACGAGCCGCACCTCGAACGCATCCACGAAGACGCCGTCGTCCGCCGGGCAGATTTGATCCAGCTCGAACAGATTGCGTTTGGCTATCCGTCCCGCGAGCGTTTCCTTACCGAACTTACGCTCGACCCACCAGACGCTACCAGCGACCAGGCCGGTGTGCCCCTGCTTGATGAGGACTATCTGATCCTTTCGACCGTCCATTCCGCGAAAGGCCAGGAATGGAAGTCGGTGTTCGTCCTCAACGCCGTGGATGGTTGCATCCCGTCGGACCTCGGCACCGGCACATCCGCCGAGATCGAAGAGGAGCGGCGGCTATTGTATGTCGCCATGACCCGCGCCAAGGACGATCTACACCTCATCGTCCCTCAGCGGTTCTTTACCCATCGCCAAAGCGCCCAGGGCGATCGGCACGTCTACGCCTCGCGGACCCGCTTCATTCCGGATGGTTTGCTCGGTCTGTTTGATCGAACAAATTGGCCGCCTGTTGCGACCGGCACTCCAGCGCGACCCGCAAATCAAGTTGTGCGCATCAACGTTGGCGCTCGGATGCGCGGGATGTGGCGCTGACCCGAAGCAAATGGCAGGCGCTGAGACGGTTTCTGACATCTGTCAAGGTTGCTGTCCCTTCAAGCAAAGCACGCGGAATTGATTTTTGAATAGAAGGGAAAGGCGTAGGTTCCCGCAAAACCAAGTCTAGGGAGGCGACTCAATGAGCGACCTTACAGACTGCCGCGGTATGGAATTATTGTACCGTGAACGCGCTAAGGCAGACCCCCAGCATAGCACGAAGTGGCTCGGTCAAGCGGAACGGTGGCAGGAACTCGCGTGCAACGAGAGTGCGTGGCGTTTGCAGCGGCGCGACACGAGACAGATGCATGCAGGCCCGATGGCTATGGGACCGAACCCAGTTGAGAGCGGTAGACGTTGGAAGCAGATGGGATAATCGGGGGGCAAGCCACTGCTTTTTTACGCCGCGTTCATGCGGCCCGGCCTCTCCAACTCGGTATGCAAGGCTGGGTGGGTTCTCGGGGAGCGTCGTTCAACCCGCTGCGGTAAGGCAATCCAGTAAGTGCGGGATCGCGGCCTGTCGTATAACGCGCTCCTCGGTGTTGTTCCTATGCGTGGCAACGAATGACATTGCTTGCGACACATCGTATTTGGTAACGGCGTGTTCTGGACAACCGGGCACGCGGTCTAGGTATCGGATCGGCTTCTCAGTGGCGGCGCCGGCTGCAAAGGGATCACCAATATCGATGTCTTTACCAGCATCGCAAATGTGGAAGACGCGTGCAGCGGCCTTCTTTCCCCATTCCTTCGACACATTATTGTTGGCCCAAGTCGCTATGTCGCTGATGGCAACTTTCTCAACTTGCCACTTCATCATCCTGTGGCGGTCGGCTTCGACCGCAATTAGAGCTGGCTGAATCCGATTAGGTATTGACGCCAGATCAAGTTGCTGGCCGTGACGCTCGTTGATTTCGATTTTCGTCTCGCCGATGACAAGACCGTTTGAACAGACAAATCGGTACCAACCGAAAAGGATCACAAGTCGTGACGATCCATCGACCGAATTGAAGCATTCAAGTCTCAGAACCAACTTGCGGTCATGTGCATCTGTGAAACCGTAGGAATCCGGACAATAAATACGGAAGTTCATCCATTCGCCCAGTTCCGACAATCCAACCTCATAGCGCAGATCGTCCGGCTCAATGCCGGCATCCAAGATACCCCTGCGGCATAGCGCGGCGACGTCACGGTGAGAAGCGAGCGAATAGGTGTGGGAGACGACACCAACGGGAATGGGACGCTCCGTCGCGGACAGCGGTTTGCGCATGACCGTCTTCAGGAACGGATTAGGCGGCTCGTCCCGGCCGGCAGAAAACGGCTTCAAGTCGAACTCGGGCAATACCGTTTGGATGGAAGCCCAGTCCCCTGCGTAGTACTGAACCTGGCGGGACCGCCAAGACGCCTTTCCAGGCATCAGTGAAAGAGCGGTCATGGCAATCTTTCCTGCAACGACAACAACGAACTCGGCATGTTGATATGGTGAAAACCACACGAATGTCGTTCAGCGAGTCGAAGGCAAAAGAGCTTCATTGGGCGAGATTTGAGCTAGAGCTATCGTCTTCGACGAAACTGGTCACCGACTTCCAATGAACCTCGCGCATTGCCTAGAGCCCTTGGTTAAAAGTCATTGCGCTCAGGGCCGTCTTTAGGCCAGCCGAGAAAATGGAGCACCAATGCCAACGCCGTTATAACTATAAGGAACCCAGGCCCCGCAAATAGCGCCAAGAAAATCGCATCATTCAGACTTCTGCCATCGATCAGCACCATGAAAAATTCACCAATCATAATGGCCGTGGCGAAGCCAATAAGAACTTTCCAAGGGGCGTTCTTCAACTGAGCCTCTATGGCAATTTGTATGCGAGCCGCTGTTTGGCGGCAGCGATCATAAACCATAGCACTATTGTCCGTGGTTTAATAGGCTACCGGCTGCTGCCCTGCGTCGATGAAAGCAGGCGCCCTAGTCGCAAGAAATATCCGCCGGTTGAGAGTCGCAAACGGTCTCTCGCAAGAGGTCCTTGCCGTGGATGCTGAAATCGACCGAACCTATGTCAGTCGCCTTGAGCGTGGGCTTGAAAACCCGACAGTCGCGGTTTTGGAGCGGCTAGCCGGTGCCCTTTCTGCCAACATTGAGGAATTTTTCAAGGTACCGCGAGCAGGGGAGGCCGCGCCGCGACCTCTGAAAGGCGGGAGACGGCCGAAACGCTAGCGATGTCCGCTTTGCTGCGCATAACGGACTCAAGTCGGACATCACGCCATGTCCGTTTCGTGCCAATTTCGGAAGTGACGAGAGGTCGGTCAAATTGCTTTCGCAGGCCTTGGGCCTTGCCCGCTGGTTGGACCGACAAACAAAAGCCCCGGACGCCGGGGCTTTCGAAAGGCTTGCCTGTTGAGCGGTGCGCCGATCTAGAACCGTCCCGCGAGCGTTAACCGCGGACCTTGAGTATAACGATCCGGAGTCAGGTTGTAGACCCAGGATTTGTTCACGTTGATCAATGCATCGAGACGGTAACTTCCGGTCAGTTTGACGTTCTGGGACAGCCAAAGCGTCGGATTTGGTGCCGCGCGAGATCGGCACGGCGGGCCGAAAACTGCAACAGCGCTTTTGCGGCGGCGGAAAGTGGATCTTCAATGTCACACTCGCGGCAATAACTAAGAGGGTTCATTTTAGGGCTAGTAATTCGCTGCACGCGCTTCACAATCGGATGGCGGACGCCCAGGAAGGGGGTGACTGTCTTGAAAAAGCTGTTGCTTGGAACCGTAGCGGCGATCGCAACTGCTGGCGCGCATTGTGCATTTGCAGCTGACATGCCGCTTAAGGCGCCTCCGTCGGAGCCACCGACTCCTCCCCCCGCCATTTACAATTGGACCGGGTTCTATACCGGCATCAACATCGGAGCGGCATGGGGGTCGTACGATCCGCAAACGTCGACGATTCCCGACGGGGTCATCAACGCCGCGACCGTAAACCGCATCAACGCGGCCGGCATCCAGAGCATCAACCCGCTCGGCTTCACTGGCGGTTCGCAAGCCGGCTACAATTGGCAATGGGGTCATTGGGTCGCCGGCGTCGAAGCGGATATCAACTATCTCCACTTGAACGGGGAAGCCAATAGCGGTGCCGTTCACTTCGTTGCGGGACCCGTTCAGGCGGTCATCAGTTCTTACGGCAATGCCGATTGGTTGTTCACGCTACGGCCGCGCATCGGTTGGTCCGCCGGCAACTGGTTGTTTTATGCGACCGGTGGTCTCGCCATCGCCGATGTAAACGACGATTTTGCACTGACTACTGAAAATGGTGCAGCGCCGCCAGCCGGTCATGTGTACAACGCGGCGTCTCTCCTTCAATCGGGGCGCATCGACAATTCAATCCAAGCCGGTTACGCGGCCGGCGGCGGCATCGAGACCGGAATCACCGACCGCCTGAGCGTGAAGGCCGAATACCTTCACGTCAATTTCGATCGGGCCTTCGCCTCGACAACAACAATCAACCATCCGACCCAGGTGGTAACCCAAAGTGCCGATCTCAGGGCCGACATCGTGCGCCTCGGCTTCAATTACCGCCTGGGGGGAGCGGACACGCCGGCCTATGGGTACGCCGGGTCGCCGATGGCCAATGCGCCGACATGGGCATGGCCGGCCATCAACCCATCCAACTGGGAATTCGATGCCGGCTCTCGTACCTGGTTCAGCAGCGGCACAATCGGAGCGCCGAACCCGTTTTTGACGAGCCGCCAAGCCCTGACCTCAAGGCTCATCTTCCACGACCTGGACGCTGTATCCGGTGAAACCTATGCCCGAGTGGACCATTCCAGCGGGTTGTTCGTGAAAGGATTTTTAGGCGCCGGCGGAATTTTCAACGGCTATGAGCATGACGAGGATTTCAACCAGCACGCGTATTCCACCGAGCTGGAAACCGGCGCGGCAGGAAACCTCGGCTACGCCAATATCGATCTGGGCTACTCGTTCCTGAGGTCCCCCGGCGCCAAACTCGGCGCGTTCATCGGTTACAACTATTACACGGAGCACGTGAACGTCTATGGCTGCACGGAGGTGGCGGGCAGCCATGCGTGCGCTCCTCCGCCAGGCATCAGCATGCCTAATTTCCTTAGGACCGCGCAGGATGATCACTTCAATTCGCTGCGCGTTGGTCTGTCGTCCGAGTTCATGCTGACCGACAAATTAAAGTTTACCGCCGACGCGGCCTATGTGCCGTGGACGGATTTTGCCGGCCTGGACGATCATAATCAGCGCCAGCTGCTGTTCCCAGAGGCGGCGTCTACGGGCGACGGTGTCATGCTTGAGACCGCCCTGAGCTACGACATCACGAAGAGCTGGAATGTCGGCGTCGGCGGACGCTACTGGGCCTGGAATATGCGGAACGGCACGGTGTCCTCCGATTACGTGGGTCTCGCACCGGGCTCTCCCGTGCCCGTCCGCTACACTTCGGAGCGTTACGGCGTCTTCCTCCAGATGGGCTATCACTGGGGCGATACGACTCCAACTGCGGGGACGGGTGGTGCAATGCCGGTCAAGGCGCCGATCATGACCGCGGCGCCGATGAACTGGAGCGGGTTCTATATCGGCGGCTACTTGGGTGGCGGCTGGAGCGACGACCAGTGGTCGGATCCGTTTGGCTCGACGCCCGGTCCAGGCGGGACCACCAATGTCGCGGGCTTCGGCGACACGACCCATGCGACCGGCCCTTTGGGTGGCGGCCAGATCGGCGCAAACTGGCAAACCGGTCAGTGGGTCATGGGTGTTCAAGCCGACGCCGCCGCCGCGGACCTGCGCGGCGAGAACACCTGCTTTTCCGGCATGGGCGGCATCAACTGCCAGCGCATCGTCAATTCCCTCGGCACGGTCACCGGCCGGGTCGGCTTTGCCTGGGATCGTTCGCTGATCTATGCCAAGGGCGGCGGCGCCTGGGCCGACACGACCTACAATCTCAACGGCTTTACCGTGGACCTGCCGCACGGAACAACCGGCAGCGCGAACGTGGGTGAATGGGGATGGACGGTCGGCGCCGGCCTCGAATATGCGCTGACCGACCACTGGACCACGCTGTTCGAATACGATCACATCGGCCTCGGCAGCATGACCGTGCCATTCCCGACCGTCGCTTTGGTCAATGCCCAGAACATCAGCGTCAAACAGTCGATCGACATCTTCAAGCTCGGAGTGAACTACAAGTTCGGCGGCCCGGTCGTCGCGAAGTACTGATCGGAGTTCTCTCCCGCTAATCAAGAGCCCCGGTATCATCCGGGGCTTTTTTGTGCACGTCGAAGATGCTGCGGATGTCTCTTGTGGGTCAAAACCGGAAGTCGAGGTGGCCGACGCCGACTTCTGCTTTACCCCCGAAAGCAGACATTCGTCGGGCGGCGGCTACCTCCGTGAGGTGCCATAAAGGCCCGCTCTCTCATCCCTTCAATTTCAACTTGCCCATGAAATCGCGTTTTCCAAGCGGCGCGCCCGTTTGGCGGAGGATGTCGTAAGCCGTGGTTGCATGGAAAAAGAAGTTCGGTAGAGAGAACGACATCAAGAAGCCATCCGCCGTGAACGGAAGCGCGCGGTCGCCCACCTTGAAGATGACATCGCGGCCGAACAGCGTGTTGACAGTCTCCGGCGTCAGACCTGAGAGTTCATTGCGCGCCTCCGTTACCAGTGCCTGTAGTGCGGCATAGTCGAGGTCGGTCTTACCCGTCGGCGGGGCGAACACCCCGTTCTTCGCTGCTTCCATCGCACCGCGCGAATGGTGGACCACCGACACGATCTGGAAACGGAACGGCAGCATGTCAGGTGCAAGTCGCGTCTCGACGATCTGAACCAGATCGACATCCTTCTCGCGGAAATGTGCGAGGCTTTTCTCAAGGAAACCGCTGACTGCGCCAAGAATCTGGAGGTAGTTGGCGACAGTTGCGTCGTAGAGCGAAAAGGCCATTACCTAAGTCTCCCATCACTTATGTGTTTCTTGCGCGGTACATACAGTTCCCGGAATTTCCACCGATTGCAATCGTCAGGTGGGAAGCCGGCGCGCCGTCAGGCGTTGTTGTGGATCACGGTTGCGTCTGAATCTGATGTTGCGCATTCGGCTATACGGAAAACCCATGCAATTCCGCTCGGAGGGAAGTGCTTATCCAAAGAGGTTTCCGAGTCGCGCCGAGATTATACTGAAATCATTTGATTTACGTATAGTCTTGAGCTATGATGTGTCGAATGGGCAGGGAGGTCACCATGAAGCGAGTCGCCATTTATCTCCGGGTTTCGACTGACAAGCAGACGACCGACAACCAGCGCCGCGAGCTAGAGGCGGTGGCGGAGCGATCCGGTTGGAAGGTCGTCAAGGTTTACGAGGATGCTGGTATCAGCGGCGCTAAGGGGCGTGACAAGCGACCCGGCCTCGACGCGATGATGAAGGCGGTGAATGCGAAGGAGTTCGACATGGTCGCGTCGTGGTCAGTTGATCGGCTCGGTCGATCACTCACCGACCTACTCGGCATACTCCAGAGCCTCCACGAAAAGGGTGTCGGCTTATTCCTTCATCAGCAGGGGCTTGATACTTCGACCACGGCCGGCAAAGCGATGTTCCAGATGCTCGGCGTGTTTGCTGAGTTCGAGCGAGGCATTATCCGGGAACGGGTAAACGCCGGTCTGGCTCGCGCCAGAGCGAACGGCGTGAAATTAGGTCGCCGTCGGGTCAAGCCGTCAGTGGAGGCACAGATAGTTGAGCTGAGGGCGAGAGGTGACGGCATCCTCAAAATAGGCAGGAAGCTCGGCATCGGCACCTCGGTGGTGCAGCGAGTTTTCAAACAGGTGCGGTGGCAATCTAAATCGAATGCCGGAGGTACGAAGATGCCAAAACGAACGTCCCAGTGATTACCTATTGTCCGGTTCAAACAGCGACTTCGCAACACGGGCCGGAAAATTCATGTTAGCCTTCGGTTTACTGGGTTCATTCTCAATTGACGGGAGCACCTCTTGTACAAGAAAGTTCTCCTTGCCTATGACGGCTCAATCGAGGGACGACTGGCGCTACGGGAGGGTGCGAAGCTCGCGCAATTTTGCGGTGCTGATGTTTTCCTGCTTGCTGTTGTGGAGACGTTCGCGAGCGTCGGGACCTTGGAGGGAGGGGTCGTGATTTCGATGAACGAACAGATCGCAACCTATCGGGAAGTCCTTAAGGAGGGCGTGGAGCGGTTGAAGACCATGGGCTTCTCGCCAACGGCGCGGCTGGGCGTCGGAAACGCCGGAGAGCAGATTGCGGAGGTCGCCAAGGAGATCGGGGCGAACCTTGTCGTCGTAGGTTATCGTCCTACCGGGCCGCTGGCGCGATGGTGGTTCGGCTCGGTTGGCACCTACCTGATCGAGCATCTTCGCTGTAGCGTCTTGGTCGCACAGACCGAGATTAGTGACGATCAATTTGCTCAACTGACTATGCCTTCCATACAGGCGTAGAAATGCCCGCGCGCAGGTACGCGGCAGTCGAAGCAGTGTGTCGTCGGCATGACGGTGACGACGTTCCAGAATGAAAGAGGCCGCCAACTGAGGCGGCCTTACTACTCCACATTGACTGTGTAGGTATCAATGTCGTGCGTCGCGCGTCCCCATGTCACGTCCAAGGAAAATTTATCAACTCCATGAAAGCCGGGTGCGGGTGTGTAATCGACCTGAAAAGCCCTGACCGGTGTGCCCACACAATGAGTATGGAGCTTACCCCAATGGTCGAACATTATTATAGAATTAACAGCGTGGTGCGTGATTTTTCCGTGTGAGGGCTTGCTGAGGACTTTCACTACACCAACAGTCGCGGCACAGTCGCTATTGTCGTGAGATTGGTACGCGTGCATTTTTGTGGTTTCCCCCGCAGGAACAGTTCGGTTGAACGGCCTCGCCTGGGCAGCAGGGAGCCCATAGGCCAGAACGCAACCGAGCACGATCGCCAAACCTCTCATGACGATTTCCTCCGCGAGAACGATACCAATTTAACGCTGGTCTTGGAATTAGGTCACAAGAGCTTAAATGCGGACAGTACCGCTTATTTCGTGTCGCGCTGCTTCTTTTCAAGTTCCTTTACGGCATCGCCTATCTCTCCAACTTGGCGCGTTAGGTCACCCAAAGCTGACTCGATTTTGGCAATTCTGGCCCCTCAGCCATTCTAATTTTTCTCTGTCGGAAAAGTCATTCCACGCTGACATCTTAGCCCTCAAATTGCGTTAGATTGCAGTGCAACCTTAACGCAGGCTGATGCTGCTCCAAACCAAATTAGGCCACTGTTAACTTCAAATGGAGCCACTAGGGGTCGAAACAGGCCAGTACCCAAGCCTGATAAGGAACAGATCGTAAACTCAGATCAATTCGAGAACGTGGCGGGGGAAGCGCGCGTCAGGACATGTCGAAAGTGTACCGCTTCACCTTGACGATGCCAGGTGCGTCACGGTCGACGAGATCGGCCGGGTCGAGCCCTCGGTCAGCAGCTCAAGCTGACCCAGCGCGCATGACAAAGTTCTCGACGATGGGGTCGGCCAGGATGCGCTGACCTTCGCCGGTCGCGCGGAGTTGATGTCGGTGAGCGCCGACATCATCCGATGGATTTGCGCCAGATAGTATTTGGTTTCGTCCCAGTCGGATGCGCCGGATCAATGTCCGCTTTGCTGCGCATAACAGACTCAACTCGGACATCGCGCCATGTCCGTTTTGTGCCATGAACGGACTCATGCGCTGCAATAATTAATCAGCCCGCTTGGCGGACTCCTTCATAGGTATGCGGCGTATGCCTTCACCCAAAGAAGGATTGTGGCCAAGAGTCCAATCGGCCCGGCCTTGTCGGAAAATGCGGTTGCCGTCCCCACCATCCCCAGCCGGAGCAAGTCCGGGTCTATGTCCTTAGGCGGATCAATGGACACCGGGTAGGTGTTGCTCGTCCCAACCATTTCGGCGCGAGCGAGTGTGCCGGACACAGCGACCTGACCCTGACCAGTCCCCCGAAGGACTTCCTTGATTGCGGAATAATAGATCTCTCCGGGCCGGCTTGCGAACACAAGCTTTACAGAAACCCCACGCTTGATGGTCTTAAATCCGTTCTGGTCGAACACGCCGACAATCGTGATCTCATCGCTAAGAATGAACGACAGTGCCGCCCGAAATGGAACGGCCCGCGCTCCAACTGTCAGCGCCATGACGCTGACATAGCCATCGCCGGCTGCCCGGACCGTGGTCTGTTCGAGTTCCCACTGAGCATTTTCCAATTGAGCGTTGAGCTGGGCAACGGTCGTATGGACGCCATCGATTTCCGATCCAAGCGCAAGTCTCGCATTGATCTCTCTGGCTTCGGCGGCTTGCAGTTGCGCGGTAAGTTGGTCAACCTTCGCGATGGCATCCTGGAGCGTGAACTGGCTTGTCGCGCTGGTCTGCGCGAGTTTTTCGACGTCGGCTCGCCGCTTTCCTGCATAGTCCAACTGAGACTTCACGCCTTTGACCTCGGCCACAGCGAGGTCAACTTGTGCCTTTAGCTGCTCCGCCTTCTGAAGCGCCTCGGCGACCGCAGCTTGCAGTTGCTTCACCTTGGCCTCGTACGGCGCGGGATCGATTTGAAACAGGATCGTTCCAGGCTTTACGAGCACATTGGGCTCGACCGGTATCGACGTGACCATGCCCGCAACATTTGGCGTTACTTCGACCACGCGTCCGACAACAACGATGCGACCGGAAGGGGTTAGCGTATTCAGTAGCGCGACAAAAACCGCGAGTATGAAACAGCCCAGCAGCACCGTGACGATCCGCCAAGACCAGTTCCATGGCAAGAGCCTGAAACGAAAGAACACCAACCAAGCTGCGCAGACGTAGAGAAGCACGATAATTGTCATTTTTGGTTCCTCGTCCGCCTGTCCATTTCGCTCTTTGTGAATTTGGTTTGGTTGCCTGCTTCGCCAACGCGGCGAGCGTTAAGCGCAAGAGAGGCGGTTCTGACACGCTGAAATTCCGACATTTCGGAGTAGCTCCAAAAATTCGGAGTTGTCTGCTTCGGGTCAAAAGCGCCGTTTTAACAATTGGCCGGTCACTTCCGGTCTCCCCCATAATCGGACATTTGCGGTGTCGGCCGCCACGTCGCAAGAGTGCCAAGAGGCGACTGCGCTTCAATTCAACCAGGACCTTACGGATTCAGCGGCAAGAGCGCGCTCCGCAGCGTCGTACTTGAGATTCCCATCAGCCCCGTGAAGGGGTTATCCAGCTCCAGGACCAGAAAAATTGCACAGGCAAACGACAGCGCGCATACGAACAGAGCGGTCATCACGATTAGATTGGTTCGCGCAAACAGAGTGAAGCTCACGAAGATCGCGCTAAGCCAGAAAACCAGAATGACCAGGAACGGAACCGGGATCGAGCCGCCGGTCTGCGCAAACAACTGCAGCCGGATCTGCGCGCCTTCCGTGAAGGCCTGAATGGCGCGAGATTGCAGCGAACGCTGGGTATCATTGGCCGGCGACAGTCGCTCCAGCTCGTTCTCGAATGCCAACGACTCGGCGCTCGATTCGAACCGAACGGGCCTGCCGGCCGGAACCTGTTCCTCATGCCAGATACGATTGGCCAGCGGCTGAATGCTCTGCCGCAGCAGGTTCCGCAGATGAGTTGCTTCCGGACCATATTGCATGAGCAGATCGTCCAGAAGGATTATGGTCGCGGTCATTTGCTTGACCTGGTTGGTCTTCTGATCGAACGAACTTTTCGCGGACGCGATCAGCAGACCCAGCACGAGCGCGGTTAACGTGCCAATCAGGCCCGTTGCCATTTTTACAACGTCCTTCGAGTCTGGGTGCAGATGCTGTTCCGACAACAAAGGCCGAACAACTACCCCAACCAGGGCGCCACCAAATATCACGACGAACACAAGGAGCGAGATCAGCAGATCGTTCATGCCGGAGATTTCCTCGCCCGTTTTGGCGGCTGTCAGGTACGCAATCTTTTAGCCGAGACCCTATTAGCAGTCACTTGTGAACCTGTGCCGAGTACATTTTATCGGCTGTTGCGCTCGGCTACTCCGTGACTTTCGTGACCGGCGGCGGATTCCATTTGCCGGTGAGTGCTTCGGACTTCGGGCCGTAGAGACGCATGGTCAGGTTGAATGCCCCCTTCGGCGCGGGCAGCCAGTTGGCTTCCTTGTCTTGGCCGGGGCTTTCGTTCTGGAAGTAAAGGTCGAGCGACCCATCCGCGTTGGTCTTGAAGGGAAAGTAACTGCTGACCGCGAACCGATTGAGCACGTTCGCTACCTGAAAGCCTTCGCCGTCGTACAGCGTGATCGACCAGAAGGCGTTGACGGGCGGCGTAGCACCCCTGTCAAAGTGAATCGTGTATTTGTTCGCGCCGTCGAGCGGCTTGCCGGTGTTGTCGAAGAGGTTCAGCGGATAGATCGCGTCCTCGGGCAGGTTGGCGCCGAGGCCGAACTGCGTGACGATAGCACGCTTCAGATAATAATTGCCGTACACGCCCATCGTATCGGTGTTCATGGACCAGCCGTTCGCTATCCGGGCGAGCGTCGGCACTTTCCACGCCATGAGTTGCTGCGCGGCCTCGGGCGCGCCTTCCAATGCCTTCTTCACAACCGGGTCGAGCTTGTCGAAGTCGAAGCTCTTGCCGGGTTCGATCCCGATCCGCTTCATCTGCGCGATGATAGGCTCATCCGTGATGTGGGGCGGGTGCAGCTTGAGGAGTTCGGCCGCGTAAGTGAAGTATTTGGCGGCCGGCATGGTATCGACCTGAACTTTCGGCGGCGTCTTCATGTCCACGCTCGGATCGATTGTCACCATCACCGGCTCTGGTGCTTTCCCCCAACGCGAGAGCGGCGTGACCTTGTAGCCCGCCTGAATCTTATGCACCGCGTCGTAGTCGGCCGGGCCGTCCGTCTTGGTGCGGCCGATGATCCAGACATAAGGCGTCGGCGCGTTGATCCGCGCAAATCCCTCCGGAACCGTTCCGCTCCAGCCAGGCGGCGTGACGAGGAAGTTGGCCGCTTGGGTGCCTGTCGTCCGCCAGCCTGGCGATGCGAAGACATCTGTCCACATGTCGAGCATCGGCATGAGGTAAAAACGCCCGTCCGTGTCCGGCACGGAGACGATTTGCGGCTCCTTGGTGAGATCGAGCCACGCAATTGAATAGAGCGTATCGAAGTTGATCCGCACGACGACCTTCAAATCCGCAGGCGGAAACGCCGGGACGTTCACGAACATATTCATCGGACCTTTGCCGAACTCCTTCCCCGCCTCGATGTTCGTGGATTGCTTCCGCGTGATGTCCACCGAAATAAGCGGATAGAAATAGACGTAGGCATCGACGCCGATGGCGTGAGCGGCCTGCTCGGTGATCGCTGCCGAAGCACTTTGCGCCATCGCTGTCGGCGCGAGCGCCGGGCTGACGAGAAGACCCAAAATGAGTACAATCGTATTTCTATTCATCCCAATCTCCTTACATCATCGTTCTCCGCTGACCCGGCGCGTTTGATGCATCGGGTCAGTACACCCTGCGGCGAACAGCAACGTGCCGTCGTGGGACCACAACAACGGCAGGTCGGACAACAGGGCGTCCAACGACCACCGCGCCACCGGTGGCGACGCAGCCTACCCGATGCACACCGCGCGCACAGACGACGGCGCTTGCGTCCATCGCGGTCAACGCAATGAAGCTTCCTGCCAGCAGGACTGAGACAATCAGATGTTTCATGGTTTCTCTCCTTGGGTTGTCGGTTAAGCCGCGGAGGCGACCGCAGGCTTCTTCGTCAGCATCGTTCGTCGATCGTGAATCAGGCTCTCCAGCCGATGCGCGGCGACATTCAATGTCGCGTCATCCACCGCGCCCTCGTCGCCTGCGGCGGATCTGGCGTGCTGCGCGGTCAGGATGTCATCGATTTCTTCCTCGATATCGGACAGTTCGACCTCGGTGCCGGCCTTGCGAATCCGGCGCGCCAGGGCATAGAGGGAATCCAGCGGGCCTGCACCCGCGGCGCTCCCGAGCCCCAGGAATTTCCAGGCCGCGGCAAGTGCGGTGGCGAAACCACCCAGCACCATTGGCGTTAAATAGATCCAGTTGCCGTATTCATCCATGAAGCTCTGTTGGGTGCCATTGTACACGGCGGCAGCTCCGGGATGTAGCGGAAGGTAGGCATCCTGATCGGTGCTCGGAGACGTGATCTGCGCGAAGATAGGCTGTTCCACCATGAGGTCCCTGCGCACGCGCATGATCGTTTGCGTGAGCGTGGTGACCAAATCGGAACCAAGCTTCTTGTTCGCGACAAGATATAGGGAAGCCCTTAGGGTCGTCAGGTCATCCTCCGGCACTGGCGGGGAGCCTCGCAGCGTGCCTTTGGGGACGTCGAAGCTTTCGTAGGCACGTTCGGCTTGCGCGATGGCTCCAGCGGACTCGATCGGGACCAGTACCGGCAACGATTTTGGGCCCTGCTGAAAAAAGCCTCGCAGCAGCGACAGATATTTTTCGGCCAAAGGGATCACAATAAGCAGCGCATCAATCTCCTTGGATTGAATAGCTTGCCGGACATCCGGCAATGCGATGTCCTTGAATACTTTGGCGCGATCGAGCCCATATTCCTTGCTCAGCACATCGACGATCTTGGCATTCGCGTCCCCTCCGATCACGCCGACGCGGCGGCCCTTCAATTTATCGATGCTGTCGATGGTCGAACCCGGCGGCGCGACCATGAGTACGACCACATGGCTGACAACGACGACGGCTTGCGCCTGTGACAGGTCGCCGACATCGCCGCGAACCACGGCGAGGTCCGCTTTGCCCGCCGAGAACGCATTTGCTGCGTCAAGCGCGGTGCCGCTGTCGATGACCTTGAGCCGCACCGGCGCGTTGGTCTCAACCAGTCGGCTCGCGATCGCCGACATTGCCTTGGCGGCCTCGCCGTCAACCGAGCCCACCGCCACGCTCAGCGTTACCGGACGCGTATAGTACCGATAGGCGAGCAGGCTCGCGCCTGAGGCAAGACCGATAACACCAACCAGCAGGACGAGTCGAAGCCAGAGCGGCAATCTCAGCGAAGCCATACCCGTCACTCCAAACGCTACACTGCGGTAAGCCCTGCCGGAACCACACGCGGCAGGATGATCCGGATTTTCGTCCCCTCGCCGGGTCTGCTGTCAAGATTGAGCCGGCCGCCCAGACAATTCGTGACGATACTGTAGACGATATGCAGGCCGAGGCCAGTGTTGCCTTGATCGCGGCGCGTGGTGAAGAACGGATCGAACGCTTTGCGCCTGACAGCACCGCTCATGCCGGAGCCATCGTCGGAAAACCGAATTTCGACATTGTCATTGCCGGACGCCAGCACCTTGATGTCAACGGTGCCTCCCTTGCCGTCGGGAAACGCGTGCGCGACCGCATTGAGGAAGAGGTTGGTTAGCACCTGCCCGTACGGTCCCGGATAGCTGTTCATTGTCAGATCGGGTTGGCACTCGATGTTGAGGCTGAGATTTTTTTTCCCCAGGCCCGGCCGCAGACTCATGGCGACCTGTTCGGTCAGTTGGCCGAGATCGAAGATGCGTCGATTGGCGAAGTTTTGGTCGGTCGCCACCTGCTTGAACGACTGGATCAGTTCGGCCGCGTGATTGAGATTAGCGACCAATTGTGACGACGCCTCACGGCTGTTCTCAATAAAATCGTTCAAACTTGATCGCTTGAGACTGCCTTGCGCAAACTCCGCAGCGATCGCGGCAATCTTGCGTTCCAGCGCAGAGGCCACGGTCAGGCTGGTGCCCACGGGATTATTGATCTCGTGCGCAACACCCGCCACCAGCCGCCCAAGTGCTGCGAGTTTTTCCGCTTCGATCAGGAAATTCTGGGTCTCCTGTAAATTGCGCAGCGCCGCTTCGGCCGCGTCCCTCGCGCCGCGCAGCTCTCGTTCGCTTGCCTGCAGCGCTGCTTCCGCGCGCTTCCGTTCGGTGTCTTCTTCAGCCGCGACGTTGACGCCGACAATCTCGCCGGCAGGACTGCGTAGCGGGT
>Ga0182024_10011723_pt1 | contig 17522 bp, 14 predicted proteins | sample P32metaG_FD_120480 | JGI IMG/M metagenome (GOLD analysis project Ga0182024, IMG submission 120480) | Permafrost microbial communities from Stordalen Mire, Sweden - P3-2 metaG (Illumina Assembly) | ecosystem: Environmental > Terrestrial > Soil > Wetlands > Permafrost | place: Sweden: Stordalen... | reverse complement strand
CGGCGGAGTGTCCGATCTGCAATGCCTACGCCGGAGAAATCAACCGGCTGAGCCAGGCGTACACCACCAAGGGAATCGTCTTTTATCTGATCGATGTGGATGCCAATGTCTCCGCCGCCGACATCGCCCGGCATGCGCATGAGTATTCGCTAACGCCCCAGGTATTGCTCGATCCCGACCATGCGCTTGCGAAGAGGTTCGCCGCCAGGGTGACTCCCGAGGCGATTTTGCTCGACCGCGCTGGCGCGGTCGTCTATCGCGGGCGAATCGACGATCTGTACATCGCACTCGGTCAAAGGCGCTTCGAAGCCACAACCCACGATTTGCGCAATGCGCTCGATGCCCTCGTCGCCGGCAAATCCGCCCCCGTTGTCATAACACCCGCCGTCGGCTGCGCAATTTGAGTCGGTTTCAGCGCAAAACCGCGTGACAACCGACGTTCGCCCCGCCTTCGTTACGTTCTAATCACTAATCACTAACCACCAATCACGAGTGCCGCCAATTTGTTTTGGCAGTTCGGGCCTCCCCGCTGGTATACTCCCCCCGGTTCGTCTTGAACGAGGAAGCGGATCATGCCCAGTTATTCCACATCGGACATTCGTAACGTTTTGATCGTCGGCCAAGGGGGTTCGGGAAAGACGACATTGATTGATTCGCTGCTCTTCAAAAGCGGCACGGTCAATCGCCTGGGTTCCGTCGCCGATGGATCCAGCTTCAGCGACTTCGAGAAGGAGGAGAAGGAGCACAAACACTCCATCTTCTCCGCGCTGCTGCATGTCGATCATGGCGGCAAGCGCATCAACCTGATCGACACGCCCGGATCGCCGGACCTGATTGGGACGGCCATGGCATGTCTGCCCGCGGTCGAGACAGTGCTGGTCGTCATCAATGCCCAGAATGGCATCGAAGTGGTCACGCGGCGAATCATGGACGCTGCACGACTGCGAAACCTTCCTCGCGCCATCGTCATTAACAAGATCGACCTGCCGCAACTCAAGATCGAGCATCTCGTCACGCAGATTCGGGAAACATTCGGCCACGAATGCATGCCGATCAATCTGCCGACGAACGGCAGCAGAGGCGTTGTCGAGTGCCTGCTCAACAAAGAGGGGAAGAGCGATTTCGGCTCGGTTGGCGCGGCACACACGGCGATTCTCGATCAGATCGTCGAACTCGATGAAGGATTGATGGAAAAATACCTCGGCGGCGAGGAGCCCAACTACGATGCCCTGCACGCCCCGTTCGAGCGTGCCATGGATGAGGCGCATCTGGTGCCGATTTTGTTCACCGATGCGAAAAACGGCGTGGGGATCACCGAATTGCTCGACGCCATTTCCCGGCACTTCCCCAGCCCGCTCGAAGGAAATCCCCGCCCATTTCTAACGGGCTCCGGAGCCGATGAAAGGCCGTTTGTCTACGCTCCCGATTCAGGCAAGCCGCTGCTGGCGCACGTGTTCAAGGTCACGACCGATCCGTTTGTCGGGAAGCTGGCGATTTTTCGCGTGCATGAGGGGAAAGCGGCGGGCAACACGCAGGCCTATATCGGCCACTCCAAGAAATCGATCAAGCTCGGTCACGTATTTCATTTGCAGGGGAAGGACCATCGCGAGGCGGATGCCATCATCGCCGGCGACATCGGTGCGGTGGCCAAAATCGAGGACGTGCATGTCGGGGATGTCTTGCACGATGATCACGCGCTCGATTCGGTGCATCTCAAGCCGCTGGTCTTTCCCACCCCGATGTTCGGATTGGCGGTCACGCCCAAAGCGCGCGAGGACGAGCAGAAGCTCTCCACGGCGCTGTCGAAATTGGCGGAGGAGGATCCGACGTTCAAGTGGGGCAACGATCGCCAGACGCACGAAGTGGTCATCAGCGGGATCGGCGAGTTGCACCTGCGGCTGGTTCTCGAACGCCTGAGAAATCGCGGGCTGCACGTCGACACCAAGCCGCCGAAGATCGCCTATCGCGAAACAATTCTCGCCGCGGCGGAGGGGCATCACCGTCATAAGAAGCAGTCGGGCGGCGCGGGCCAGTTCGGCGAAGTGTTTCTTCGCGTCGAACCGATGGAGCGCGGCGCGGGATTTGAATTCGCCGATGAAGTCTTCGGCGGAACGATTCCCGGGCAATACATCCCCGCGGTCGAGAAGGGCGTGCGCGAGCTGGTGGAGCATGGCGTGCTGGCCGGTTATCCGGTGCAGGATGTGAAAGTCGTCGTCACCGATGGGAAGCATCACCCGGTGGACAGCAAGGAAATCGCCTTCAAGACCGCCGGCAAATACGCATTCAAGGATGCGTTTCTCAAGGCCCGCCCGGTGTTGCTGGAGCCGATTGTGAACATGGAAGTCACCGTCCCCGAGCACAACGTCGGCAGCATCACCGGAGATCTCTCCGGCAAGCGCGGGCGGATTCAGGGGACAGACATGCTCCCCGGCGGAATGGCCCAGGTGAAGGCCCAGGTTCCGCTGTCGGAAGTCATGCAGTATCACTCACAGCTCAAGAGCGTCACCGGCGGCCAGGGGTCGTTTGTGATGGAACTGAGCCACTACGAGCCGGTCCCGCCGCAGGTGCAGCAGAATGTGGTGAATCAGTACAAGCCGAAGGTGGAAGAGGATTAGGGGGAGAAAATCCGAATGACGAAATCAGAAACCAGAATGAAGCACGAATGATCGAATGACGAAACGAAGACGCTGCGCGGGGAAACGCCGCCGTTTGTTAAGGTTTCATAAACTTCAGGAAATCCAGCCCGCGATTTGGTAAAAGTCCGTGGCCGTGTTCGGATTTACTATCGCTTCGCCGGCAACGGCACGATCTCTCGAAGGACGAAATCCCTGTTTCTTCATTCGGTCATTCGTCATTCGGATTTACGAATTGAGGGAGTTGCCATGCCTTCGTTTTCCGTTGAAGTAATCGACCGATCCCCCGCAGTCGTTTTGCGCCTGATCGGGGAAGCCCGCATCGACGTGGGCGCACTCGACATGCAGGTAACGCGGCTGCTCGCCCGGCGGCCGTCATTAGTAGTTCTCGATCTGTCGGCCCTGACGTTTTGCTCCAGTCTGGGGATGGGTTGCATTGTTTCCCTGCGCCGAAGCCTGGAAAGATCACACTGTAAAACCCGGCTGGCGGCGGTGCATCCCGACGTCCTCGACTCCCTCAAACGCGCCGTCATTCTTCCGCTCTTTGAAGTGTTCCCCACGGTGGATGAGGCCATCGCCGCTCCGCTCACGTCCGTAGCAGCACCCAATGTGACGTGATCGACTAAAATGACCTGGCGCGATGGGTGTGGCCGTCCTTTTTGGCAAATGTAGGGTGGGTGTACTCACCCACCATCCCCGAAGGACACGGTGGGTGAGTACACCCACCCTACAAGAAGCAAGAAGCCGCCTCGCCAACGCTCGCACCAATCGTGCAAGGAGGCTTAGTGACCGTCTGAAAGCCGCAGCGTCGTTACGCTCATTGGCGGCATAGTATAAGTGAAGCGGTCAGGCGTGGTGATTTGAACGGTTTCGCCGGCCGCTGGTTGCGCCGCGCGGGATGTTAGTTGATAGACCATTGCGACGCTGAATTTGCCGGCGTGTTGCAGCACAAAATCAGCGGGCACGTCGTGGTCGGTTTTGTTGATCGCCACCAGCGTCATCCAATTCTTCTGATCGTGATGCAGACTGGCGTAGATGGAGCTGGCGCTCGCGTCACTGGTGACCGCGCCGATTGATGTATCGCCGAACGCGCCGCCGGCTCCGTCGAAATTGCGGTACATGGCGAAGCCGGCATCGATGAACTGTTCGTGACCGCCCATCGGCCATTCGCACGCGGCGAACAGGCCGTTCTGGCCGAAGATTCCCAGCACGTCGGCTTCGGCAATCGCGCCGGAGATATCCGAGCCGCCGCCGTAGTTGTATTCGGTCATCGACAGGGCGGTGCCGGGATAATGGCGGTTGATCTTGCTCCACAGGCGGGGGAGCAGCGTGATCGGCCCCTTGGTGCTCCACTTGGTGATCCAGCTCGTTTCGGTGTAGGTCGGATCCCAGAGGGAGCGCGGCGCCTGGATTCTGGCCGCGACGACTGGGGGCGAAGTATCCTTCGCGCCGATACGAATGCCGTTGCCCGTTGCTTCGGGATACCAGTGAACATCGAATACGTCGAGCAGTCGTTTCCCGGATAGCTTCTCGGCCGCCGCCATCTGGTCGAGATAAAACTCCTGGAAGTCGCGATGGCTGGCATCGGGGGCATCCTGCAATGAGACAAACCCCTGCCACCCATAATTCACCGGTCCGAACACCTTCGCTGTCGGCCAGACGTTTTTGATGGCCCGCGCGTAGTCGATGCTCCTTTGGGCTAGCTCCGCATAGGTGAGCGGCTTGGGGTGTACCTCGGCGTGTGTCGATTTCCAGAGATCCGGTTCGTTGTCGAGGGAGAAGAAAACCGGCCGTCGTGGGTCCGTCATCGCGTAGGGACAGGTCGTCTTGACCCAGTTTACAAACTCATCCTGGTAGACGATCGGGCTGTTCGGATCGGGGTGGAGCGTGAATGGCTTTCCCTTGGCCGCCATCTCCACGCGGAAGCGAGTCTCCAGATAGTCGGCGCCGCTCTTGCGAACGTCGCCGTCCCCTTTCTTGTCGGCCGACACGTACCCGTTTATCGGTACGGTGAGAATCAGCGCCGCGTTGGAATCGGCGGTGTTACGGATCGCTTCGAGCAGCGCGCCGCCGGGTGCTTCGCCTCCTTGCAGCAGGCCGTCATTCTGGAACTGGTAGTCGCTGCCGGCGTTGGAGGCGTTGTTGGTCCAGTTATACGCGGTCCAGCGATTCCCGCCGACGCGCCGAAGCGTCAGGTGGGACAAATCCCCCTGTAGCTTCTGATTGGCTCCATAGATGAACGGGGAGATCGGCTTGACGTTTTTGGCGGCGTCGATCGTGAAGGTGATTCGCACGGGTTGGTCGGCGAGTTTGGGCTGTGCCGCGGCGAGCGAAGCAAGGATCATAACGGAGAGCGCCGCAAAAAGTCCCGCCGCAGGCGTGCGAAGGCGCTGTCTCATTTTCCCTGCGCCTGGCGACGGGCCAGATCGTCGCGAAGATAGGTCTTGAACGTCGGCATCCCCTGCCCGGCCCACGCGGCCTCGATCAATTCCGAGAGCTTCTGATTTTTCTCCATGAGTCCGACGAACTGGGGATACTCTGGCGAATTCGCCGGAGGGCAGACGTGGCGGTCGTGGGTGTCGGCACGGAAGAGCCAGCTTCGATCATCGGGGGCAAGCTCAATGCTCAATTTCATGTGCGGGTAGTATTGGTTCCCCAGCCGCATGGTGTAGCGGGTAGGGGGGTTGGCCAGATCCCGCGTCACCACCGAGGATTTATAGAGATTGGCGCCCGCAGAACGGATCATGCGCAATTGCGATTGCACCACCAGGGGCGGCGAGGCGGGATAGGCGAGCTTCAGGTAGGTATCGACTGCCGCAAGAACGATCGACGGATCCGGTTCGGGATTCGGCATGGCAAAGCCCTCTCAAGAGACAACGCGTGAGAGCTTACCGCGCCGCGAGATAAAAACCGCAATGAGATTCTCCCGTGGCACGGCCGTCCCGGCCGTGTTAGCGATATGGGAGTAGAAGAAATCTTGCTATCGAGCAATCTGTCTACCTCTGGCGCAGCCAACCCGCCGCGGCGGGCCACATGGATCATGCTCCTGCCACAATGGCAACAGCAATCGGGTCGATTCGCTTGCTTCTGCCAGCCTGACAGTTTCGCGCCAGCATTCACCGAGCCTTTTATTCGTCATAAGCATCCCCGTTAGTTGAAGTTACAAGCGAGTTTGTCGCAGGATTCCCCCGGCATTCTCTTTGTTATAGGTGGGACACGTCGGCTTACCGCCGGAGACGAAGGCTCGGAGACTTCGTTTTGGTTAGATTCAATTTCCGCTGATTCGATCAATAAGAAGGAGACGTGGCATGGCCGCAAAGATGTTGGCCTTCGACCTCGAAGCCCGAAAATCGCTTCTCGCTGGGGTTACCAAGCTGGCTCGCGCCGTCAAGGCGACGCTCGGACCGCGTGGCAGAAATGCTGTCATCGACAAGGGTTGGGGCGCGCCCAACATCACCAAGGACGGCGTGACGGTTGCCGAGGAAGTCGAGCTTTCCGACAAGTTCGAGAACATCGGCGCCAAGCTCGTGAAAGAAGCCGCCAGCAAAACCAGCGATGTGGCCGGCGACGGCACGACGACCGCAACGGTGCTCGCCGAGGCGATTTTCAAGGAAGGGTATCGCAATCTCACCGCCGGAGCAGACGCCATGGCGCTGGCCCGCGGCGTGCGCGCGGCGGTCGCGGCGGTTGTCGAGAACCTCAAGAAGCAATCCAAGCCGATCGACGTCACCCGCAAGGATGACATCGCCAACGTCGCATCCATCAGCGCCAACAATGACCGCGAAATCGGCAACATCATGGCCGATGCGTTTCTCCGCGTCGGCAAAGATGGCGTCATCACCGTCGAAGAAGGCAAGAGCCTCGAAACCTACGTCGATTTCGTCGAGGGAATGCAGTTTGACCGCGGTTACATGTCCGCCAACTTCATCACCAATCCCGACGAGATGACAGTTGAGCTTGAGAAGGCGTTTGTGCTCGTCTACGAAGAGAAGATTTCCGCCGCCACCAAGCTCATCCCGCTTCTCGAAAAAATTCAAAAGGCCAAGAAGCCGCTGCTGATTATTGCCGAAGACATTGAAGGCGAAGCCCTGGCGACACTCGTGGTGAACAAGCTCCGCGGGATTCTCAATGTCGCGGCCGTCAAGGCCCCTGGCTACGGCGATCGCCGCAAGGCGATGCTGGAAGACATTGCCGTGCTGACCGGCGGCCAGGCGATCATGAAGGATCTGGGCGTCGAACTCGACAAGATCGAGATCGAGCAGCTCGGTCAGGCCAAGCTCGTCCGCATCGACAACGACAACACGACGATCATTGAAGGCGCCGGCGAGAGCAAGGCGATTCAAGGGCGCATCGAGCAGATTCGCCGCGAAATTGAAATCACCACCAGTGATTACGATCGGGAGAAACTGCAGGAACGCCTGGCCAAGCTCGCGGGCGGCGTGGCTCAGATTAACGTCGGCGCGGCGACCGAAGCCGAGCTGAAGGAAAAGAAAGCCCGCATCGAAGATGCGCTCCACGCGACCCGCGCGGCGGTGGCCGAAGGCGTCGTTCCCGGCGGCGGCGTTGCCCTGATCCGTGCGATGAAAGCGCTCAACGGCGGAAAGAATCTTGACCTGGAGGGAGATGCCGCCGCGGGGATCAAGATCGTGCGCCAGGCGCTGACCGCACCTCTCCGCCAGATTGCGGAAAACGCCGGCACGAGCGGGTCGGTCGTCGTTCGCCGCGTAATGGAAAGCAAGGACAACCAGGGCTTCAACGCCCTGACCGGCGAATTTGTCGACGTTGTCCAGGCCGGCATCATGACCCCGACCAAAGTTGAACGGACTGCCCTGCAGAACGCTTCGGAAGTTGCCATTCTTCTGCTCACCACCGATTGCATCATCGTCGAGAAGCCCAAAGCCAAGGGCGAAGCCGGCGGCGACGATCATCACCATGGCGGCGGCGGAGGCATGGGTGGCATGGGTGGCATGGGCGGAATGGGCGGCATGGACATGATGTAGAACGCGCTGTGTGCTTTGTCGGAGGACTGATGCCCACAGTCTTGCGGATCTGGCCGTACGATTTTCGGTTCTACTCTGCGGATTCAGGAGAGCCGCCGCATGTGCATGTGAGAAGGAACCGGGCCCAGGCCAAGTTCTGGCTGCAGCCAGTTGTGCGACTGGAATGGCAACGTGGCTTTCGTCAACATGAGTTGAATGTCGTGCAGCGACTGACGGAGTTGCATCGGGCGTTTTTAGCGGAGAAGTGGCGTGAGTATTTCGGTCGAAGATGATCGCTTGATTGTACCTGCCAGCGCAGCGCGGGTGACCGAGGATGCCCTCGTCGTCGACCTGGAAGATGGACGGCAGGTGTCGGCGCCGCTTGTTTGGTATCCGAGATTGTTGCATGGAACGCGAAGCGAGCGGGGGGTATTCGAAATCGGCCACTACGGAATTCACTGGCCAAAGCTTGACGAAGATATCAGCATCAAGGGATTGTTGCTGGGCAACAAATCCGGCGAGTCCCAAGCGTCACTAAGTCGCTGGTTGGCGGCTCGCCAAGCCGGCAAGCGAGTGCCTGTGAAGACAGCGCCCCTGCCCGCGTGGGCCAGATCCAACCGGGGCAAAAATCGCAAGAGTAGTTCGAAGCAATAATGATTCAGGAGCCCATCTATGAAACTACGACCTCTAGCAGATCGCGTCATTGTGAAGCAGTCGGAAGCCGAGACCAAGACCGCCAGCGGGATCGTTTTGCCGGACAGCGCCAAGGAAAAGCCCACCAAGGGCAAGGTTATTTCCGTGGGCCCCGGCAAGCGCGATGACAACGGCAAGCCGATGGAAATCGGCGTCCGCACCGGCGACACGATTTACTACGGCAAGTATTCGGGAACCGATATCGAGGTGAACGGCGAGAAATTCGTCATCCTTCGCGAGACGGATATTCTTGGGATTTTGGAGTAAGTCGCGGGTCGCATCGCCTAGTGATTAGTGATTAGAACGTAACAAAAGGCAGGAACGTATGGCATCGCACGCCTTGTTACGTTCTACGTTTTAATCACTACAGCTTGATTCACAGAGTCACTCTGGATGAAGGCGAATTGCCCTCTTCCGACACGTACGGAGCTTAGAACCATGGCAACGAAACAAATGATGTTCGATTCGGGCGCACGGGCGGAAATCGCCGCGGGACTTTCGCAACTTGCCCGGGCGGTCAAGGCGACGCTGGGGCCGCGCGGACGCAACGTGGTCCTGCAGAAATCCTTTGGCAGCCCGCGCATCACCAAGGACGGCGTCACGGTTTCCAAGGAAATCGAGCTGCCGCAGCCGTTTGAAAACATGGGCGCCAAGCTGGTGAACATGGTTGCCAGCAAGACCGGCGACGTTGCCGGCGACGGCACGACGACCGCGGTCGTCCTCGCCGAGGCCATCTACAGCAACGGCCTCAAGTACGTCACGGCCGGCAACGCCAATCCCGTGGTGATTCAGCGCGGCATTCTCAAGGCCGCCGAGATCGCCGCCGATGCCATTACCGCCATGTCCAAGAAGGTCAAGGGACGCGAGGACTACAAGCGCGTCGCCACCATCAGCGCCAACGGCGACGAGGTGATCGGCGACCTGATGGCTGACGCGATGGAAAAGGTCGGCAAGGAAGGCGTCATCACTGTCGACGAAGGAAAGAGCACCGACTCGGTGCTGGAATACACTGAGGGAATGCAGTTCGACAAGGGATACATGTCCCCTTATTTCCTCACCAATCCCACGACTCTCGAAGCGGCGTTGGAAGATGCCTACATCCTGCTGCACGAGAAGAAGATTTCCAATCTCGCCGAGTTGCTCCCGCTGCTGAACAAGATTGTCACCGGCGGACGCCCGCTGCTGATCATCGCCGAAGACGTTGAGTCCGAGGCGCTGGCGGCACTGGTTGTCAACAAGCTCCGCGGCGTGTTGAACATCTGCGCGGTGAAAGCCCCCGGATTCGGCGATCGCCGCAAGGCGATCATGGCCGATCTGGCGGTGGTCACGGGCGGCAAATTCATCAGCGAGGACATCGGGCTGAAGCTGGAAAACGTGGAACTGGAAGACCTTGGCCAGGCCAAGCGGATCACCGTTGACAAGGACAACACGCTGATCGTTCAGGGAGCCGGCAAGCGCAAGGAAATCGACGCCCGCTCGGAGCAGATCCGCCAGCAAATCGAAAAGACCACCAGCGACTACGATCGCGAAAAACTGCAGGAACGTCTCGCCAAGCTCACCGGCGGCGTCGCCGTCATCCGCGCCGGAGCGGCCACCGAAGTCGAAATGAAGGAACGCAAGGACTTGATCGACGATGCCCTCCACGCCACGCGAGCGGCAGCCCAGGAGGGAATCATCCCCGGAGGCGGCGTCGCATTCCTCCGCGCCATCGAAGCGGTGGAAGCCGGCAAGAGCAAGGCCCGCGGCGATGAGAAGATCGGGTTTGACATTGTCTCCGAGGCCCTGCGCGCTCCGGCATGTCAGATCGCCGAAAACGCCGGCGAAGACGGCGAAGTGATCGTCGACGAGATTCTCTCCAGCAAGAATCCCAGTTGGGGCTATAACGCCGCCTCGGGTGAATTTGTCGACATGTTCAAAGCCGGCATTATCGACCCGACCAAGGTCGCCCGCACCGCGTTGCTCAATGCCGCCAGCGTCAGCGGCCTGGCATTGACCACGGAAGTGCTCATGACCGAGCTGAAGGAAGGCGACGACGCCCCGGCGCCGATTGCCGGCGCGGTAAGCTGAAGCCAATAATTAAATCCTGACCGCGCCAAGACACGAAGATAGACGGTCGATATCTTTGTGTCTTTCGCTTTTTCAGGGATGAACAGTGGCCACGACCAAACGGGATTATTACGAAGTGCTCAGCGTCAGCCGGACAGCCTCCGGTGACGAGATCAAGCGCGCCTATCGCCGCCTGGCGATGAAATATCACCCCGACCGCTCCGATGGCAACAAGGCCGAGGCGGAGGTTCTCTTCAAGGAATGCGCCGAAGCCTACGAAGTGCTTTCCGATGAGCAAAAGCGCCGCCGCTACGACCAGTTCGGGCATCAGGGCGTCGGCGGGCAGCACGATTTTTCGCACATGGATGCCAACGACATCTTCTCGATGTTCGACGACATCTTCGGCGGAGCACTGGGCGGGCGCGGCGGGGGACAGCGCGGACGCGGCCAGGCCCGGGCACAACGCGGTTTCGATCTGGAAATGCAGGTGCAGCTCACGCTCTCGGAAGTGGGGGCGGGCTGCGAGAAAACCATCGAAGTCGAGAAGCAGGACACCTGCGAAATGTGCAAGGGGAGCGGCGCCAAGGCGGGCAGCTCGCCGGTCGTCTGCGTGCAATGCGGCGGGCAGGGGCGCGTTGCCCAGCAGGGCTTCGGCGGGATGTTCCGCATGGTGACGGCCTGCCCCAATTGTCGCGGGCGCGGCACGGTGATCCGCGACCACTGCACGTCCTGCGGCGGCAGCGGCCGCCAGATGAAGCGAAAGGTCATCACCGTCAAAATTCCCGCCGGGGTTCACGAAGGACAGGCCGTCCGCGTGGTCGGCGAAGGAGAAGCAGGCGAAAATGGCGCCCCGCCCGGTGATCTGCATTGCTACATCGCGCTGCGCCCGCATCCGATTTTTACCCGGCACGGCAACGACCTGGTCTGCCAGATTCCGGTTTCGTTCACGCTGGCGGCGCTGGGAGGCAAGATCGAAGTTCCCACGCTCCGGGCCAGCACCGAGCTGGATATTCCCGCCGGCTCTCAGCATGGAGAAGTCTTCAAGCTCAAAGGCAAGGGCCTGCCCGATTTGAGATCGTCCAAAGCGGGCGATGAGCTGGTGCAGATCGTGGTTGAAATTCCGCGGAAGCTCACGGAGAAACAGAAAACCCTTCTGCGGGAATTTTCCGCCCTTGAGGACAACACCGCCATGCCGCAGCGAAAGGGTTTCGTGGACAAGCTCAAGCAGGTGCTCAAGGGCGATTGAAGAGCAGAGTTGACGGACACACAGTCAGGAAAGATGTCATGGCAAGCATTCCGATCGAAGACGAAAATCAGGAATTTCCTCCCGACGACGACACCGGCAGCGAGGGTGCTGGCGACGACGAAGTCCAGAAGCTCAAGGCCGAGCGCGACAGTCTGTTCGATCGCCTGGCCCGGGCGACGGCCGAGTTCAAGAATTCGCAGAAGCGCAGTCAGATCGAGATGGATCAGCGCCTTCAGTATGCCAACAGCGCATTGATCAAGAGCCTGCTCCCGGTCATCGACAATTTCGAGCGCGCCCTGGCCGTCGAGCCGGACAAGGTCGACGCCAAATCCATCCTCAAGGGCATGCAGATCGTCCACGATCAATGGCTGTCCGTGCTGAAGCAACAAGAGGTCCAGGAAATCGCCCCCGCGCCCGGCACCCCGTTCGATCCGACCCAGCATGAAGCGATCATGCAGCAGGATTCGCAATACAAGGTTCCGACCGTGGTCCAGCTTTTCAACAAGGGTTACAGCCTGCACGATCGAACCCTGCGCCCCGCCCAAGTGGCCGTCAGCAAGAGTGAGTGAAAGCGGAGATAAAATCTAAAATCTCAAATTTGAAATTTGAAATCAGAAACCCGGGCGGCCCTTCGGCAAATACGATCCTGAAAACTGAAAACTGAAAACTGAAAACTGAAAACTGAAAACTGAAAACTGAAAACTAAACCCATGCCCACCTACGACTATCAATGTTCCAATTGCGGGCATAAGTTCGAGAAGTTTCAGTCGATCATGGCCTCGCCGTCGCGCAAATGTCCCGAGTGCGGGAAAAATACATTGAAACGACTCATCGGCACCGGCGCAGGGCTGATATTCAAGGGGAGCGGCTTCTACATCACCGACTACCGTTCCGAGTCCTACAAAGACGCCGCCAAGGCGGACGCCAAGCCGGCCGAGTCCAAATCCGGTGACGGCAAAGCCGGTGATTCCAAGCCGAGCGATGCCAAGTCGGGCGAAAACAAGGCGGGGGAATCCAAGTCGACCGAAAACAAATCTTCGGAGTCGAAGCCATCGACGTCGGAGTCCGCCCCGGCAAAGCCCCCGGCTCCCAAAGCCGAGCCGGCGCCCGTTGCCAAGCGATCGTCCAAGAAGAGATGACCTGGACACTGTGCATTTTTTGACCGATTCAGATGGATCGAACCAGGCAATCGCGTGAAATGCCCCATCTGCAAACGTCCCGTCCCCGCCTCCGATTCCTCGGCTGGCGGTCCGTATCCCTTTTGCAGCGAACGCTGCAAATTAATCGATCTTGGCCGCTGGCTGGATGGGAAGTATCAGATTCCGGCGGAAGACGAGGACGCAGAAACGCCGCCGCGCGCGGATGACCAGGGAGACACATGACGAGGAAATAGTGATTAGAGCGTAGAACGTAACGGGGACATGGGCGACGGGGCGGCCGGTCTTGTTACGTTCTACGTTCTAATCATTAGCAGACCCTATCCACTGCCAACCAATCCGACTATACTGACTTGGCACAAGCCGACCGACGTGGCAAACGTCGTGATCCGCACCCCGCACGGGAAAGGAGCGTTCGCACTATGGCGGACGAATCGCAGGCGATCCGAGCCATCAATTGGCGCGAGCTGTTCCCCTTCACGCACGTCTTTCGTGCGTTTCACATTGCCATTCACCCGTCGAAGATCATCCTCGGCCTGCTCATCATTTTCTGCATCTTCGCCGGCGGACGCTTTCTCGATGCAGTGTGGCCGAGCACTTCCCGTCCCTACGCATACGATCTGCAACGCTACCAGCAGACTCGTCTGACCCGATTTACCGAAGCGGATCCCGCCAGTTTTACGCCGCAGGAGCCTGCCGCGAGCGAACCTGCGGCGGGGATTTCAGCCGTTTTCTTCCGTTACGAACTGGCCAATGCATCCTTGGTGATCGGATCGGCCTCTCATGCTGACTGGGCGAACGTCAAAGACTATCTGGTCAAATTCCTGATCGTCGGGCCGGCCTGGCTCGTGCAGGCTCATCTCGTCTACGCCATTCTCCTGGCGGCGATATTCCTGATCGTCTGGTCCATTTTCGGGGGAGCGATCGCGCGGATCGCGGCGGTTCACGTCGCCCGCGATGAAAAAATCTCCGTCCGGCAGGCAATCAGCTTCTCCACCAGCAAAATCCTCAGTTTTGTTTTTGCTCCGCTGATTCCGTTGATGATCATCCTCCTCGGCGGGCTGGCGATTGCCATCGGCGCGTTGGCGTTCTATGCCTGGCATTTTGGGCTTCTGGTCGCCGCATTTCTTTTCTTTCTGGCGCTCCTTGCCGGATTTGCGATGACGCTGACGGCCACGGGAACGATCGGCGGGCTCAATCTGATGTATCCCACCATCGCCATCGAAGGTTCCGACAGCTTCGATGCCATCAGCCGCAGCTTCAGCTACGTCTTCACCCGCCCCTGGCGGATGATCTTTTACAGCCTGGTCGCCCTGATCTACGGCGCGGTCTGCTACGAGTTTCTGCACGGCTTCGTATTTGTGCTGCTCAAGATGGCGCACTTTTTCGCCGGCTCCTGGCTCAGCGGCGAGGCGGCCCGCACGTTCGCCGTGATCTGGCCTTCCCCAGCCATTCATTCCCTGGTCCCCAAGCCGAATTACGCCTCCCTCAGCGGCGTCGACGCATTCGGCGCCCGCATGATCAAGTGCTGGATCTGTCTGCTGGTCTCGACGCTCGGCGCGTTTGTCATCAGTTTCTATTTTTCAGCCAACACGATCATCTATTCGCTGCTGCGTCTGGAAGTGGATGCCACGGAACTGGGAGATGTGTACTTCGAGGAATCCGACGACGACCTGGTCGATCCCGCCGCCAATCGCCCCAGCGACGCCGCCGTCGTCGTCCCGATGTCAGAAACCGCGCCCCCGCCCGCCGCGGATTCGGCGGTGCCGCCTCCAGCGTAGTGAAGGCCACCGGCATCAGCGTGTGTTCTCAATGCGATCCCGTACCACTTTTGCGCTTCGGGACCAATTGCCGGTGCGCGTGATCCGCCGCGATAAACGCTTGCACGCTTAGCGCAAAGAGTCTGGAGCGGTCGAGGGCGTTCGCGGATGCAAACGCCTCAATATCCGCCAGCAATTTCGGCTCGATCGAGATGAGGATTCGCTGCGCCTTCTCTCCTTCGGGTTTCCGCGGACGACCGCGTCCCCGCTTCGCCAGTTCCCAGAGCGCTTGTGAACGCTTTGACAGCGGACGGGTATCCTTGAACGAAATTCCCCTCTCCAGGCGCTTTGACTCCCGATCCCGCTCTTCCGCGGTCATCTGCAAAAAGTCTTTGCTCATGATTTCCAATCGTCCCAGGCGAACACGATGGCCATCAATTAAGCGTATATATCGAAAAGCGGAACGTCAAGAACCAGACTGCGGGCTTGGGCGCTTCTGGAAGGACGGTTCGCGCGGCGATTCACATTGGCACGAGCGCCTGCCTGGGGTAAGCTTCCTCACCTCTGGTTGGCGCTGTCCAACCGCGAGCACTCGTAGCTCAATTGGATAGAGCATCGGTCTTCGGAACCGAGGGTTACAGGTTCGACTCCTGTCGAGTGCAATTATCGGTTATATTTGGGAGCCGGGCCGCGCAATTCATTCCAAATTTCGTCGCACTGCGCCACTGCTTCGGGGGAGAGCGGACCATCCGGGAAGGCGTTCAGGTTCTCTTCAAGTTGCGATACTTTGGATGCGCCAAGAATGATGCAGTCAACCGGCGTGTGGTGGAGAATCCAGTTCAACGACAGGCTTACGAGGGAACGCCCGTTCCTCGCGGCCAGTTCACTCAGTTCTTGCACGGCTTGGAAGTTCCCCTTGTGCCAGTAGCGATTGCGATATACCTCGCTCTGGGCAAAACGGGTGCCGGGCAGCGGCGCATCGCCTTTTTGCTTGCCGGTCAGCAACCCCGCCGCCAGGGGATTGTAAGCGACTGTGGCGATCTTCAGGGCCTGGCAAGCGGGAAGGAATTCCTGCTCGATGCCCCGCGCCAGCAGGTTGTACATCGGCTGCGACACGCCAATACGGGGGCCGTGGCCCTTTTCATGCATGCACAGCATCTGGCTGTGTTGCCAGGCAGCGTAGTTGGATGCCGCCGCGTGGCGGACTTTTCCGGCTTTGATCAGTTCTTCCAAGGCGCCCAGACTTTCTTCCAACGGGGTATTTGCATCAGGTTGATGCAGATAAAACAAATCCACGTAGTCAGTCTTCAGGCGGCTCAGGCTCCTTTCGCATTGCCGGAGGATGGCGGCGCGGGACAGGCCGGAATCTTCCGGCGAGTCGCCGACTTTTATGCCCGCTTTGGTCGCGAGAACGAATTTGTCGCGGCGCCCCTTGAGAATTTCGCCGAGAATCTCCTCGGATTTCCCGCCGTTATAGACGTTCGCCGTATCGAGGAAATTAACGCCGCGTTCCCGGCACAGATTCACCATCGCCTCAGCCGCGGCGGCATCGGCCTGGGATCCGAAAGTCATGGTGCCCAGAACCGCGCGCGACACGGACAATCCCGTGGCGCCAAGAGTTCGCTTTTCAATCGTGCCGGGTTGTGCGGAAGAGGTCGCGGTATTCACGAATTTCCTTGGTTGGGTATTGTGGTTGAAAAATCAGTCGGGAATCAATTTTCGCATGTAGCGCACGCTCTCTGCGATCCATGTTTCTTCCCTGGCGATGGAATCAGCGGGATCGGGCTCCTGCCATAGCTCAATGATCACATTCGGATCCGAAGTTGTATTTGCCCTGCGACAGCGTGAGGTAAAAAGCTCATCCACACGTCATCCGGCCTCCCGATGATAAAACTTCAACAGTCCTCCGACGCGTTGGCGGCAACGAATCGGTTCGACCACACTCACCGCAGGTGGCCAGTCACGAGGGCGTGGGTCGGAAGTGTGAAGCGGGAACAGTAATTGATTACCTTTGCCCTGGTGGGTTCTCTCTCCGTGGTAGTGAGTGACATATTCGGTAATGGCATGCTGCAACGATGCTTCGCCGAAGAAGATCATCGGGTCGCGGCATTCGGTTTCCCGGCCGGCTCTCCTCCGGCGCCCCCGGTCACAATTGCCATCTTCCCCCTCGCCCCCATGTACCCGTGGGGAGAGGGCTGGGGCGACGGGGCATTCGGCGTCGAAGTCGGACCCCTCACCCTATCCCTATGCCTCTCCCCGGAATACCCAGGCGAGGGAACCAGATTGGCAATATGCGAGTGCCGTGGCCATTGGCAGCCGGTAGTTAGAGTCGCGCGGCCATTACCGTTCCTTGATAAGAGGCTGGGGATCCGTGACCTGCATCGCAGTCGCGCTGACGTTTGAGTTATTGTTCGCCGCAACGTTTGGGCCTGTGATTGATGCGATGATGAAGTAACTCCCGCCCGGCAATGCCGGTATCCCGGCACGAATATTGATGAGCTTCTGGGAACTTCCGGCAAGGGCAATCTGGATCTTGCGGGGAGCGCCAAGTTGCATTGACGGATCGGGGGCGGCGAACGGATCGGTCGCCGCGAACAGGCGGAGAAGCACGGGACCGCGCAAGGCGGCGGAATTGTTATTGACGAGCAGGACCTGCACGCGGGCGGCGGCTTTTCTCGCTCCGCCGATGAGCGGTCTGCGCGTTTGATGGAGAACCACCTGTCCCACAGACAGCAGGGATTGGACGGGCGCGGTGACGGTGCCGCTGACGGCGAAGGTGAAGGGATTGGCGAGCTGATCGTTGGTGGGGATCGCCACCGAGCCGGAGAAGCTGCCGGCCGAATCGGTGTTCAGGGCGATCTGGAATGTGCCGGAGGCGCCAACGGCCAGCGTGGCGGGGGGAGCCTGGACCAGCGTGAAACCCGGGGGAACCGTCGGCGTCCCGAGCGAGAGCGTTTGGTCGCCGCTGTTGATTGCCGTAAACGTCTCGACAAGCGGGACGCTCCGCT
>Ga0182024_10011722_pt1 | contig 17522 bp, 16 predicted proteins | sample P32metaG_FD_120480 | JGI IMG/M metagenome (GOLD analysis project Ga0182024, IMG submission 120480) | Permafrost microbial communities from Stordalen Mire, Sweden - P3-2 metaG (Illumina Assembly) | ecosystem: Environmental > Terrestrial > Soil > Wetlands > Permafrost | place: Sweden: Stordalen... | reverse complement strand
GTTTTCGCGGCCGGTAAGTTCGGGGCGGAAGCCGGTGCCGACCTCCAGTAGGCTTCCCACCCGGCCATAGAGTTCGACTTTTCCGCCACTCGGTTCGGTAATCCGGCTCAGGACTTTAAGGAACGTGCTCTTGCCCGCTCCGTTTCGCCCCACGATTCCCAGCACCTCGCCGCGGGCGATATCGATCGAGACGTCCTGAAGCGCCCAGAATGTCTCGTATTCGGGCCGGTGAAGCGGGTGCCGGGCCCGATGCACGATTGCCTCGGCCAAAGTTGTATGGCGCGCCGCTTGGTGCGCAATGACGTACTTCTTTGACAGCCCTCGCACGGAAATTGCCAAATCATTGGCCGCCATATGATCGTTGGAACGATGGGAGCGCAGCGATCCGCGTTGAAGGAGCATGCGTTCATGCCGCCCCGGCGCGGGATCTATTCGCCCGTTCAGCGCACCGTAACCTCCCGAAGGTCCACCTGCTTGCCGGCGGGAACGAGTACTCCGAAAAGCACGGGCATGGCCGGTTCGGCATTAAACGAACGCAGCGCAATGACGTTGCCGTCCTCCATAGCAACCAGCACGCCCTTCTCGCGGCGCAGCCGGAACGCGTGCCAGGCATCGTCGGCAACCGGAGGGCACGAGAAATTTCTATCCTTCAAATCCGCTGCCGTCAGCGAAACAGTGCAATCGCCTTTGACCCGGATCGTCACGTCGAAATCGCCTGCCAACGCGTCCGACAGCACGAAATAAGCTATGGAATAAACATGCGTGGCGTTTGTCACCAGGAGGCCCGCGCCTTGGGCGAGGGTCGTCATCGCCGGAGACGACGAAACTTGCCAGTGCGATTCCGCCCAGCAGAGTGTTTCCCACCGGTCGGGATCGCGCGCGGCATCGGCTTCGGGGTCGGCGCGGGATTGCAGAATCCGCTCGGCAGCGCGGTCGTGGGCCAGGCCCGACAGGTGCGGGAGCACGGTCCGGTACCACTTTGCCGCCCGCGCTCGCGCGATGTAAGGCGCTATCGAGCGGTCCGTCTCCGAAAGGGTCCACCAGTCATCTGCCAGACGTCCGGCGGCGGCGGTTCCGGCCGAACACCGCAGGTCCTGTGCGGCGACGGATCGAAGCCGGGCATCAGCGCCCTTCGCCAGAAGTATCAGCCCGTCGCGCCAATGGTTGCCCATACACAAATATCGGCCGAGGACCAGACTCGCATCAGCGTCGTCGGGGGATTTTTCCAATCGCTTGCGGGCGCCCTCGGCGGCGCGTGCGTCGCGTTCCTTTTGAGTGACGTCCGTCGCCTGGTCACGTGCCGCCCCGACGAGCAGCGGAGTTCCCACGCGCGACGCGAGTCGAAGGGCCAGATTTGCGACGCGCTGTGCCGCGGGGAATAGTCCGGCCCCTTCCGCTTCCTCGCTCAGTTCGATGAGAGCGTAGACGCAAGACGCTGACGCCGGCGCCCCGCCGTGCGCGGCCACGTCCAACTTCATCTGGATCGGGTCCGCGCGGAAAAGATCCGCCAGATCATCAATCGCGCCGAACGCGAAGTCCAAATCTCCTCCGGCGGCAGCCAAATCCCTTGCCCCGGTCAGTTCGACATAGGCGACGGCCGATCCTTCGTGGCCCGCGCGTGCGTTCTCCCGCAGCTTGTGCGCGAAAGCAAGTTGGTGCTGGGCATTGTGATCCGCAAAGTCGTGCGGGTAGATCTCGCGAAGCGCTCGCATCGCGTCATTTTGAGCCCGGATCTCCGGAACCGCTGTCCGCTGGTCAACACTGCCGCCCGAGGGATCGGCGCGCAGTGCCGAGACTGGAATCAGGGCGAGGGCGGTGAGCAGGATGCCGAGCTTGGAGTGCATTTCTTTCCGCAAATCGAGGATCGAAGATGGCGTTTGGGGATTTAGCTGTTACTCCCAAAGCGGACTCCGCCGTTTCCGCGTCGTACGCCATACGCAGGTGCGTTGTTCGGGTTAAAGGTCACGTCTCCGCCCCAGAGTCCGGGAGCCGTTATTATTCATGATATGGATGGCGAATTCCAATTACGTTAACGATTCAGACGTCAAGCCTTCGGTGATGCGCTTACCACGTGCTGGCACCCGAAAAGGGCGGGATACCGCTTCACTCCGGCGTGGACGATCTTTTCCCTCAGGCCCTGGCTCATCCAGCTCCAGGGCCGGCGGAAAGTGTATTCGGGCATCCAGAGCCCCGCGGCAACCGCGTACCGGTCCACCGTGTAGCCAGCCTCCGTGAAAAGCGCCTCGATTGTCTCGCGCGTGAACCAGCGCAAATGGGTCGCGTCCATGATGCCCCGCGACTGATAATTAAATCGGCCCCGGAACAAGTCCCATCTCACGGTCCAGTGGGCCACGTTGGGCGTCGAGATCACCACCGCCCCGCCGTTGCGCAGCACCAGCTTTGCGGCCTCGAGCAGGAGGATGGGATCGGGCACGTGCTCCAGAACGTCTGCGAAAATCACCACGTCAAATTTGCCAACCGCCGCCGCCATCGTCGTGTCCAGAACACCGAGGTGTACTTCCAAGCCGCGGCGAAGGGCGGTTTCGGCGCGCGCGGCGTTAGGCTCGATGCCGACGACCGTCGCCCCAGTTGCATCGCGGATGAGAATCGATACCGATCCGGTGCCGCATCCCACGTCCAGCAGCCTCGCTCCTGCGGGGATCATGTCGCAGATCAGGCCCGTCGATTCCCACTTGTCGATGTACTGGCCGTCGTAACGCAACGGATCGATGGGCTGGCCCGTCAGGCCGCGCGCCGATTCGCCAACTGCCACCGCTTCAACGCTCATAGGGCCACTCGCCTACAACTGCGGCTGCAACATCTGAAGACTCGAACCCTGGTCCCTGCGGGAGAACTCCCATTCCGATCGCACCATCACCTGTCCCATTTCGCTGAAATTCGGGTGCGGCGAATCGAGATAATTGCACTCGGCAACATCGAACGCCGCCGCCGCGTAGATCGCGTCGAGAAAGTTGCTTTCCCCATCCGACAAGCCGATGTCCAGGCTATACCGCCCGGGCACGAGCGCCGGAAGTTGCAGCCGGCAGGTCAGCAGGCATTCGCCTTCCAAGGGCGGGACGGGGCTTGGGCTCATGAACGTAGCGACCGCGAACACGCGTTCGCCCCTGCCGCTGGTCATGCCGATGCCGAGTCGAGGGGCGCGGATGCGCGGCGTCGCGTTGATCCCGACCTGAATCTGCATCGGCACATCAGGTTTGAATACGCTGGCCTTGTTGCCGGTTTCGTCGAAAAACTGAACCGATTTCAGCAGCCGTTGCCGGCCGCCGCTGCGGTTCGGATGATCAGTCAAATCAAAGTACTCGCCCGACTCGATGCTGGAGGAATAATGGTCGAGCACGTCCATCGTCCCGCCGATCATCTCAACCTTGCCGCGATTCAGCAGGACGGCCGAATCGCACAGCGATGCCACCGCGTTCATGTTGTGGCTGACGAACAAGACGGTGCGGCCACTTTTGGCCACGTCGCCCATTTTCCCCAGGCATTTTTTCTGAAATTCCGCATCGCCCACGGCCAGCACTTCGTCGATCACCAGAATTTCGCTGTTCAGATGGGCCGCCACCGCAAAGGCGAGCCGAACGTACATCCCACTGCTATAGCGTTTGACCGGAGTGTCGAGAAACTTTTCGACGTCGGCAAACTCGACGATCGCATCGAACTGGCGATCGATTTCCTTGCGCCGCATTCCCAGAATCTGCCCGTTGAGGTAGACGTTTTCGCGGCCGGTCAGTTCAGGGTGGAATCCGGTGCCCACTTCCAGAAGGCTTCCAATCCGGCCATAAAGCTCGATCTTGCCGCTGGTCGGCTCGGTGATCCGGCTCAGAATCTTCAGGAAAGTGCTCTTCCCCGCGCCGTTGCGACCGATGACGCCGACGACCGAGCCCTTTTTGATGTCCAGGGATAAATCGCGCAGCGCCCAGAACGTCTCGCGCTCGGCCCGCTGCATCGGCCGCCGCAGGCGATGCATCAATGCCTCGGCCAGCGTCGTGTGATTGGTGGCGTTGTGCGCAATGGAATACGACTTGGACAGATTACGAACCGAAATGGCAATGTCGCCTGCTGACATCGAGAAACGTCGTACTCCTTGACTGCCCGAACTGAATGTGAGTTTACACGCGCTTTGAACTTGAGGATAGGCACCGATGGTTGGCGGGCCGCGCGGGCGCCAGCTAGATTGGCCGGCGGTGGGTTCGTCTGAGTCCCATAATGATGATCGCCGCGACGAGGCGCTGATTGCCGCCCTGAACGGCGGCGACGTGTCCGCATTTGACTCGCTTTACTACCGCTACCGCGACTGGGTGGCCCGGCTGGCGTTCCGGTTCACAGCGAGCGACGTCGACGCGCTCGATGTAGTTCAAGAGACGTTCACCTACCTCTTTCGCAAGTTTCCGGGATTCGTTCTCACCGCGCGCATGACGACGTTTTTATATCCGGTGGTGAAGAATCTCTCGATCGCCGCGAGGCGGAAGCGCGAGCGGCACATCAGCAACGAGGCGGGCAGTGATCCCATCGCCGCGCCGTCGCGCCCCGAGCTTGCGCAGAGCCGCGAGGAATTGTCGGCGGTCGTCGCGGCACTTCCGGAGGGACAGCGCGAGGTCCTGCTCATGCGGTTCGTCGATGACATGAGCCTGGCCGAGATCGGCGCTGCGCTGCGGATTCCGGAGGGCACCGTCAAATCTCGCTTGCACAATGCGTTGGGCACGCTGCGGAACGACCCGCGCGCCAGAAATTATTTTGGCAAATGATTCGTCCTTGCAATGAACCTTTCGCCCTTATGCGCACTTGATAAGTGGGCCGCAACCATGACTGATTTCGATCCGAACCAATTCGATGCGCTCAGAACCGCCCTGCTGGATCTTCAGGGTCCCGGCCCAGCGGTGCCGCGGGAACTGGACGACGCGATCCTGTCGGATGCGCGCCGTTCCTTTGCCGCGCGGCGACGGAAATGGGTCAGGGTTCAGCGGATCGGCGCGGGCCTGGCGGCGGCGGCTCTGCTAGCAATCGCGATTCGTGTTTTGATCCCGGGAGCTAATTCGCCGGTGCGACCGCTTCAGCGGCCGCAACTCGCCCAAGCGGCGGATATCAACCGCGACGGCCACATCGACATTCTCGACGCCTTCATCGTCGCCCGGCACATAGCCCGCCACGACCCGCTCGATCCGGCTTGGGACCTGAACGGGGATGGCGTGGTCGATCAGAAGGACGTGGACCTCATCGCTCACCTTGCCGTGCGGGTCGAAGGGGGCAAGCCGCAATGAAGCAGATCGCTTCAATTCTCCTCTGGGTTCCGTTGGTGGCGCTCGCCGGTGCGACCGTGTCCGGGCCCGCCGACGACTCGCCGCGGGCAACGCCATCCACCCGTTCGAGATGGATCCTCGACGGTGGCACTGCCGTCTCGACCGTGCGAACTGCGCCAAACCGACGAAAATCTGCAAGTCGTCTGGTGTCTTCCTTCGACAGCGTTCCGCACGGGCGGGACGCCCGTGCCACAGGCGAGCAGCAAGCAGCAGCACTATCCTCTCAATTCGCCTTCGTCGACGCCTATATCGATTCCAAGGATCAGCCGCTGGCCGCTTACCAATTCGAGTTGAGCGCGCTGGGGCCCGGCGCCACGCTCGTGGGCGTCGAGGGGGGAGACGCCCCGGCGTTCGCCGATCCGCCCTACTATGACCCCAAGGCCAACGTCCAGAATCGGATCATCATCGCCGCGTTCAGCACCGGCCCAAATCTGCCGCGCGGAAGGGTCCGCGTCGCGCGGGTGATGGTTCGGCTAACGGGCGCTAATGCGGCCAAGTGGTCGGCAAAGCTTGATGTGGCGGCATCCGCGGACGCAAAGCCGATCAGCGCGGAGATCCAGGTTTCGCAAGGAGAAACACCATGAGACGTTCGGCGATCTATCTCTTGGCATCATTGCTCGTCATCAGTCTGGCGACCTGGCTGTTTGTGGGATGCGCTGTGGTCTCGCACGAGGCTATGAGCAATGCGACCTCCGCCTACGCCAACGCCGACCTAGACTCGCCGATAGATCCCAGCGTCAGAACAAGAATGGAACAGCAAGGTCCTCAGCGAGCCCAGATCCAGGCTGGCGGGCCGTCGGCGCTCCCTCCCGCCAGCCCTCATGCAACCGCACAGTTCCTTTCTCCCCAATCGCTGCCATCGCGCGACGAGGAGGTGTGGGTGATTTCGCGTCCTCCCGAGGAGCGTTCGGCTCCGCACTCCAACGAGCCCATGCCTGGCGAAGGCCGTCTTCTGGCCACGCAGCATGACAAAGGAAAGGACGTACTCGTCCCCGTCCCACTCAAGCACACCGACGTCAGTGCCTCGGTGATCGGATACATCGCCTCAGTCGATGTGAAACAGCAGTATCAGAATCCTTTCAATCAGAAGATCGAGGCGGTCTACGTCTTTCCGCTCCCGCAGAACGCCGCCGTCAACGACTTCCTGATGACCGTCGGCTCCCGCCACATTCGCGGGATCATCCGCGAGCGGCATGAGGCAGAGAAAATCTATCAGGAAGCCAAAAGCCAAGGCTACGTCGCTTCGCTCCTGACACAGGAACGCCCCAACGTCTTCACGCAGGCGATCGCCAACATCGAGCCGGGCAAGCAAATCGACATTGAAATCAAATATTTCAACACTCTGTCATATACGGATGGCGCGTACGAGTTTGTTTTTCCCATGGTCGTCGGCCCGCGCTTCAACCCGCCCGGGTTCAGTGAGGGAATCGCCCCCGTCGCTCGCGGCACGGTCGGGAATGCGGGCCAGAAAACGCAAGTGCCCTACCTTGCGCCAAACGAGCGAAGCGGCCACGACATCTCGCTCGCGCTGGATATCGATGCCGGCGTCGCGATCGAGAAAATCGACAGCCGCAACCACAAGATCCAAACGCGGTCGCTGTCTCCAACCAAGACCCGGGTCACTCTGGATCCCGCCGACAACATCCCCAATCGCGACTTCGTCCTGCGATATCAACTTGCCGCCAATGCGGTGAAGCCCGCGCTGCTCGCCCAGCGCGCCGGCGCCGGCGGATACTTCACGCTGATGCTCTTTCCGCCGAAGCTGATGAATGACCTGCCGCGCCAATCGCTGGAATTTGTCTTCACCATCGACGTCTCGGGGAGCCAGTCCGGCAGGCCGCTGGAGCAGGAGAAGGCCGCCACGCGATACGCCCTCACCCACATGGGACCGGACGACACGTTCCAGGTGATTCGCTTCGGGAATACCTCGCAGAAGCTTTTCCCGGCGCCACAGCCCGTTTCAGCGCAGGCTGTCCGCGCCGCGCTGAATTGGGTGGACGGGTTTGACGCCAGCGAAGGCACGATGTTGATCGACGGGCTGCACGCTTCGCTTCTGTTTCCGCACGATCCGAGCCGCACGCGCTGCGTCGCGTTCATGACTGATGGCTTCATCGGAAACGACGTCGAGGCGATCGCCGAGACGCACCGGTGCCTTGGCCCGGCTCGCATCTTCAGCTTCGGCGTTGGCCAGTCCACCAACCGCTACCTGCTCGACGGCCTGGCCCGCATGGGCCGCGGGGCGGTGGCGTATCTCGGCCTCAATGACGACCCGAATGCGGTCATGGCTCAGTATTTCGAGCGCGTCAGTCATCCCGCCCTGACCGATATCACGATCGATTGGGGCGGCGCGAATGTTCACGATGTCTTCCCCCAGCAGGTCCCTGATCTCTATGTCGGTCGGCCGGTCATCCTCACCGGGCGATACGATGGCGACCTTCCCAAGTCCGTGATGCTCCGCGCCATGCTCGCTGGCCGCGAGCAACAGATCGAGGTTCGAGTCCGCCAGGGCCAAGCCGACGTGGATGCCAAGGCGCTGCCCGCGGTCTGGGCGCGGATGAAGATCGCGGACCTTGCCGATCGGTCCGCCTATGAAGGCGGCATCGATCTGCCCAGCCAGATCCGCCAGATCGCGATGGAGTACAACCTGCTTTCCTCCTACACCGCGTTCGTCGCGGTGGATTCCATGACCCGCACCGCCGGAGATCATGGCGTGAGTGTCGGCGTTCCCGTCCCCGTCCCGGAGGGCGTGCGATATGAGACGACCGTGAGCGAATCGAAAGAGATCAAAGCGCCGATGTAGGCCGGTCGAACGCGTGACCATTGCAACGCGAGACGACCAACCGGCGCCGAAAAATTCCTGGCGCCTTCCTGTTCCCTCTCCCCCCGGGAGAGGGTTAGGGTGAGGAGAAACCGGAGGCGCGTTTCCTTGCCGATCAAACGCCTACTCCGACTTCCCCTCACCCCCGCCCTCTCCCGGAGGGAGAGGGAGTAAGACCCCCTCGCGCAACTGTCGATCTTTCCATCTCTGATGCAGCTTTGCGAGACTCGCAGTCATGATTTCCTGATACTCCCCCAGCCCCAGCGGCTCATGTGCCCGCGCAATCACCAGCAGGTCATATCCACCCGGCAGTTCATGCTGAAGGTGCCGGAACGATTCGCGCAACAAGCGGCGGATCCGATTTCGCCGCGCGGCGATTCCCACCTTTCGCGACGTGCTGATCCCCATGCGCAGGTGAGGCAGTCCGTTGGGCCGCGCATAGATCGTCAGCGGGCCGCGAGAGTCGCGGACCTTTGCGTCGTACACCGCGTTGAAATCCTCGCGACGCCGCAGCCGGTGTGATTTGGGGAACGTGTGGCGAACGGGCATTGACTTTACTCTCGGTGCGGCGGGGTTGCGGATTCCGGATGCTCGGCTGAAAACTCAAAAAGCCGGTGCTCGACCACCAGTTTCGAGAGGCCCTGAAGCTGGGGCGCAGCCTTCTGATACCAGAAGACGGCACGCCCACGCGCATTCTGACGTGGCATGCCGCTCTGCACCGCGGCCCAATCCCACCAGCCGTCGCCGATCAGCATCATGGCGTGCGGGTCCGTCGCGCCCGCCAGGTCCTTGGCGGCAAGATCCTTCAGCGCCGGATCGCTCCCATGCGACAGCGGCAGAAGTGCGCCCCACTCCCCTTTGTAAAGGCAATAGAACCGCCCGATCATCAAGTTCGCGTCGGCATCGGATGGGTTCTGCGCCAGCTTCGCTCCGGCGGCAGGCACGCCCTCGAAGGCGGCCTTGAGCGAATCGGTTTCCTTGGCAAACGCTTCAGCCTGGGCAATCAGCGTTGGGTCCTGCGACTTGCGCGCCGCGTCCATCGCCAGATCGGTGCCGAGCGTCGCCAGATCAAACCGATCCGCGCCGACCGACTGGCCGACGAAGTTGTCGATGTACGGCAGCGCCCGCGGCGCATCCCGCGGGCCGGCGTGGGCCACCACAACGCTGAGTGTCTGCGCCGCCAGCCCAAGGCCATTTGCACGGTACGCCTGGCTGATCTGGCCGACGGCTTGCATCGCCGTCTCGACGTCGCCCGCGTGGGCCGCCGACGATCGCGCTTCCTCAAATAGCTCGAATCGCCCCGCCGGGTCGTCGGCGGTGTCGGTTGCCGCCTTGAGCAGCTTCGCCGCGTACGCGGCCTCGTCCGCGGCGTTCTTAATCTGCATCAAATCGGTCTGAAACAGTTCCGCGATCAGCTTCGCCGCCTTTGCCCGGGTCTGCGGGTCCGGCACCGGCAATCGCGCGTCCTGCGTCGACGGCGGTGCCGCCGCCACGCTCGCGATGAGCGCTGCGAGCAATAAAGCAAGGCTCGCTCCACGCACGATCCCCGTCATCTGCACCTCCGGCAATGCCGGAGACATTTCAACAGAGGCGCGGGCAACTGTAAACGTAAGGAAGGGACAGGAATGTCCCTGCGGAGAAGTAGGCAGACAGGAATGTCCGCCCCACCAGGAGTTCAAACATTCAAGAGTGATTTGAGCGCCGCGTCCCCCGCGCTCAATCCTTGTACTCCACCGGCGCCAGCAGGGATCCCTTCACATAGACCACCTTTGGGGCGGCGGACTTGTCGGAGTCGTCGAAGATCAGGAACTGGCCTTCCAGATCGATATGCACCTGAAACATCGTTCCCAGGAATCGGGCACTGGCATCGAGCGGCTGGAGCTGGTAGCGCATGCCGTCGAGGAAAATTCCGTACGCCGTGTTGTTGTATTCGGCGCTCTGGGACTTGAACTGCCAGGCCGCCGTGTAAATGTCCTGCGGCGCCTGGATGTCGTCGAGCCGCATCTGCACGTCGTAGTGATTGCCCTTGTAATCGTCTTCGAGCGCGGCCTTGGGATCGTCCGTGTAGAGACGAGCGACGACGTGGTTGCCCGATTTCCCGACATGGAGTTTGGCGTCGGGGAAGTTGTACATCTGCCCGTCGATCATCAATTGCGAGAACGCAGGCTGCGTTGCCGGTTGCGTGGCGGGCGCCTCGGCGACGGGCTGGGTGGCGGGCGCGGTCGAGGGCATCGTCGTCGGAGCCGGACCAGTATCTGTCACCTTGGGGCGGTCGCATCCCAGGTGCAAACCGGCAGCGACGATGATCGCAATCAAACAGCTTTGGCGAACCATGGTCTCTCCTGGCCACACCCTTCCCGCCCGGTCATTGACAAGGCGACGCCCCGACTCCGCTAAGTATATCATAGCTCAATGACCTCTGCCGCTGCCAATCGCGTTCCCGCCGAATCCGACTGGCTCTGTGAAAGTTGCGGATACGTGCTGAACGGCCTTCCCACCGGCGGAAACTGCCCGGAATGCGGCCAGCCCACCCGTGAAAGTGCGGGGGAATTGCGGCATTTGCCGCTTTGGGAGCAGTTTGGCGCTGCCAGCCCGCTCCGCCGATTCCTCCTGACCACCGCCCAGGTGATCTTCCAACCCACCCGTTTTTATCGGTCATTTGCCACCCGCGGCAGCAGGCAGCAATCCGCCCGGTTTGCCCATCTCCATTGGGCCCTCGCCGCGGTGCTGCTGGGAGTCGCCGGATGGCTTCACGCCGACTGGTTCCTGGATCTGGGCGCATCCATGAAAATTGGGGCGTACGTGCATTGGTACGCGGCTTTGCCGCTGACGTTCATCGTCTATCTCTTCCTCGCAATCACCACCCGGCTCGCCGCCCGGCTGACCACATTCGAAGCGACCCTTCGCGGCATCCGCCTGCCGGTGAGCGTCGTCCGCCGGGGCCTCGATTATCACGCCGCCCACACCCTGCCCGTCGCCCTGCTGGCCTTCGTCACCATCCTCGGCTATCGCGTCGCACTGGGGTATTCGTCCGCACTGATGAATTGGGGCACGACGTATCTGTATACGCTTTGCGTCGAGGTCATCGTCGCTGCCGCGTACCTGTTCAAGACGTATTGGATCGGGATGCGCAATATGATGTACGCAAGCAGGTGAACGGGTTCTCCTATTGTGCGACCCACGAACGGAACCACGACGCGATCACCCCCCACGCCGGGGCACAGCGGCGCGAGAGGATTATCCATCATCAAGACACTTCAACCGCCGCGCCGCCCTGGCTCCGGGAGCGCTGCCTGTGGATACCACCAACCGCGCACCCAATCCGGGGCGGCGCGGCGATCGCGATAAATGGGAACGCAACGTCTCCAGCGCCGCTCTACCCCGGCGTGGGGGTTGCTTAGGACAGCACACGTGCTTTGATCGTGAAGGACCGGATTCCCTATCCGCGCGACGCGGCCATGCGGTAGAGACCGAAGGCGATCAGCAGCCCACCCACCACGGCCAGGGCCGGCCCGCTGTGCGTCCCGATCAGCGACAGGCGGCCGCTCAGGCCGCCGATGATGAAGATGATCCCGATAATGATGTTGACTACCCCGCGCATGGGCGGGAAGGTATAGAAACTGGCCACGGAAGTCAAAGCGAAGTGCGCCGAATTTTCGACCTTTGCCGCGACACCCACGCCGCGACCAGGACGGTGGCAATCGCGCCCCCCACATACCCGCCGAGGTTCATTCCGTGGACGGCGAGAAATCGGAATGCAGCCACCAGTTCAGCATGTCTTTTAGTCGGCACGCAGCGACGTGGCCATTGCGGAGTTGGTCGGACTGATCAATGGCGCCAGTTGGTCGTAGAGATCAACGCGGGAGTCGCGAAGTTCGTTGAGTGTCACGTCCCTCGCGACCACCGCGCCCGTGGCATTGCGGATCGTGTAGAAGGAATCGGTCGTCCCACAGCATACCGCGCGCAAAGACCCTTTCGAATGTCCTATTGCTCGGGCGGCGGCCCATCGGGAGGTCCGCCGCGGCGGCCGAAGCCCGGGCCCGGCGGGCCGCCGAAGCCGCCGCCGGCTCCGCGCTCGGATTTCCCGATCCCACCTCTGACCGGCCCGTGGTCGTCCTCGGGGTTGAGACCCATCACCACATTGAAATTCACCGACAACTCGCCGATCTTCGACTCCGCCAGCGGCTTAAATTCCGCCAGCACGGCCTGCCGGGCGGCGGGGTCGCGGATTTGGTTGTAGACGCCATCCCGCTCGTTCTGTGGATGGCCCTTGATCAGCATCTGCGTGGTGAAGATGCGCCGGCCGTTCTGGCTGATGGCAATATGGATGTGCGGGCACCGGCCCGTGTACGGAACCGGCTTGATCGTGCGAAAATAGTATTGGCCGTTCACATCGGTCAGGAACCGGCCGTAACCCTGAAAGTTCTTGTCGCGCGCGGCATGGTTTCGGTCGCGCGTGTTGAGATAAATTCCGCTGTGATCGACCTGGCAGATCCCCACCACGGCATTGCGCATCGGTGAGCCCGCCGAGCCAAGGATCCGGCCGGAGAGGTGGGTGATCTCGCCCACCGCCGGAGTGATCGAATCATTGACGATCAGCAAGTCATTGTCCGTGTCCAGCGGCATTGCATCAGGATAGAACGGCCCCTCCTCAACCCGCGGCGTAATGGCCAGTTGCTCGGCCATCGCGCCGCGCACGGTGTGGAGGGAGGACATAAACGCCGCCGCGCCCGCTCCCGCGCCAAGGCGCGAGAGGAACTGACGCCGCGATCCGGCCAGATATGTTTCCATGGATAAATCTCCCGAGTTCTGCCAGCGACATCGCACCCGCCCCCACTTCGCCCATTGGTCCCCAAGTCCCCTCCGAAACTTCCCCTGAAGCGCCGGAATGCGTGAGATGAAACGGGCGATTCACCGCGGCCCGGAGGTCTTCTGATCCTCAATAACGGATCGAATGATCTCGTCCAGCTTGCGCTTCGGCGCAAAGCCAATGGTATCGCGGACGCGATCGAGCTTGGGGACGCGGCGGGGCATGTCCTCAAATTGGTGCCCATACGCCTGCTCGTAAGAGACGTGTTCGATCGCGCTCTTCGAGCCCGCCAGCGCGATGACCCGCCGGGCCAGGTCGTTGATGGAGATCTCTTCATCCCCGCCCAGGTTGAACACGCGCCCCCCGGCGGCAGGCGTTTCCATCAGCTTGGTCAGGGCATCGACGATGTCCGCCACGTGGCAGAACGAGCGGGTTTGCGTTCCGTCGCCGTTGACTTGCAGCGCCTCGCCCTTGATAGCCGCCGCCGCGAACCGCGGCAGCACCATCCCGTACCGCCCCACTTGCCGCGGGCCCACCGTGTTGAACAATCGCACGATCGTCACCGGAAGCTTGAACTGTTTGAAATACGACAGGCCGAGAAACTCGTCGATTCCCTTGCAATAGGCGTAGCAATACCGCGTCGTGTTGGTCGGGCCCATGACCACGTCATCGTCTTCCCCAAATGGGACGCGGGCGCCTTTGCCGTAGACCTCGGACGAGCTGGTGATAAGGACCGGCCGGACGTAGCGGTTTGCCGATTCGAGGACGACTTCAGTGCCGTGGATCGTTGTGCGGATGGTTCGCACCGGCTCATCGAGCACCAGTTGCACGCCCACCGCCGCCGCCAGGTGAAACACGGCGTCGCACGATGCCATCAGCGTATTGATGGTCAGCCCGTTCTCGACCGAATCCCGTACAAGCCGGAAGTTCGGACCTGCCAGCAAGCCATCGAGATTTTCGATGCGGCCGGTCGAAAAATCATCGACGACCGTGACGTGATGGCCGTCCGCAATCAGTCGTTCAGCCAGGTGCGACCCAATGAAGCCCGCGCCACCAGTGATGAGGAAACGCTTGGCCATAGGGGCAGGATATGTCGATCAGCGCGTTGCGTAAACTCTACGAGCGGACAGGAAGAAATATGGAAAGGACAGGAATGCCCCGGCGGCAATGGACAGACAGGAATCAGCATTTCGCGCCAACGAGATCAGTCCGCGCCAGCAGCGCACTTCGCGATCCGAGACGCGGATCATAGCGGCTCCAAAATCCGGGTCCGGTTTTCCCCGATGCCAGATCGAGTGCGGCGTCGGTAGTCTTCGTTGGTCGATGGATCGACGGACGCCCCCTTCACGTCTCCGGCAGATCGCCGCGGTGCGCGGCGACGCGCCGGCCTTGCGCGCCTGGAAGCCGAGCTTTAACCCGTGGATTATCGCGCTGTCGGTGATGCTTGCGACGTTCATGGAGGTGCTGGATACGTCGGTGGCCAACGTGTCGCTTCCGCACATTGCCGGGGCGCTGGCGGCCAGCACCGACGAGGCGACGTGGGTGCTGACCAGTTACCTGGTTTCCAACGCGATCATCCTCCCGAGCACCGGCTGGCTGACGAGCCGGTTCGGGCGGCGGCGGACGCTGCTGACGTGCATCGGGATTTTCACGTTCTCCAGCGTGGTATGCGGGGCGGCAACGAGCCTGCCGATGCTGATCGTTGCCCGCGTCATCCAGGGCGCGGGCGGGGGCGCGCTTCAGCCGATCGCGCAGGCGGTGCTGCTGGAAAGTTTTCCGCCGGACCGTCGCGGCCCAGCGATGGCCGCTTATGGGATGGGCGTGGTCGTCGCGCCGATCATCGGGCCGACGCTCGGCGGGTTCATCACCGACAATTATTCCTGGCGATGGATCTTCTACATTAACCTGCCGATCGGCGCGGCTGCCGTGATCATGTGCCACCTTTTCGTGGAAGATCCGCCCTACCTGCGATCGGTCGGCAAGTCCCGATTCGATGCGATCGGCTTCGGGCTCATGGCGCTGGGCCTGAGCGCGCTGCAAATCCTGCTCGACAAGGGGGAGGAAGACGACTGGCTGGCGTCCCATTTCATCCGGTGGCTGCTGGTGCTGTCGATCGTTGGGCTGGCCGGCTTTGTCATTCGCGAGCTGTCTGCCAAGCAGCCCCTGGTGGACCTGCGGATCTTCAAGAACCGCAACTTCGCCACCGGCACGGCCATGATCGGCGTCGTCGGGGGAATTCTCTACGCGACGACCGCCATGATTCCACTGTTCCTTCAGACGCTGCTGGGATACCCGGCACTCAACAGCGGGCTGGCGGTGAGCCCGCGCGGGATCGGCTCGTTCATTTCCACTTTGATCGTCGGCCGCCTGATCACGCGATTCGATACGCGCGCGCTCTTGTTGTTCGGATTCATCATCCTCGCGTACGCGACATGGACCTTCTCGGGGATCGACCTGCAGATCAGCATCGGCAGCATTGCCGGGCCCAACGTCATCAGCGGCTTCGCATTCGGCTTCCTGTTCGTCCCATTAACCACCACCACGATGGGCACTTTGGAAAATGAGCAGGTGCGGAACGCGACGGGAATTTACAACCTGATGCGGAACATCGGCGGCAGCGTCGGGATATCGGCGGTGACGAGCCTCATCAGCAGCGGCGGGCAGCGGAGGCAAGCGTACTTCGCCACGCACCTGACCGCGACGTCGAGCGTCCTGCAGTCGCGAGTTCATCAGCTCGCCGATTATCTCGGCAGCTCCGTGGGACATGCCAATGCCACCGCGAAAGCGTATGCGCTGGTGTATCAGACGGTATTGCAACAGGCCCAGCTTGCCGCTTACCTCGCCACATTCCGGTTGCTAACGGTCATGAGCGTGTTGTGCGTGTTTGGGCTTTTGTTCTTCCGGCGGGCGGAAGCGAAAGCCGGCGCGGTTGCCGCCGACTGAACCGAGCCATTTCAGGTGCGAGAGGCGTCCCCTGGGGCCGGAGCGTCGCTGGCAGGGAAGGATTCCATCGATTGCTCCTCCACCAAATCAGAAGGAAGCTGCGGGGCGCGTCCTGATACATCGTTTTGGTACGAGGGCGCTTGCTTGGGAGACCCGCTGCGGCCTTTGCGGTTGAGCGTCGCGCAACATTTAGAAAATGAGCCGCATCCCGTTGCTCCACGAACGAGCAAGGTTGCGCCAGCGGCAAGGGCGATCGTCCCGGCCCAGCCGCGGCGCTTCAGCCCCATATAGCCAAGGAGCGCGCCGCCAGCCAGGAAGGCCAGTCGGTCTGTCGTCGGGTAGGGCTGCTTCAGAACTGGGATATAACTGTCTCCAACTCGCTGGATTTCATACGTGGGGGTTGCCATGTTGAAACCTCAGATCAGGAACCGGCCGTCGGTCGCTGGGTCGATCAACTCGGGCAGCCGGACCGTGCCGAATGCCCCGGCTTCGAACCGCGATGTGCTGTCGGCGGTCGCCGCCCGAATCGAACCAATTCGGCTGGCCGCGCCCCCGATGATCACGTCGTTGCCATTTCCGAAGACGCCATCCACCGGATTGACGCCGGCGCCGACCACCGAATTGGTAATCGCCCCAGTCACCACCAGGCTGCGGATCGAACCGGCCGAGAACGAATCGTCGGTATCGCCGGCGCCGGAGAAGACGTTATCCGCACCGGGGGCAGCGCCGCTGAGCACCTTTGCGTTGGTGAGGCTGGCGACGGTCATCGTGCCGATCGAACCACTCGCGGCAAACGTGCCGGAATTCAGGTTGCCCAGGGTGACGTGATTGACCGAGCCGTTCACGGAAAAGGTGCCGCTCAGGTCCACGGCATTGCCAACGATCGAGCCAAGCGGCCCGCTGTCGGAGACATCGGTGAGGTTGACGCGCCTCCCGCCGCCCTGGGCAGTAATGCTCAGCACCGAGGCGGTGGTGGTGTCCGACAGCCGCAGCTTCAGGTTGCCGCTGGAATCGGCGAAGAGGTAGCCGTGGCCCTTGCTCAGTCGGAACGTGGCCTTGGTGCCGTCGGCTTCGGTGTAGCGCAGCGTGCCCGTGCCGGATCCTGGCCCGAACGAGCCGATCAGCGTCCCGGAGGGAGGATTGGTTGTTGTCACTGTCGCCGTGCCAACGTAGACGTCCGGGTAGGCCAGAGCGCCATCTGCGTTGTCACCGGTGCTGTCGGAATCGTCCGCCCAGGCGGCGCTCAGGCGGCCGTTGTAGAAAGTCAGCCCGTTATGAAGCCCCAACTGATTGACGTCGAACGAGCTTGTGGCATTGTTGAAGATGACGTTGGCATTTGAGTAGGCGGGTTGAATGATGGTGTTCGGCGAAAAGCTTACGCCTCCGGCGGTCGGCGTGCCGACCGCGCCGTAGACCTGCTCGTCATCGTTGGCAACGTTGTTCGTGCCTCCCGAGCCGGGAATGCCATTATCATTTCGCGAATCGTACCAGGTCACGCCGACCGCGCCCGTCACCGGATCGACCGCCACGCTCGGCATGAAATGGCTGTTCTGCGAGCTGTCGTCGTTGACCTGCACTGGCGCGCTCCATGTCGCGCCGTCGTTGTCCGAATAGACCAGTTCGATGCTTGTACTGG
>Ga0182024_10011721_pt1 | contig 17524 bp, 14 predicted proteins | sample P32metaG_FD_120480 | JGI IMG/M metagenome (GOLD analysis project Ga0182024, IMG submission 120480) | Permafrost microbial communities from Stordalen Mire, Sweden - P3-2 metaG (Illumina Assembly) | ecosystem: Environmental > Terrestrial > Soil > Wetlands > Permafrost | place: Sweden: Stordalen... | reverse complement strand
GTCGCCGGCGACGCAACCAAGGGAGAAGGAAGATGAAAAGACGATGGTGCTTGGCGATGACGCTTTCGACGCTGCTGTCCGCGGCTGACCTTCTGAAGCTTCAACAACTGTTCGATCCGAAACTCGCGCCGACGCAACGGGCGAACGCCTGCTTCGAGCTGCGCGGAAACGCGGAGCCGGAAGTGATCCGGGCGATGAGCCGCGCGCTCGAGAATCCCGGCCTGGTTTCCTGCGCCGCCGATAATCTTCGCATCGTGAACGCGATCGAGCCGCTGAAGCAGGCGCTGCACAGTCCGGACGCGGAGGCGCGCGCCGCGGCCGCGCGCGAGCTGGGAACGTTTGAGGATCCCGATCTTCTCGTCGCGTTGAGTGAAGCTGCTCTGGATGAAAACGCACTGGTCGGGTCGAACGCTCTGGCGGCGCTGACCGAATACCACGACCGCCGGGTGATCCCGTATCTCGCCGCGCTCGCGAAAAAGGGCGGCATGATCGGCGACATGGCGCTCGAACGGATCTTGCAGCTCGACGCGAAGACTGCGCTCACAATCGCGCGTCCGCTGCTTGGGAGCGAGCAGGTGCCCGACAAACTGTATGCGATGCGCACGCTCGGCGCGGCGGGCGATCGGTCGGATCTGGCCGCGCTTCAGAAGATAGCGGCGACGGCGGAGGAAGCTCCCGCGCAGCGCGCTCGTGGCTTTGGGTTCATGCCGCCGATCAATCTTGCGCGCGCAGCTGAGTCGGCGATCGCGTCTATTGAATCGCGGACCGAATCCCGATAGCGGTCCCAGGTCCGTCCCGCTCAGGCGCAGGTAGTGCGCCGCACTACCCAAGCACAGGTAGTGCGCCGCACTACCCAAGCACAGGTAGTGCGCCGCACTACCCAAGCACAGGTAGTGCGCCGCACTACCCAAGCACAGGTGCGCTACATTAATCGGAACGGACCCTTTCATGAAGATCAGATTCCTTCCTCTTTCTCTGTTGCTTTTGTTCCGGGCGATCGCCGCGGTTCCCACGCCGGAAGGCCATTTCGGGCACAAGATCGGCGTCGATAACGAACTGCTCGACTGGGACCAGGTGGTTTCCTACTTCGAAGCGCTCGCCAAGTCGAGCGATCGCATCAAATTCATGGACCTCGGCAAGACGGTGGAGGGAAGGCGCCAGATCGCCGCGGCGATCTCCTCTCCCGCGAACATCAAAAATCTCGAACACTATCGCGATATTCAAATGCGGCTTTCCGATCCGCGGAAAACGACCGAGGCCGACGCGGCGCGGCTGGCGCTCGAAGGCAAGATGATCGTGATGATCACCTGTTCGATTCACGCGACCGAAGTCGCCTCGACGCACACCGCGGTCGAGTTCGCCTACCGCCTGCTGACGGAAGACAACAACCCCAAGTTCAAAACCATTCTCGACAACGTCATTATTCTGCTCGAACCATCGCAGGATCCCGATGGCGTGGATATCGTTACGCGCTGGTATCGCAAGACCCGCGGAACCGCGTGGGACGGGACTGGGCCGCCCGAGCTGTATCAACACTACGTGGGCCACGACGACAATCGCGACTGGTACATTTTCACGCAGCCGGAGACGCGCAACACCGCCGAGCTCGAAAATAAGTGGCATCCCGAGATCGTGTACGACGTACATCAAATGGGGACGAATACGGCGCGAATGTTCGTTCCTCCGTGGATGGACCCTATCGATCCGAATATCGATCCGATTCTCGCGAGCCTGTGCAATTCGATTGGGACGGGCATTGCCGTGGATCTGGCGGCGGCGGGTAAAACAGGAATTGCGATGAACGCGATGTACGATTTCTGGTCGCCCGCGCGGCAGTATCAGGCGTATCACGGCGGCGTGCGTATCCTGACCGAATCGGCGAGCGTCAGGCTGGCCACGCCGATCAAGCTTACGCCCGCCGATATCACGGAAAATGCGCTCGGCTATAATCCGCGCGAACGGAGTTGGAATTATCTGGACCCGTGGATGGAAGGGACCTGGCGGCTGCGGGATATCATCGATTACCAGTCGATCGCGTGGGAGTCGCTGCTCTATCAGGCAGCAGTTAGAAGAAGTGACATGCTGCATTACTTCTACGAGATCAATAGGCACAATGTGGAACGCGCGACCCCCAATGCATTTGTAATTCCCGCGAGTCAATCCGATCCGGGCGCGGCGAAAAAGATGCTTGAGACGCTGGCCTTCGGCGAAATCGAAATCGAGCGCGCGGCGGAGCCGTTCTCAGCGGATGGGAACCGATATGCGGCGGGCAGCTACGTGATTCGCATGCAGCAGCCGTTTTCGGGTTGGGCGAAAACTCTGCTCGAGCGGCAGGATTATCCGGATTTGCGGCTCTATCCGGGAGGTCCGCCGAAGCGTCCCTACGACGTCACCGCGCAGACGTTGCCGATGCAGTTCGGCGTCGAAGTAGCGACGGTGAAGGATGCGTTTCGAGCGAGCGCCAAGCTCGCGACCGCGTACTCATTTGAGTTGAACCATTCGACTGCCGGGCTGGCAGCGACCGATGTTGTTTCATGGAAACGCGTGGCCGAACTCTGGAAATCGCAAAAGCCGGTCTATCGTGACGCGGCGACAGGCGATTTTTTCATGTCCGCAGGCGCCGGGCGCAAGGCAATGAAGGCGCCGCGCATCGGACTTTACATGAGCTATCAGGCGAGCATGGATGAAGGCTGGACGCGCTGGTTATTCGACGATTTCGGTTTCCGCTACACCACTCTTCACGATGCCGACGTGCAGTCCGCGAAGCTACGTGAGCACTTCGACGCGATCGTGATCCCGGACCAGGGAGCGCAACAAATCGCGCAAGGACATCGCGCGGGATCGATGCCTCCGGAGTACTGTGGAGGCCTGGGGCCGAAGGGCGCGGCGGCGCTGAAGGAATTCGCGGAGGCTGGCGGAACGCTCATTTTCTTCAATCACGCCTCCGACTACGCGACGGAGATGCTGGGAGTCAAGGCGAAGAATCTGCTGCTGGGGGTACCGACGCAGGATTTTTATTCGCCGGGATCGCTGTTGAACGTGACGCTCGATACGAAGAGTCCGCTCGCCTATGGGATGCCGGAAAAAATCACGGTGTGGAGTGAGCAGAGCCCGGCTTGGGCTGTCGCGGGAGCTGGTGACGCTCAAGTGGTCGCGCGGTATCCAGCCTCCGGAGTGCTCGCTTCCGGATGGCTGCTGGGCGAAAAGTACGTGGCGGGGAAGGCGGCTCTGCTGGATGTCGCGGCGGGTCGCGGGCACATGATCCTGTTCGGCATGCGTCCTCAATACCGCGGGCAGAGCTATCAGAATTTCAAACTGCTGTTCAATGCGCTGGTGGCATATCCGGGGATTTAATCAGCGGAATACGTAACGACAAACACTCCTAGTGTCACGACGCGCGAGCCCCGTTCGCCAGTGGCGGCAATGTACGCGGGAGTCACGTTGTTCCAGTTGCCCCGATGGGAGGACGCCGAACGCGCGGCCAAGGCCGCCGTCACGCTCGACCCGGGCAATCGACTCGCGCGGCTGTTGCTCTCCCGGATTCAGGCAGTCAGGCGCGAGACAACCAATTGAGAATCGCGACGGCCGGCCTCCTCTAATCCCAATTCTTTACCTGGGGCCAGACTTCGCTCAGCGGCCGCTTCAATCCCCAGCAGTAGAACACATCGAAATGCTCGTAGGGCATCGAGTACGGATGATAAACACTCGCGACCTTCCGGACCTCGGCGAATTTCGACTCGAGATCCTTCTGCTCGCCATGCATGACGATCACGCTTTCGCCCGTGTAGCCGCGTGGCCCCCAAAGGAAGTAGCTCTGATGGCCGCTGATCGCGGGCGGCAATCCGTACTTCGGGCCGAACATGTCGATCGCCGCGGCTTCCCCGTAGTTCTGGCCGAAAATCGCGGTTTTGGGTCGAATTTCCGGCGGAAGGTTGTCATAAACTCCCGCGACAACGGCCGTCATTTCCTCCCAGCCGAACCGGTCGGCGAGGATTTGCGGCAGCGGACCGAGCTTGAAGTTTTCGATCGCAGGCTGATTGAAATGCAGCGCCCGCATGTACCGGATGTAGGTCTCGGGCGGCAAAACGGGGATCGCGACCGGCGCAAGGAACACCGCGCTCGCCGCGATCGCGACGGGCCACACGTACCTTCGCCAGTGCGCCTGCGCCTCCCACAGCACGGCTCCGGCAGCGAACAACATCGGAAAGGCGGGAAAAAGATAATACACGCGCGGGCTGAGCGTAACGACCGCGCCTGCCGCGAAGACCCATCCCCAACCCAGTGCGCGAAACGGCTTTCCTCGCGCCGAAAAGAAAAACCAGAGCCCGCCCAGCCAAATCGGCAGAGTGAGCGGATGCATATCCACGATTTCCTCGCCAAAAAACGCCAGCGGATTGAGATGAACATCGCGCCCGCTTTGCCGGATATTGGCCTGCTCCTCGATGAACGGGAAATGCTGGTGGATGTTCCACATCAGATTCGGAAGGAAGATGAGAAACGCGATCGCTCCCCCGATCCAGATCCAGGGGCTCGCGAACACTTTGCGCTGCGGAGTCAGGATCAGGCCGGCCACCATGCCGGCTCCGAAAATCAGCATGGAGTGCTTGTTTTCGAGGCCGAACCCCGCAAGAATCCCGAACCAGATCCACAGTTTTTGATTGCCGGTATTGACAATGCGGATCACCACCCACGCGCAGCCCATCCAGAACAGCGGCTCGAACGCGTTCATCGAAAAAAAGTCGGCGATCGCAAGCAGACCCGGCGCGGCCACCGTGGCGAGCGCGGCGAGGATCTGCGCAACCCGCTTCCCGCCAAGTTCGCGCGCGATCAACGCGGCCAGCGCGACTTCGCCCGCTCCCGCTAAGGCCGGCAACAAGCGGATTGCCAGCCTCGAGTCTCCAATTGTCGACCGCACCAGCCAGCCGATCGACGCAATCAGCGGAGGCTGGTCGACATAGCCCCACGCCAAATGCCGGCTGCACGCGAGGTAGTACAGCTCGTCGCGAAAATAGCCGTAATCCCGGCCCGCATAGAGCAGCACCACGAGCTTCACCGCGCACAGGCACAGGACCATGGTGGTCGCGCTAAGCGTCACGCGGGCGGAGGTAGAATCGTTTGACGCGGATCCAGACGTGCATCCAATGGCCCGACGCATTCTAAAATTCGTGAGGCGCACACTGGCAGTCCTGATTCTGCTCGCGGCGCTGGTGTGGACGGCGGATTGGCTGGTCCTGCGGTATCGAATCGCGAGGGACGGCGACGCCTATGGCGCAGTGGAAGTTCACTATCGTATCGCCCTTCATATGAAGAACCGGAGAATCAATCAGAGCAGCGAGAAACCCAGAATGGTAGAGTGCGTCCATTCCATGTTTTCTCATTATGACGACCTGCCCTGCTGGTATCTCGAGCGCCACCCGGATCAGATCGAGGACCTGAATGGCGGTCAATGGCACTTCTTCTACGGCGACGAATAGCTACTTCGATTTGGGGTCCGCTTCCTGTTTGCGCGCGCCGCCAAGAATATCCTGCATCGCGTAGTTCCCTTCGTGGCACGCGTATTCATACACCGGCCCCGCCGTCGCGATAAAAGGATATTCGAGTGTCCACGGCTTCGAGTAAGCGGCCGGGTCATCGACGGTGGCCCGGTAGAGAATCGTCGAGGCATCCACGCGCTTGAAGTGCTCGATCACCTTGAGGTTCTCCGACGATCCCCGGAACCGGTTTAGCGGATTGAAATTGGTGGTCTCGACCACCAGCGTGTCGCCGTCCCAATGGCCGATCGAATCGCCCAGCCATTTCTGGATGCTCTTGGGCGCGTGCTGGGCATTCATGCGGATGACGCGAACGTCGTGCACCATCTCGACCAGGATCATGATCGTGTCCGGCGTCTGCACGATCTCGTAGTTATTGTTGTAGAGCACCGGCAGCATCGGCGGCCCGGAAGTCGAGCCGAACCCGATCAGGCATCGCTCCGAGAGCGGACGGCGCTTCACGCTGTCGTAGCCGCCGCCGGCGTATTGCTCGCCTTGCCCTCCACCGCCCTGCTGCCGCGGCGCGCCGGCGGTTGCTCGCGGGATCTTGCCATCCGGCGGATCGATGATCAGCGAGGTCCGCTTGACTCCGTCGACTCTCGCGAGCTCCGACCCGCGATCCACGAACAAATTGTTGTACGCGCCAACCCCCGGCCCTCCCGTCGCGCGATTGAAGCTGCTGGTGACGTCGCTGTCGAGAGTATTGACTTCCTTGTCCTTGGTCTCGAACTCTTTGGCCTCGGCGTCGGTCGCCGTCGCTTTAGCTGCGAACTCGGGGCGCCGCTCGAGCGGCGTGAGTGTGGCGTTGGTCCAGACTCCCTGGAAATCGGGATGGCCGTCGGGCGTGCGCGGCACCGCCTTCGATGCTGTTGTCGACTTCGCCGGCGCGCTCGTCGACTGGCCCGGCAATTGCGCCGCGATCACACCCAGCGCAGTCATGGTCACGAGGAATCGGTAGATCATTTGAACCTAATTGTACTCCTGCTGTAGTAGCGACCTATGTGGGGCCGCCAATCCGCATTACATCAAACATGCGGCGAGCCGGCTTTTCAGCCGGCTTATCTGTTGCCCAGCAGGTTACGTGGCCGCCTTCGCCGCGCCGATCTCTTCCAAAATCCGCAGCGTTTCCCCGCGAGGGTCCTTCGCCCGCGTCACTTCTCTGCCGATTACAATATGATCCGCACCCGCCGCCACTGCCTCCGCCGGCGTCGCCACGCGCTTCTGATCGCCCGCCGCCGCTCCCGCCGATCGCACCCCCGGATTCACCAGGATCATGCGTCGGCCGGTGATCGCGCGCACCCGAGCAACCTCGCGCGGCGAGCACACGATCCCATCTACACCGGCGTCCATCGCATTGCGCGCCCGCAGCTCGACCAGATCCGTGACGGTCGCGACATAGCCGTCTTTCAAGAGATCGGAATCATCCAGACTAGTCAGGACGCCGACCGCCAGCAGCCTGAGCGCGGAATCACCTCGCCCGTCTTTTCTTTCCAGATCGCGTCCCGCGACCGCCGACCGCATCACCTGATCGGTCGCATGAATGGTCAGAAAATCGGGCGCGATTTTGGTCGCCTGCGCCACCGCGCGCCGCACCGTTTCGCCGATATCGTGCAGCTTGAGGTCGAGAAATACGCGACGCCCCCCCGCTTTCAGCTCCCGCGCGAAATCCGGACCCGCCGCCGCGTACAGCTCCAGGCCGACCTTATAAAATGACGCCGCATCGCCGATGGCGCGCACCAAACGGCGCGCTTCCGCCGCGCTTTCCACGTCCAATGCGATGATGATCGGTGAATCGGTCATATCACCCTCAATGGCTTCGCCGCGCGCTCGATCACACGGCCGATCACGTACGCCGCCGGATATTTTTGAAGGTATCGCGCCGCATCCGCTTCGGGCATCGCCAGCAGCAGTCCGCCCGACGTTTGCGGATCATACAAAAGATCCCCCACCGGGCCATCGCTTTCGACGCAGCTTTCCACAAAATCGCGATTATTGTTCAAACCGCCCGGAATCGCGCCGGCGCGCGCATATTCCGCGGCGCCATCGAGAAATCGAACCCGCGACGACTCGATCACAAGCGTCGCGCCGCTGCCCATCGCCATCTCCCGCGCGTGGCCCAGCAGCCCGAACCCGGTCACGTCGGTCACGCTGTGGACCTCCAGATCCGCCATCGCGGCGGCCGCGGCGCGATTCAGCGTCAGCATGGATTCCGTCGCCGCTTCGACGTGCGCCTCAGAGGCAATGCCGCGCTTGAGCGCGGTTGAAATCACTCCCGTGCCGATGCGTTTGGTAAACACCAGGACATCGCCCGCCCGCGCGGCGCAATTCGTCTTGATCCGGTCCGGATGGATCACGCCCGTGACCGCGTAGCCGAACTTGATTTCGGGATCGTTGACGCTGTGGCCGCCCACCACCACGCATCCGGCTTCGTGGATCTTCGCCGCGCCGCCCTTCAGCATCTGTTCGAGGTCGCCCAGCTCCGCCGATCCCGGCCACGCGAGAATCGACAGCGCCGTCACCGGCGTTCCGCCCATCGCGTAAACGTCGCTCAGCGCATTGGCCGCGGCGATTGCGCCGAACGTGAACGGATCGTCGACCATGGGCGTGAAAAAGTCCACGGTCTGCACCATCGCCAACTCCGGCGTCAGGCGGTACACGCCCGCGTCGTCGGCTGTGTCGAAACCTACCAGTAGATTGGCGTCCGACACGCGGGGAATCCGCGGGAGCACCTGATCCAGAATCTTCGGGCTCAGCTTGGAGGCACATCCCCCCGCTTTAACTTGAGCAGTCAGTCTGGCGCCGGACACTCAATCCAGTCTAGCGCACGCTTCTTCTGCCCCCGCCCGCTTTCAAAATCAGCGCTTCTAAGCCGCAGCGCTTTCCTTCGGCTTATTCTTGCTGCCGGGCGGCCGGCCCCGGCGCTTAATGGTCGCCATCCATGCCGGCGGACGTCCCCGGCGCCGCCCCCTGCCCCGCGCCAGACGCTCCAGCGTCACAATGGCTTCCTCAATGTGCTCTCGTTCCTGGCGTAAATCCGCCAACATTTTCAGTAGATCCATCGCCTTTGTCTCCGCTTCATAAAGTTTGGTCATGATCGACACCCGTTCTGAAAACAGAACAGTAGTAACAACCCCGTTCCGACTGTTGACTTCCGAGTTTAACCGTCTTTGCTGCACTTTTCAATAGGTTCGTTCTGTTTTCAGAACAAAAATGTTTACTTTGTACCATTTTCTCCGCGAGCGGCCCCGGCTTCCCCTTCCCCCCGGCCCAACCTTCCCGATTCCTTAATTTGGCCTTTCCAATAGAAATAAAAGGGAACTCCCAGTCCAATCAGCACCAAACCGATACCCGATTCCCGGGGTGAGCTCCGCAATGTCGAATAAAGCAGCAGCATAGCCACGAAAACGAACAATAGCGGCACCCAGGGGTACCCCAACACCCGGTACGGGCGATCCAGATCCGGCCTCTTGCGCCGCAAGACGATTACCGACGCCGCCGTCATTCCGTACAGAATCCAGCTCGGAAAGATCACCAGCGTATAGAGGTCGTCGTATCGGCCGGTGAGCAGTATCGCCGACGACCAAACGCCCAACAGCAGAATAGAGGCGGACGGCGTTCGATACCGCGGATCCACCCTCGCCAGCGATCGGAAAAAATAGCCGTCCCGAGCCATCGCGTAGGGCACCCGCGATCCCGAGAGAATCGACCCGTTCATCGCCGCGAAAATCGAGATCATGGCCGCCACGCTGACCATTGCCGCGCCCGGCGAACCCATCACCCGTCGCATCATCACCGCCGCGACCCCGGTCATGCGGCTTTCCTCGCTGCCCACCTCCGGTCCGCTCAGGACATAGAAATACGCGAGATTGGTGAGCAAATAGATCGCCATCATCGCGAGCGTGCCCGTGATCAGCGCAAATGGCAGATTTCGCCCGGGCCGCTCGATCTCTGAGCCCAGCATTCCGGCGTTATTCCAGCCGTCGTAAGCCCACAGCGCCGCCACCAGCGCGACGAAAAATCCGGCGACCCCGCCCGGCGCGGCAGGCATCGAGGTATGGAAATTCGCCGCATTTCCATGGCTCGACGTGAGCCCGGCCACGATCAATCCGGCAATCAGCGCGAGCTTCAGCGCCGTAACCCCCACCTGCACGTCGCCGCCGACCCGGACGCCCAAATAATTGACGCCGGCGAGAAACAGTATCACTCCGATCGCCAGCAATTGCCCGTAGCGGATCTCGAGCGGCTTCCATCCCGGCCCGATCGGCAACGGGAGCGTGTACATTACCGCGTTCAGCGCGGGAAGAAAGTTCGCCAGGTAGGTGAAAAATGCCGTCGCGAGCGTGGCGATCGACGCGGATTTCGCCACCCAGGTTTGGGTCCAGCCGTAGATAAAACCGAAGAAGGGCCCGTAGGCCGCGTTCAGGTAGACATATTCGCCGCCCGCGTCCGGCAGCATCGCCGACAACTCGGCATAGGTGAGCGCGCCGAACAGCGTCAGAATCCCCCCGAAAATCCAGACTCCGAAGACCATTTCCGGCGACCCGACTGCCCGCGTCATTTTCGTCGGCACCAGGAAAATTCCGCTTCCGATCGCAGTGCCGATCACCACCGCGACGGCGGCCCACGGCCCTAACGCGCGCCGAAGCTCGATTGGGTTAAGCTGATTTGGTTTTTCCAGCTCGCTTCTCCTTTAAGAAGAACGACGCGGCCATCCCAGCCGCGAAAGTCCCCGCCGTCCCGATCACGACGTACCAGGTCCAGGCGATGGCCGTCTCGAATTTGACGTAAAGCATCAATGCCAGCCCCGCGCACATGGCGATCATCGCCGCCGTTTCGCCCACCCTGCGCGTCAACAGCCCTAATAGAAAGACGCCTAATAGCGATCCGTAGATGACCGACGCGATCGATAATCCGGCTTCGAGCACGCTGCCCCATTCGCGCGCGAACATCGCCACGCCGAACAGGATCGCGGCCCAAACCACCGTGATCCCTCGCGATCGCCGCAGCCATCCCGCGTCGTTAAGCTTCGATCCGCGCGCGAGCGGCTTCCAGAAATCGATCACGCTCGTCGACGCGAGCGCGTTCAGCGCGGCGCTTAAGTTCGACATCGCCGCGGCCAGAATCGCCGCGATCACCAGCCCAGCGATCCCTGCCGGCAAGTGCTCCCACACAAACAATGGATAAAGTTTATCCGCGACCGCGGGCGGCGTCCAGCCATGATCCGCATACAGCGTGAACAAACAGGTTCCGATCACCAGGAATAGCGTGAACTGGAGCAGGATCACCAACCAGCTCGCCATCAGCGCGGCGCGGCTCGCTCGCTCATCCCGCGCGGCGAGCAGACGCTGCACCAGCAGTTGTTCAGTCCCGTGACTGGCCGTCGTCAGGAAGCATCCGCCGATCAGTCCCGCCCAGAACGTGTAGGTTCGGCTGAAAAAACCCGCGCCCAGGTGAAAATCGAATACCTGCAATTTTCCCAGCGGCGCGGCCATCGCGACCACGTGCGGCCATCCGCCCGGAATTTCGCGCAGGATCACGAAGAAGCTGATCGCCGCGCCGGCCACGTACAGAAACATCTGGACCACGTCCGTCCAGATCACCGCGGTGAGGCCGCCTTCATAGGTATAGATCAACGTGAGCGCCAGGATCACCGCGATCGAGGTTTTTTCGCCGGCGCCCGGGGTAATCGAGGAGAGGACAATCGAGATCACCAGCGAAATCGCGACCACGCGGACGCCCTCGGCGAGCGCACGCAGGACTAGAAATGTTCCAGCCGTCAGGCGGCGGATACGCTCCCCGAATCGCCGGCGCATCAATTCGTAGGCGGTGTACATTTCGCCGCGAAAATACGCGGGCAGAAACAGCGCGACGATCACGATCCGCGCGGCAAGATAGCCGAGCACCAGTTGCAGAAACCCGAAATTGCCCTGGAACGAGAGCACCGGCGTGCCGATCACCGTCAGCGTGCTGGTCTCCGCCGAAACGATCGACAGCGCGATCGCCCACCAGGGCACGGTCTTGCCGCCCAGAAAATAATCCTGGAGCGAGCGCTGGGAGCGGCGAAATCGCGCGCCGAACCAGGTGATCGCAACCAGATACGCGGCGATGACGGCGAGATCGATGGCTCGCGTGGGCAAGCATCAGGATAGCCGCTTCAGAACAAAAGCTTCACGCCGAACTGCACCCGCCGCGGGTCCTGCGCCGATAAAATCTGCCCAAAGGTGGACGAGCCCAGGAAATTATCCGGCAGATTGAAGTTGGCGTGATTCAGCAGATTGAAAAATTCCGCGCGAAACTGCGTGTTCAGCCGCTCCCTGAAACGCGTGTTCTTGACGATCGAGAAATCCACGGTGTCGAGACCGGGCCCTTCGAGAATATTCCGCCCGGCGTTGCCGAATTCGCCCGGTGGCGCGATTGCGAACGCTGCTGTGTTGAACCATTCCTGCGCGCCGGGATTCGCGAGGCTCGCGTTTCCAACTACATTCGGCCGCTGGTTCGCGCCGAAGCCCAGTTCGCCCTGCCCGACGTTGGCGTTGTCGATCGACGGCAGCAGCGCGACCGTGAACGGCTGTCCGCTCTGAAACGTCAACACTCCGAAGCTCTGCCAACCGCCCAACCAGCGATGCCCCTTCGCGAGAGGAATGTCGTAGGCGTAGCTCAGCACGAATCGATTGCGAATATCGAAGTCGCTCAACCCGCGTTCGGCGCGCAGATCGTAGCTGTTCTGCGGAAAGTTCGGGTCGCCGGTCGACGAAAAGAATCCCGACGCGTCGTCAATCGATTTCGAATACGTGTAGGAGGCGAGCAGCGACAGCCCGTGCGACAACCGCTGTTCCAGACGCGCCTGCAAGCTGTTGTAGATCGAGTTCGCGCCGGACTCGATAATATTGATGTCGGCGAAGGCCGGATTGGGCCGCATGAAATCCGGATTGGTCGACGGCTGCGGCTGGTTGATGTCACGCGAATCGATCAGGTGCGTGCCTTTGGTCCCGACGTAGGCCACTTCGAGCACACGCGATTTTCCCAGCTCCTGCTGAATTCCGAAATTCCATTGTTGAATGTAGGGCGTCTGAAGATTGCGCTGGAACGCGGTCGCCGTGGCGGGGTAGGGAAATGGAAAATTGGTTGGGAACGGATCGGATATCGACGGCGTGAACAGGCCCTGAATCGGATAGTAGACGTTCAGCGTGTAGTACGGCGCGCTGAAGTACAAGCCCTCCGCCGGCGCAAGCGAGGATTGATCGTAATGAATCCCGTACGCTGCGCGAATCACCATCGAGCGGTGGCTCCCCGGCGACCACGCGAAGCCGGCGCTCGGCGCGACATTGCTGTAAACCGGATTGTAGCCGCCGCTCGGAAATCCGTTTTGCCCCACCGGAACCAGCGTGCCCGTCGCCGGATTATAAAGGTTGGCGCGATTCGCCGCGTCGACTGCGGGCGAATTATATTCCCAGCGCGCGCCGAACGTAAAGGTCAGGTTTGATCTGACGCGCCAGGTTTCGTTCGCGAACAGGTTCACGCTGTGCGTGCGCAGATGCTCGGGATTGTTCCCCACCGCGCCGCCGGTGTCGGTCGGCAAACCGAGCAGCAATTCTTCGAGCGGATTGCCCGTGTAAATGCCGTCGAAATCGAGGAACCCGCGCGATTCCACGTCGCGATACGCGTTCTCCTGCACGATCCGGTAGTCGACTCCATACTTGACCACGTGACGCCCGCGAACCATCGTCACCGTGTCCGCGATCTGATATGTGTTGGTGGTTCCGTGCTCGGGGCTGGTGTTTTCGTCGCCGATCGGCGAAAATCCGGCGACCGAAACCAGGCTCATCCCGAAATCGCGCGGATTGGTGGAAAGCTCCGGCAGGCCAAGCTGGCCATTGATATTTGCGCCCGTGCCGTTTGAATAGCCCTGCTGAAAATCCCCGTTCGATACGCGGTTAAACGCGACCCGCAGCTCGTTCAGAAGCGCGGGCGTAAAGACGTGCGTTTCGCCGAGCGCGATGTTCTGCGCGCGGCTGGGAACGCTCAGCCCGTAGCCGGGGAGCAGCGAATCGCCCGAAGATCCTGCAAACGGCGTGAACAGCGCGTCGTCGATATAGCTGTACCGCGCGAAAATATGCTCATTCTCTTTGACCAAGTGGTCGAGCCGCACGTCGAAATGTTCCTGGTTGTCGGTTTCAGACGGCGATGAAACAAAGTTCGCGCCCGCCACATCGCGATTGGGCAGCGGATAAAGATTCGCTATCGCCTGGCCGACCGGATTCTGGTAATACGAGGGCAAGGTGTTGTTCGGAAGCGGCTGGCCGGTGGTCGGATCGATCGCGATGAGGCCGCTTCCCTGAAAATTGCCGGTGCGTTCGGCCGCGGTCGGAACGTCGGTGACCAGGGTTTGGCCGGCCGCGAGGCGCGTGATTTCGAAATCGCCGAAAAAGAACGTGCGATTTTTCTTGATGGGCGCGCCGATGGTCGCGCCGAATTGATTGCGCTGATACTGCGGCGCCGGCTGATCGGACGGCGCGAAGAAGTTGTGCGCGTCGAGCGCCGCGTTGCGGAAAAATTCCCACGCCGTGCCGTGAATCTGATTGGTGCCCGATTGCGTGATCACGTTGATCTGGCCGCCCGCGTTGCGCCCGAACGTCGCGTCGTAAGTCGAGCTCAGGACCTCGAACTGATTGATCGCATCCACCGGCGGCGTCACGCCCACGCCGTTGAGTTTCGGATCGCCGTTATAGGCGCCGTCGAGCAGGAAATTGTTGGCGTCCTCGCGCGCGCCGTTGACTTCGATCGCGAATGCGCCGCGCACCGATCCCGCCGAGCCTTGCGCCGGTGGAAAAACACCGGGAAGCAGCAGGCTGAGCTCGTAGAAATTGCGTCCGTCGAGCGGAATACCGGTGATGGTGCGATTGTCGATGACGCCGCCGATCGTGGAGGTTTCGGTGCGAAGAATGGGAGCGATCGCGGAGACCTGCACATAGTCACCGCTGACATACAAGGTCAAGTCGACGTTGACTTCCTGATCCACCTGCAAGACGATGTCCTGCGGCAGCTTGCGGAAGCCCTGCTTATCGGCGGCGAGCGTGTATGATCCGGCGGGTACAGCGGCGAACGTAAAATCCCCGTCTTTATCGGATAAGCTCTTGCGCAGCTCGCCCGTATCTTTATTCGTCAGCGTGACCGTTGCGCTCGGCACTCCGGACTGCGCTTGGTCGACAACCTCGCCGCTGATCACTCCGCGCACCGTCTGCGCGTAGCCGGCGGCGCACAACGCAATAACTATGGATAGTAGTTTCAAGTTCACAATTCCTTCTAATATAGCCTGCGTCTGAAGTTCGACGCACGGATTGCAGATCTGGAATCGACGAAAGGCCCGGTCGAAACTTCGTCATCGATCACGCCGAAAAGCCCTCCGCGAATTAGCAGCTTCGCCGGACGCTGCTACAATAGTTCCTTCGCCGTGTCTCCCATGCAAACTCCCCAGGTGCACAGCAACGGGCTGCACCGGTACGCAATCCTTCTGGCGATCTGCACGCTGCTCCTGGTCGTTGCCGGAGCCTCGGTCACCAGCAAAGGCGCCGGCCTTTCGGTCCCCGATTGGCCTCTTTCCTATGGCCAGGTAATGCCCCAAATGACGGACGGCGTTCTGTTCGAGCACGGCCATCGCCTGCTCGGTACCACCGTCGGGATGCTCACCATCGGCCTGCTCATCTGGATTCTGCGCACAGAAACGCGTTCCTGGATGCGAAAGCTGGCGTGGGTCGCGCTCGGCTGGGTGATCGTGGTCGGACTCCTGGGCGGCCTGACTGTGAAATTGTTGACGCCGCCGCCCGTCAGCATGACGCATACCTGCCTCGCGCAGTTGTTCTTTTCCCTTACCGTCGCGATGGCCGTCTTCACCTCGAAAAGTTTCCGTCAAGGCCCCATGCCGGTCGAGGATCACGGCTGGCCTTCTCTGCGATCGATCGCGATCGCCGTGCCGATTTTCGTGCTGGCGCAGATCGCGCTCGGCGCGGGCTTCCGGCATGGAGCGATCGGCGTGCTGCCGCACATCGTCGGCGCGATGATCGTGACTCTGGTGATCCTGATCGCCAGCACCTTTGTGCTCCAGCAGTTTCCCAACCACCAGGCGCTGCACCGATCCGCGACCGTGCTGCTCACCCTTACTTTCGTCCAGATTTTCCTGGGTATTCTGGCCTTTTTCACGCGCCTCGACGCGGCCGCGCACCCATTGGCGATGGTGCTTTCTACGGTGGCTCACGTCGCGGTCGGCGCGTCGACCCTCGCCGCGAGTATCGTCCTCGCGATTCAGATCCGCTACAACGTACGGCAGCCGCAACGTGTCGAAGCCACGCACCCATCGAACGCGGTGGCTTCATGAGCGTCGCCGATTACCTCGATCTCACCAAGCCGCGCATCACGATCTTCATCTTGATGAGCACGGCCATCGGTTTCCTGTGCGGGACCGATGTAGTGGGGCGCCCTGCCGGCAATATCTGGCTGACGCTGTTCCACACGCTGCTCGGAACCGCGCTGATCGCAAGCGGCACCGCGGCGCTCAATCAATGGTATGAGCGTGAGGCCGACGCCAAGATGAATCGCACGAAGCTCCGTCCGATTCCGTCCGGCCGCATTCCGCCGGCGCGCGCGTTCTGGTTCGCCACGCTGCTTTCGATCGCGGGGTTCATCGACCTTTGGCTGGGCGCGAACCGGCTTACGGCGCTGCTCGGCGCATTTACGCTCGCGAGTTACCTGTTCGTCTACACGCCGCTCAAACGCCGCTCGCCGCATTCGACCACCATCGGCGCGATCCCCGGCGCGATGCCGCCGCTGATCGGATTCGCGGCCGCCGCCGGCACCCTCACCGCCCAAGCCTGGATTCTTTACGCGATCCTGTTCCTGTGGCAGTTCCCCCATTTTTACGCGATCGCATGGATGTATCGCGAAGATTACGCGCGCGCCGGCATCCGCATGCTGCCGGTGGTCGAGCCCGACGGCGCCTCCACCGCGCGCCGCATGGTCCTGTTTTCGCTGGTGCTGCTGCCCGTCAGCCTGCTTCCGAAATTCATGGGTGAGGCCGGAAATGTGTATTTGTTCGGAGCCGCCGCGCTCGGCGCGATGTTCGCCTATGCCGCGATGCGCGTGATGTTTGACCGTTCCTCGCTTCGCGCCCGGCAGGTTCTGCTCGCCAGCGTGGTCTATTTGCCCGCACTTTATGGATTGCTTGCGCTCGATCGTTCGCGTTTCTAGTCTCGCCGTCGCCGCATCTCTACTGATCGCTTGCGGACGGGTCCAAGCCAAGCTGGGAAACTACGGCTCGGTCCCGGATTTCTCGCTTACCGACCAGAACGGCGCGCCGTTTTCGAGCGCCACCGCGCTCGCGGGCGTCAACTGGATCGCCGATTTTATCTATACCACCTGCCCCGGCCCCTGCCCGCGCATGAGCTCGCAGATGCATCAGGTGCAGACTGCGCTGGCCGATGTCGATGGCGTAAGGCTGGTTTCTTTTACCGTCGATCCCGCGCACGATACGCCGCCGGTGCTCGCCGATTACGCCCGCCGCTACAGCGCGAAGCCGGGAATCTGGTTCTTCCTGACCGGACCCCAGGAAACGCTTCAGCATTTGAGCCGCGATGCGTTTATGCTCGGCGACGTGAACGCCAGTCTCGAGCATTCCACGCGCTTCGTGCTGGTCGACCGCCAATCCCGCATTCGCGGTTACTATCTGACGTCGGAGCCCGACGCGATCACGCGCCTGATCGCCGATACCAAGGCCCTGGACCGGCTTAAATCCAACTGAACATGAATATCCACGATCTTCCCGCCGTCAACGCGGTGCTGAACGGAACCGCCGCGGTATTGCTCGTCTTGGGCTACTGGTTCATCCGGAATAAGCGCGTGAATGCGCATCATCGCACCATGATTTCGGCGTTCATCGTCTCGATTGTGTTTCTGATTTCCTACGTGACGTATCACTGGTACCTGATCGCGCACAACGAGGG
>Ga0182024_10011720_pt1 | contig 17525 bp, 17 predicted proteins | sample P32metaG_FD_120480 | JGI IMG/M metagenome (GOLD analysis project Ga0182024, IMG submission 120480) | Permafrost microbial communities from Stordalen Mire, Sweden - P3-2 metaG (Illumina Assembly) | ecosystem: Environmental > Terrestrial > Soil > Wetlands > Permafrost | place: Sweden: Stordalen... | reverse complement strand
GGCCGCCAAGTCGTTACCGCCGTGATTGCAGCTTCCAACGCCACTGTGAATCTCCTCATTCCAAAGGCCGCCTGATGAATTTCGTCGCGCCGCACCAAGAAACTGATGGTTAGCAATGCAGATGAGACATCTGTGGCTAGTTTAAATCCAGCAGACCTTCGGGCAGATTCACGATGATCCGTTTATTCTCGAGATCTACGTTGGTACAGATTGACTTGGCGAAGGGAATCAGGAGATCGTTCCCCACTTGAAGCAATGGCGTGCCTCCGGTCTCCTGGAAATCGCTGACCACACCGAGCGAGCGGCCCGTAGCGTCGAGAACCTCGCAGCCGACCAGGTCGGACTGATAGACTTCGTCGTCAGTAAGCGCGGCGCGCTGCTCGAAGGGGATGGAAACTTCGGCGCCAGCCAGCTTTTCGGCGTCCGAAATCGTGTCGACGCCCTGGAATTTGAAGATCAGGTGATCGCCATGCATCCAGGTGCGCTCCACTTGCATGGGAATGCCGTTGACGAAAACGCTGGTCAGGCGATCGGACTGGCTGGTGAGCGGGTGGGCGGCCAGCTCTCCTTTGTTCCCGCGCGCGCGAAGTAAACGGGCGATGGTGACGAGCTTCAGATTTATTCCAAGATTTCCAGCGTGAAGCGGCGGTTCAGCTTCATGCCCGCCGCGCCCAGCAGGGTGCGGATGGATCGCGCGGTACGGCCCTGTTTGCCGATCACCTTGCCCAGGTCGCTGGCCGCCACTTTCAGTTCCAACACCGTGACCTGCTCGCCCTTCACCTCGCTGACCATGACTTCGTCGGGCAAATCAACCAAAGCCTTCGCGATGTCTTCAATAAGTTGTTTCATTTCCAGGTGTGCCTGTTTGTAGTGTAACCCCAAGGCGCCAAGCGCTATGGTGTCTTGTCCTCGCGAGGAGTCTTACCGGGGAGCCCTGCGGGATTCTCGTGAACGCGCTCGCGGAAGCGGCCTTTGAGCCCCATGGCGAGAGAAACGCTGTCTTCGCCGAACTTGTCGCGCAGCCGGTCCACCGCCGACATCGCCTTGCGCCAACGGTTGGTGGACTCTTCCTCCAGCATATTGAGTTGCCCCCCGGTAGCTTTGAGGCCGGAGGCATGGACTCCCAGCAACCGGATGGTCGCGTTGGCCTTGCGATTCGCACGGAACAGGAAGCGGACTTGCTGGAAGATCTCTGTGTCGAGCTGCGTGCCGTGATCGAAGGAATGGGCGCGCGTGATGGTGGTGAAATCCGAGTAGCGAAGTTTCAATTGCACCGTTCGCGCGTGAAGTTGGTGGTCGCGAAGGCGGCGGGCAACCATTTCCGAGAGGCGCGCGAGGGTGGATTCCAGCGCGTCCGAATCGGCCGTGTCTTCGTTGAAGGTGAATTCGTGGCTGATCGATTTGGGCGTGTTATCGTCACCCACTTCGCCGTCGAACCAGCCGCCCGCGTCCATGCCGCGCGATTTTCCCGCCAGCGCGAGCCCCCACTGGCCGAGATGCTGGCGCAGGAACTCCTCATCGAGCGCGGCGAGGTCGCCCACCTTGCGAACACCCCAGGCTTGCAGATTCTTTTCGGTGACCTTGCCGACGCCCGGGATTTTTCGGACATCGAGCGGCGCCAGGAAGCGCGCCTCTTCGCCCGGCAGCACCCAGAGAACGCCGTTGGGCTTGGCCTGGTCGGAGGCGACTTTGGCCACCATGCGCGAGGCCGAGATGCCGATGGAGCAGTTGAGATCGGTATCGCGTTTGACGGCGTTGTGCAGGCGATGCGCGGCCGAGAGCGGCGGACCGTGGAGGCGCTCGGTGCCAGTGAGATCCATGTAAGCTTCGTCGACCGACGCCATGTCCACCTGCGGCGAGAAACTTTTCAGCACCTCATAGATCTTGCGCGAGTATTCGCGATAACGCTCCGGGTGCCCGGAGACGAAGATGGCTTGCGGGCAGAGGCGCGCGGCGGTGCGGAGCGGCATGGCGGAATGGACGCCGAACTTGCGCGCGGCGTAAGATGCGGCCGAGACGACGCCACGCTGGTTGGCTTGTCCCCCGACGACGACGGGCTTGCCTTTGAGCGACGGGTCGAAGAGTTCTTCGACGGAGACGAAGAAGGCGTCCATGTCGACGTGGAAGTAGGTCTTCATTTGGACCAGGCGATCTGCCACCGATTAACGCGGATGAACGCCGATCGCCCAGTTGCTCCTAATCCGTGTTCATCTGTGTTCATCGGCGGCTAACCAGACGTTCGGGCGCATCCCACTTACCGACTGAGCCGATGCATGATCATCGCGGCCAGCAACAGCCACAGTAGGCCAAACACGAGGGATACGAACAGTTCCAGGGCATTGCGAGGGAACTTGGTTCGATGCCACTTCACAGGTTAATTTTAGCTGGTAGTCGATGCTCTAGCGGCGATCACGCGCGGAAGGCCGGCGAGATCCGCGATGACGTCGATGTCGGTCCAACCGTGTTCCAGCATCGCGCGCACCGGGTCTAACGAATTGTAGCCGAGTTCGAGCAGCAGCCAGCCGTGCGGGCGCAGGACTCGCGCCGCGTCGGCGATGAGCCGTTCGTAGATTTCCAGGCCCGTCGGGCCGCCGAAGAGCGCGACGTGCGGCTCGTAATCCCGGACTTCGCGCTGCAGGTTCGGTTGATCGGTCTGGGGCACGTAGGGTGGGTTCGAAACCAGGACGTTGATACTGCGATCGCGGATGGCGTTGAGAAGGTCGCAGGCGAGAAATCCAACGTTCGCCGAAAGCTGCTGAGCGTTGGTTCGTGCGGTGCCTAACGCGGCAGTCGAGATGTCGGTGGCGAAAACGTGAGCGGCGGTTTCGAGCGCCAGAGTGATTGCGATTGCGCCGGACCCTGTGCCGACATCCACGATGAGATCGCGCGGTTGGATTCTGGCGATGGCGGCTTCCACCAGGTGCTCGGTCTCCGGGCGCGGAATCAAGACGTCCGAGGTCACGCGGAAATCGCGGCCGTAAAACTCCTGGTGGCCAGTGATGTACTGCGTCGGCTTGCCCCTCAGCCGTTCGTGCAGATAGCGGCCGTAATGGATCCAGGCGAGCTCGCTGAGTTCTTCTTCGGGATGCGCGTACAGATAGCTGCGTTCGCGCTGCAACGCGTGGGTCAGGAGGACTTCCGCGGTGAGCCGTGGCGCGCTGATGGCTTCCTCTTCCAGAAGCTTCGTGCCCTGGAGAAGCGCGGTTAGGATGGTCATCGACCAGCCAAAAAAGCCTAGGCCGCTTCGCCCTGCTGATAGTTGGTCAGCGCGGAGACCAGCGGATCCAGGCGGCCCTCCATGACCAGGTCGAGCTGGTGCAGCGTCAGGCCGATGCGATGGTCGGTGACGCGGTTCTGAGGGAAGTTGTAGGTGCGGATCTTTTCACTGCGATCGCCGGAGCCCACCATACTGCGCCGCTCGGCGCCGATCTGCTCGCGCTGCTTGTCCAGCTCCAATTCGTAGAGTCGCGAGCGCAGCACGCGCTCGGCCTTGGCGCGATTCTTGATCTGCGATTTCTCGTCCTGGCAGGACACGATCAATCCGGTAGGCAGGTGCGTAAGGCGAACGGCTGAGTACGTTGTATTGACAGACTGGCCGCCGGGTCCCGAGGAACAGAACGTATCGATGCGGATGTCCTTGGCCTCAAGCTTGATTTCTACCTCGTCGGCTTCAGGCATCACGGCGACGGTGATGGCCGACGTGTGCACGCGGCCTTGCTGCTCGGTGGCCGGCACTCGCTGCACGCGGTGCACGCCGCTTTCGTACTTTAGATGGCTGTAGACTTTGTTGCCGCTGATGAGCGCGATTACTTCTTTCAGGCCGCCGACAGCGGATTCGCTGGCCGACGTCACTTCCACACGCCAGCGTTGCGATTCGGCGTAGCGCGTATACATGCGAAAGACCTCGGCTGCGAACAACGTAGCTTCGTCTCCGCCAGTGCCCGCGCGAATCTCGAGCACAATGTTCTTGTCGTCGAGCGGGTCTTTGGGAGTCAGCAGCACCTTCAGCTCCTGCTCGATGCGAACCAACTCCGGTTCCAGCCGCGCGATTTCATCGTTGGCCATTTGCCGCAGTTCCGGATCGGGATCGTTGACCATGGAACGCGCCTCGTCGGAATTGCGCTTGGCTTGCTTATAGTCGCGGTACTTAGCAACCGTGTCTTCGAGCTCGGACCGCTCCTTGGCGATTTTACGATAGCTTTCGCCGTCGGAAATGACGGTAGGGTCCACCATCTGGCGATTCAGTTCTTCGAACCGGGCTTCGATTTGACCGAGCTTTTGCGAAAATTGCATGGCGGATTCCAGCGAGAGCGGCTCGCGTTAAGCGATCACTAACTGGCCGCCCTGTGCTTCTTCGAGCTGCATGGCGCCATCCAGAGCGTGAATCGCAACGCTGGCTTGTTCATCGGACGGTGGCTGCGTAGTCACGCGCTGCAGCCAGAGGCCGGGAGCGGTAAGCGCGGCCATCAAGCCTTGCTGATGCCGGGCAGCGTAGCGGATCAATTCATAGCTGATGCCGACGATCAACGGAAGCAGTGCGATGCGGGCGATCAGTTTGGCTGCAAATCCATCGAAGGGCATCAAAGGGTAAATCAAAATGGTGAGCACCATCACCAGCAGCAGGAAACTGGTCCCGCAGCGCGGATGGAAAGTGACGAACTTCTGCGCGTTTTCCACCGTCACCGGCTGGCCCGATTCGAAATTGAACACCACTTTGTGCTCGGCGCCGTGATATTGGAACATCCGGCGGATGTCTTTCATGCGCGAAATAATGATGAGGAACGAGAGGAAAATAACCAGGCGGATCAGGCCGTCCATCATGTTCACCGCGAAGCGGCCGTGCAGCGATGGGACCGCCTTGCCGAGCTGGGTGGCCAGGAAGAGCGGCACGAACTTGTACATGAACAGGAAAAACAGCAGTGAAAATGCCAGCGGGGCGGCCATCATCCAGCCGTTCAGCTCCGGTGGCTTTTCGCCAGTTTTAGCCGCCTCTTCGCCGAGGGCGACGTTGGCGGAAAATTGCAGCGCCTTGATGCCCAGGGTCATGGCATGGCCGAGCGTTCCCAGGCCACGCAAAATCGGCAGCTTGAAGATGGGATATTTTTCGGAGATGCGCGGCAGCGGGCTCTCCTGTGTGACGATTTCGCCATTCGGCTTTCGCACCGCGACGCAATAACTGTGGGGAGCACGCATCATGACTCCTTCCATGACGGCCTGCCCGCCCACCAACGTCTCTTCGCCGCTCTCGAGCACAGGCAGCATTTGAATATGGGCGCTCAAGCGCAAAAAGCTTCGGATGGACAAATAGATAACTCCTTTGCCATTATATCGCGAAGCGGCGTGCGGCTGGCTTTGCGCCAATACCGGCTACAATAGCCTTATGCAGGTGTTGCTGGCCGGAGGGCACAAGTTCCTCCTGCTCGAGTTGGATCCCGATTTCATCGCCGGCATCGCAAAGCAGGCAGGTTTCGAGTATCGTATCGAGGAAAGCCATCGATGGCTGAACCTGCACCTGTCGGCCGTCGATCGCCAGGCGCCCCTGCTGCTCTTCGACGCCGCCGATCCCGGTAACCTGGGCTGGTTTTCGCGCTGCCAGTTTTACGTCGACGGAAAAAGCGGCGCGGTGTTGCAAACGCCCATGTCGCTGGCGAACCAAAAGGACCGGATGGGGCGCACGCTGCCCGATTCGGTTCGGCTGCAGATCACCAAAGAGCTGCCGGAGTCGTTTCGCATGCCGGGCAAACAGCCAGTGACCGAGCAGATGGTCTACGCGGTGCTTTACAACCTGCTCAACGCGCTGCTGAACACCGGAGTTGGCGTATGCGGAGGACCGATCGTAAAGCCGCTGGCGGGGCGCACCGAAAGCATCGGGACCCGCAACTAACCGGTGGGGCGGACGCCCTCGTCCGCGCCGGACCCCTGGTCCGGCTTCTAAACAAAGAGAGCCGACGGGGCGTCGGCTGCGGTCCGGGGGGACCGCCCTACATCGCGAATCACTGCGGCTTTTGGTGAGATGCTACGTGCCCGAATCCGACGATCTTCGGGCCTTCCCGCAATGTAAACGAGACGCCCGGTCTGACATCTTCATACTTTTCTTCCGGCCAATACATCAGGACCAATGTAACGTCCGCACTCTCTCCCGGAGACAATTCATCTGGCGCATCTTTAACCCAAACGCCAAGGTAGCGTTCGGTGAGTAGGTTCCCTGCGCCGATTTGGGCCTCGCGCTGTGACGGATCACCGACGACGATATGCGGCATGTAGCGTGATCGATTAGGCCATCGTGGATGTTCCAGGTTGGGCAACAACGTTACCCGTGCTCGGACGGAAGGCGAGTTCTCTAGCACGGGTCGACTTTACTGTGGCTCGGCGTCGGCCAAAACGGCGTTCAACGAGCCCTGCCGGTAACCTTCCAAATCGATGGTCACGTAATGGAAGCCCAGCGGCTTGAAGATTTGAACAAACCTTTCGGCCATTTCGGACGTGAGCGCCAGCGCGAGTTCGTCCTTTGCGATTTCAATGCGGACCAGTTTGCCATGGAACCGCACGCGGTACTGGCGGAAGCCTAATTTGCGGATGGCTTCTTCACCGCGTTCGACAGTCTTGACGTTTTCCAGGGTCACGGGGGTTCCATAGGGGATGCGCGAACTGAGGCAGGCGGCCGCGGGACGGTCCCACGTAGACAAGCCGGTGAGGCGCGACAACTCGCGAATTTCCGCTTTGGTAAGGCCGGCGTCCACCAGCGGCGCTTTGGCCTGATGCAGTTTGGCGGCGTGCTGCCCGGGCCGGTAATCGCCCAGGTCGTCCACATTCACTCCATAGGCGATGTGCTCGAAGCCGCGTTCGCGCGCCACGATTTCCAGGCGCGTGAAAAGTTCGTCCTTGCAGTGGAAACAGCGATTAGGGTCGTTCTTGATGTAGTCCGGATTCTCGAACTCGCGCGTCTCGATGTAGTCGTGGCGGAAACCCCACTCGCGTGCGAACTCTTCGGCGTCGTTCTTGTGAGACTCGGGGATGGAAGCGGAATCGGCCGTGACGGCCAGGGCGTCGTCGCCGAGCACGCGGTGGGCGGCCCACGCCAGATACGCCGAATCGGCGCCGCCCGAGTACGCGACGATCACGCGCCGCATCGGCTTCAGAATCGAGAACAACCGTTCTTGCTTGGCCTTCAGGATTCCCAAGTCGAGCTTTGGCGCGGCTGCCAGTTTGACCAGTCCCGCCATACCTCCAGTATAGCCGCGTCCTTGACGCCGCCCGGACGCCAAAACAATTGTTGCGGCTTGTGAGAGCGGCCCCGCTTCTGCTCTCATAAGAAGGCTGGCCCTCACTTGACGTTCGAAATCGAAATCAAATTACGCCTGCCTGGAAACTTGGGTAAGATCCGGCGCGCCCTGCGCGATCAAGGCTTCCGTGTGTCCAAGAGCCGGCTGCACGAATACAACGTGCTGCTGGATACTTCCGGCCGCGTGCTGCGCAGCCACGGAAAGCTGATCCGCGTGCGCCGCGTGGGTACGCACACACTGCTTACTTACAAAGGCCCATCCGAGCAAGGCCGGTACAAGAAGCGCCACGAGATCGAAGTGGTGCTGCCGGACGCCTTCAAAGTGGAGCAGATCTTCAACGAGCTGGGCTATCATCCCATCTTTCGCTACGAGAAATTCCGGACCGAGTTTGCGAAGGCCCCCGGCACGGGCAAGGTCTTGCTGGATGAAACGCCGATCGGCAATTATCTGGAGATCGAAGGCAGCCCGCGCTGGATCGACAGAACCGCCAAGGCGCTCGGTTTTTCGACGGCGGACTACATCACCCGCAGCTACGGCTATCTGTATCTGGCTTATTGCCGAGAGCGCAGAATGGCTCCCAGCGACATGCTGTTTTCGGCGAAAGAAATGAAGCAGCTCCGCAAGAACAAGGCCAATGCCTGACGAAAGCGCGAACCGTTCTCACGAAACGCGTTTGCGTGTACGTTATGCCGAGACCGATCAGATGGGCGTGGTCTATTACGCGAATTATCTGATCTGGATGGAACTGGGGCGCGCCGAATATTGCCGCGCGGCCGGCATCCGTTATCGCGACATGGAGCTGGACGACGGCGTTTTGCTGGCCGTTGTGGAGGCGCACTGCCGGTATCTGCATCCGGCCCGCTATGACGAAGAGATCGCGGTGAAGACCTGGGTGTCGAAAGCGAACCTGCGCATGGTGGAGTTTCAGTACGAGATTCGCAATATTCAGAGCGGCCGCCAGCTCGCGTCGGGGGAAACCAGACACATGTTCCTGGGCGCCAATATGCGGCCGGTAAAACTTCCCGAGAAGTATTGGCCCCTGTTTGGGATTACTTCTGTTCCTGCTCGAACTTGATCACCGACTCGCCTTCGAACTTGTGATAGTTGCGGAACTCGATGACGTTTCGCTGGCATTCATTGGAATTGCGCCAGCAGCTCAAGGCCTCGGCATGAACCGGCAACAGGAACTTGTCCGCGGTCCCCAAGCTGATGGTGTCGTAATCCACCGCGGTTTCAACGCTAATCTCCGGGAAGCCCTCCGGAACCTCTTTGGCTTGCATCTCGATTCGCAGCACTTCCCCGGTCTGCTTGTCGATCCAGACGGAACCCTTGTAGGTGGACACGATGTACTGGCCGGGCACCCAGATCTTCCAACTGGAACGGACCCGCGTCACCTTGAAGTCGAATAGGGAAGTGGCGCGATGCGAGATGGTGTCCTCTTGCACGTATTTGAACTCGGTGGCGGACTGCGCCGCAAAAAGGTTCCCCAGGATGGTGCCGAATTCACCCGTGGACCAGGCGCCCGAGTCTTCCGGCGACTTCTTGGTAGGCCTTCCGTTTATTTGAAGGTTGCGGTAGCTTTCCTGGTGATCGTCGTAGACCACTTCAGCCGAAACGATGTCGACCACGTTCCAGCTCGGTTGGCGCGTTTCGCTGACATAGCGCGTGGTCTGCTCCTGGCAAACGTAGTTGGGCAGTCCCTCCAGGAAGCTGGCGGCCGCGTCGCGCGCCTGTTCGATCAGGGCCATGTGTGGATTGGCGGGAGCCGGCTTGGCCCGAGACGGGCGGCTGGGGGCGCTATCGGAGTCGTCGGGAATCGAGGTGGAAGCGCGCTCCGCCGGCTTACCGCGCTTCAATTTTGGCGGCCCCGAATCGTCGCTGTCCGGCGCGGCGTCGGGCCGGACAAGAATGGTGGGCGGCGGTCCCGTTCTTGCTTCATCGGGTGCAGATCCGGGACCGGGCCCGATGCTGTCGGCTTCATTGATCGTCTCGGCGATCTGCTTGTTCGGCCTCATGCTGACCAGGTGAAACATGCCGTCGGCATCGCCGTTGGCCGTCACGTCCAGTCCATCGCCGACGCGCAAGTCCGCGGGCTTTGGAACGCTGGTTGAGAACTGAATGATCAGGAAGCGCGTGTCTTCAGCTTCGAGTTCGAACGAATCGGCGTCCACTTTTCGCACCACGCCGCTGACCACTTCGGTATGGGTGGCCGGCTTGTCGTCACGGGTAGTGGTTCTTCGGGAACGGCCCCCGGGAATACCGGATCCGCCGTTCGGCGAGCTCCCCGGATATTGGCCAGGCGGATAGGTTCCCGGTATCTGGCCGAACTGGGCGGTCAGTATCGATGCGGTGATGGCGAGCAGAAACGCGGGCTTCATGCGTCCTCCTTTTCCCGGAGTTTCGTCTCCTGCGACGGAAGTTCCTCTATAGACGGAATACCACGCCGGACGGGTACAGTGGGGAAGGGCTTGGCCGGCGCACCTAGGCGATTATAAGTTAAGCGCTCAGCCTGGAAGCTATCTTTATCCGGCAGCACTCTGGTTTTCTTCTCGGATCAAAATGCGCCCTGCTATTTCTTCCAGCGATAGCATGGCGTCTTCCGGGGTTAGCGCCCAAGATCGCAATTGGAGGGCGTCGTGCGTCGGCACAAGAGCGCCTCTGGAAAGAATTTGCACGACACGCCGCGCCAATTCTGCTCTGGCCGACATAGCCTTACTCCAATCCAACCGTACTGGAAAAGAGCACGGATCATACCGCCCGGATCTTCCTGCGAATCAATCGCGTCCTTAGTGGGATGAGGACCTTCGCCCGGGATAATTGAGCGAAAACACGCGCCGGGGCCTGTTGTAAATCTGACGGTCGGGACTGGTGGAGGGGCCTAGCCTTGCACCCGTTTGGCCTTGCCTTGCCAAAATTGTTCCCTCAAAACCAGCTTGCGGATCTTTCCGGTGCCGGTTTTCGGAAGGGGTTCCTCGCTGAAGGCGATGATTCGCGGCAGCTTGAATTTTCCCAGGCGCGCTTTCAAAAAGTCGAGCAATTCGTCCGATGTGAGCGTTGAGCCGGGTTTTCGCACCACGATCGCGGCCGGGATCTCGCCCCAGGTTTCGTCCGGCGCCGCCACCACGGCGCACTCGTACACGTCCGGGTGGGCGAAAATCGCCTTCTCCACCTCGATGGACGAGATGTTTTCTCCGCCGCTGATGATGATCTCTTTCTTGCGGTCGACAATCTGGATGAAGCTCTCGTCGTCCCACACGGCCATGTCGCCGGTATGAAACCACGGCCCGCTCATGACGGACGCAGTGGCGTCGGGCTCACGGAAATAGCCTTCCATGACGTGATCGCCGCACGTGACGATTTCGCCGATGGTCTGCATGTCGCGCGGGACGTCTTTCATTTCAGTGTCCACCACGCGCACCTCCATCCCGATCACGGGCCATCCGGCCATGGAGCGGCGGCGCTGCCGGTCGGCGTCGGAGGCGTATGTGAATCCGGGCTTGGAACAGGACGTGGTAAGCAGCGGAGCGGTTTCGGTGAGTCCATATCCTGCGTAGACCTCGCAGTGGAACGCTTGCTCCATGCGCTGGATCAGCTCGGGTGAGGAAGCGGCGCCGCCCAGCACGATGTTGCGCATGCTGGAAAGATCGGCGCCCGCAAGATCCGGACAGTTGAGCAAAGCGTTGGCCATGGTGGGAACCAGCGCCATGTCGGTGGCGCGATGCGCCTCGATCAGCCGGAAGACCGTGACGGGGTCGAATCGCCGGACCATGATTTGTTTGGTGCCGAGCAATGTGGAAGCCTGCGGGCGGCCCCAGCCGTTGGCGTGGAACAAAGGAATGGTGTGAAGGTCGACGATGGTTTCAGGCTGGCGGAAGATACTGACCACGGCCAGGCCGTGTAAGTAAAGCGTGCGGTGAGACAGCGTGACGCCCTTGGGAGTGCCGGTGCTGCCGCTGGTATAGAACAGCTCGGCGACCGTGTTTTCATCGAAGCTGAAGATGTCGGCGCGCTCGGGCTGGCCTTGATCGAGCAGTTCCTCATAACTCAGATCCGCGCCGCTGCCGTTTTCATCCAGCGCGACAAAGCTCCGGATGTCCGGGCAGGCAGGCTTGAGCTGCTCCACCAGCGGCGCGAAGTCGTTTTCAAATAACAACATGCGAGCGCCGGAATGATTCAGGATGTTTTTCAGCTCCAGCGGCGATAGCCGGACATTCAGCGGCATTACGATGGCGTGCGCCAGCACCACTCCGTAATATCCTTCGAGCAATTGATGCGTGTTGAAGCTGAGGTAGGCCACGCGATCGCCAGGCTGGACGCCGTGTTTGTGAAGCGCCGAAGCCAGCCGCTCGCAGCGTTCGCCGAATTCCCGGTAGGTGAATTGCCGTTCGCCCGAAACGATCCCAATTTTATTCGGGAACAGATCCACGGCGCGGTGGAGACACCGGATCGGTGTCAGAGGGACGAACATTGGGGAATTGTACTCCTAACCGCGCGGCCCCGCCGGTAAAGTGAACTTAAAGGTGGAACCTTGTCCGAGTTCGGACTCCACCCAGATGCGGCCCCCCGACGATTCCACAATCTCTTTGCAGATGGTCAGGCCCACCCCGCTTCCCGGATACTCCTTCCCATGCAGACGTTTGAAGGCCTCGAAAATCTGACCGAAATATTGCGCTTCGATGCCGATGCCATTGTCCTTCACCGAAAACAGCCGGCGTCCGTTGGAGCTTTCCGCCGCCACTGAGATTTTCAACGGTTCCTCCGGACGCCGATACTTGATGGCGTTGCCGATCAGATTCTGGAACAACTGCTTGAGTTGCGTCTCATCCATGCTCACGTCCGGCAAAGCTCCCCGGCTGATTGCGGCGCCGCTGTCTTGAATGGCTTGCTGCAGATCCAGGATGGCCGTCTCGAACGCCTCCCTGGCGCTGCTGACCTTCACTTCCTTAGGCGCTTCCGGATCCAGCACGCGTGAGTAGGTCAGCAGGTCCGTAACCAGATTTTGCATGCGCGCGGAGGCTTCCACGACAAATCCGATATACTGATCCGCTTTTGGATCCAGCCGGCCGGCGTAGTCCTTGGCAAGCATTTGATTGAACGTCCGGATGGTCCGAATCGGCTCCTGCAAATCGTGCGAGGAGACATAGGCGAAACGTTGCAACGCGGCGTTGGAGCGCTGCAAGAGCGCGGTTCGCTCTTCGACGCGGCGCTCGAGATCGGCGTTGAGAGAACGCACCTCCGCCTCGGCGCGAGTGCGGTTTTCGATTTCCTTTCGCAGATCGTCCGGGCTGGGGAGCGCGACAGCTTGCGGCACCAGGCGAAACATCAGAATGGCGGTGGAAATGGATGCAAGGGCTGTAATCGCCTTGAGCACTCCATCCAACCGGTAGGCCGAGTGCCATATGTTCCAGACGCTCATGAAATGCGTCGCGCCACACGCCCAGGATGAAGGCTCCAAACATCACAAACATCCAGTTGAACTCCAGATCCTTTCGTTTTCGGACCAGCTGGATCAATGAAAACGGGATCAGCACGTACGCCAAGACGATCAGCGAGTCGGAGGAAACGTGCAGCCAAACCAACTCAGGACGCCAGAAATAGCAGCCTCCATGGGACATGAAATCGGAATCGAAGAGCCGTCGAAAGAACTCAATCATCGTTTACCTTGCCTGCGCGCCGGAACGCAGCCAGAGTATCGCAATCAACCCTGTCCATTCTAGATTGGGATTCGCTTGCTACGATTAAGTTTCAATTTGCGCCTGGGACTCCATACTTCCATCTCGAAGTCGCTTGAAAAGGCCGCGATCAAAGCCGCGGAATTGGGCGCGAACACGTTCCAGATTTTCTCCGCCAGCCCGCGCATGTGGCGAGCGTCGCCGCCCGCGCCGAGCGCCGTAAAACTACTGCAACGCGCCCGGGAGCGCTACGATCTCAAGCCGCTGGCGATTCACGACAATTACCTGATCAACCTGGCCTCGTGCAGCGAGCCTTTGCGCTTACAATCGACGGCGGCCTTTCGCGGCGAAATCGAGCGCGCGCTGGCCATCGGGGCCGAGTATCTGGTGGCGCATCCCGGCAATTGCAAGGGACATTCGGTGGAGCAGGGGATCTATGCGGTGATCCGATCGCTGGCCGAAGCGGCCGAGGGTCTGGATACGTCAAATCTCATGGTGCTGCTCGAAAACACCGCCGGGTCGGGCGCGGCGTTGGGAAGCCGCTTCGAAGAGCTGGGCGTAATGCGCCAATTCGCGGCGGAGCTGACCGATCTCCGGATCGGATTTTGCATCGACATGTGTCATTGTCTGGCCTCCGGCTACGATGTCAGCTCGGCAGCGGGATTGAAGCGGACGGTGGCCGAGATGGATCGCGCGCTGGGCATCGAAAATGTGCGGGTGATCCACGCCAACGATTCCAAAACGCCGCTGGGCTCGCACGTCGACCGGCATGAGCATATCGGACAAGGCTATATCGGAGAAGACGGGTTTCGCCGCATCCTCAACCACCCAAAGCTCCGCGCCAAGGCTTTTATTCTTGAGACACCCGTGAATGAAGAAGGCGACGAGTTGAAGAACATGGCGATGTTGAAGAAGCTATGCCGGAAACCCAAGGGCTAACGTCCAATCACTAAAATAGTATCGATGAGTGTGCTGGAGCTGAAACTTCGCAGGTGCGGTAACTTCGTTCGGTATTGTGCTGCCGAAAGATGTTATTCAGCGCCTCCGCAAGCGTGAAGGCGAGCGCCTGTTTCTGGTTGAATCGCAGGATGGTACGTACAAACTTACGTCGCACGTTCCCGAGCTTGCGGAGAAAATGGCCAAGGCCGAGGATGTCATTAACCGCTATCGGAAGACGCTGCGCACCCTTGCAAAGTAGGGAGGTTTACTGGGCAACATGAATATCGCGCAGGCTTTGTTGATCACGGACGGGGCTGTCTTATTCTGCTCTGGGACCGTCTCGCTCCTTTTAGTGCCTGGGCGGTCCACGAGACATATCTCTCTTCAGGCCGGTTGCTTTACGGTGTGCTCCCCACTGCACTTGGTTTAGGTTCTCTTGTCTGTGCGGTTTGGCTCGGGTTGGCTAAATCGAGTGCCCGAACAGCGCGAGGGACTGGGTCCGGCTAGCCGATGCCCGACGGAAGAAGATCCGACACGGCTATATTGGAGAGGACGGGTTTCGCCGCATCCTCGACCATCCGAGACTCCGTACCAAGCCATTCTGAAAATGTCATGCCGGAAAAGCAGTACGACCACAACCAGATCGAATTGAAGTGGAGCGAGCGGTGGGCTAACGCAGCGCTCTTCCAGGCCGAAGAGAATTCGAGCAAGCCCAAGTTCTACGTGCTTGAGATGTTGCCTTATCCGAGCGGCACGCTGCACATCGGGCATATTCGCAATTACACCATCGGCGACGCGCTGGCGCGCTACAAGCGCATGCGCGGTTTCAACGTGCTGCACCCCATGGGTTGGGACGCGTTCGGTCTTCCGGCCGAAAACGCGGCCATCGCGAACAAGCGCGATCCATACGAATGGACCATGCACAACATCGAGAACATGAAGCGGCAGCACCGGCGCATGGGCTTCAGTTACGACTGGTCGCGCGAAGTGGCCACCTGCGATCCCGCGTATTATCGCTGGAACCAGTGGTTTTTCCTCAAAATGTTGGAGCGCGGGCTCGCGTACCGGAAGAACGCGCTGGTGAATTGGTGCAACGAGTGCGGAACGGTGCTGGCGAACGAGCAAGTGGTGGATGGCTGCTGCTGGCGGCACGAGTCGACGCCGGTAGAGCAGCGCGCGATCGAACAATGGTTCTTGCGCATCACCGACTACGCCGACGAATTGCTCGCGTCGATCCATGAGCTGGAAGACGGCTGGCCGGAGCGCGTGCTGCTGATGCAGCGCAACTGGATTGGGCGTTCGGAAGGCGCGGAGATCGATTTCGGGCTGGCGGGCTCCCCTAAGAAGATCCGCGTGTTCACCACGCGCGTCGATACTATTTTCGGCGCTACCTGCGTCATTCTCGCGCCTGAGCATCCTCTGGTCGCGGAACTCGCGTCCGTGGAGCTGAAAGCGCAAGTGAAGCAGATGATCGATTCACGCGCCTCCAAGGGTCCGGGCGACATCGAGAAGGAAGGCCTGTTTACCGGAAGCTACGCGGTCAATCCGTTTAGCGGCGAGAAGGCGCCCATCTGGATCGGCAACTTCGTCCTGATGGGCTACGGAACTGGCGCGATCATGGCCGTGCCCGCGCACGATCAACGCGACTTCGAATTTTGCAAACAGTACGGCATCCCGATCCGCCCTGTGGTCCGGCCCGTGGATGGCGCGCTGGCTGATGCAGCCACCATGAAAGAAGCCTGGGGCGACGACGGCATTGTGGAAGACTCCGGACCGTACACCGGCCTCCCTAGCGACGAAGCGCGTCGCGTGATGACGGCCAAAGCCGAAGCGGAGGGGTTCGGAAAAGCCGCGGTCACATTTCGTATCAAGGATTGGGGCATCTCGCGCCAGCGCTATTGGGGCACGCCGATCCCTGTAGTCTATTGCTCGAAGTGCGGCATGGTTCCGGTGCCGGAGAGCGATCTGCCGGTGGTGCTTCCGTTGAAGGTGCCAATCGGGGGCAAGGGCCGTTCGCCGCTCGAAAATGTCCCCGAGTTCGTGAACGTGAAGTGCCCAAATTGCAACGAACCAGCGCGTCGCGAGACCGACACCATGGATACGTTCGTCGATTCGTCCTGGTATTTCTATCGTTACTGCGATCCGCAAAATTCCACCGCGCCCTTCGATTCGAAGAAGATCGCCTATTGGTTTCCGATCGATCAATATATTGGCGGGGTTGAGCACGCGATCCTGCACTTGATTTACTCGCGCTTCTGGACCAAGATGATGCGCGATCTCGGACTCATTACGAACGACGAGCCCACCAAGCGCCTGTTCACGCAAGGCATGGTAATCAAAGACGGCGCGAAGATGTCGAAATCGAAGGGCAATGTGGTGAGCGCCGACGATATGATCGAGCGGTTCGGCGCCGATACCGGCCGTGTGTTTGAACTCTTCGCCACCTCGCCGGAACGAGAAATGGACTGGACCGATTCCGGCGCCAACGGGGCGTACGGTTTTATCAGCCGCGTTTATCGGTTTGTCACCAGGAACGTCGGACAGGGCGGCTCCGAACCGACCGGCGCCGATAAGAAAGCGCTGCGCAAGCTGCATCAGACGCTTCGGCAGATCACCGACGATTTCGAAGGGCGCTGGCACTTCAATACGTCCATCGCCGCGTTGATGGGGCTGATGAACGTGCTTACCGATCTGGAGAAGCACCTCTCCGCGCCAGCGATCGCCGAAATCATAGAAAAACTGACGCTGATGCTGGAGCCGTTCGCGCCCTACCTTGCCGAAGAGCTTTGGGAGGAGCAGGGCCGCGAAGGTCCCGTGTTCCGTCATGCGTGGCCCGAATACGATCCGGAACTGGCGCGCGAAGAAGAAGCCGAAGTTGTGATCCAGGTCAACGGCAAGTTGCGCGGGCGCATCAACGTCGCGTTCGGCACTCCGCGCGAGGCGCTCGAAAAGCTGGCGCTGAACGATACGAAGGTCCAGCCGTTGCTGGACGGCCGCCAAATCGTGAAAGTGATCGTTGTACCCGATAAACTGGTCAATATCGTCGTAAAGTAGCTGTGGTGAAATGGTCCTTTGTGGCGCTTGGCAAGCTCACAATTGTGGCGCTCCTGCCTGCGTTCTGGCTGTTGGCGCAACCGGAAAAGACGGCCTGGGACGTGCTCAAGCCCGGACTGGCCGATACCAATCCTCTGACCAGGCGGCAGGCCGTGACGGCGACGGGTTCCATTGGGCTGGACCCGGAGGCGGTTCGGCTGGTGGAGGCTGCGCTGAAGGACAACGATTCCCTGATTCGCGCCACCGCTGCCGCGGAGCTGGGCGAAATGAAATCCCGGCAGTCGTTTCCAGTGCTGAAGGCCGCGCTCGACGATACGGCGGGGGAAGTCGGGTATGCCGCGGCGAAAGCCCTGTGGGATATGGGGGACAAAACGGGCCGCGGTTTCCTGGAAGACGTGGTCGCGGGCCAGCAGAATGCCACCGATGGCGGAGTGAAAGGCGCTCTGCACCGTGCCAACCGCTTGCGCTACGATCCCAAGGCGATGGCGGTGCTAGGCGCGAAGTCAGCGTCGGGTGCGCTGCTGGGGCCGTTTAACATCGGCGTACTCGCCGCCGAGCAGGTCTTCAAGAACGGCGC
>Ga0182024_10011719_pt1 | contig 17526 bp, 15 predicted proteins | sample P32metaG_FD_120480 | JGI IMG/M metagenome (GOLD analysis project Ga0182024, IMG submission 120480) | Permafrost microbial communities from Stordalen Mire, Sweden - P3-2 metaG (Illumina Assembly) | ecosystem: Environmental > Terrestrial > Soil > Wetlands > Permafrost | place: Sweden: Stordalen... | reverse complement strand
GCCCGGAGGGAAGAGGGAGTCGACAAAAGCCCTGGCACGATTCCGCCGTCGCGCGGTAGAGATAGACGTCGGCCACGGCAAGGATTCGGGCGATGGATGGGATCGACAAGCACAGCGTGACCAGCGTCGAGGACTTGGCGGCGCTCTATGCCCAGCCGCACGAGCGCGTGCTCAAGAAGGAGCTCGACCACATCGATGCGCTGGGCCGCGCCTTCATCGCCGGCTCGCCGTTCCTGGTGCTCGCGACCGGCGGCGCGCACGGGCTCGATTGCTCGCCCAAGGGCGACAAGGCGGGCTTCGTCCAGGTCGAGGATGACGGCAGGACGGTGCTGATCCCGGACCGGCGCGGCAACAATCGCCTCGATGGCCTCAAGAATCTGGTCGAGGATCCGCGCGTCGGCCTCATCTTCTTTGTCCCCGGCATTCGCGAGACCTTGCGCGTCAACGGCCGGGCGCAGATCACCACCGATCCGGCGCTGCTCGAACCGACCGCGGTCAACGGCAAGCTGCCGCGCAGCGGCATCCTCATCACCGCCGACGAAGTCTATTTCCACTGCGGCAAGGCGCTGATCCGCTCCGATCTGTGGAACCCGGAAAAGCATGTCGCGCGGAAGGATTTTCCCTCACTCGGGATCGTCATCGCCGACCAGATCGGCCAAAAGGTGGTCCCCGAGGAAGCCGAGCGCGCCACCGAGGAAAGCTACGTCGCGCGGCTCTACTAGGCCGCATTGCCCGACATCGCCGATCTGATCGTCGTCGGCGCCGGCATGGCCGGCGTGGCGGCGGCGGCGCATCTGGCCGCCGGCCGGCGTGTGGTGCTGCTCGAACGCGAAAGCCAGCCCGGCTATCACAGCACCGGACGCTCGGCGGCGCTGTTCACCGAGACCTACGGCAATCGCGCGATCCGCACCCTGACCGGCGCGAGCCGCGCGTTTTACGAGGCGTGGGCCGATGGCTTCGCCGAGCACCCGATCCTCAAGCCGCGCGGCGCCTTGATGTTCGCGATGCCGGGACAGGAGGCCGAGCTCGACGCGGCGTGGGACGATCTGTCGGCGCTCGACCCGCGCGTCCGCCGGCTCGACGCACAGGAGGCGCGGGCGATGGTGCCAGTGCTACGGCCAGAATGCGTGATCGGCGCGGTCTATGAGCCCGACGCGATGGATATCGATGTCCACGAGCTGCATCAGGGCTACCTGCGGCGCTTGCGTCAGCGCGGCGGGCGCATCGTCGCCGACGCCGAGGTGCGAGCGCTCGCACCTAGTGCCGGCGCGTGGACGGCGTCGACAACCGCCGGCGAATTCATCGCGCCGATCGTGGTCAATGCCGCGGGCGCCTGGGCCGATGCGCTCGCGGCGCTCGCCGGGTTGCCACCGATCGGCCTCATTCCGAAGCGGCGCACCGCGCTGACCGTCGCGCCGCCGGCCCGCATCGACACCGGCGCTTGGCCGATGACGCTCGATGTCGGCGAGAGCTTCTATTTCAAGCCGGATGCCGGGCGGCTGCTGGTCTCGCCGGCCGACGAGACGCCGATGGAGCCGTGCGACGTGCAACCCGATGAGCTCGATGTCGCGATCGCCATCGACCGGCTGACGCGGGCGACCACGATCGAAGTGACCCGCGTCGAGCGCAAATGGGCCGGGTTGCGCAGCTTTGTCGCCGACAAGACCACGGTCTGCGGCTTCGACCCGCTCACGCAAGGGTTCTTCTGGCTGGCCGGGCAGGGCGGCTACGGCATCCAGACGGCCGAGGGGATGGCGCGCTGCGCGGTGTCGTTGATCGAGGGAAGAGGCCTGCCGCCCGACATCGCCGCGAAGGGGCTCGACGCCGCGGTGCTCAGCCCGGCGCGGTTTCGCTGACGCTAGATCTGCCGCTCTCGTTGGCGCTCGTCGTTGGCCGCCCGATCGAGGATGCGTTTTCCGTCGGTGAAGGCGGTGTTCGCATCGTCGGCCTGGCCGAGCCGGCGCAACACCCCGGAGAGCTCGAGCTCGGCATAGGCGAGGCGCGTCGATTCCTCGCCGGCGCCGCGGGTCAGCAAATCGACCGCGAAATAGAGCGCCTGGCTGGCGTCGTCGTCACGACCGAGCCCGGCATAGATCAGACCGAGATCGGCGAAATCGTCGGCGATCAGCGGATGCGCCGGGCCGAGCCGCTCCTGGTCGATCGCGATCGCCTGCTCGATGACTGGTAACGCCTCGTCGAAGTGTCGCGCGCGCAGCAGCAAATTGGCGAGCTGGGCGAAGCTGCGCGCCAGTTCGGGGCTCGCCGCGCCGTGGCTTTGGCGGTCGCGGGCCACGGCCGCGCGCAGCACCCGCTCGCCGTCGTCGAAGCGCTGTTCCTCGGCGTAGATCGCGCCGAGTACGCGCAACGGCTCGTTCGACGCGGTCGCTGGAAGTCGGCGGGCAAGGGCGTTGGCGCGGCCGGCCCAGGCCTCGGCGGCTGGGAGATCACCGCGCGCGACGGCGATCCGGGCGAGCGCGGCGAGCGGCTCGGCCAGCGCCGGGCTCTCGGCGCCGAGCCGCGCTTCGAGCACGGGCAGTGCCGCGGTCAGCAGCGGTTCGGCCGCGACATAGCGATGGCGCAGGATTTCGACATCGGCGAGCGCGATCATCGCGTTGCCCGCGTTGGTCGAGTCACCGCCGTAAGCGCGTAGCGCGATCTTCAGCGCGCGGCGGCGCGAGTCGGCCGCCTCGGACAGCGCGCCGTCGTCGAATTGCGCGCCGGCGAGCCGGTCGAGCAGCGGCAGAAGATGCGGGCTTGCCGCGCCGCTGCGGCTTTCCTCGAGCGCCAGGTTTTTGCTCAGCCCCGCGACGGAACGCGGTTCGGCCGCGTTCGCCCCACGCGCGAGCGTGAGGACCGCCAAGAGACCCAGGATTACGGCTCCCCACCGCGCTGGCAAATCCCGCTACTCCCGTACCGCGCCTGCGACGAACGCGGGCAATCGCCTATGTGGGGGTTCGCCGCGCCGGGGAAAAGTATCCCCGAGGGCGGATTTGAGGGCTTGACCGTCGCGGCGTCCCGCCGGAGGGTTGCCGGGTCAGCGTCACCGGCGCTCGAACCGGGGAGGAGACCATGAACAAAGCCGCGCAGGCGGCGAAGGCCGAGGCCTTTCGCGCATTGCATCGCGGGCCGCCCTTGCTGCTGATGGCGAACGCGTGGGATGCGATCACCGCGCGGCTGTTCGAGGCGGAAGGCTTCGCCGCGGTGGCGACGACGAGCGGCGGCGTGTCGTGGGCGGTCGGCTACGCCGACGGTGAGGCCGTGCCATGGGACGAGGTCGTCGGCCAGACCGCGCGGATCGCGCGCGCCGTCGCCGTGCCGGTCACTGCCGATATCGAGGCCGGGTTCGGCGCGACGCCGGAGGCGGTCGCCCGTTCGATCACCGATATCATCGGCGCCGGCGCGGTCGGCGTGAACCTCGAGGACGGGGTGCCGGGGCCAACGCCGATCCGCTCGATCGAGGAGGCGGTAGCGCGCATCCGCGCCGCGCGCGAGGCGGCTGACGCCGCCGGCGTGCCGATCGTCATCAACGCCCGCACCGACCTTTACCTGAAGCAAATCGGCGACGAGGCGAGCCGCTTCCACGAGGCGGTGGCGCGGGGCCGCGCCTATCTCGCCGCCGGCGCCGATTGCTTCTATCCGATCACCTTGCGCGACCCGGCGACGATCGGGCGGCTGGTGCAGGCGCTCAAGGCGCCGATCAACATCAATGTGCGCGCCGGCTGGCCGAGCGTCGCCGAGCTAGAGGCGCTCGGCGTCGCCCGCGTCACTACCGCGACCGCGCTCACTTTGGTAGCGCTGGCCGCGACCCGCGCGGTGGCGCGCGAGATCAAGACGACCGGCCGGTTCGACGCGATCAGCCCGGCGATCGGACATCCCGAGATGCAGCAATTGATGGCGAAGAAGTAGGACGATGGCACGAATACGCGACATCGCCGCGAGCGAGCTGCCCCCCGACCTCGCGGGGATCTACGAAGAATTCGCCGGCGCGTACGGGCCGTTCCGCAATCAGGTCGCGGTCTTCGCGCATGTGCCAGCGGCGCTGCGCCACCTGATGCCGATGCTGATGGAGCTGCGCGCGGCGGCGACCCTCCCGCGGCGCTATCTCGAGCTGGCGATCGTCGCGGTATCGCAGACCAATGCCTGCGACTATTGCGTCGCGCATCACAAGCCGTTTCTCGCGGTCGAGGGCGTGTCGTCCGAGGGGGTGGACCGACTGCTCGATTACCGCGACCATCCCGAGCTCGACGAAATCGATCGACTGGTCGTCGAGTATGCGATCGCCGCGACCGAGCGGCCGAACCGCCTGCCCGACGCGCTCTTCACACGGCTGCGGCGGCATTTCACGGAGCCGCAGATTGTCGAGCTCACCTTGCGCATCACGCTGTGCGGTTTTTTCAACAAGTTCAACGATGCGCTGCGGATCGAGGAAGAAAGCGAGGCGATCGCGGGGGTCGCCGCGCTTGCCGGATAAAGGACGACAACAAGAAAAGCGAGGCACGTCGGGATGGCGTTAGCACAGGGGAGGGGCCGCGGCGACGCGGCGCGGCGCGGGCGGCGCCATATCGCGGATACCGCCGAAGGCCGGCGGCTGGAGGAAGCTCGCACCGGCGCGCCATGGCGGGTCTGGGGGCCCTATGTCAGCGATCGGCAGTGGGGCACGGTGCGCGAAGACTACAGCCCTTACGGCAATGCCTGGGAATATCTGCCGCACGACCACGCGCGCAGCCGGGCCTATCGCTGGGGCGAGGATGGGCTCGCCGGCTTCGGCGACGAGCATTTGTTCCTGTGCCTCGGTCTCGCGTTGTGGAACGGCAAGGACCCGATCCTCAAGGAGCGTCTGTTCGGCCTGACCAATAGCGAAGGCAACCATGGCGAGGACGTCAAGGAACTCTACTATTACCTCGACGGCACGCCGACGCATTCCTACATGCGGATGCTCTACAAATACCCGCACGCCGCCTTTCCCTATGAGCAGCTCGTCGAGGGAAACCGGCGGCGCGGCCAGAACGACCCCGAATTCGAGCTGATCGACACCGGGGTGTTCGACGGCGACCGCTATTTCGATGTCGTGATCGAATACGCGAAGGGGGCGCCCAACGACATCCTCTGCCAAGTGGTCGTCACCAATCGCGGACCCGAGGCGGCGACGCTGCACGTCCTGCCCCAGCTATGGGCGCGCAATATCTGGTCGTGGACGCCGATCCCCGTGAAGCCGGCCTTCGCCGGCCACCATGACGGGTCGGTGACGACGTTTCACCCGAACATGCCGCTTATGCGGTTCACCTGCGAGGGCGCGGACGAGTTCCTGTTCTGCGAGAACGACACCAATCCCCGCCACCTGTTCGGCATGCCGGTGACCGGCTACTTCAAGGACGGCATCAACGACTGCATCGTCAACGGCGATCGCGCGACGGTGAACCCGGCGCGGGTCGGCACCAAGGTCGCGGCGCATTGCCGGGCCGAGCTGCCGCCGGGCGGCGAGGCGCGGTTCCGTTTTCGGCTGGCGGTCATCGAGGAGGGCGAGGATTTCGACGAGGTGCTGCGCCGCCGCCGCGCCGAGGCCGATGAATTTTACGATTCGGTCCAGAACGGTCTGGCCGATGCCGATGCACGCATGGTGCAGCGTCAGGCCTTCGCCGGGCTTTTGTGGTCGAAGCAGTATTACGCGCTCGACATCCGCGAATGGCTGCGCGGCGACCCGCTGCAGCCCCGGCCGCCGGCGGAGCGCCAGCACGGGCGCAATATCGATTGGGGGCATCTCAACAATTCCGACATCGTGCTGATGCCGGACAAATGGGAGTACCCGTGGTACGCGGCCTGGGATCTCGCGTTCCACTGCGTGACGCTGGCGCTGATCGATTCCGAGTTCGCCAAGGAACAACTCGTCCTCCTGACGCGCGAATGGTACATGCACCCGAACGGGCAGCTGCCCGCCTACGAATGGGCGTTCGGCGACGTCAACCCGCCGGTCCATGCCTGGGCGGCGTGGCGGGTCTACGAGATCGACCGCCGGGCGCGCGGCGGTCAAGGCGATCGGGCGTTCCTCGAGCGTGTCTTCCACAAGCTGATGATCAATTTCACCTGGTGGGTGAACCGCAAGGATTCCGAAGGCCGCAACATCTTCCAGGGCGGTTTCCTCGGTCTCGACAATATCGGCATCTTCGACCGCAGCGCGCCGCTGCCGACCGGCGGCCACATCAACCAGTCCGACGGCACCGCGTGGATGGCGATGTACACGCTTAACCTGATGCGCATCGCGCTCGATTTGGCGGTGCGCGACCATGTCTACGAGGACATCGCCACCAAGTTCTTCGAGCATTTCCTGCTGATCGCCGAGGCGATGACCAATATCGGCGGCGACGGCATCGGCCTGTGGGACGAGGCCGACGAGTTCTATTACGACGTGCTCGAATTCCCGGGCAGCGACCCGCTGCCGCTGCGGGTGCGCTCGATGGTCGGGCTGATCCCGCTTTTCGCGATCGAGGTGCTCGACGGGTCGGTCCTCGCCCGCCTGCCGGAATTCTCGAAGCGGCTGCACTGGGTTCTCGACAAGCGCCCGGAGCTGGCGCGGCTCGTGTCGCGCTGGCTGGAGCAGGGCGACGAGGAGCGCCAATTGCTCTCGCTGCTGCGCGGGCACCGGATGAAATGCCTGTTGCGGCGAATGCTCGACGAGAGCGAGTTCCTGTCGGAATACGGTATCCGCTCGATGTCGAAATTCCACGAGCAGAACCCGTTCTACTTGGAACATGACGGCACCCGGTTCAGCGTCGGCTACGTGCCCGGCGAGTCGACCTCCGGCGTGTTCGGCGGCAATTCGAACTGGCGCGGGCCGATCTGGATGCCGGTCAATTTCCTGCTGATCGAGTCGCTCTATCGCTTTCACAGCTATTACGGCGACGATTTTAGGATCGAATACCCGGCAGGCTCCGGCGAGCTCCTGAGCCTCGCCGAGGTTGCCAACGAGCTGTCCCGGCGCCTCTGTCGGCTCTTCCTGCGCGATGGCGACGGCCGCCGCCCGGTGCTCGGGCCGCCGCCGCCGCCGGGCCGGCCGGACTTCCAGGAAAACCCGCTCTTCTACGAATATTTCCACGGCGACACCGGACGCGGCTGCGGCGCGGCGCACCAGACCGGCTGGACCTCGCTCGTCGCGCTCCTGTTGCAGGCCCGGCCCGGCACGCGGACCTTGCCGAACGACATCTCGGTCACCCGACCCGAGCCGGGCGTCGCGGATTGACCGACGACCCGCTGGCGCGGCTCGCGCCGATCGCGTTCGGACCCGAAATCCTCGGCGATCTCGCCGCCGCCGAGCGTCGCGAATGGTGGCTCGCCAACGGACGCGGCGGCTACGCGGCGGGTACGACCGCGCTCAGCCTGACGCGGCGCTATCACGGCCTCTTGATCGCCCCGGTCGATCCGCCGCTGGGCCGCGCGCTGGTGCTGGCCAAGGCCGACGCGACGGTGACGCTGGGCGGCGTCTCCTACCCGCTCTTCACCAATCGCTGGAGCGGTGGGACGATCGCGCCGGAAGGCTATCGCGGGCTCGCCGAATTCCACCTCGACGGCACGATCCCCTGCTGGCGGTTTCGCTGCGGCGATGCGATCGTCGAGCATCGCGTGTGGCTGGAGCTTGACGCCGACACGGTCTATCTCGCCTGGCGGCTGGAGGACGCGGACGATTCGTGGCTCGGCGTCGCCTTCCTCGCCAATGGCCGCGACCATCACGGCGAGACCTGGCAGCCGGGCTTCAACCCCGAGGTCGCAGCAGACGGCGCGAGCCTCTCGGTCGCCGTGCCGGGGCGCTTCACGCTGCGCATCACCGGCAGCGACGGTCATATCGAGCCGCGCCCGGGCTGGTACGAGAATTTCGACCTGCCGGTCGAGCGCGAGCGCGGGCTCGGCGATCGCGACTCGCACCGACATGTCGGCGACGGGTTTCTGTCGCTGAAGGCCGGCCGATGGGCCGGCTATGTCGCGAGCCTCGATCTAGCCGCCAGCGCCGATCTCGACGCCGCGCTGGCGCGCCGCCAAATCCATGACCGCGCGGTGCTGGATAAGGCGATCGCCGCCGACCCGGTCTTCGCTGACGCGCCCGGCTGGGTGCTGCGGCTGGTGCTGGCGACCGACCTCTATCGCATCGCCCGGCCGATCCCCGAGGTGCCGGACGGCCGTTCGGTGATCGCCGGCTATCCGTGGTTCGGCGATTGGGGGCGCGACACGATGATCGCGCTGCCCGGCCTCTGCCTCGCCACCGGCCGCTTCGACGAGGCGCGGCTGATCCTTGAGACCTTCGCCCGCTTTGTCGATGGCGGGATGCTACCCAATGTCTTCCCCGGCGCCGGCGATACGCCCGAATACAACACCGTCGACGCCGCGCTGTGGTACGTCGAGGCGTGGCGCGCCTATGTCGAAGCGACCGGCGACGACGTGGCGCTCAGCCGCGCCTTCCCAGTGCTCGCCTCGATCGCCGACGGCTATACGCGCGGCACCCGCTATGGCATCGCCGTCGATCCAGCCGACGGGCTGGTACGCGCCGGCGAACCGGGCATGCAGCTGACCTGGATGGACGCGCGGGTCGGCGACTGGGTGATGACGCCGCGCATCGGCAAGCCGGTCGAGATCAACGCGCTCTGGTACAACGCGCTGGTCGCGCTGGCGGCGTTGGCCGAGCGGATCGGCCTCCCCGGCGCCGGCTACCGGGAAGCGGCCGCGAAAGCGAAGGCCGGCTTCGCGCGTTTTGTCCGGGCGGACGGGCAGGGGCTTTACGACGTGATCGACGGGCCGGTCGGCGACGATGCCAGCCTGCGCCCGAACCAGATCTTCGCCGTCAGCCTGCCGGCGAGCCCGCTCGATCCGGCGCGACAGCGCGCGGTCATCACCGCCTGTGCCTCGCTGGTGACGCCCTATGGGCTGCGCTCGCTGGCGCCGGACGACCCGGCCTATTGCCGCCGGATCACCGGCCCGGTCCCCGAACGTGACGGCGCCTACCACCAGGGCACCGTGTGGGCCTGGCTGCTGGGGCATTGGGCGCTGGCGACTTGCCGCGTGAGCGGCGACGCGGCCGCCGCCCAATCATTGCTCGCCGGCATCGAGCCGCATCTTTCCGACGCCGGGCTCGGTCAGATCAGCGAGGTATTCGACGGCGACCCGCCGCACACGCCGCGCGGCTGCCCCGCCCAGGCCTGGTCCGTCGCCTGCACGCTCGAAGCGTGGTGGAAGCTGGAGCAGGCCCGACTGGTGAAATAACTTTTTGTCTTTCCCGCGAAAGCGGGAAGCCAGGGGCGAATGACGGTGCGGTCGCCCGGGGCCCCCGCTTTCGCGGGGGAGACGATTCAAGGATTACTGCGCCGTCAGCCCGCCATCGACCACCAGCCCGGCGCCGGTCATGAACCCGGCATCGTCCGAGGCCAGGAACACGATCCCCTTGGCGATGTCGTTGGGCACGCCGAGCCGGCCGATCGGATGGGTCGACAGCGCCACGTTGCGCGCCGCCTCGGTGTCGTTGCTGCCGTGGGAGCGGGCGCGCGCGGCGAAGGTCTGCTCGCCCATATCGGTCTGGATCACGCCGGGATGGATCGAGTTGACCCGGATCCGGTAGCCCTTGCGGGCGAATTCGAGCGCCGCCGATTTGGTGAACAGCGTCACCCCGCCCTTGGTCATCGAATAGAGCGGGTCGAGCTGCGAGCCGACCAGCCCCGCTACCGACGCGAGGTTGACGATGGCGCTGCCATGCGCGCTGGCGGCGGCGCGCTCGCGCAGCGCGGGCAGCGCCAGCTTGGTGCCGAGGAACACGCCGGTCATGTTGATGCCGGCAAGGCGGTGCCACTCGTCGAGGCTCGCCTCCTCGATGCCCTTGCCGAGAAACATCCCGGCATTGTTGACGAGGATGTCGACGCCGCCGAACCGCGCCACGGCAGCGGCCACCGCTTCGTTCCAATCCTCCTCGCGGGTCACGTCGAGATGGTGGTAGAGCGCGCCGTCGCCGAGCGAACGTGCCGTCTCGCGGCCGCGCTCGTCGAGCACATCGCCGATCGCGACACGGGCGCCCGCCTCGATCATCAGCTTCGCGGTCTCGGCGCCGATGCCGCGCGCCGCCCCGGAAATCAGCGCCACCTTGCCGTCGAGCCGGTTCATGTCGGTTCCTTCCCGTGTTAGCGGCGGTCGCTGAGCGCCAGTCGGACGCCCAGCCCGATCAGTACGAAACTCGATACCCAGCGCTGCACCTTGGCCCAGAATGGCCGGCGCGCGATCAGCCGCGCCAGCGAGCCGCCGCCGAACGCGACCGCGAGGTTTGTCGGAATACCGGTCACCTGAAACAGCAGCCCCAGCATCAGCATTTGCGCCTGCGGCGATCCGCGCGCCGGATCGACGAATTGCGGCAGGAACGAAAAGAAGAACAGCAGCAGCTTCGGGTTCAGCAGATCGGTCAGCAGCCCTTGGAAATACGCCCGCTTCAGCGAAACGGCGCGCGTTCCCTCGATCTTGCCGGCGAGCCCGGTAATCCCGCCCGACCGCAGCCCGGCGATCCCGAGATAGATGAGATAGGCGGCGCCGCAATACTTCACGATCGCGAAGGCGAGCGGCGAATAGACAAACAGCGCCGACAAGCCGAACGCGGCCGCCACCGCCTGGATCACCGACGCCGTCGCGAGCCCGAACACCGACACGACCGCCGCCGCTCTGCCCTCGCCGAGGCAGCGCGATATGATGAACAGCACGGCCGGCCCCGGCGTCAGGTTGAGCGCCAGCGCGGCCGCCATGAACAGCGCGATCGTTTGCGGGCTTGGCATCGCAAGGTCCCCTATGGGGCTATCGGCTATCGACCCACGGCATTGTCGCAGCCGCGCGCCGCGAAAGAAAGATCGCTCCCTGGCCCGCCAGCCCCCGGCGTGGCAAGCTTCGCGCGACAAAGCGGGGAGGGTTCCCATGCAGATCGCGCGCCTCGATCACCTCGTGCTGACCGTCGCCGATATCGCCAAGACCTGTGATTTCTACACCAAGGCGCTCGGCATGGAGGTCGTGAGCTTCGGCGAAGGCCGCACCGCGCTGCGCTTCGGCCAGCAGAAGATCAACCTGCACCCGGCCGACAACATCCCCGGCCTGGTCGCCGACAAGCCGACCGCCGGCTCGGGCGACCTATGCTTCATCACCGAGACGCCGATCGCCGAGGTTGTCGCCCATCTCGGAAGCTGCGGCGTGCCGATCATCACCGGCCCCGGCCCGCGCGCCGGCGCGATCGGCACGATCATTTCGGTCTACATCCGCGACCCCGACCAGAACCTGGTCGAGATTTCGCATTACTAGGGCGTGAACTCATAAAAGCGCCGGCTTGCGACCCGTGACGGAAGCCCGGTTTGGGATGCAATTTCAGTCTTCGGTAATTAGCGCGCCGACGGCGAGGTAGCGCCGATTCCGGCCGTTCGAATGCCGGTAAAAAAGCCGACCGGGTTCAACCCAATGCACACCTCAAGCTGGCCCGACCGGGCGGGCATCGTCGATGAAGTATCCGCGTCACCCAGGCCGAGAAGGACACGCGCGGTGGCGAGGTGATGCGAGCTATGCGATCTCCCGCGCAATCTCAACGCAATCGGGACAATGCGACGCTGCTCGCTTTCCCGTTGCGTGAGCCAGAAAGGCTGCCGTCCGCGCGTACCTCAAATGTCCAAAGGTCTTTCTCGACCCGTGTCAGGTATCCGGAGTTGTGGAATGTCACCGGAACTTCCAGCGTGAAATGATTGCCGACAATCTGCGTCGTGTAGGTGAACCAGCCGTCCGATGAGCTGCGGCCGACGACACCGCGGGCGTTGCCGCTGGCGTCGACGCTCTGGATCACCAGGATTATCTTTTCGCCCGCCGGATCGCCCTGCCAGGTTCCGGGGCCCCAGGCGCCGAGCAGCGCGCGATATTGCGGCGAGCTACCCGATTCGTCGAAAACCGGATTGCCGGCGAGCGGCACCAGAATGCCGCCGGCCTGGGCGACCTGCCTCACGTTCGCCCAGATCTGCGGCGCCGGCGGCAGGGTCGACGCAACCGACGGCCCCGGGGCCGTCGGTTGCAGCGTCGTCGGCGTGGGAGCGGGCTGCGATGGCGATGCCGAACGGAACGGGTCGGAATTTTGCGCGAGCGCCGGAGACGCTGCGAACAGCAGCAACCCGATCAGTAGACAGCGGCGACAGATCGCGAAATCCATCGTCAGGCTCCCAGCCGTTTCAAAGCGGCACGCGCGTCCGGATCGTTTAGCGCGGCGGCGCGCTCGTACCAGGCCTTCGCTATCCCGATGTTCGTCGTGACACCAATGCCGCGCTCGTTCAGCGCGCCGAGGTCGTACATGGCGACGGCCTCGCTGCGCGCGGCGGCGGCCCACCACAGCAGCGCCGCGGCTTTTGGATCGGGCTTGTTCGCGCCGTAGCCGCGCGCGGTGAGCGTGCCGAGATTGGTGAAGGCGCGCGGTTCGCCGTCGGCGGCGGCGAGCGCGTACCAATAGGCCGCCTCGACCAGATCGGGCTTTACCCCGTCGGCGGTCTCGTATTTCCACCCCAGCGCATAGCGCGCAGCCGCGCCCTTGACCGCCGGCGCGCCGACGCCCTGCGGTGAAACCGGCGGCTGGTCGAGCAACGTCGTCAAGCGCCGCGACATGTCGATCAGCTCCTTGAACTGATCCTCCGACAACGTGCCGGAGCCGGGCACCCCCTGAAACAGCTGGAACTGCTTGATCGCGGCGATGGTGCCGGGACCAAACCCGCCCTCCGATTCGCTTTGCAGATGCCCGAGCAGGCGTAGCGCGCGTTGAACGTCATCAAGGCCGCTTTCACTCGTCGCCTTGTTCTGGAGTCTGCTGAGCTCCGCCTTGAGGGCCTGCACCTGCATCTCCGCCTCTTGTTTCGCCGTCACCAACGCCAGGACATTGGGTGGCGGCGCCGACCGGAGCAGCAGCATGATTCCCGCCGCGGCAGTTCCGCCGATGATCGCGCCGACCGCCGCCGCCAGGACCAGGCCGCGCCAGCTTGGGGATGGCGCCGGCGCGTCCTCGGGCGAAGCGGCCAGCCGCGGCACGCGCGCGCTGCGGAACGGCAGGACGGCGACCGATGGCGCCTCGCTCCGGACGCGGTAAACGTGGAGCGCCTGGGCGATATTCTTGACCCGCTGTTCGCCGAGATCGTCGAAGGCGATGTCGAGGCGCTCGCCGACATGATCGCGTACCGTGCGGCTGACATAGACCCCGCCGGGCACGGCCAGCGCCTCGAGGCGCGCGGCGACATTGACGCCGTCGCCATGGATGTCGTCGCCCTCGACGATCACGTCGCCGAGGTTGATCCCGATGCGGAAGTCGATCCTTTGCGCGTCGGGCATGGTTGCGTTGCGCGCGTCCATTCCCCGCTGCACGGCCACCGCGCAGGCGACCGCCTCGACGACGCTGGGGAACTCGATCAGGAGGCCGTCGCCGGTGGTCTTGACGATGCGGCCATTGTGCTCGGCGATCTTGGGGTCGATCAGCTCGCGGCGATGGGTGCGCAGCCTGGCCAGAGTCCCGGCTTCGTCCTCCCCCATCAGGCGGCTGTAACCGGCGACATCGGCGGCGAGGATGGCCGCCAGTCGGCGCTCGATCCTCTCTTCGCTCAGCGATGCCTCCTGGGTAAGGACTCCATTTCAGGCCGCGCTAGAAGCTGATTACGAACTTGCTGATCAGCACGTTCTCGGTTCCGGTGCTGTTGTTCTGCACGGTGCGTTGACCCCACATATATTCGAGGCCGATGCCGACCCAGGACATCGGGGCCCAGATCAGATTGACGTGCGCCGTAATCATCTCCTTGTCGATGCCGGCGTTAACTCCGATAAGATTGCTGGGAAAGCCGTAATGCGCGTTAAAGCCGGCGTTGATGTTGCTGCGCAGCGTGTCCGTCAACCAATGCTGGTAGCCGATCTCGGCGCCAATTTCCTGCGTCGGCTTGAAGCGGACAAGCGCCGCCGCCGCCGCCGTCGACGGCCCCATGAACGAGCCGTAACCGCCGGGCGCCCCATAATTGGTCGCCAGGTCGAAATTGTGCGACTCGTTGATGTAGGGGCCGATGGTATCGCCGCCCTCGAAATGCAGGGTGAAATCATCGCGATACCAGCCGAACCAGGTCGGCCTGAAATCAAAGCCGAGATGGCCGCCGTAGCCGATGTACTGATAGTCGAAGTAGTGGCCGTCGGTCACGTCGATGCCCGGACGCAGCACCGCCGACAGATCGACATGGCCCCAGCGCTGCGCGGTGTACCAGGCCGCGGTGAAGTCGGGCGCGGTGGTCTTGGCGATGTTGAGCGGCAGCGGGCCGACGGTCAGCACCGAGGTCGAGCAGGTCGAGATCGCGGCGCTTGCCGCCGTTCCCGCTCCGGCCGTGAGGCAGCTCGTCGTCGTGCCCCCGGTGAAGCCGGCATCGTTTGCCGTAATGTTCGCCGGGTCGGCGATGATCGTCTCGGGTTGCTCGGCCGACACCGAGAACGAGCTGTCCTCCCCGACCGGCATCGTCCAGCGTACTTGCGGAATACGGACGTGGCCCGGTTCGCCGACATTGCCGCCGAAGTCGAGGGTTTCGCCGTTGGCGTCCGGGTCGGAGAAGTTCGAGGTCGCCTGACCGGCGAGCAACCCGCCAATCGTGCCATAGACGTATCTGATACGCGGCAGCAGATTGTCCGACACCGAGGTCGGGTCGCTGCTACCCGGGGCGAACGAGGTCGAGCCGGCCCAGTCGAATTCGAACACGGTGCGGACGTCGCCGAACGGCGTCGGGGTGCGGGTCTCGACGCCGAACTTCGATTCGCGCGGGGTCTGCTGAAAGAAGCCGTCGCCGCGCGCGCTCGCCACGGTGTTGTGCAGCGGCACGTTCCCCAACTGGCCGTTGGCGCCGACCGTCGAGTTGGCCGGCGCGCCCGGGTTGGGAGAGGCCCCCGACATCCAGTAGTCGAGAACTTCGGCGACCGACCCGTAGATTTTGATCGAGGTGTCGGTGCCGGGGATCAGGATCGAGCGCGGGAAGCTGCCGGCGGTGACCGCCGCGCCCGCGGCCGCATTCTGGTCGACCGAGAACACCGCGCCGGCGCCCGGTTGCTGGCCGGTCGCGGCGAATTGATCGACCCGCTGATCGAGAAGCTTCTGGTCGAATTGCAGCTCGCCGGCGCGAGCGTCAGCGACATCGTCCAGCATCGCCAGTGCTGCTAGCCCGAACGCGGCCATTAGCAGTAGCGCCGCGTTTTTCGCGCCGGCGGTCGTGGTTGTGCCGGAAGGCGATACGCGCCCGCGGATGAAGGCCCTGTCCATGCCCACGGCTCCCTTCCCTCATCCGCCTCAGCGGAATAGCCAACCGGCGCGGCACGTAGGTGATCGGCAGTTTCTCTACCGTAGGCTTTATCAATCTGGACTTTACTGGAGTTAAGGGTTTCTGCTCAACCGATAGCTTTGGCGGCGGTGATCGTTTTTGGCCACGGCGCGACCGCCCAGGCGACCGTTTCCGCGACGCTCGGGAACTGCCATCCGGCCGCTGTAGCCGGCGATCCAGAGGCTCCAAGGCTCGTTGGGGATTGAGAGAGATCGTTCTCCACCCCCGCAGAGGGCAACGGCCGAAAAGGGGCATCAGCAGCCGTCGCCCTTGACGGAAACGAGCGACCGCTACGGGGCTCGAAAGGGTCACACATCCGATCAGGTTGCGTCGCCGCGCAAGGTTCTGCCTCTCGCGGGCGCACCCCGCAGCTTGAAAGAACATAACACGAACATATATCTTCCAACGCCGCAGGCGGTGTCTTTCTCCGTCTGCCGCCCAAAATCGTTTCGGAGATGCCGTGGCCCTCCTGTTATCCTCCTGTTCCTCGTGCCTGTTATCCTCCTGTTCCTGGACCAGGAATTGAATTATTTCAATGATTTGATCCTGTTCTTTTTAATTCGCGTACCCGCGCGGGTCGAGGCTGAGCGATGAAGATCGAAAAGATCGAAACCTTCCAAATCCGCTGGTCGCCCAATGACAAGCCGGCGCAGCACAGCGCCTGGGTCCGCGTCGTCTGCGACGACGGCGTCTTCGGCCTCGGCGAGGCGTCGCCGATGCTGGGTGGGCTCGCCTCCTTGGGCATAATTGCCCGCGACATCGCGCCGGCGCTGATCGGCCGCGACCCGCTCGACCACGCGGTGCTGCTCGACACCGCGCTGCACCGCCTCGTCAAGCTGGGGCCGGAAGGCGCGCTGACCGGGGCGCTGGCGGCGCTTGACATCGCGCTGTGGGACATCAAGGGCAAGCTGTTCGGCCAGCCGATCTACAAGCTCCTCGGCGGCGCGTGGCGCACCGCGCTGCCGTTCTACGCCTCGATCGGCGGCAATGGCGAACGCAGCGTCGACGCGGTGCTGCGCGTCGTCGAGGCTCGCCTGAAAGACAAGCCGGCGGCGGTGAAGATCCGCTTCGACGCCGACCGCACCCAGGCCGATGTCGATATCCCGGGCGATATCGCCAAGGCGCGGGCGGTGCGCAAGCTCGTCGGCGACGCGTTCCCCTTGGCCTTCGACGCCAATAACGGCTACTCGGTCGGCGGCGCGATCCGCGTCGGCCGGGCGCTCGAGGAGCTCGGCTACTGGTGGTTCGAGGAGCCGGTCCAGCACTACCACGTCAAGGCGATGGGCGAGGTGGCGCAACGGCTCGACATCACCGTGTCGGCCGGCGAGCAGACCTACACGCTGGCGGGCCTCGCCGATTTGATCGCCGCCGGTGTCCGGATGGTGCAGCCGGACATCGTCAAGATGGGCGGCATCACCGGGCTCAAGCAATGCCAGGCACTGTGCCAGGCGCACGGCGTCGAGCTGGTGCCGCACCAGACCCAGCCGACCATCGGGCATAGGGCGAGCCTGCACATCGCGGCGACCCAGATGGGCGCGACCAAGCCCTGCGAGTGGAACGACCCGTCCTCGCGCACCCATGCGGTGTTCGAGAACCCGCCATTCCCGGTCGACGGCCTGTTCCACCTGACCGCCGAGCCCGGCCTTGGCTTGCGGCTCAACGAGGCGGAGTTGGCAGAGCGGGTGGTGCCGGTAGTCTGAACGATTTGCTACGACGACTGATCGCGCTTACATTTCACCGTGAATGGCGATCGACACCCTAAAAGTAGCGCGCCGGCTTCGTGAGGCGGGTTTCAGCGAGCCGCAAGCCGAGGCGCTCGTCGAAGCGGTTCGCGAAGGAGCCGACGACGCCGAGCTTGTGACCAAACATGATTTGGCGCTCCTCGGCGCCGAGTTGCACGCCGAAATCGCTGCGGTGCGCGGCGAAATGCGCGAGATGGAGCAGCGGCTGATCGCCCGGATCGAGGCGGCGAACGCCGCCTTGATGAGCCGGGTCGTCGGCTTGATCCTCGGCGCCGTGCTGGTGAACGTCGTCGCGATCCTGGGTGCCATGTTCGCTACCGTGAGGCTGCTGGCGCATTGAACTGGCATTGAGCGGAGACCGGCCATGAAGATCGAGCGCATCGACCATCTGAACATCACCGTCGCCGACATCGACCGCAGCATGGCGTTCT
>Ga0182024_10011718_pt1 | contig 17526 bp, 14 predicted proteins | sample P32metaG_FD_120480 | JGI IMG/M metagenome (GOLD analysis project Ga0182024, IMG submission 120480) | Permafrost microbial communities from Stordalen Mire, Sweden - P3-2 metaG (Illumina Assembly) | ecosystem: Environmental > Terrestrial > Soil > Wetlands > Permafrost | place: Sweden: Stordalen... | reverse complement strand
TCTCTTGCGGCGATTTTTTTGTTGGCGTGACCGCGAGACTGAGTGCTGCTTGCCTGCAAGGAAGAGTCTTCCATTCTCGTTCCCAGGCTCTGCCTGGGAACGCACTGCCCGCGAGGCTCTGCCTCGCGCGTCAGGGTGCACGCGATAACGACGCACGGTCCGCGGCTCATACGCGAGGCAGAGGCTCGCAGGCAGTGCGTTCCCAGGCGGAGCCTGGGAACGAGAAACAAACCTCACTCGCGCCACTGCACGAAGCTCTCCAGCGCATAAAACTCCGGCAGCCCGAGCGCATCGTAAACCTTGGCCGTGTTGAGATTTCGATCCTCCGCCCGCTGCCAGAACTCACGCGGATCGGCCCCGCCCGGAAACATCGCCCGATCCTTCTGCGACTGGTGCCGAAAGATCGCCTGCTTCTTCAGTTCGACGTCGCGCGGGCTGAGCGGCACCGAGCGTTCGATTTCGTGCGGCTCCCATTCCTCCCAGGCGCCGCGATAGAGCCAAACCTCGAACTGCTGGCCCGTCTTGCGCACTTCGCGCACCGCATCGTAGACCGCGTTGGCACAAACCCGGTGCGTTCCATGCGGATCCGACAGCTCGCCGGCCACGTAAATCTGCATCGGTTTCAATTTACCCAAGAGTCCGACAATGTCCTGAATGTCCTGCGGCTGAATCGGCGCCTTGGCGATGGTGCCGGTACGGTAGAAGCGCAGGTCCATGAACTCGAGCTGCTCCGGTGGAATGCCGCAAGCCAAGGCCGCCGCTCGCGCTTCCGTCGCCCGGATCAGCTTCTTGATATCCAGCAGGTCCGGCGAGTCGGGTTGTCCCTGGCCCTTGGTGCGCAAGAAGGTCTGCACCCGTTCCTTCACGCAATCGGAATGTTCCGTATCGATATTAAACAGCTGGTTGAACTCGCACACGAAATCGGTGAAACGCCAGGCGTCGTGATCGAACACCGCGATGTTGCCGTTGGTCATGTAAGCGACGTGGACCTTGTGCCCCTGATCGACCAGCTGAATCAGCGTGCCACCCATGCTGATGACGTCGTCGTCGGGGTGCGGACTGAACACCAGCACCGTCTGCGGCTCCGTCCCGGCTGGGTTCGTGCAGATAGTGTTCATCATTTCATCAAAGACGCGCCGGCCCAGACGATGGGCGGGGCCATGCTCCCGCAGCAGTTCGTACAGGGCATGCTCGCGGAAGTCGTCCTCGGACAGCTTGAGCAGTCCCTTGCCCACTTTCAAGCTCAGCCAGATGACCGCCCGGCGAATGAGCGATGGTGTCCATGCGACCGAACCCAGCACCCAGGGCCGGCGCACCGGCGTGAGATGCCCCGCCGCCGCCTGATCGAGGATGAAGGTGGTGTCGGCGTGCTTCTGCAGGTAGCTGGCCGTGATGGCGTCGGTCATCTCCTGCTCGACGGCCTTTTGCACGATCGGCGCCTTGTGCTCGCCGAATGCCATGATGACGACCTTGCGAGCCTCCAAAATAGTGCCGACGCCCATGGTGACCGCCTGGTGCGGCACATTGTCCTCGCCGAAGAAATCGCTGGCCGCATCTCGCCGCGTGACCGGATCGAGCGTCACCTGCCGGGTTCGGCTATAGCGGGTCGAGCCGGGTTCGTTGAAACCGATGTGCCCAGTGCGGCCGATGCCGAGAATCTGCAGATCGATGCCGCCCGCCCGCCGAATCAGCTGTTCGTAATTGGCGCAATAATCTTCCAGGTCCTGCTGCGGGATCATGCCGTCGGGAATGTGGATGTTCGGCACCGGGATGTTGACGTGCTTGAAGAACGTCTCGTTCATCCACAGGCGATAGCTGTGAGCGCTCTCGGGCGTCATCGGATAGTATTCATCCAGGTTGAAGGTGATGACGCGCGAGAAATCGAGCCCCGCCTCACGATGCAACCGGATCAGCTCGCGGTAAAGGCCCACCGGCGTCGATCCCGTGGCCAATCCGAGCACCGTGGCCCGATTGGCGGAATTGTTCTGCCGGATGAGGCTTTCAATCATCAGCGCGACGTGGCGCGAGGCCTGCGTGCTATTGGGAAATACCAGGCTCGGTATCTTCGTATGTGGAACGTAATAGGATGACATAGGAGTGCTCATAGGCGATCCACGCCGCGGGGTGAGGTACTCCGAACCCCGCGGGTCAGGGCTTCAGGATCACGATCCCGGCACGTTGACCCGCGGGGTTCGGAGTACCTCACCCCGCGGCGTGGAGATCACAGATAAACTACACTGAAGGGTTCGAAATGACTACTACCTTGCCGCACATCACGCTCAACGGTGACAAGAAACCGCTGCCCCGCCTCATGACCGTCGCGGAACTGATCGAGCATCTCGGCTTCAACCCGGCCCGCATCGCCGTTGAGGTCAATCGCGACGTGGTGCCGCGCTCCGTCCAGGCCCAAAGGCGGCTAGCCGACGGCGACGATGTCGAAATCGTCACCCTGGTCGGCGGCGGCTCGGGTTTGGTTGAGTCGGAACCGGCCGACAAACCCCTGGTAATCGGCAAATTCACCTTCCGCAGCCGGCTCATCACCGGCACCGGCAAATACTCCAGCTACGACGTCATGCGCGACAGCCTCCTGGCCAGCGGCTGCGAGGTGACCACCGTCGCCGTCCGCCGCGAGCGCCTGGTCGATAAGCAGGGCCGCAACATCCTCGATTATCTCGACCTGAAGCGCTACACGATCCTGCCGAACACCGCCGGCTGCTTCAGCGCCGAGGACGCCCTGCGCCACGCCCGATTGGCCCGCGAACTATTGACCAATCTCGGCAATCCAGGCGCCGACTGGGTCAAGCTCGAATGCCTCGGCGACCCAAAGACGCTGCTGCCCGACCCCGTGGCCACGCTCGAGGCGACCATCCAGCTCGTGAAGGAAGGCTTCCAGGTCCTGGTCTACACCAGCGACGACCCAATCATGGCCCGCCGCCTGAAGGCCGCCGGGGCGACCAGCGTCATGCCGGCCGGCAGCCCCATCGGCAGCGGCCAGGGCATCTTGAACCCCAACAACATTCGCATCATCCTGGAATATCTGAAGGACGGCGACCCCGACTACCCCGTCATCGTCGATGCCGGCGTCGGCACCGCCAGCGACGTCGCCATCGCCATGGAACTCGGCTGCGACGGCGTTTTGCTCAACACCGGCATCGCCCACGCCAAGGACCCGCTGAAAATGGCCTGGGCGATGCGGCATGCCTGTGCGGCGGGACGCTGGGCGTACCTCGGCGGAAGAATTCCGAAGAAGCTCTATGCGACGGCGTCGAGCCCGACGGAGGGGCTGATCAAGTGATTCCGGATCCCCGTTCGCGTGCCGGGAGGTTTCCATGAGTGAATTATGTGAGGGGGTTGTCTGTAAGGTCTCACGGCAGCAACTGGAACAAGCGTGTACTAAAGCCGCGCCAGGGCTTCCCTTCACCCTATTTGAGCTGTTGCCTGGCGTATCCATAGTTGACCGGCAGGATTCGCGAAAATTCAGCTTTTTGATGGAGGGATTAGCAGCGGAACTATCTCGGTCATTCGGCCAATCGCTCCTTGTTCGATACGACTCATGTCAGGGTTATCGGGCCTCGATTCACTACGGTGGGGGAGCGGCTACAAATCAGTTTGGTCCGCACGACGAGCTCTATGTTCCGGTGGATGATTCGGGCAATCCAATCACTGAAGCCAAACGAGTTCGATTGTGCGACTTGTCGCCTCACGAAGAATACGAAACCATTGAGAACGCCATTCAAATGGGATTCTCTCTTTTGGGTGCAGGAGATTGGGAATCGTTCAAAGCATTTCTCGGGCGATGTTGATCCCGCATGAGATGTTAGTCAGTTGACTAGCAATTCCGTTTCGTGTAGAATCACTCCGAGCATGAATATCTTCCGTATCCTCTGGGATGAGCCGGATGATCCCGATGGCAACCTTCGGCACGTCGCGGAGCACGGGCTGTCCATTGAAGATGTCGAGGAGGTGTTGTCCAATCCGACCAGCGAAGGCAAGAGCAACTCCTCGGGCCGACCGTGCGCCTGGGGTTACACGCTCGAGGGGATCTACATTATCGTCATCTACGAAGAAATCGATCAGGACACGATTCGCGTAGTGACGGCATATGAGGTTGCTGAACCTCGATAAGGTGGAAAAATGAGCAAGAAATTTGAACGCGTGTTCCGCGATCGCCGGCTCTCGCCGGAAGAAATCGCGAGCGACAACGAAGTGCGCCGCAAGGTCCAGGAGGAGTTTCCCCCTGCGGGGCCGAGCTGCATCGCGTCCGGACGGCTGAGCCAGGCTCTTAAGGACGCGCTTCGGACCAGCAGCAAGTCGATGTATCAGGTCGCCCAAGACGCCGGTGTGTCGCAAATCGTCGTGTCGCGATTCCTCTCCGGCGAACGTGACATTCGCATGGCGACTGCAGACAAACTGGCCGATGCTCTCGGGTTGAGCCTTGCACCGACTTCGGCGGAGCACTAAATATGACTACGCAAGCCATCGAATTGCATGGCCGAGAGTACGTCGTTCTGGACCGGGCTGAATACGACCGATTGACGATATTGGCCCAAGCTGCCAATCTTCCGCCCTTGCCGAAGCCGGACAAGGACGGAAACTACCCCGCCGTGGAGTATTGCCGGGCCAGCATCGCTCGTGACATTATCAAGGACCGCGTTGCCGCCGGGCTGACGCAAAGGGACCTGGCAAAGTTAGCTGGTGTACCCGTCAAAACGCTCTCGCGAATTGAAACGGGCATGTATACTCCTTCTGTGCCGACGGTGGAAAAAATCGATCGTGCCCTGAAATCCGCGCTGGCGAAGGCAAGAAAATGATGTCCGAATAATTCGTGCGAGGTTCGTCAGTTTGGGTAGGTGAACTTAAGAGCGAGAAAATTGAACGCGTGTTCCGCAACCATCGGCTTTCTCCCGAAGAAATGAGCAGATTTTCGAAATCATGCCCGTGCTGACAGTCGAAGAGATCCGGGCGGTCGAGCTTTACATCCGCGACAACTACGAATCGGTCATGGAGCAAGATCGCCGCATTCGAGAGCGTGCTGCCGCCCGCCGTCAATCGCCCGAGATTGAGGAAGCTAAGCGAATCGAACGACGGAAACGCCTGGAAAACGTCCGCCAGCAGATTCAAACGCAAAAGCAGGAGCGAAACGGTGATCCAGCAGCAGCGATGTTTCTCCTGACCAATAACCGTCGCGGAAATTCTGTTCGACAATCTTTTCCGCATCGACAGTATCCACGGAACAGGGCGATTGTTCCTGCCGTGACCTGATTGTGTGCGTTCCGCACAACTACCTGCAGTACAATCAGTTACGAATCTCATGTCACGAGGGCCAGTTTCGTGACATGAGATTGCATCGTCGCCTGCCGCGACGCAACCGCCTGTCCGTGTTGATGATCCGTCGCCCATCCCAATAAGTTTCGCAATCTCATGTCACGGGAGGGAGCCCCATGAAATGACATGACATGTGAAATGAGATTTCACACCGCGGGTTGCTCCTACGCGACAATCTCGTTGACCACGCGCCCATGCACATCGGTCAACCGAAAATCCCGTCCCCCAAACCGATACGTGAGCCGTTCATGATCCAACCCGAGCAGATGCAGTATGGTCGCATGCAAATCATGCATGGAACAAATGCCATCCGCCGCATGCATTCCAAAGTCATCCGTCGCCCCATAAACCGTGCCACCCCTGATGCCGCCGCCCGCGAGCCAAACGCTAAAACCTTCCGGATGATGATCCCGCCCATCGCGCCCGCCGGAGTGCGGCGTCCGGCCAAACTCGCCGGCCCAAACGATCAGCGTCTCATCCAGCAAGCCGCGCTGCTTGAGATCCTTGATCAAGGCCGCGATGCCCTGATCGGTGTCCATAGCGTTCTTCTCATGGCCACGTTTGAGCTCGCCATGCTGATCCCAGGTGCCGTTCGACGCCCCGAGCGGACAGGTGATCTCGACGAAGCGCACGCCTGACTCGATCAGCCGCCGGGCCCGCAAACATTGGGTGCCGTAGATCCGCTTGGTAGTGATCGGCGAGTCGATGCCGTAGAGCCGTTGCGTCGCCAGGGTTTCGCGCGACAGATCGAGCACGTCGGGCACCAGCGATTGCATGCGATAGGCCAGTTCGTAATTGCGAATCGCCGAGCTGACCGCCCGCTCTCCGGCAATGGAGCGAGCGAACGCGGCATCCTGATTTTGCAGCATCGCCAGTTTCGCCTCCTGAAGGCGTGGCTCACGATCCGCCGGCCGAAGATTGTCGATGGCGATCCCTTCCGCATGAAAGAGCGTCGCTTGATAATTGGCGGGCAAGAACCCGTTGGAGAAAACTTCCAGCCCGCCGCACGGCACCGCTCCGAAGCTCAGCACGACGAAGCTCGGCAGATTGCGATTTTCGCTTCCCAGGCCATAGCTGGCCCACGACCCCAGACTGGGCCGGCCCGCGTTGTTGACCCCCGTGTGCAGGAACAGGACGCCCGTGCTGTGAATCGGCAACTCCGCCTTCATCGATCGAATCACCGCCAGGTCGTCCGCACAGCTCGCGATGTGCGGGAACAGTTCGCTGATCGGCGTCCCCGCTTGGCCATGGCGGCGAAAGGCCCACGGGCTCTTGAGCCAGCGGCGATTGCCCATCGCGGTCGGATTCTGCGAGTCGTTGAACGGCCGGCCATCGAACTCGGTCAGCTTCGGTTTCGGATCGAACGAGTCCACATGCGAGACGCCGCCATCCATGAAGCAGAAGATCACGTTCTTCGCTCTGGGCCGAAAATGCGGCTGCGGCAAGCGTTCATCCTGGGCGGCAGAGGTCGAGGTTTGGTCCGCCAGCATGCCGCAGAGCGCCAGCAGGCCGAACCCATTGGCTGAAGCCAGCAACATTTCGCGGCGTGTCAGAGGAGTCTGTATTCGGCCAGGGCATTTCGTCTTCATGGTTCAGCCTTTTCCTTGGGTATCCCGCCCGCCACTTCTGGGCGGACACGCAGAACTCTGCCGAGGTTCTCCTGGTTTTCGATCTTCAAGAGAGTCAGGAGCTGCTTCCAGTCCGCGAGGTGCTGGGTCACAAAGTGGTCCGAGCAATCATACGCGAAGACCTTCACGTTCGGACAATGACTCACGTGCCTGGCACGGAGCATATCCAGCGGGCTTTTCTTGCATACATGGACATAATGGCGGGTCACGCCATTGCCCGTTTTGAGCAACTCGGCCGTGTCGAAATACTTGTGCACCTCTGCGGGAAGCGCCCAGATGTGCTCCAAATAGCGGGTGTATTGGGGAACCAAACTCTCCGTGTTGTATTTGACGATGTTCGGCATATCCATGAAAGTATAGGGCGAAAAGGCATGCGTAAAATCCACCTTGAGCTCGTGCCCGGCCATCATGGCGGTGCCGGCGCCTGCCGAGGTGCCGATGGCCAGGATCTTCTCCGGGGCCAGGTCGCGGATTCTCGCCCGGATCCAGTCCAGCAACTGAGCAAAGCTCTCGGCGATCGGCGGCAGTCCGCCCAGAAAGCACCGCTTCGTGTCGTCGCGAAGCAAGATGCGGCTATATTTCAGAAGGCCCGAAACCTGGAAAAAATCGAAAGGCGTCATCATCAACGCGCTGGCAAAGCCGGTGAAGGCGATCACCAGGACCCGCGGATCTTCGCCCTTCTCGACGATAACCGGCGACGGAGCTTGCTGTCGCTCTTGATCGGTCTTTTCCATGCCTCATCCATTTTCCGGCGACGCAGCCATCACTTCGGCCCCATCCGCAGCGCTCCATCCAGGCGCAGCACCGCCCCATTGAGCATCTCATTCTCAATGATATGCCGCGCCAGCGCCGCGAACTCCTCCGGCCTGCCGAGCCGCGACGGAAACGGCACCTGCTGGCCCAGCGACACCCTTGCCGCCTCCGGCAATGCCGCCAGCAACGGCGTGTCAAAAATCCCCGGTGCGATGGCCACGACGCGGATGCCGTTGCGGGCGAACTCGCGGGCCAGCGGCAAGGTCAGCGATGCCACGCCGCCCTTCGACGCCGCGTAGGCAGCCTGCCCAATCTGGCCCTCGAACGCCGACACCGACGCCGTGTTAATGATGACGCCCCGCTCCCCAGCCGGGTTGGGATCATTCTGCGCCATCGCCGCGGCGGCGAGACGCACCACGTTGAAGGTGCCGATCAAATTGACCTGGATCACCTTGACGAAATGTTCCAGGGGATTGGGCCCATTTTTGCCGAGCACCTTTTCGGCGACGGCAATGCCCGCACATTGGATCGACCCGTGCAGTGCTCCGTAGGTTTGTAACGCGGTCGAGACGGCCTGCTTGACGCTGATTTCGTCGGTGACGTCGGTACGCGCGAAGCGCGAGCGATCGCCAAGTTCGTCGGCCAGGCGTTGGCCTGTCTCCGCATTGACGTCGGCGATGACAACTTTGGCCCCAAGGTTGACGAGGGTGCGAACACAGGCCGCCCCAAGCCCGGAACCGCCGCCGCTGACGAGAAATGTCTGGCCGCTAATTTGCATGTTTTATTCACACCTCCTGTAGCGCAGCGTGGATTGTCATCAGGGCTACCTTTGGTGAGCAGGAATGATTATGATATCAAAAAAGGAGGCATCCCATCATGTCCGCTAACATCATTTCCGGGGTCGTATCCAACGGCGTCGTTGTCCCTGGTTCACCATTGCCTGAGGGAGCACAGGTTGACATTCAGCTGAGGCCGAGTTGCTCCGACTTGGCGGCGACCGTTGGGCCAAGGCTCACGCCGGGCGAATTGCGAAAAATGCCGCGCGCAGCCCGCCAGGCCATCTTGGCCGCGGCTGCGGTGTTGGCGGAATCCGACTACGCTGGCGACAACGAACTCACCGGCTTTGCCGCATTCAGCGAGGAAGAAGCAGATGGCGACGACCCCGAGGCCCGTTAGAGGCGACGTGTGGCGGATCAGTTTCGACCGCTACACGATAGAACTTCCTGCTTGCGGGGCGTCTGAGATACTTCGCTCGCGCATTGCACAATAAACTGACGCAATGACAGCGAAAATCCACCATCCCAAAGAAATGAACGCAAAGGCGAACCCTCGGAACCATTGCCCCTGAACAACGCCACTCATCGCCCAAAGCAGCCACGCTCCCTGGACGAGCAGCGACACCATCCAAATGCGGGAGCGCACCTCAAACGGCGGCAGCGAAATTGCACGATAAAGATAGCCAAGAGTAATGAAGTAGCCTGGTGCAAAAAGGAGGACAGCCGCCGGAGGGAAACTAAAGGCGAGGAGTAAGAGAAAGCAGAACAAGCCCCAGAGGACACCACCGGCTGCCAACACGCTAGCGACCGCACGAACCGACATAATTGGATCCTCCGCCCACGTGGAACAGGTTGGCTCAATGGCGCCAGTCCAAATCACGGCATCGTTTTGTATCAAGCCATAACCTGCCGAATCGGTTCCGCCCCCTCCACGCCGACGAGCCGTTGATCCAGCCCGCCGTAGAAATACGTCAACCGCATGGGATCGAGTCCCATCAGCGACAAAATGGTGGCGTGCAGGTTCTTGACGTGGAAGCGATTGCTGACCGCGGTGCCGCCCAGGTCATCGGTTTCGCCGACGCTGATGCCGCCCTTGATGCCGCCGCCGGCCATCCACATGGTGAAGCCGTAAGCGTTGTGGTCGCGGCCGGTGCCCGAAGCGTACTCGGCGATCGGCTGCCGGCCAAATTCGCCGCCCCAGACGATCAGCGTTTCATCCAGCAGGCCGCGCTGCTTGAGGTCCTTGATCAACGCGGCGATCGGTTGATCCGTGCGGCCCGCGTGGCGATTGTGGTTGAGGACGAGGTTGCCGTGAGCGTCCCAGTTGTCGTCGTTGTGGGCGCCGCCGGAGTAGATCTGGATGAAGCGAACGCCGCGTTCGACCAGCCGTCTCGCCAGGATGCACTTGCGGGCGAAGTCCTGGGTATTCGGATTGTCCAGGCCATAGAAACGCTTGGTCGCCTCGGTTTCCTGGGCCAGGTCCACGGCGTCGGACGCATGACTCTGCATGCGGTAGGCGAGCTCGTAGCTGGCGATGCGGGAACTCAGGTTCGAGTTGTCCGCTCGGGTCGCCAGGTGAGCGTTGTTGAATTCGCTCAGTGTGTCGAGGAAGCGGCGCTGCATCTCCTGGGAGGTGCCGGCCGGGCGATTGAGATCGAGAATCGGGGCCCCGGTCGAGCGGAAGATGGTGCCCTGGTAGGACGCCGGCATGTAGCCGCTGGTCCAGTTCTTGGCCCCGGAGATGGGCCCCCCGGTCGGATCGAGCATGACGACGAAGCCGGGCAGGTTCTGGTTGACAGTGCCCAGGCCGTAGTTGATCCAGGAGCCCATGCACGGGCTTCCGGAGAGGATCTTGCCGGTGTTCATCTGCAGCATGGCCGAGCCGTGAATGGGCGAGTCCGCGGTCATGGAATGCAGGAAGGCGATGTCGTCGGCGCAGGTGCCGAGATGGGGGAAAAGATCGCTGATCCATTTACCCGATTGGCCATATTGCTTGAACCGCCACTTGGGTCCGACGACCCGGCCGCCATTGCGACGCCCACCTCGGCCAAAGGTGTTCACTTGAATCGTCTGGCCATCGAGGGCGTAAAGGCCCGGCTTGTAATCGAAGGTATCGACCTGGCTAGGGCCGCCGTACATGAACAGAAAGATGACGTTCTTGGCCTTGCCGGCGAAGTGCGGCTGCCGGGCGGCCAGCGGATTGGCGGACTGCCGAGGCGGATCGTCGCCGCGAGCCTGGCCGGAGAAAAAGCCGTCGCGCGAGAGTAGATCGATCAGGGCCAACCCCGTGAACCCGCCGCCTGTTTCCCAAAGGAACTCACGACGGGTACGGCCACAGAAATTCTTGACGGGGTCGGTCATCGGCGTTCTCCGGAACTCGAAGCCATTCGCTTGCGGCTTCGCGTTCGCGCCGCGTCACGAGTGACGCAAGCCGCAAAAGGGAAGCCATAAATCCATCACACCTCAATTCTCGGTCATTTCGCCGCGAAATGCAAGTCGTCGAGAACTTGGCTGCTGGACCAACGGTGTTTCATCACTCAACCGAGAGGACCGTGCCCCAGCCGTAAAAAATATCGACTTCCAGCCCCGTGGCGAACGGCGGCGGCAACGGCAGGTCGAAGGTGTTGACCTGCGGCTTCGCGGCGCTCGGGTCCGAAAGCATCTTGTCCTTGATCGTCTTGCCGAGGTCGCTGAACGACTTCCACTGATCCGGGGTCAGCTTCAGAAGCTGCTCTACTGTCCCCTTGGTCAGCTTGCCTTCTTGAAGCAGCTTGGTCAGCTTCGCTTCCTGGAGGAACTTGGCAATCTTGACCAGCATGGGAAAGCGCCCCGCTGCCTTGGCGAGTTCGCCCCAGTGGCCGGCTACGTTAATGTTGAAATCCCAGCCGCCAAACTTGCAGCCGATAAATTCGTAGGAGGCGGCGCCTCCGTAGCAAACGACGAGCTGGCAGCCGTAACTGCCGCCTCCGCCTACCCCGGCGGCGATGATCTGGGCGTTCAGCAAGAATCGATCGTCGTAGTCGTCCACGGAAAAGAGATAGGCTTCCAGCGCCTGACATCCGGCCAGCGCGACGAAGCCACCCCATTTGAGCCCCAGCCCGAGATACACCGTCTTTTGCGGTTTGATCACCGGCGGCTTGTGCGGCTTGGGTGGCGGCTTGGGAGTCGGCGCCGTCTCCCGCTTCACGTAGACGTCCACGCCGCGATAGACCGAGCTGTTATCATGGGCGCCCCCGCCGGAATGGGTGGTGCCATAACCGCCGACTACCACGTTTGCCAGAGCAGCCGCGGGAACCAGCGTCGCCAGATACTTCTTCGTCTCCTCCGCCCGGTGCTCCGAAAGGCGCTGATTGAAGCCGGCATTGCCCACCTTGCTGGCGTAGCCCCACAGGTGCCCGTACAGAGTGCCGCCGCCTGCCGAGAAAAGCGGCGCAAGATTGGCGCGGATCCACGCTTTGTGGTTGTCGTTGAGGGCGGCCACGCCCGTTTCGAAGTTATACAGGCGCCCCATCAATCGGCCGTTCGTCGGGTCCTCCATGCCGCTCTTGTCGAGAAAGTCCGGGAATGCCGTCGCGCTCATGATGCTGCTCCGTTAGTAATTTCGTTTGCTCGAGTGCCAGACGCTAAGCCCCAAGAAGATTCAATATTTCCCCACGATCGTCTGCCGGTTGATGGAATCGTAAAACTCCCTGACCTCCGCGGGCGTGGCCAGATACTTGGCGTTGCCGTCCGGGTAGAAGACGACGGCGCCGCCCTTGTCGGGGATGCCGCCGTACTCGCCGCTCAGGCCGTCCTGGGCGCCGTGCATGACGCGCGGCTGATCCATGCCCGCGTTCAGCTCGGCGGCCACGCGCCGCGTCATCGGGTTCGTCCAGTCCGTGCGAATCTTGCCTTCGGACGCGGCCACGACCAGATTGCGACCCGGCGCCGTGGGATCGATGACACCCAGCAAATCGTAATCGCCCACCAGCGGCTTGAGCTGATGCGGATCGATGACCTGGCCGGGCTCCAGGGGCCAGTCCGGATTGCGCAGCTCCAGGGCCTCGCCGCCGGCGTTGCGGGCCACCAGATCGGCATCGACCACGTAATAGCCCTTGCTGCGGGCCGTGATCATGTCCTTGACGCTGAGAGCGCCGTTTTCCTCGACGGCGGTGACGATGCCCGTCACCTTGCTGGTCTTGATCTTGATCGCCAGCGGCTTGCCGGGAAAGCCGCGCTCGATCCACGGCGTGGAGGCCGGGTTGGTGCTGCGCACGGCGATGATGCGATTCATCCTTTGCGCCACCTGCTGAAAGACCTTGAGGTGCCCCGGGGTGATGCCGCTGCGTTCGAGCCCGGCGTAGAGCCTGGCGATGGCGGCGCGGGCCTTGGGAGCCGCTTTTTTGGCACCCTTAAAGAAAAGCGCCATCACCACGGTGATACCGACGATGGCGAAGAAATCGGCAAGACAGGTGGCCGCGTCGTCGATGTCGCTGAGATTCGTTGCCTCGACCGTCAGCTTGATCGCCAGCACCAGGTCCCGCAGTGCCGTGCCGGCTTGCTGGCCGAGAAAGTAGGCGCCGACGCACAGCAAGACCACGTCGCCCGCCTCGCCCACGCCAAACGCATGGGAGCCGGCCCAGATTGCCAGGCAGCCCGCCATGATCACGAGATTCTGCCCCGATAAGAGCGACGCGAACTGCTCCTGCATATCGTGCGGCAATTTCGGCAGCGTCCGCTGCAGCACCAGCACAAAACGATCCTGGATCGGCATGCTGGCAATATCCGGCAGGGCGCCGACCGACCCCGGCGGAGTCGTTCGCTGGAGCGGATTGGTGCCGGCGTCGAGCCGCTGCGGTTGCCGGTACAGCGTGCCCGTCGGTCCCGGACGTCGTTCGCCTCCCATGGTGCTGGTCCTCGTTCGTTCTGTTTGAGACGGCGTAGCACGGAACGGCTCGCCAACGCTGCCGTTTTAGCGAAAAATGTGTTTGCGACAACAGCTATCGACGATATGGCGCGCCGCCCCTCGAACAGGGCCCGCCCATTGTCGTGTGCCACGGCCAAAGCCCTCTATCCTTGTAAATCCGCAATGGGCTTCACAACCGGACACGCGAGCAAGAAAATCGGCGGGACGGCGGAGCTGCTACGGCGGCGGAGTTCGCTGACGGCCGGGAACCGTGCCGAAAAGGTTTTGCGTTGTGAAGCCGTTGGTTTCAGCCAATCCCGCCGGGTCGTAGATGAATATCGTCGAGGGCGGCAGAGGAAGGCCCGAAAGCCCAAAACCCGCGGTAACCGTGAAACTGCCGGACACCGTCGGCGAGACGTAGCCGATCAGCAGTGTTCCGGGCCCGTCGGGGGATGTCCCAATCGGCGGCAGCAGGAACGAGTAGTTGTAGTTGGTGGGCACACTTATGCCATTGGTGGCGCTAACATACGTGTAGGGTGTGGTGAAGTTCAAGAAGACTGGGCCATCGTAAAGGTTGGCGGCGACCAAACCATTCGTACCCGTTGGGTTATAGTCGTACGCGGTCACCAGCACCTGGTTGGGCTTCAGGCTGGCAACCTCCGGATTGAGCGACACCACCGAGGTGGCCACCACATTGACGACGCCGCGGCTGGATTGGATCGACTGGATGACGTAAACGAAGGACGACGGAACATCGGCGAACGTATTGCCGATAACCGTGAAAATACGCGGCAAGACTCGGTAGGTGCTGCTGAAACTGGTCGCCTGCTGGTTGAATATGGCCGACGGATTGCCCGGCGTGGGGTTTGTATACGTGGCTTCCAGCTGGTAAAGGTTGGTGAACAGCGACTGGTTCGTCACGATACTCTGGAACACGGCGACCCCGGGCGCCCCGGCCGCGGTGGCGATGGAAGCCCGCGCGGCCACGGTCACGATCGGTGCGGACGTGTAGCCGCTGCCCGGGTTGGTTATGGTGAACCCGGTGACGGCGCCGGCGCCGTTGATGATGGCCGTGGCGGTGGCGTTGATCGAGACGCCAGCGCCGCCGCCGCTGATGACGACGCTGGGCGGATACAGGTAGGTGGTAGAATTGGCAACGAAAGTAATCGAAGTGACCTTGCCGCCGCTGATGTGCGCCGTCGCTGCGATCGTCGATAGCGTCCCGGAACCGATATTGTCGATCGATCCGGTGCTGGTTGGCGTCGCGTCAATGGTAAAGTGGGCAGGGTGAGCCTTCGCGAAAGTAGCCGTGAACGTGGAACTCGTTACGCCGGTCACCGTCACGACTTCCTGATCCGTTAGGCCTTTGTCGATAATGAGCTGGGCACCGACAATGATGCCGGGTTCCATGATCGCGGGAGTGACGGTGTGCAGACCAGTACCCACCAGCAATGAAGATGTCGTGGTCGCACTCAGCGAAAGCGGGGCCGTTGGCTCCTTGTAGACCGACTGGAGTCCCACCGACAGGCCCGTCAGCGATACCAGGAAGCCGTCCTGATCCAGCAAGTTCACAGGCAAGGTCGTGTTGATCGGGGTCACAATTACCGTCGGCACCGAAGTATAGCCGGTTCCGCCATTCGTAAGGGAAATTGAGGTAATCGTACCGGCGACGATGTTGGCCGTGGCGGTAGCGCCGCTGCCGCCGCCGCCGATGATCGTGACGACCGCGTACGTGTAGCCGGCGCCGCCGTTGGTGACGGGTCCAAATCCTGTAACCTCCTTGGTGGTCCCGACGGTCCCGATGGTCGCGGCTACCGTCACGGGCAGCACACCGCTCGGTTGACCGGCGAGGCCGATGGGGTTTCCGGATTGCGAATTCTGCGGCTGCAGAGGGAGCGTGAGCGATCCGCTGGTAGACGGCGGGATGGTAATGTTCGTACCGGCATTGGCGAGGCCCGCCGTCGTTGCCAACTCGATCTCACCAACCTGACTGCCGCTAATCATGGGGGTAGTAAGAACAATGACATAGTAGGTTGCATTCGGGCCCTCGGCACTGATGCTGCTCGAGAAGGTCACCTGCTCGCCGGTCGTGAGGTTTTCGGCTGTCGGCACCGTGATGCTGGCACTTCCCGTTGAACCGAATCCGGTGATGAAAACGCCGGCACTGGCGTTGGCCAAAGAGGAGGCGAGCTTGAACTGGCTGGTGTTGCCCATGGCGATGACATAGTACGACTTGACGGACGTTGTGGGCGTCAAGCCGGAAATGCTGCTGCTCGTGACGACCACCAACTGCCCGGTATAAAGGTTCGACGGCAGGCCCGACGCCCCTCCGGTGATATTGAGGGTGGAGGTATTGGCGTCACCCACGGTCAGTGTCGTCTCCGGCAGTGCGAGACTGTTGGTGCTGCCGACTGAGCTGACGCCCGTGATTGTCGGCGTCACCACCGTCAGGCTTTCCAGGACTCCGGGTGAAGCCGGGAGGCTCAGAGCGATCGCCGACCCCGTTTGCGTAAGGGAGAGATGTATGCTTGTGCTGCTCACGACCTGGACAAAATACGTCGTCCCCGAATGCAGCCCATTGATGTCCGAGCCGCCAAGCTGGTTATACACAACCGCCTCGCCATTCACAAAACCGGTGGGATAATTGAACGTGATGGTGGTGCCGCTAACGGTTGAAAGGGAAGCGGTAAACGTCCGCACCGATTGCGACGGCGTGACGACCACCTCGTTGTACAATTTCCAGTCGGCATTGTTGAGTTCGGAGTCTTGCACGTTCACCGGCAAGTCGGCCGAGGCGATGAGGTTATAGTACGAGCTGGTCAGCGAGTCGATGGTGAAGCCGGGCGCGTGGGACTGCGCGAAATTGGCGGTGAAGGTGGTTGCCGTCACCGATGAAACCGTCACGGTTTCCTGATCGGGAAGTCCTGCGTTGATAATGAGATGGGCGCTGGCGACGATATACGATTCCATGACCAGCGGAGTGACGACGATTCCCGACCCGCTCGACACGGCGCCGCTGATGGACGTGGTCGTGGCACTGGCGTTGGCGTTCGCCGTGGCCGTGGTCTGGACCGAGTAGGGACCGGACCCCGACAGGGTGAATGACGAGGTCGTCGGGACGGCCGCGGCGTCGCTGCCGCCAGGAGTGGCGTAATTGGACAGCAGCGAGACGTAGGAGATGACACCGCCGCTCAGGTTGGTCAGCAAAGTGTCATTCGCTTTGACCGTGGTCTGAAATTCCGTCGGTGTCGAGCCGTCGGAATTGTCGAAAGTATGGCTGATGAGCGTGCGGTACTTGGAGTCGCCGGTAGGCGTCACAGTCGGTGTCTGTGTGAGAGTGAATCCCTGAGATTCATAGGCCCCAATGTCCACGACGCCATTGACCTTGCGCAAAGAACCTCGCTGGTCGTAGGTGAGGTCGTAGGGCCCTGCCGTGGTGTCGGCCCCGGCATCGAGAGCGCTGCTGCCCGGCAGCAAGGCGTTCGTCTCGGTCGGCCCACCGTAATTTGCCAGGGGAGCCAAGAGAACATTGCCCGATGACTGGCTGGTGAGGTCCGTCGCCGCACGGGCGGTTGCATCCTGGAAAATGTTGTGGCCCGAACTGGTAATGCCGCCGCTGTAACCAAAGCTTTGGTTATCGGCGAATATGGAATCGATGGACGTGACTGTGCCCCCAGTGTTCTTGAAACCGCCGCCCGAGTTGAAGGCGAAGGTATCATTCACGAGTGCGACATTGCCGCTGGCGACATCCATGCCGGTGTTGGCGCCGAAGTTTCCGGAAATCGTGTCGTTGGTCAGAGAAGCGGTGCCCGTGACGTTGGTGATGTTGATGCCGCCGCCGGTCGCGGCCGAATTCCCTGTGAATGTGGAATCCATCAGCGTGATGCTGCCGGTGGAGACGTCGAGTCCGCCGCCGGTGGACGAGGCCGTGTTGCCCGACACCGTGGCGACGTCCATGATCAAACTTCCGCCGCTTACATTGATACCGGCGCCGGTCGGAGCGAAGTTGTTCAAAACCTGACCCGACGGTGTCGGATTGTAGAAACCGCCCGAGTTGGCATTGACGTTCTTGAAATCGACCGTGCCGCCGGTCAAGCTAATGCCGCCGCCGTAGGTCGAAGCGGTATTGCCTTCGACCAGGACATTATTCGTCAAGAAG
>Ga0182024_10011717_pt1 | contig 17531 bp, 18 predicted proteins | sample P32metaG_FD_120480 | JGI IMG/M metagenome (GOLD analysis project Ga0182024, IMG submission 120480) | Permafrost microbial communities from Stordalen Mire, Sweden - P3-2 metaG (Illumina Assembly) | ecosystem: Environmental > Terrestrial > Soil > Wetlands > Permafrost | place: Sweden: Stordalen... | reverse complement strand
CGCCCGCGCAGGCGCTCGGCGATCCCCCAGCGCCTCAGATGCTCCATGGAACGGACGTTGATCGTCTTGCAGCGAGGCCGGGCGTGCGAGACGGTCGCCCGCGGCTCGACCACCAGGCAATCGATCCCGCGTCGCCGGAGCTCGACGCCCGCCGCCAGGCCGACGGGACCGCCTCCGGAGATCAGTACCTGGGTCGCGGCGGGCAGCCGCTCCTCCAAGCGGGTCACGTCCCCCTCCGCCGCGTCGCTCTCCTCAGGGTTCGATGAACGACGATCATCGTGAGGTCGTGTTCGGCGCTCGCGCAACCCGGCGGTTACAGCGAGCGTGCTCAGCGGCGTACAGGCGGGACGCGGTCACACGCTGGCGGCGCTGTCTCCGTTCTGGCGCTCGACGATCGCGACCTCGCTCGTCCACGGCGTAGCGCTGCCCACGCGGTCGCGCAGCCTCCCAAACACGCTTGCGGCAGCGTCCTCCCCCTCGAAGCCGATCAGGGCAAGATCGAGACTCATGGCGGCAGTGTAGGTCGCTTGGCAGCCGCTTACCAGGACGGGCGCCGGCGTTCGTCGGCGGGCGGACTCGGCCGGGGCGACCACTCCCGATCTCTCAACATGGGTCTTTTGACTGCGAGATTCGCAGCACTCGCCATACGGGTGCTCCCGATCTCGCATCGCGAAATGGGTCGTTGCGAGATCCGGAGTGCTCGAAACGCCGCGCTACGGCCGCGTTTTAGCCGCTGCCGTGGCTCAACCGCCACCCTTCCCAGCCAGAAGTTCGAACCCGAGCCACCGTCCGGCCCCGAGGGGTCGAGCGCGCAATCAACTCTCGTGAGATCTGAACGGCCGCCCGTGGGCGACCATCCTCAATCAGTTCACCGGGAAATCCCGGGCATCGAGTGCCGCGAGCTCCTCGGCCGTGCCGGCGTGAAGCGGCGACCGCCGCGGTCGTTCACGGCGATGCCGGTCTGGTTCTCGAACACCCGGCGCTGGGCGTAGCTCATATCTGCGAAGCCGCGACGCACCCGGGCTGTGATGCTGCCGATCGTGGAGCTCATGGAGGAGTCCTTTCTCGTGCTTTTCATGGTCAGCCCATAGTGAGCTAAGCCGGGCCCCACCACATCGGGCACTCGCCCACGATTGCACCGCCTGACCCCTTACCTGCCAGGCGGTCACCCCTTACCTGCGCCCCGCTACAGGATGCTCAAGTTGGATCCCTCTTCGCTCCTCCACCGGGAGGCCACCAGGGCCAGGATGAGGGCCGAGGGCGACGCCGTTGAACGCGTCGGGCACCGATCAGGCTGTCGAGATCCTCGACAGCGGCGCGCGCCAGTTCGACGCGAGACATCGCCGTATAGCTCGTCGAGCGAAATCGTCTCGCCGGCCTGGGCCTGGTCTCGACCGAGCTGTGCACGCGCCAGCGCCCCGGGGATCCCGTCCAACAGCTCGGCGACGTTGCGGGCATCGGGGTCGGCGTCATCCAAGGCGCCGGACAGAAGCGATCGCGCGATCGTGCCGGGCTGAATGTGCATCCGGTCGGCCAGCCGCGCGAGCTTGTCCGCTTGCACGTCGTCCAAGGTGACGTTCAGACGTTCCATTGGAACCCACGGTTACACGCCAAGGCACGATCCGTGTAGTCATCAGCCGGTTGCCACCGGATAGACCGCCTCGTCCATCGTCAGGTCGGCGAGGCGACTCCCGAATAGAGCTCGGGGCGGCGATCGGCGAACGCGTCGGCGTGCTCGGTCAGGCGCTTGTCGTTGGCGGGCTCGAGCTCGAGGTCGGCGATCAGCAGACCGGGATCCCGGGTCTCGGCGGCCACCCAGCCGTCCACGCCGACGATCGACGCGCCCCCGGTCCACTCCTGTCCGCGCTCGGTGCCCAGGCGATCCGCGCAGGCCACGGCCATGCGGTTGACGCGGGCGGCGGCCATGGCGATCACCACCTCGGGTGGGCGCTCGCCCTCGGGGCGGGGGACCAGCGGCCAGTTGGTGGGCACAGCGAGGAGCTGAGCCCCGGGGGAGCGACCGACCGGGTCAGCTCGGGGAACTCGAGGTCGTAACAGATGACCACCGAAATCCGGCCGACCCGGGTGTCGATCACCGGCGGAGGCTCGGCGCCGGCCGTGAACACGAGCTTCTCGCGGTCCCAGAGGTGCAGCTTGCGGTACACGGCGCGCAGGCCTCCGGCGTCGAGGGCGACGGCGCTGTTGTAGACCTCGCCATCGTCGCCGCGCTCGCAGAACCCGCCAATGAGCACGATGTCGGCGCCGGCGGCCTCGGCGGCCCACTCGCGCAGGATCTCGTGGTCGGTGGTGATCGCCGCCGCGGCCGACTCCTCGGGGGACTCGAACATGTAGCCCGAGGTGATCAGCTCGGGGAGCACGATCACATCGGCGCCCGCCTGCACGGCCTCCCGGATGGCGTCGCGCGCCAGTGCCCGGTTGGCGTCGAGGTCACCGAGGGTGGGAGCGAGCTGCTGGCAGGCGACCCTGGTCATGCGGCTTCAGAAGCGGCGAGGCCGACCCTTACCCGGCCGGCCAGGCCGGGGGCCACCACGACCACGCCGAGACCGACGATCAGGTAGACGAGCTCGATCCACGGGAGGTGGGCGTAGGTGCCCTCCTGGCCGATCAAGACGTTTCGGTAGATCGTGTAGAGGACGAGAGCGCACCCCAGCACGGGGATCACGACCTGCCATCGCGGCTCCTTGGGCTCACCGGCGAAGAACAGGAAGCGGATCGCTCCGATGGTGGCCAGCACGTAGGCCACGAGCAGCAGCACGGTGCCGATCTGGAGCGCGTAGAAGGTGGCGTTGATCACGGTCGTGCCCGCCAGCTGCTGGCCGACGACGTTGAAGAAGATGATGACGAAGACGACGACCAAGGCGAGGGCCGGAGCTCCGTGCTTGGAGAGGCCGGCCAGACCGGTCTTCTTTCCGGTCGCGTCACGCGCCTGGGCGAACATGATCCGGGCCGCGCCGCTCGCGGTGCCTGCGCCGCTGCCCGTCGGGATCGTGAGGAAGTGGATGTTGACCGTCTGGCCCTCAGGTCCGTGGCTGAAGATCAGCGTGGCGAAGATGACGATGCTGAGGACCGTGACCAGGATCGCCCCGATGACCTCGGAGCTCAGCAGCGCCCGGGGTGATGAGGCGGATCTCGTTGAAGGCCAGGGCACACGAACCCGGCTCGCGGCCCGAGGGTGACGCCACACAGGGCGTAGACCGAGCCGGTGTGCGAGATGTGCTCCGAAAGCTTGATGAAGCAGTAGGCGACGAGCGCAATACCCACTGAGGCAAAAACGAACGACAGGGTGACGCCCTTGCCGATGATCGCCGCCGCGCCCGTGCCCAGCAGCGCGATGGCACCCACCGGTCCGATCAACCCGACCGAGAACGCGGCCGCGTCGATGAGGCTCAGCTCGGCGTGCATCCCTCCCTCGGTTGAGGTGGCCTCCGGGGGCGCCGGTGTCGTGTCCATGGCGGGACACTAACCGAGCCGTCAACCGGCGGCGGGACGAAGGTCGCGCAAGTCGCAACCGAATTCGCGGGCCGAGCGCGGGCCCTCGGCTACCGCCCGTAGCCGACTTCAGAAACTGGGGCTCGGTTGATCGGTCACCGGCTGACCGGCTTTCTGGCTTTCGGACCCGGCCTGGCTGGCATCGCTGTTGGCCGCCTGAATCGTCGAGGCATCAGCGCTGCCATGCTTGAGATCGGCAGTCAGCGAGCCGAGCTTGGTCTGGAGGGCAAGCAGCGGGGCCAGGACTCTGGAGAGGAGCTTGCTGGAGCGGGCGTCGACGAGCGCAAGCTTGACCTCGTGATAGGCGTAGGCACCGGCGAGCGCTGCCTTGACCGTCGCCAGCTTGTGGTGCAGGAGCCCGCCGGAGAACTTGCCCTCCTTTAGCGGCTTGTAGATGTAACGATGAAAGGCGCCGAAAGCCAGGCCGGCATGCAGCACGAACTTCGTCTTGGCCAGATGTGTCGTCGACGCCGTGGTCGCGCCGGATCCGCTTGAACTCGAAGCCGAGCTGGCGCTGCTGCCGCATCCGGACGCAGCCAGCGCCAACGTCACCAGCAGAAGGGCGGCGAATAGCGCCCGGCGCGTGCAACGATGCCGCGAGCTGCCGCTGGATCGCCTGCCCAGGTGGTGACACCGCATGAACGGACGGTACCCCAGAGGCTGTGTCGCGACCAGGGCGGGGCGGATCAGGATGATGGCTATGGAACGATCGCCGATGGCCGCTGGCCTTTAAGGCGCGCTTCCTATACCTTCGGCTCCGTGAGGACTCACGGTACGAGGCTCGCACAATGAACCTCGAGGAACTGCGCGGTCGGGTTGAAGCCGGTGAGATCGACACCGTCCTCTTGGCGCTGACCGACATGCAGGGGCGCCTGCAGGGCAAGCGGCTGACGGCGCGCCACTTCGTCGAGGAGGTGGCCGAGCACGGAGCCGAGGCGTGCAACTACCTGCTCGCGGTGGACGTCGAAATGAACACCGTGGAGGGCTACTCGATGTCCTCGTGGGAGCGGGGCTACGGGGACTTCGTGATGCGCCCCGATCTCTCGACGCTGCGCGTCGCCCCATGGCTGGAGGCCACCGCCCTGTGCCTGGGCGACCTGGCCTGGGAGGACGGCTCGGACGTGCTCGCCTCACCCCGGCAGGTGCTGCGCGGTCAGCTCGAGCGGTTGGCCGAGCGCGGCTGGAGCACCAACGCCAGTACCGAGCTCGAGCTGATGATCTTTCGTGACACCTACGAGGCGGCCTGGCACAAGGGGTATCGCGATCTCGAGCCGGCCAACCTCTACAACGTCGACTACTCGCTGCTGGGAACCGCTCGGGTGGAGCCGCTGGTGCGCCGGATCCGCAACTCGATGGAGGGCGCGGGGCAGTCGGTCGAGAACTCCAAGGGCGAGTGCAACTTCGGCCAGCACGAGATCAACTTCCGCTACGCCGACGCGCTGCGCACCGCCGACAACCACTCGATCTACAAGGAAGCCGCCAAGGAGATCGCCGCCCAGGACGGGATGTCGATCAGCTTCATGGCCAAGTTCAACGAGCGCGAGGGCAACTCGTGCCACATCCACTTCTCGCTGGCCGACTCCGAGGGCATGGTGTTCGACCGCGACCAGGCGGTGTTCGAGTCCTTCCTGGCCGGACAGCTGGCCTGCCTGCGCGAGATGACCCTGCTGCTGGCCCCCAACATCAACTCCTACAAGCGCTACACCGAGGGCTCGTTCGCGCCCACCACGGTGGCCTGGGGGCGCGATAACCGGACCTGCGCCCTGCGGGTGGTCGGCCACGGCCCGGGGCTTCGCTTCGAGAACCGCGCCGGAGGCTCGGATCTCAACCCCTACATGGCGCTGAGCGCGATCATCGCCGCGGGGCTGTACGGCGTGTCACAGGCACTCGAGCTCGAGGACCCTTACACCGGCAACGCCTATCTGGCGACCGACAAGCCGCGGCTGCCCACGACGCTGCGCGACGCCCGGGACCTGTTCGCCACCAGCGACGTCGCCCGCGCGGCCTTCGGCGACGAGGTCGTCGACCACTACGTCAACGCCGCCGACATCGAACTCGCGGCGTTCGAGTCCGCGGTCACCGACTGGGAGCGGTTCCGGGGGTTCGAGAGGCTGTGACCCCGGGCACGGGCGTGGCCTCCGAGACCTCTGCGGCGCCGGCACCGGGCACGGGCGTGGCCTCCGAGACCTCTGCGGCGCCGGCACCGGGCACGGGCGTGCCCTCCGAGCCCTCGTCGTCCGAGGCAGCGGGCGCGCTCGACGTCCTGTTCGCGCCGGTCCGCTCCCAGACTGCCTTTGAGGAGACGGTGGAGCGCCTGGGCACCGCGATCAAACTCGGGCTGCTCGAGCCCGGCACCCGGCTGCCCGCCGAACGCGAGCTGTGCACCCGTCTGGGCATCGCTCGCTCCACCCTGCGCCAGGCCCTGGTCGCGCTCGGGGAGAGCGGCCACCTGCGCGCCACCCGGGGTCGCGGCGGGGGGACGTTCATCGCCGATCCCCAGCCCCCGGCCGAGCCACCCTCGGTCGAGTTCCTGGCCGGCTGGCGCGACATCTGCGACGAGCGCATGTCGGTCGAGGTCGGGATCGCGATCCTCGCCGCCGAGCGCGCCCAGCCGGCGCTGCTCGACCCGCTGGATGACATGGTGCTGATGATCGACGGGCTGCTCCACAACTTCCCCGCCTACCGCCAGATCGACACCCGCCTGCACGTCGGGATCGCCGAACTCACCGGCAGTCCCCGCCTGGTGACGCTGATGACCGAGACCCAGGGCGCGATGAGCGCCCTGATCTCGCACATCGCCCACCCCCCGGAGGTCCTGGACTCCGCCAACGACCAGCACCGCCGCCTCCTGACCGCGATTCGCCGCCGCGACGAGGGTGCCGCCGCGCGGGAGATGGCCGAGCACGTGCGCGGCACCTCGCAGGTCCTGGCCGGGCTGCTGCCCAGCCTCGACGGCTCGGTCTAGGTGACGTGCCCAGGGACGTTCCGAACGAGATGAGGTAGGTCCGGGCCTCGCGCGGGTTTCAGAGCGCGGACGGGTCCCTGGCCGGATGCGCGCTCTGTGACCCGCGGTACTCGCGGGCTTTAGAGCGCGGCGCGTTCTCAGTCGTACTTCGCGCTCTGAAACCCGCGGTTTTCGGGACAACCGTCGCCGTCACCGCGAAGGCGGGGTGCCACGGTGCTGCCAGTAGCCGGTGGCGGGCTGGTTTGGCCACCCGGCTCTTGACGGGGGCGGCACGGCGAGCGTATCTTGCCGCCACCGTAAGGTGCGAGCAGCAGACCTTTATCTCTGAGGAGGCCAGATGACGAGCGGCACGACGCTGTCCAAGGACGAGCAGACCCTCGCTGACCTGGGGTACAAGCAGGAGCTCAAGCGGGGCTGGAGCAGCTTCTCCAACTTCGCGATCTCATTCTCGATCATCTCGGTTCTCGCCGGATGCTTCACCAGCTACGGGCAGGCCTTCAACAACGGCGGCCCGGTGGCGATCTCGATCGGCTGGCCGGTGATCAGCCTGCTCATCCTGTGCGTCGCCTTTTCGATGTCCGAGCTCGCCTCGGCCTTCCCCACCGCCGGCGGCATCTATTTCTGGGCCTCACGCCTCGGCGGCGCGGGCTGGGGCTGGTTCACCGGCTGGTTCAACCTCATCGGCCTGATCGCCGTGGTGGCCTCCGTGGACTACGCGGCGGCGAGCTTCCTGCAGGCGCTGCTGAGTCTCTACGGCCTGCACTTCATCTTCAACTTCGCCTCCACGAACGTCCACTACAACGCTCACGTGGTGTTCGCGCTGTTCGCGGTGATCCTGATCATCCATGGCCTGATCAACATCTTCTCGGGCCACCTGGTCTCGATCTTCAACGGCATCTCGGTGTGGTGGCACGTAGTCGGGGTGGCCATCATCGTCGTGCTGCTCATCGTGGTCCCCAGCCACCACTCGAGCTTCTCCTACGTCTTCACCCACCGCAGCTACGGCGCCTTCAGCCACGGGATGTACTGGTTCTACGTGCTGCCGCTCGGCTTCCTGCTGACCATGTACACGATCACCGGCTACGATGCCTCGGCTCACGTCTCCGAGGAGACCCATGGCGCCGATGAGTCAGCGCCCAAGGGCGTTTGGCGCTCGGTCTTCTACTCGGCGGTGATCGGCTGGATCCTGCTCCTAGCCATCACCTTCGCCGTGCAGCAGAAGGACATCTCGACGATCAGCACCGCGGGCTTCCCGGCGGTGGCCATCCTCGAGAGCGCCCTGACCTCGGCGGCGGCCAAGGGCGTGCTCCTCATCTCCACGGTCGGTCAGCTGTTCTGCGGGATGGCGTGCGTGACCAGTGCCTCGCGGATGACCTTCGCGTTCTCACGTGACGGGGCGATCCCCGGACACAGGTTGTGGCGGAAGCTGGGCGGCAATGGCACCCCCACGTACGCCGTGCTCTTCGTCTGTCTGTTCGCGCTGATCGTGACCATCCCGGCCTTCTTCCCCAACTCGGCCGGCTACCCGGTGGCCTTCTTCGCCGTCACCTCCATCGCGGTGATCGGGCTCTACATCGCCTACACGATCCCGGTGTTCCTGCGCTGGCGCATGAAGGACGAGTTCAATCCGGGTCCATGGACGTTGGGGCGCAAGTACAAGTGGGTCAATCCGATCGCGTTCACCTGGGTCGGGCTGTGCGTGATCATCTTCTCGCTGCCGACCTCCCCGGCGGGCGTCTACTTCGGCAAGACGTTTAATTGGAACGCCGTCAACTATGCGCCGATCGTGACGATCGCGTTGATGGCGGCCGTGACCCTGTGGTACCTGCTCTCGGCGCGACACTCGTTCACGGGCCCGATCCGCAACATCGAGTTTGCCGACGACGGGGTGACCGTCGCCAACCCGGAGCCCGAGCTTGCCTAGCGCAATGCTGGAGGTACTGGAGCCCGCCACCGAGGCGGTGCTCCGGGAGATCCCCCGAGCGGATGAGGACGACGTCGACGCGGCGGTGGAGCGGGCCAGGGACGCGTTCCCGGCGTGGCGCGACCTGGCGCCGGGCGACCGTGCCCGGATGCTTCGCCGGCTCGCGACCGCGGTCGAGGACCACCACGAGGAGCTCGCCGTCCTCGAGGCCCGCAACGCCGGCAAGCCGATCCGCGACGCCCGGGGTGAGATGGAGATGGTCGCGCAGGTCTTTCACTACTACGCGGGCGCGCCCGAGCGGCTGCTCGGCGACACCATCCCGGTGAGCGGCGGCCAGGCCTGGACGGTGCGCGAGCCCCTGGGGGTGGTGGGGCTGATCGTCCCCTGGAACTTCCCGCTGACGATCGCCGCCTGGAAGCTCGGGCCGGCGCTGGCCGCCGGCAACACGGTCGTGCTCAAGCCCGCAGAGCTGACTCCCCTGACCGCCCTGCGGTTCGCGGAGCTGGCGCTCGAGGCGGGTCTCCCGTCGGGCGTGCTCAACGTGGTTGCCGGTCCGGGCTCCACCTGCGGGGCGCGCCTGGTTTCCCATTCCGACGTGGCCAAGATCGCGTTCACCGGCTCGACCGAGGTCGGTCGCTCGATCGCCGCCGGAGCCGCGGCCACGATCAAGCGGGTGACGCTCGAGCTCGGGGGCAAGTCGCCCAACCTGGTGTTCGCCGACGCCGATCTGGAAGCGGCGGCCGCCGCCGCCCCCGGCGCTGTGTTCGGAAACGCCGGCCAGGACTGCTGCGCGCGCTCGAGGATCCTCGTCCAGGCCTCGGCGCTGGACGAGTTCATGAGTCACCTGGAGGCGGCGGTGAGCGCCGTGCGCGTCGGTGATCCGCTGGACGAGGCCAATGAGATGGGGCCGCTCATCTCGGCCGCCCAGCGGGCCTCGGTGGCCTCCTACGTGGACGGCGAGGGCGGCGGCGCCCCCGTCGCCTTCCGAGGCAGCGCTCCCTCAGGCTCTGGGTTCTGGTTTGCTCCGACCGTGTTGTGTCCGGTCGATCCGGGCGCGCGCGCCGCTCGCGAGGAGATCTTCGGGCCGGTGGCGGCGGTGATCCCGTTCGACGACGAGGAGGAGGCGATTCGCTTGGCCAACGACACCATCTACGGCCTCTCGGGCTCGATCTGGAGCGGCGACGGAGGGCGCGCCCTGCGGGTCGCCCGGGCACTGGACGCCGGGGTGCTCTCGATCAACTCCAACACCTCGGTGCGCGTGGCCACCCCGTTCGGGGGCTTCAAGCAGTCGGGCTACGGGCGCGAGCTCGGCCCCCATGCGCTAGACGCGTATTCCGAGGTCAAGTCGATCTTCTACGCGACGTCATGAGACTGGCCGGCAAGGTCTGCGTGATCACCGGCGCCGCCGGCGGGATCGGCAGCTCGACGGCTGCCGTTTTCGAGCGAGAGGGGGCGATCGTGGTCGGGGTGGACGTGCTCGAGCACTCCATCGGCGAACTGTCGCTGAGCCTCGACCTGACGCTCGAGTCGGCCGTCGCCGGGCTCTATGAGCGGGTGCACGCAGAGCTCGGGCGCATCGACGTGCTGTTCAACAACGCCGGCATCTCGCCGACCGACGACGCGTCGGTGCTCGACACCGATCTCGAGGCCTGGGAGCGCGTGCAGTCCACCAACCTGCGCAGCGTGTTTCTGTGCTGCAAGCACGGGATCCCGTTTCTGCTTCAGAGCGGCGGCGGCTCGGTGATCAACACCGCCTCGTTCGTGTCGTTGATGGGCTCGGCGACCTCGCAGATCTCCTACACGGCCTCCAAGGGCGGCGTGCTCGCCCTCTCCCGGGAGCTGGGCGTGGAGTTCGCCAAGCGCGGGGTGCGCGTCAACGCGCTGTGCCCCGGTCCCGTCGACACCCCGCTGCTGCGCGAGCTCTACGCCTCAGACCCGGTCGAGGCCCAGCGCCGGATGGTGCACGTCCCCATGGGCCGCTTCGCCCAGGCCGAGGAGATCGCCAACGCCGTGCTCTTTTTGGCCTCCGATGAGTCCTCCTATGTCAACGCGACCTCGTTTCTCGTCGACGGCGGACTCACCGGGGCCTACACCACGCCGCTGTAATGCGCTGTGTCATCTCCGCTCGGCGGGAGTCCTCTGTTTACGCCGTGTCGTTGTCGACGAGCCGCAGCTGCCGGCTGCCTTTGGGCTGTCGGGTGGGGGTGAGGGTGACGGCGCCGTCGAAGATCTCGGGTTCCAGGAAGGCCTGCATGAGCTTGTGGTGGGCGCGGTGGCGCAGGACTTGGGCCTGATGGTGCACGGCGGCGGCGTACTCGCCGGGGTCACGCGGGCGCTCTTCGGGTAGCCGGCGGTGCAGGATCTGCTGGGCGGCCCAGGCGTAGACAGCGTTGGCGGCCGCTTCGACCTCGAGCATCCGGTAGGGGACGTACTCGGAGGCGCGTTTCCTGGTGTAGCCAGCGCGCCGGGCGGCGCGCTCGAGCTCGCGGAACTCGCGGCGGCCCTCGTTGACGGTGACCACGCCGGTTTCGGGGTCGAACTCGGCCTCGATCGGCTGGTCCTCTGACTTGCGGGCGATCTCGCGGACCCATCCCGAGGCGCGGTGGCGGACGATCACCACCTCAAGCTCGGCGGTGTGCTGGGCGGCGGCGGCCAGCACATTCAGATGCGCTCCAGGGGTGACGGTCACCCGGGCGCGCAGGTCGACGGCGACCGTGCTGGTGCCGCGCGCGCCGGGGTCCGGGAGCTGGTCTGAGCGCAGGGTGGCGGTCAGACCGGGGTCTGAGTCGATTTCCACCACGGTTTCGGGCGGGATCTGCGCCGGGTCGGCCAGCAGCGTCACCGTGCGCCGCTCTCCGGGGTGCAGGCGCACCGGAGAGGTTTTGAACCACAGCGCTCGCGCCGGCGGAGGTTCGGGAGCGACGCTCGCCGGGGGCGCCGGCTCGTCCTCACCCGCCGCAGCGGGCTCCTCGCCGCCCGTCGCTTGGTCGGTGTTGGTCGCCTGGTCGCTGTCGGCGGCCTCGCCGGGCAGGATGGGTGGCTTGGTGGTGGGATCATCGCCGGGTTGACCGCCGGCCTGGCCGGGCTGGTCAAACGCGGTGCGCAGAAGGTCGTTGAGGGCGCGCAGCCCGACCTGGTCGCGGGCGGTGACCGCTCTGGGGACCCCGATCCGGTTTGATTCAGCCCGGCGCTCCTCGGCGGCCACGATCGGCGTGAGCACGCGGTCGATCGCCTGATAGAGCTGGGCGACGAGCGGGTGGTGCTCGTTGAGGCCGGAGCGGTCGACCTTGACCACCAGCTCGGGGCGCGGGCGCTCCAGCGCCGTGCGCTGCAGGACCTCGATCGCCTCGCAGCGCACCTCGCCGTAGAGGTGGCGGGCGCCGGGCCGCCCCTCACAACCCGCCAGCGTGGTCTCGTGCGCGGCGCGGCCCGAGCAGATCAACAGCCCGCCGCGACGGGTGGCGCGTGAGAACCCCGCCGACAGCGGGTCGCTGGAGCGCCGGACCACGATCTGAGCGCTCACCTGGGCCGAGACCTTGACCTCCGCATCGAACAGGACCGGCCGCTCCGGGTCGGGTTCGGGCGCCGGGTAGCCGATCAGCTGCGGCGCCTGCCCAGGTGGCTCCAGATAAACGGCGCGGGCGGGATCCTCAAGGATCGGGCGCAGTTGCACCAGCTGGGAGACCAACGTCCGCAGCCGACCGGCCGGCGGCAGCCGCGCCGTCGCCAGCGGCACCGTCACCCGCGTCCCGGACTCAGAGACCCCGAGCGCGCGCAGGTCAGCCGCAGTCGCCGGGCGGTCGTCGACATGGGCAAACGCGTAGGGCTCGTCCCCCGGCGCGGGAAAGAACCACGACTCAACCTTCCGGCCCGCGCGGACCCCCTCGATCCGTCCCGCACCCTGAGCCAGCCACACGTCGCGCAGCCCGCGGCCGAACAGGCCGCGCTGTCCGTCCTGGGGCGGCGCCACCCCCAGGGCCCCCAGCCGCCCGTCGATCACCGCCGCGTTGACGCCCTCCCCGTCGTCGGTGCACCGCAGCTCGTGGCGCCAGCTCGCCAGCGCCGGCGATCCCAGCGCCCGCATCCGCGTCCGCCACAGCGCCAGGAAGGCGGGGTTGGGCTCGGCGATGGCAAGCACGATCCGCCCCGCATCCCGCCCCGAGGCGGCGATCGCCGCATCGGCGTTGGTCACCAGCTCCGGGATGATCTGCACCAGGTCAACGCCGCCCTGGGCGAAGTTCTCCCGGAAATACCGGCCGCGGGCGCGGCCCAGCCGCACCGAGGACAGGTCAAGTGCCGCCGCGGGAGTCACAGGGACAGGCATTGTCGCGCCCAGCGCGGACGGAAGCGCGACCACACGCCGACGATCTGTCCGCCGGGCGGCGTATGGTCGACGGCGTGATCGAGGATCCCTCGAGCAGCCTGTGCATCTCAAACGCCGAGCTGGCCACCGTCCGCGAGGCGATGCGCGACCTCACCCGCCTGCTCGGCGCCCTGGAGCGCGGTGAGCTCGACAAGGTCGTGCTCACCCAGAAAAACCAGATGCGCGCCGTGCTGATCACCCCCGAGCGCTACAGCGAGCTCGAACGCCGCGCCGCCTAGATGAGTTATTCCGCCGGTGGGGTTAGCGGACGAGGTCTGTGAAGGCTCGCGCGGGCTGGCCGAGTTGGTGGTTGAGCCAGACGCCGGCGCGAGGGCGAGGAGTTTGGTGGCGATGCGGGCGCGCAGGCCGTGGAGAGTGCCCGCGTTGTGGCGCTCGAGACCGAGTTGGTCCTTGAGAGTCCAGAAGTGTTCGGAGCCCGTTGGACTGATCGCGCGTGAATTCCGACGAGGTAGACACATTCTCGACCTAAACCGTGACTGGCCAGCCGAGGCTTGATGCCAGACCCGTGGGCCGGACGGCCGACGACCCCGAGGTCAGGATCGGTAGGACGGGACGAGGTCGCTTGGCACGGTCGCGGCAACGCTCGAAGTTGTTTGGGGACGACAGCGAGCCTTGCCTGGACTGCCGATCACGAACTGCTCGCTGGTTTCGTTCTTGGTCGATCGGATGACGCCGTTGCCCGGGGTGCGCTTGACGAAGGCGTAAACGAGATTCCCGTCGATCTTCAACGCCGTCGGCATCGGCACTCGAAAGGCGCGGTAGGGGCCGCCCGGGACGTCGACAAACGTGCACGTCTCGTTGCGCGGGGCGATCGCGACCGCGAGTTCGACCGGAGGTGGGCCGCCACCGATGAGCGGGCGGGTCGGCTCCGGGGCCAGTGGCCAGGGCGGGCAGCTCTGAAAGGAGCCGTCCGGGTTCCCCGCGCTCAGGCAGAAGTACCGACGCCCTTGAAAGCGAATGCGCTGGCCGTAGATGAAGTACGGCGCCCCCGAGCGCAGTCGCAGCCTGACCAGGATCAGCCTGCCCGGCGGGAGGCTGGTGATCGGATAGGAACGAGGCGGCGCTGACGCATGGTGCGTCGCCATAAGAGGGGCGTAGGCAGTCCAACCGGTCCAACCTGCCCCATCATGCGCATTCCGGGAGACCTTCGAGGCTGAGCCCGGGCGGGCAAGGGCATAGCCCCCCAGAGACACCGCAGCCACGACCATGAGCGCAAGGACCAAACGAGGACGCATAGGCCCAAGATACGGCCACCGCCAAGCATCCGGATCCGCCTATACGGTCATGAAAATAGACAGGAACGTGGCTCAAGCTGCTTGGTGTAGCACCAGTATGCAGGTGCTACACTGGCGGGCGTGCCGACGACCAGGCCACGTCATACGTTGACCGAGACCGACCAGCTAGCTGCTGCTCTCGATGAGGCGGCCCGTCGCTGGCCCGAGGATGCCGATTCCCGGTCCCGTCTGCTGTTGAGGCTGGTCGAGGCTGGACAACAGGCGATCAGCGACGAACTCGCACGAGAGCGCCGTCGCCGCCGCGACGCAGTCGAACGCACCCACGGCCAGTTCCGCGGCGTATACGGGCCGGGCTACCTCGAGCGGCTGCGGGACGAGTGGCCCGCCTGATCGTTCTTGACGCGAGCATTCTTGTCGCGCATCTCGACGACACCGACCCGCACTCGGAAGCTGCCAAGACGATCCTCGCCGAGGGCGACGCGTTCGCTGCCAGCACCATCACCCTCGCCGAGGTGCTTGTCGGGGCCGCCCGCGCCGGAAGGCTCGACGAGCAGCTCGCCGCCCTCTCCCAGCTTGAGATCAGCGAGGTTCCGATCGAGCGCGGCGCGGCCGCGCAGCTGGCGTGCTTGCGAGCCGAGACAGGGCTGCGGATGCCCGATTGCTGCGTGGTGCACGCCGCCAGCGTGACCGGTGCGGACGCGCTTGCCACTCGCGACGACCGCCTCGCGCGCGTAGCTGTTGCCCGCGGGCTGCAGACACCGTGATGCTGTTGCCCGCGGGCTGCAGACACCGTGATGCATCGCTCGCGGTGCGTCTCGGGCCGCCTATACGTGGCCACGGAACTGGAAGACCTCGAGGCTCACGTTCACGATCGTCAGGTAGGCCTCCGCACCGGGAAACCGGCCATATGTTCCGGTTTCCCGGTGCAGTCGGCCGTCCCGCGCCAGGGCTGGCCGCCACCTCGGGGCGGTGGTCACCGCGGCCCGCCGCGTCGGCGCGGTACTAATCACCGCTGGTCTCCGACGCGGCCCGCGGCAGCGAGGGCTTGACCCGCAGCAGGCGCGCCGGCCACGCGGGCAGCCACCAGTTCCAGCGGCCGAACAGCGAGACCACGGCGGGTACCAGCAACGCGCGGATCACGGTGGCGTCGAGGATGAGGCCCGCGGCCAGGGCGGTGGCGAACACCTTGACGGTGGTGTCGGGCGCCGAGGCCATCGAGGCAAAGGCCAAGAACAGGATCAGGGCGGCACTCGTGACCAGCCGTCCGGTCCGCCCGATCCCTCTCACCACCGCAGCGTCGGTCGAGCCCGAGGCGTCGTACTCCTCGCGCATCCGGGCCAGGATGAAGACCTCGTAGTCCATCGACAGCCCGAACAGGAACGCGAACACCATCAGCGGTATCCAGGCATCGACCGAGTGCGTGGCCGCGATGCCCCAGATGAGACTCGAGCCGTGGCCCTGCTGCCACACGAGCGTGATCACGCCCCAGGCCGCGGCCAGCGAGGCCGCCACGTGGCCGGCATCGCTCGTCGGAGCCAGCATCTCGATCGGGGTCAGGGCGCCCGGGCCGATGCCCGAGCGCTCGAGCGCCACCAGGCCGGTGTGGGCATCCCCGGTCTTGCTCAGCGTGTTGACGTCGGCCGAGCCGGGCTTGAGCCCGGTGGCCGCGAACACCAGCGCGGCCAGCACCAAGAGCGCGCCCAGCGCGGCAAACCAGCGCCGGCGCACCACCAGCCGGGCCCAGCGGGTCCACGCCCGGCTGGCCTGATCGTCTGAGCGCACGTGGGGCCAGTCCAGGCGGTTGCCGAGCTTGACGAGCACGAGCGGCAGCAGGGTCGTGGCCACGATCACGCTGATCAGCGGGATCAGCATCCCGGCGTAGCCGATCGAGCGCAGGAAGGGCAGCGGAAGCACGATCATCGCCAACAGCCCGATGGCCACCGTGGTGCCGCTGAACACCACCGCCCGGCCCGCGGTCGCCATGGCGCGCACCACCGCCTCGTCGCCGTCGTGACCGTGCGCGCGCTCTTCGCGCCAGCGCACGACGATCAGCAGCGAGTAGTCGATCGCGATCCCGAGGCCGATCAGGGCCACCAGGAACTCCACGATCGAGGAGACGGCTGTCACCGAGCCCACACCCCAGAGGATCAGGAAGGTGGACATGATCGAGACGATCGCCATCACCAGGGGCACGAAGGCCAGCAGCGAGGCGAACACGAAGGCGAGCACGACCAGCGCTTCCCAGGCCGCCCAGCAGCGACTCCAGGAACACGCCCGGGCCGCCGCTGCCGCCGGTCTGGTTCTGCAGCGCGTCGACGCCGGTCACGTACACCGGCGCCCCGGCGACCCGGTCCCCGGCCAGCGCGGCGGTGGCCCGCTTGGCCGCCCGGGTGTTGGCGCCGAAGGCCTGGTTGTCGGGCCGCGGGTAGGCGAGCACGAAGGTGGTTCGCCCGTCGCCGGACACGAACGTCCGGCTCCCGGTGGAAGCAAACGAGGCGATACGGGCTCCGGGAAGCGCGGCGCGGAGCTTGGCCTGCACCTGCTCGAGGCCGGCGCGCACCGGCGCCGAGGACACCGAGGTGCCGGCGGGCAGGGTCACGACCCCGAGCAGCGGAGCGTTGCGCCCGCCCTGGTGGAAGCGCTGCAGGATGGCGGAGTTGGTCTCATAGCCCTCGCGGCCGGGCACGCTGAACGTGTTGCTGAAGGCCTTGGTCGCCTGGCCGACGCTGGCGATCCCCACCACGGTGACGAGGATCCAGAAGATCGCGACGGTGCCCTTGTGCGCCAGAACCCAGCGGGTGATCGTGGTCATCATGAGCGGTCCACTCCTGCATTCGTTTCTGCGACGCATGGTTTCTAGCACAAACTATTTTGCCTGCGCAATGTTGTTCGAGATAATCTTGTCTGCAGACGATGGCTGAGCCGACCCCCTCAGGAACCCCTGGACTGCACCCGGCGCTGGTGCGCAACTCCGGCTACCTGCTCTCGCGAATGGGCTTCTTCGCAGCGCGCGTGTTCAGCCAGCGCCTGGAGGCCATCGGCCTGACCCCCCGCCTGTGGGGCGCGCTCAACGTCCTGGACGCCGACGGCGCGGTGACCCAGCAGCGCCTGGGCCTGGAGATCGGGACGGATCCGAGCTCGATGGTGGCCACGATCGACGAGCTCGAGTCGCAGGGGCTGGTCGAGCGCCGGCCCCATCCGAGCGATCGCCGGGCCCACGCGATCCACATTACCCCCGCCGGCCGTCGGACGTTCGAGCGCGGACGCGAGCTCTCAAAGGAGGCCCAGGAGGAGCTCCTGGGCCCGCTCACCGAGTCAGAACGCGTCCAGCTCCACGACTTCCTGATGCGCCTGGCCACGGCGGCGGGCGGCGGCACGCACCCGGGTCTGCCCGCCCGGCCCGAGACTTAGCGCACCGAGCGCTGACCTACCGCACCGAGCGCTGACCTACCGCACCGAGCGCTGACCTACCGCACCGAGCGCTGAGCTCAGGCGAGGACCGCGGACGCCTCG
>Ga0182024_10011716_pt1 | contig 17531 bp, 23 predicted proteins | sample P32metaG_FD_120480 | JGI IMG/M metagenome (GOLD analysis project Ga0182024, IMG submission 120480) | Permafrost microbial communities from Stordalen Mire, Sweden - P3-2 metaG (Illumina Assembly) | ecosystem: Environmental > Terrestrial > Soil > Wetlands > Permafrost | place: Sweden: Stordalen... | reverse complement strand
GTGGGGCGGGATCGTCGCGCTCCACGGCCGCTACCCCACAGCGCTCGCCTCGTTGAAGGACGGCTGGTGGGAGAGCGAAGCGCACGTCGAGACCCTGTGCGCCATAGTCGTATGGCGCCAGTTGATCGACGATACCTGCCGAGACCCGCGCGAAGAGCTGGCCTTCCAGGTCAACCTCTCCGACTACGGAGACACACTCCGCCGTGAAGGTGGCAGCGTGACCGACGCCTGGAAACCCGGTGCCCCACCAGACGGGTGGGTCCGTTGATCCCAGAGACGGCGCAAGCGCTAAAAAGCAGCACTAAGGGGAAGCGCGAGTCGGTGGTCGAGGGCGCGCGAGGACTACGGGCAGCCCCAACGTCGGGAGTTGTGGCGGCCGGGTGGCCGCTGCTACGTGCACCGGAGGCGTCGGCTTCGCCTCCTTGTCGGCCCCAAAGTCGGTGGCCGGTGCGGGCAGGTCGAGGTCTGTAACCGCGATGGGCCCACCAACCTCACAACTGCAAGATCCTCGACCAATGGGCTCGACCGTCCACCGACCGCTCACCGCCGCTGACGTGATGACCGCGGCCGAGGTCGCCGCCCTGCTGCGCGTACCGCGATCGACCGTAGAGGACTGGGCGCGACGAGGCATCGTCCCGTCCAGGAAGGTCGGCCGGCGACGGCTCTACATCCGGTCGAGGATCGAGGCCCTGCTGCTCGACGAGGACGGCGAACTCAGCCCTTGAGAGCTCGGCAAAGCCCGTCTGCTTCTTTAGAATTGCGACGCAGTCGGAGCATGATCCGAGAGTCGGGAGACGGGCGCAGCTCGCCCGGGGCGACAGCACAGAACCACCTCGTATTAGGCGCAAGATGGAGCAGTGCCTGCTGTCGGCGTGAGGAGCCGATCGCAAGGCTGGGTGACCCGGACGCGAGCTGGGGCCAGAGCAGCCCCGTCCCAGCCGCCGGATAGTCTTCTCTGATGCCAGCTCCGGCTCATCGACGACACACACAATGAGCTCGCGTGCCCGCCGCAAACCGCCACCAACTCCGCCTGCAGCGGCCGTGAGCGCAGAAGAGCTTGAGGCGTTCGCACGCGACCACGAGATCGCGGAGACCGAGCTTGTGTTCGGTCTCGTCGGCGCGCTCGGGACCGACATCGAGCGCGTCAGCGAGCTGCTTCACCTCGCCCTTGAGCAAATGGCCTACACGACCAGGGAGATCCATCTCAGCTCGTTGCTGCGGGAGATTGACTGGGATGAGTCGCTGGATGAGAAGGCCAAGCTCGACGTCTACATCTCAACGCACATGGACGCCGGTGACCGGCTGCGCCGCGAATGGGAACGCCCGGACGCACTGGCACTGCTAGCGATCGCGAAGATCCTCGCCCAACGCGAGGCGCTCGCGACGACGGGCGAGCCACTCACCCGGTGTGCCTGGGTGCTGCGCCAGCTGAAGACCCCCATCGAGGTACAGACGCTTCGCCGCGTCTACGGCTCGCGGTTCTTCCTGATCGCCGCCTACACCCCCGATAACGAGCGCGCCTCCTGGCTACACGAGGCAATCAAGAAATCCCGCCGCTCATCTGACACCTCCAAGTGGCAGGTCACCACAGCAGAGCTGTTGCGCCGCGACCAGTCCGAGGACGGCCCCTACGGGCAGGACGTCCGTGACACTTTCCACCGCGCAGACCTATTCGTGGACGCCAGCAGCGACGCGAACACGACCGCGCACCTCGAGCGCCTGCTGGAGGTCGTGCTCGCGAACCCCTTCCAGTCCCCAACGAAGGACGAGTACGCACTGTTCCAGGCCTATGGCGCGGCACGAATGTCCACCGAGCCCGGCCGGCAGGTCGGCGCGGCGCTCGTCAACGAGCAGGGCGAGGTGATCGCGCTCGGCACCAACGAGGTACCGAAGCCCGGCGGTGGGGTCTATCGCGAGGGCTCGAACGTGCCGGGCGTCCCCGACCAGCGCGAGTTCCGCTTCGGCGAGAGCCAGGAGGAGATCGCGATCGACACAAACGACCGGATGCAGCGCGAGATCGCCCAAGAGATCGCTGACGCACTGAACCAGGCGGAGCGCAAGTGGCTCAGCGCCGAGGTGGATCCGGATGAGCTGCTGTCGGTTATCCTCGCGACACGCCTGGGTGACCTGACCGAGTTCGGCCGGGCAATGCACGCGGAGATGTCGGCAATCCTCGACGCGGCCCGCAACGGTCGGGCCGTGGCAGGCGCCTCGCTGTATGTGACGACGTTCCCGTGCCACAACTGCGCGCGGCACATCATCGGGGCGGGCATCCGTAACTGCGTGTTCCTCGCGCCGTACGTGAAGAGCCAGGCGGCAATGCTCCACAGCGACGCACTGGTGGTCGCCAAAGGCGCCGCGAGCGCGCGCAAAGTGGCGTTCGAACCCTTCGTCGGGGTCGCCCCACGCCGCTATGAGGAACTGTTTACCTGGGAGCGACGAAAGCACCCCGACGGCACCCTCCTTCAATGGTCGGCGAAGACGGGCCAGCCGCGGCTGGCCGACAGCGAGGCACCCGAGCTTCGCCAGAGCCGCCCCGCCTACCGCGTGCACGAGTACTTGGTCATGAACCTGCTGACACGAGTGCAAGACAAGCACGGCCCGCAGGTCAAGAAACCTGGCAACGATTCCAACCCCGAGAGGACGGAGACACCATGAGCGATGGAAGCCTCGGCGCAGAGATCGAGCGCAGGAGCGCAGAGATTCGCAACTGGCCCAGTTGGGCTCAGCCGTACAACCCACCCCAACCGTCGCCAGGAAGCCCCACCGGTAACCCGCTGGCACATGGCGATGAGTCCACGGGCACCCTGAACGGCGCCGAAACCCAGCCTACGACCGGCCGCTAAGCCCGGCCGCGGCCGGCGTGCGCACGCGCGCGCCGAGTTCCGATCCGGAGGCGTGCCGACCCACGTAGGATGACAGGCAGCCAGCCAACACAGCAGCCAGAACAATCTAGAGGACACCGATGATCGAGATCACCGCCATACACCTGCAGGGAGGCGAAACCCACCAACACATCGCAAACGTCAAGTGGCGACAGACCTCGACGTCGGAGACCGGCCAGAGCACACGCCAAGCGGTCGTCAACTGGCTGCAGGAGAGCAAGACCAACCAGGCCGCCGTAGCCAACGACGGCAAGTGGGTCTACGTCGGCGTGGTCACACAGGGCCCCGGCACGCCCTACCTGCGCACTCACGCCGACGGCGTGTGGAACGACAACCTGCTCGCCCTGCCCAAGTACTGAGCCGCAGTTCCAGTCTCTGAATTCCTGGTGTACGAGCGATCACGCGATAAGAGCTCTTTAGGTCGACTGGCCAGCACGACAATCGCGCGGAGCTTAAGCCAACCCTTGCGCAAAGTACGTAATCGTAGGCATCGGCATACCCTCCCTGCTGCGAGCAGTTATGGGGCGCTCGTGCGCCGCTCTCGGCGCCTGTCGACATGCGCCTGCATCCACCACGGGTTGCGGCCAGCCAAGACGAAACTGATCTCCACGAGAAGCAGTACGACCAGCGCTGCCCAGAAGGCCGGCCAGGTGCCAGAGACCGCAAAGACCACGCCGATAACCGTCATGACAACCAACGACGGAAGCTTCCATCGGCTATTCGGAGGCTCAGGCTCGTGACGTCTTGGGAAGGACTGGGAGAGCCCGATGGCTGCCACGACTGAACCGATGACGACGCCGATCAGCATGTTCGGATTTTAGACCAAGGCGCCACTTGCGGCTCTCTGAGGTACCTGCGCAGTCGGCGACATCAAGCCGCGCCGCCCGAGCCTCCCTCTGATCCATCTCTACCGCGCCGGCGGAGGCACCGGCGGGCGCGTAGCTTGAATACGAGACCGGTCGGCCCTGTCCTGCTAAGGCCTGCGCTGGGCCGGAACGGCCCCAGAATCAGCCCCAACCACGCCGACCATATGGGCGGCTGACGCCGCCAGTTTGGTACCCACGAGTGGTACCCACAGGACCCTGAAGGCCACGTCAGCCGTCAGCCAACCCCAAAATCCCCTGCACTCGAGGCCCTCTGAAAGTGCGCCCGGCGGGAATCGAACCCGCGGCCTGCGGCTTGAAAGACCGCTGCTCTTTGGCTCCCCGAAGAGAACCGTTGACCACTGAGCTACGGGCGCGCGCCTTGCGTATCTAAGCACGCTCGTCGTCTCTCCGTTCGATCTCACGCCGACCGCAGGTCTGCGAGCACCGACTTCGCCGTGTTGTAGCCGTTCATCCCGTGGGCGCCCGCGCCGGAGGGTCGCGACGGAGCGAGCGCTACGCTGCGCCCAGTGAGCCCCATGCCCACAGCGCCGGTCGCCGCCGGTTCGCTGATCGCCGGCTATGCGGTCGCGGCTGGCACCGGCTCCCGCCCCCTGGGGGGCGTCGTGCTGCTGATCGGCGGCCTCTGGTGCGTCCAGGCCTGGACGCGACGTCATGGAGCACGAACAGCGACGACACTCGCCTGCGTTGGCCTGGCCGCGCTCGTCCTCTCGCACCTGCTCGCGCTCGCGATCGGCGCGTGGCCCTCGGTCCTGCTCGTGGCGGCGGCGATGGCAGCGGCGGCCTGGACACGAGCCGACGCGCGGGTGCTTCGAACCGGCGCTATCTGAGGACGGGCGGTTCGCTCTCACAGCTCGCGATACCGCACCAAGATCCCTGGCGCTACGCATCGGAATGGCGCACAAATCGCGCCCTATGCTGTTGGTGCTCGTAGCCGGTCGTTTGCCAGAAGCCCATCGCGCCCGAATGATCGTCAGCGACGATCGCAGTGAGCCTGACTGCGCCCCGCTCGCGCAGTCGGCGCTCCCCCTCCCTGAGCAACATCGTCGCGAGCCCTTTACGCCGATGCTCTGGCGCCACCGCCAGCCGGTAGAAACTGCCGCGCCAGCCGTCCCACGCGACGATCAGCGAGCCGGCCAGGACGCCCTCGAGCTCGGCGACCAGCAGCGCCTGGGGATCAGCCGTCAGCAGCCGGGCCAGTCCGTCGGGAGAGTCGCTGACGCTCGGAATGCTGCCCGCCATGGCCCACAGGTCGAGCACGGACGCGATGTCCTGTACGTCGGCGCTGCGAATCGTCCAGTGATCGTGGACGTCCCGTTGCTCGCCGTGCTCGCTCATGTCGGAGGTGCCTGTGCGGTGACCGCCCACACGCGGTGGGGCACCGCGAGCGGGTCCTCGGCGAAGTGGTGGAACGTCTGCATCAAAACACGCGATCTAGCAGGCAATTCGTGAAAATGGAGCTAGGGGGACTCGAACCCCCGACCTCCTGGGTGCGATCCAGGCGCTCTCCCAACTGAGCTATAGCCCCGCGCGTTCGCGCCATGGGGGGCGGCACGAGACTTTGGAAGTGTAGTGGCCCAACCGCGGGTGGCGAGCGCAGTATGGTTTAGCGCCGCAATGGGATTGCTCGACGACGCCATCCGCGAGCACATGGAGCTCAAGCGCCTGCGTGGCGCCGATCCGGGCGAGGTGGCCCGGGAGGAGCATGATGTACTCGGCCCTGTCCCTCGTGGAGACGAGGCGGCATCGCCGTCGCACGGAGCCGGTGTGGCCATCTCCGAGGAGATCGTTCCCGAGGATGCTGGGTTGGAAGAGCACGATTCGCCGATAACTCCCCAGCCTGCCGATGACCCGGACTTCGCAAACATCGGCCAGGAGACAGCGGAGCTGGACATGCGCACCGTGCTGGGCGGGGGCCCTGACCTGCCAGCCCCTGACCTACTCTAAACTCGGTCGCCTCGGGGCCATAGCTCAGCTGGGAGAGCGCCTGCTTTGCAAGCAGGAGGTCGCCGGTTCGATCCCGGCTGGCTCCACTGGAGAAGTGCCTGCAAGTCGGCTGGTTCTTGGGGACTGGTGGTACTCGATTGGTACTCGGTGTTGGCGGAGAGTACCGCGAGTGAGTACCACATCGCGCCCGATTTTGCGGGGGATTTGGGAATCGGCGGTTTGCAGGCAGGAGGTTGAGGTTCAAGCCCAGCCTCGCCCGCCGATACAGGACGCAGAGCCGCTCGCTTCTCCGAGGCAGGAGCGCGCGCGTTGCCGGACGAGACGTTCGCCTTCCTGCGCAAACCGAAAGCGCGGCAGCTTCCAAGGCACAGAACGCTGGCGCAGGCCACTGCAAGCTCCCGTGCTCAACTCCAATTCGCGGGGTCCGCGCCAGTAGTTCTTCCCGTGAGCCGCGAGTACCAGCGTGGAAGTGGCCGCTTGCCATGTTTCGCCCGCCACGCACACCACGGAGCGATGAGGGGCGGCACACGATACGGACCCGAAGATGGATTCATCCAGGATTCATGAACGCTCGGCGGTGGCAGGCCGATTGCCGCGCGCCCCGGTTCCGTGAGGAGCCACCAATCGCCCTCGTACTCGCGATGCACGGTCTTGCGCTCGGCGACTTCCGAGAGCGGATGGATGCCGTCTCGGGGGCGCAGCGTAAGCCCGCCAGCCGCCCATTCGCTTCGCACCAACCCGCGGGCGAGGAGACTCCGCAAGGTTGCCTCGACTGCCGCGCGCCCTGGCGAGGATTCCAGCAGTTCCTCGTCGAGGCACACCGGCGATACGCCGAAGCGCGGTCCGCCGATGCTTACCCGTTCCAGTAGCTCGCGCTCGAGGTCGCTCAGGTGCTCCGCGCCGTCCATTCGCCAATGAAAGCACCCGGGGCCATGCGCGGGCATCGCTCGCCAACACCAATCGACCCGAGGGGCATTCACGCACGGGCCCACGTCCCAGGTCCGTCTCCCTGTAGTCCGGGATATCGTTGGCCCGGACGACCAATCCAATACACGTAGTCCTTCTGCTAGCGCTGCTCGTGTTCTGGGTCGGGCCTGCGATCCTCGCGGGCCGAGTCGCCGAGCGGAAGGGCCGGAGCTTTGCGGTCTACCTCATCGTCTCGCTTGTGATCGGCTGGCCGATCCCGCTCCTTGCGGCGCTGATCCTGCCGCGTCGCCACGACGTGCCCGTTTCGCAGCGCTAGGGACATTCCCGAACGCTGGCCCACAACGGCGTCCTGTTCCTCGACGAGCTCTCGGAGTTCTCGTGCGCGACGCTCGAGGCGCTGCGCCAGCCGCTGAGTTAGTAGTCAAATCGACCCCTAAGAACCCTCTCCCCGTGAAAGCGCGCGAAGAGACACTTTCGCGGGACCTGATTAGGCGGCTCTGGCGCTAGGGCGCCTCGCGAGGACCAACCCGACTGCGCGGAACGGTGTGTTCGCTGTACTTCGAGAGCGCGAGTGTGTTGTGCGGTCTGAGCGCTATCAGCACGCGGTATTCAACGTACCTGTGCTTTCTGCTCTGCGGCCACACCACCGTTCCGTCGAACTGGACGAGGAGATGTGTTCTGGTCGAAGACGTCGCTTCGGTGGAATCGGCAAAGCGCTTCATATGCGCCCGCTGCGCTGCACTCAGGCGGCTCGGTCCGTAGAGGCACGCTTCGCAAGCGATCCCCTGCCGGGCCAATTCGCGGCGCAGCACCTTGGTTGCGAATTCGCTGGCGCGTTCGGGATCATCACCGGCGCCGAACTGCGCAGGCACGTAGGCCGGTTTGGCAGGCGCCTGAGCGTCCTTCGCGGCAGCAGCGCCAGCCCCGCCGCAACCGGCGAGAAGAAGCGCCGCGACCGCCAAAGGCAGACAACTCCGCATCACTTGCGCCAGCCTACCTGATGACCCTGGGCCACGAAAACGGCCAACGAATTAGGTTCGATCGTGGCCCTGCTCGGGCCCGTGCATCTGTACTGGAGGGGGAGTGAAGCGATGCAGGGTCGCTCAGGAGGTCCGGCGTCGCGCGTTGGAGCCGCTGATTTGGGAGCGGGTAGCCCGCTGCCGAGGGGTGCGATGGGGTCGACAGCTTGGTTAGAGCCGAGGAAGGCCGGGGGCTGTCGCTCAGGCGAGGCCGGCGGTCGGTGAACTCGTTGGCCGCTTCGGGCGGCTCTCGGTCATCTAACCCAGAGGCCATTTTTCCGCCCAAGGTCAATGAGCACCACCCCCACATCCATCCCAACCCATCCTCGGCTGACGCGCGAAGACGTCCTCGACGGCGGCGACGTCGCCGAGCTGCTGCACCTGCCGCTCTCAACCGTCCTCGAATACGCTCGGCGTGGGCTGCTTCCCGGTTACAAGCTCGGACGGCGATGGATCTTCCTACGCGATGAGATCGAGGCAGCGGTGCGGAGTCGGCCGCAGGACCGGTCAGCAGCATGAGCGCCCGTCTCGCGAGTGCGCTCGTCGACGCCCGACGGATGCCATCCCCGTCGGCCGTTTTCTCCGGCTGTGGACGTCCGGCCGTGGATGGTCTTACGCTCTTGTGATGGCCAAGTCTGTTGCCGACCTCCTGTCCGAGCGCGAGGGAACTCGTCTCGACTTCAAGCAAGACCTATCGAGCATGAAGCGGGTCCTGGAGACCGTCTGCTCGTTTCTGAACACGGCCGGCGGGACTCTCGTCGTTGGCATCGAGGATCAGACGAGGGCTGTCCTCGGGCTCGATGATGTGGAGAAGCAGGAGGAGAAGCTGGCGAATGCCGTGGCGAGTTCGATTGAGCCGCAGCCCACGGTGCAGCTGGAGATCGTGACCCACGAGGATCGCGACCTGCTCCTCCTGCGCGGCGCTTATGCGGCGGGGCCCTTCTTCATCAGGGAGAGGGGCAAGGAGAAAGGCACGTTCGTCCGCATCGGCAGCAACTCACTCCCCGCGAGTCCGGAGAAGGTCGCCGAGCTTGAAAGGGCACGGCGAATGGGCGCCTGGGATCAGGAGCCGATGCCGGGACTGACGCGCGACGACCTCGACCGGCAGGCGATCAAGCGGTGGCTGGACGTGGTCGGAGAGCGTCCGACGGACGCCAAGTTGCGAGGTCTCGGTGTCCTGGCGACGTACGGTGGCCAGCTTGTCCCCACCCGTGCTGGGATCATCCTGTTCGGACGGGAGCAGGCCATCCATTTCCCTGACGCACAGATCAGGTGCGTCCTGTTTCGAGGAGTCGATAAGAGCCGGCCCGTTGTCAGGGGTGAGGACAACGACGTTACGGTGCTCGACGGAATCGAGGAGGCGATGAGATTCATCGAGCGCAACACCGACACGATCGTCCAGATCACAGGCCGCACCCGCCGCGACGAGCTGGACCTCTACCCAAACGTCGCTGTCCGTGAGGTTCTGAACAACGCGGTCGCTCATACGGACTACGCGGTGGAAGGCGCTTCGATCTTCGTCGCTCTCTTCTCCGATCGCCTGGAGATATCGAGTCCGGGGACCTGGCCTCCTGGCTTCTCCCGTGAGGATTTCGAATCGGGTGTGAGCCTTCGCCGCAACAAGGCCGTCTCGCGAGTGCTGATGCGGCTGAGGGTCATCGAGGGCTACGGGAGCGGATACGACCGTGTGATCGCGGCCTGCCGTGATCAGGGCTACCCCGAGCCCGAGTGGATCGAGAACGGGCCGCAGATCAAGGTCGTCCTGCGGCCGCATCCGGCCAGCGGCCTGTCTTTGCAACGTACCTCCGACATCCCGGAGCGAGCGCGCCGGCCATCACAGGCCCGTATGACGACGGAGGAGCGCCACGCTGCTGTGCTGGCCGCGATCGACGAGCTAGAGCGACCGAATACAGTCGATATCCAGCGGAGCACCAGCATCCCGACAAGGAGCTTGGGGCGTGACCTTGGCTATCTTCGCGAGGCTGGCGTAATCGAGTTCGTTGGTGCTCCACAGACCGGCTTTTACCGCCGCAAGTGAGCACTCTGCCACACTCTGCCAATCACCGCCACACTCTGCCATACGCCGCCACATACACGCGTTCAGACGAAGCCGCCCTCGGACATCGCGTCTATCGCCCCTAACACGCGCCGGAACTCGCCCGTGCGCAGCAGGTCGACGGGCTTGTGATGGTCGAGCGAGTCGTTGGGGGTGAACAGCCAGTCGCGGGCCGGTTCGGGCCGTAGAACGCCCGAGAGCTTCTCGAGCACCACGATCAGCTCCAGCAGGCGCTCACGAGCAGCGGAGCGCGGGGCGGTCTGCCGTGAGAGCCAGCGCGAGACGGTGCGTGGGTTCGTCCCGAGCATGCGCGCGAGTTCAGCTTGGTCGAGCTCGATCTGCCCGGTCGCCCTACCGAGTCGTTCCGCCAAGTCCGCCATGATCCACCTTCTCTGTCGCCTATCTTGTCACCTATTATGGCAGCTCAATGACAGACTTGCTGAGTGGAATCCTCGATCACTGCGTCGCCTCCGATGTCCGTTGATCGCTGGATGGCCTGGCCGCAAACGCCAGATTGACCCACTCCAGATCCTCCGGCCGCGCCTTGGCATGCATGTAGCGCTCCGTGAAGCTCTGCACGCGGAGCTCAGGTTCCAAGCGATCCCACTCCGCGGCCGCCTTGCCTCGAAGAGCCCGCATAGCGATGTCCGCCGAAGGCGTCAGTAACAGCCTGTGCTCAGCCACAGGCCGCGTTCACCGTTCGATGAACTCCCCACGCTCGAACTCGCCGCGAGCCTTCGTGCACCAGGCCTGGCTCTGAAGGTCGCGATCATGCAAATAGGCAGCCATAGCCTTGCTCCACTGCCGCGCGGGATAGTGCTCCCTGACGGTGGCCAACGCACGGCGAAGCTCGATCAAGCTGCGCGGATCGACCTCGACCGGCTTACGCCCCTCGGTCCGCCGAAGCAGGCCCTCCTTCAGCCACTTGCGGACCGTCGGGGCCGTGACATCGAGCCGTTCGGCTGCCTGCTCGACCGTGACACCGATGGGAACATCGAGCGTGTCCAGGATACGCCGGGCGAGCAGCGCCCAGCGCTCCAACAACTTGCCGTACTCGACCGGCGAGACGCTTGACGAGTCCCCGGAGGCGCTGACGCTGGCCTGCTCGCTCTCCACCTCAAGCAACAGCTCTTCAGCGTCCAGACGAGCCAGCGCCGTCATGCGCTGCAGCTCGCGAGGCTTTGGTGCGGGCGTGGACACCGCCAGAAAGAGTAGCCGATGATTTCGGTTTTGCGCCTGTTTTTGACAACAGGGAGGGGTGCTCGATCTTGTCCTATGATGTCCATGACTGTCGTATCCTGTCCAGATATGTCCTATAGTGTCCCGTAGTAGGTCAAGTTTGGTTATGTTTGACCGATGATTGCCTTGATGATGTTCTTGATGAAAGAGTCTTGAGATGCCTGCTGTTGCTGTTCGGCCGCTACTGCTGTCGGTTCCCCAAGCTGCGTCGCTGCTGCGCGTGAGTGACCGCACGGTGCGGCGGTGGATCAAAGCGGAGCGCATACCGTTCCTCAGGCTTCCGAGCGGCGAGTACCGGATTCCGCAAGGCGCGCTCCTTGCCTCGCTGCGCGGCACCTACGATCTCGCTGATGAGCTGCGGCAACTCGAAGAGAAGCACGGCCATCTCTCAGGGGAGGCGATAGCCGCAGCGCTCAGCGACGACTCCTAGCGCGGACCCGCCGCCAGATGGAGGCGATCTGCGTCGCCGCAGCGCCTCCATTCCCACCCGACCAAATCCCCGCGTTTACCAGCGACCCAGACGACGACCCAATCGTGTGGGGCGCGCTCCAGTCAGACGCCGACTACCTGATCAGCGACGACAAGCACGTCGTCCCGCATAAAGAACCGTGCGAGTACGAACACGAAGACCGCCGACTGCTCGCCGTGACGTTCAACTACCTGGTCTCAGACCTCATGCCTGACATAGACTGGAACGCTATCGACGGCCGACTACTCGCGGCGGCACTCGCGAAGCCCCAGCCAGGTGGAGGCGAGTGACCGGCCCGAGCAACGCCGCCGCCGGCCAAACGTTCTTTCTTAAATTAGGCCTCGTCTTTGAAAGCCCAACACCTCCGGCGCGAGGTCACAACTCGACGTTTGATTGGGACGGAAGGCCAATCGAGCGTCCCAATCACCCCAGAATCGCCCGCAAACTGGGGTAATTTGCGCCGCGCGATTTGAGCGCGGACTACCAATAAAGATCCTCCAAATCGGCCCCTTTCCAGAGATCCTCCGACTCGCTTTGCAAGCAGGAGGTCGCCGGTTCGATCCCGGCTGGCTCCACTGGAGGATAATCTGCAAATCGACGCGTTTGAGTGAGACAACAACCCCGCCGAGCAAGCCTCAGTGCCACCTGGACCTGTGCTTGGTCAACCGGGTCATCCACAAAAAGGCCTATGGACAAAAAGGCCTATGGGATAGCCTGGCCGTCGTGAGCGACGCGACGAGTACGGAGTCTGCACCCCAGCAGCGGTGGCACGCCGTCAATCTGCGCACTGGCTGGCTGTAGCTGCCGTGGACTTCGAGCAAATCACAACCGAGGTGGCCGACAGCGTCCTTGAGATCACGTTGAACCGGCCCGAGCGGCTCAACGCGTGGACGGCCCAGATGGGTCAGGAGATGCGGGAGGCCTTCGACCGGGCGGACGCCGACGACGACGTCCGGGCGATCATTGTGACCGGCGCGGGCCGCGGCTTCTGCGCCGGCGCCGATCTCACAACCGGCGGTGACACCTTCGACTACCGCAAGCGCGAGAGCACGGGGCCGGCGCGCGACAACGGCGGCGAGCTCACGCTGCGGATCTTCGAATGCAAGAAGCCGGTGATCGCCGCGATCAATGGCCCGGCCGTAGGCGTCGGCGCGACGATGACGCTGCCGATGGACGTTCGCCTCGCGGCCGACGATGCCCGCATGGGCTTCGTGTTCGCGCGCCGCGGGATCATCCCCGAGGCCTGCTCGAGCTGGTTCCTGCCACGCGTCGTGGGGATCAGCCGCGCGATGGAGTGGGTCTCCACGGGCAGGGTCTTCTCAGCGCAAGAGGGCCTCGAAGGCGGCCTCTTACGCAGCCTGCACCCGAAAGAGGAGCTGCTCGACGCTGCTCGCGCACTCGCGCGTGAGATCGCCGAGAACACCGCGCCGGTCTCCGTCGCGCTCGCCCGGCAGCTGATGTGGAGGATGCTCGGCGCCGAGCACCCGATGCTCGCCCACCGCGCCGACTCGCGGGGTATGGCAGCGCGCGGGCAGTCCGCGGATGCGGTCGAGGGCATCACCGCGTTCCTGGAGAAGCGCCCAGCGCGCTTCCCCGATCGCGTGAGCGACGGGCTTCCCGATGTGATGCCGGGGTGGAGCGAGCCGGGGTTTGAGTAGGCCTACAGCCGTCCTGTGAATCAGACCACGTCCCAAGAGTTTCTTCATATCCGTGGGCTCGCGTGGGTTAGAGTCCGCCCACGGCCACCACACGACGAGAGGAAGAACCGATGGAGCTCATAGGAGCGGGCCTGCCGCGCACGGGCACGCTGACGCAGAAGGTCGCGCTCGAGCAGCTGGGCTTCGGTCCGTCGTATCACTGGGTGAACGTGATCGCCGACCTCGAGCACCAGGTACCCCTGTGGGAGCAGGCGCTCGACGGCGAGGGCGACTGGCCGGAGATCTTTGGCGAGCACCGCTCGACCGTCGACTGGCCGGGCGGCTACTTCTATCGCGAGCTGATGGAGACCTACCCCGAGGCGAAGGTGCTGCTGAGCGTGCGCGACCCCGAGTCGTGGGAGCCGAGCTTCCGCGAGACGATCTGGACGATGAGCTACGGCGAGAGCGTGATGCCGCTGCTCTCGCGCGCTCGGGCCGACATCGACCCGCGCTGGAAGCGCTACCTGGCGCTCGTCGATCGCATGTTCTGGGGGCCGCAGGGCACGTTCGCGGCGGGCCGCGAGCCGGCGCAGATGATGGAGCAGATGGTCGCCCACCACGAACGCGTCAAGGCGGACGTCCCGGCAGATCGGCTGCTCGTGTGGCACGTCGGCGAAGGCTGGGAGCCGCTTTGCGAGTTCCTGGAGGTGGACGTGCCCGACGAGCCACTGCCGCACGCCAACGACCGGGCGACGTTCCTCGGGCGCGTGATGGACGGCGCGCTCGCGGCGCTCCAGGAGTGGCGCGCGCGGGAGACGTCGGTGGAGCCCTCGTCCGCCGTCAGCGGCTGACGCTCGCGCCGGGCCGCAACCGGTGGGGGACCGCCGCGCGGCTCGGCTCAACGGGAGGCCCTTCGCGAAACTGCGATCATCGCGCCGTGTCCGACGGCTCGCTGATTCCGCGCTTTCGCCGCGCGCGGCGCGATCCCGCGCTGGCCGTGCTCGAAGGGTTTCACGCCCTCAAGCATGCGCTGCGCTTCGACGCCCCGCTGCTCGAGGTCGTCTGCTCGGCCACCGCCGAGCTGGAGCGGCTCGCCACTGTGCTCGCCCCAGAGGAGAGCGCGCGCCTGCTCGCGCTCGCCCGCCCGGTGGAGCCCTCCGTCTTCGCCCAGCTCGCCCCACTCCCGCCGTCCACCGGCGTGATCGCGCTGGCCGAGCGCCGCGTGGCCGACCCCGCCGCGGTGCTCACCGACCCGCGGCCGCTACCCGTGGTCCTGCTCGAGGACCCGCGCGACCTCGGCAACACGGGTGCCTGCGTGCGCGTCGCCGCCGCCGCGGACGTCGCCGGGGTGCTCACCACCGGCAGCCACGACCCCTGGCATCCCGACGCGCTGCGCGGCGCGGCTGGGCTGCACTACGCCGTGCCCGTCGCGCGCCTGGCAGCGCTCCCGCCGCTTGACCGGCCGCTGCTGGCGATCGACCCCGACGGTGAGCCGCTGCACCCTTCTGAGCTGCCCGCGCGCGCGATGCTCGCGTTCGGCAGCGAGCGCTACGGCCTCTCAGGTGCGCTGGCCGCCCGGGCCGACGCGCGGATCAGCATCCCGATGCGGCCGGGGGTCTCGAGCCTCAACCTGGCGACCTCGGTCGCCGCCGTGCTGTTCGCCTGGCGCCTCTCCGAGCGCTCGGCCGCGCCCGCCTGACGAGCCTCTACGCGATCGCCGTGCGGCTCTGCTCGCCCGCGCCGAGCGCTTCGACGCCGTCGAGCAAGCGCCAGTTCCCGCGCAGCGCCTCGCGTGCCCGCACAACCATCCTGTCCCGGAGCGCCTCGGCGTCGTCGTGATCGCGCAGCAGCTCCTCGATCAGCTCGCCCGCCTCGCGTGCGTGCTCGATGTCGAGCGTTGCGTGCAATCTGAAGTACTCCACCGCCGGACCTTCGTCGCTGTAGCCGTAGTGCTCCGTCAGACCCTGCAGCTTGGTCTTCGACACCTCCGGCTGACCGGCCTCGATCGCGTACAGCACCGCCAAATGCTCCAGCAGGTCCTCGCCCGCCGTCCACGCCCGCGCGCAAGCCGTCGTCTCCGCCAGCCCCTCGCCGTCGGCCGCTTCGCGCGCGCCCGCCGCACGGGCGAAGTCCTCCCACAGCTCCACGTGCGCCGCCTCCTCCGCGGCGTGACGCTCCAGTCCGGAGGCGTGCGCCGAGCCGGCCTGCGCGGCTGTGAGCGCCGACGCCCGCGCGAGCGCCCTCACCGCGTGCCGGTACTCCCCCGCGTAGCACTGAAGCTCGGCGGCGCTCAACTCACCCGCGCTCCAACGCTCATAAAACGGATGCTCCAGCACACTGCATTCACTGCGGGCCTGATCGAGCTTGGCAAGGACGTCCATAAAAATCCCTTCTCTGATATTTACTCGGGGGTTGAGGGAGGGTATGCCACCGTCAGGCAGAATAGTTTTTTTGGTGGTTGCGAGACTTTTGCCACCACTACCGACTTGTCCGCCGCGTGTGCGAGGGTCCACGCGAAAGTAGACGTAGGAACGAGGGTCACCTGATGATTTCACTGGTCATTCTTGCTTCGGTACTTTGCGCCATCGGCCTGGGCACGGGTATGGCGATCGCGATCGTGCGGGCAGGTGCGCGGGCCGACGAGGATCTCGAGCGCCTTCTATACCGGCGTCGTCTGTCGTCTCCGATCACGGCCTACAGCCAGAGCTACGCCGGATTGGCCAGCGCCCAGTCGACGATCTCACGTGAGCCGTCGACCACGGTGCCGTCGTCGAGGAGGAGCGTCGGAACCCAGCGGTTGCCGGTCAGCTCGTTCACCTCGCGCCGTCCGCGCGTGCGGTTAAGCACGCCGGGCAGCAGGCCAAGCCCGTAGGAGCGGACCACCTCGGGCTCGTAGCCCGCGCCCTTCAGCGCGCGATACGCGTTGCCGCACGGATGCCCGCCGGGTCGCGGCGAATGGAACGTGCCGTAGCAGACGTACAGCTTCACGAGACGGTCAGCGTGCCTTCCGTGCACCCGCGGGCGCCTGCGAGGAGCTCGCCGCCGTGGACGTCGCGGTCTTCGTGCTCCCGCCCGAGGTGATCACCGCGGTGCTCGCCGCCGCCAGCACGAGCACGGCGGTCACCGCGATCACTCCACGCTGCGCTGCCTTCGTAGCAGGGAAGTCGGGTTTCCGCATACCCAGGCCCAGCGAGACGATCAGCGCCCATGCGACCAGCGCGCCGCCCGCAATGTAGAACGGGACCTTGCTCTTCTCCGCGCCCAGGATGGGCGCCAGCTGAAGGACTGCCGCGTGCATCTGAGGGCGAGCCTAACCGATGGGCCACCTGGATGGCGGCGGCGATGGCGGTCGGGCCGCGGTGATGGGGCCGAGCTCGCATATGATCGCGCCGATGACCGACGCGGTGCGCACGCCCGAGGAGGCTCTGCAAGAGCTGCCCGACTTCCCGTTCGCCCCCCACTACCGCGAGCTGGACGGCCTGCGCTTGGCCCACCTCGACGAGGGCGACGGTCCGCCTGTGATCTTCTTCCACGGCGAGCCGACCTGGTCGTTTCTGTGGCGCAAGGTGATCCCGCCGGTGCGCGACGCGGGCTTCCGCTGCATCGCGCCGGACCTCGTCGGCTTCGGCCGCTCGGACAAGCCGACCGACATCGGCTTCTACAGCTACGACCGCCACTGCGAGCTCGCGGGCACGCTGCTCGAGGATCTCGACGTGCGTGGGGCAACGGTGGTCGTGCACGACTGGGGCGGGCCGATCGGGCTGCGCCTGGCGGTCGAGCACGCGGAGCGGATCGACCGCATCGTGATCCTCGACACGGGCGTGCTGAACGGACGGCGGAAGATGACTGATGCGTGGTTCGCGTTCCGCGACTTCGTCGAGCGCACCGAGGACCTGCCCGTCGGCATGCTCGTGCGCGGCGCCTGCAAGACAGACCCCGGCGACGCGGTCGTCGCGGCCTACGACGCGCCCTACCCCAATGTTGCGTCCAAGGCAGGGGCGCGGGCTTTCCCGCTGCTGATACCGCTCACCACCGACGCGCCCGGCGCGCGGGAGGGGCAGCGCGTGCAGGACGCGCTGCGCGAGGACCGCCGCCCGACGCTGATGCTCTGGGCCGACTCCGACCCGGTGCTGCCGCTGTCGGTGGGCGAGCGCTTCGCCGAGTCGATCGGCCGCCCCGCCCCGCGCGTGATCGAGCACGCCTCGCACTTCCTCCAAGAGGACCAGGGGCCGCTGATCGGGCGGCTGATCGCGGAGTGGCTCACCCAGGGTTGAGTCGCTCACTGGAGTTGCATATGACCATGGCGCACTTCCCGCCATTTTGAAACTCAACGCCCAGGCGCCGGCTTCCTACCTCACAGCCGCAAGCACATCGTTGACCGTTCACGGTGAGGGATCACCGCGAGCACATCGTTTACCGGGTGGGTGTGTGGTTGCGCGGGCGTTTCCTGGAACGGAGCCGTAGGCGT
>Ga0182024_10011715_pt1 | contig 17532 bp, 14 predicted proteins | sample P32metaG_FD_120480 | JGI IMG/M metagenome (GOLD analysis project Ga0182024, IMG submission 120480) | Permafrost microbial communities from Stordalen Mire, Sweden - P3-2 metaG (Illumina Assembly) | ecosystem: Environmental > Terrestrial > Soil > Wetlands > Permafrost | place: Sweden: Stordalen... | reverse complement strand
TTGTCGAGACTGAAATTCAGCGCCAGCATCGCGACTGTGGCGCCGAGCAGAGCCAGGGGGATGACCGAGCTCGGGATCAGCGTCGCGCGCACGTTGAGCAGGAAAAGCCAGATGACGATCACCACCAACGCGATGGTGATGAGGAGGGTGAGTTTCACGTCCCGGACCGAGGCGCTGATGGTCTGCGTGCGATCCATCAGGATGTGCATGGCGATGCCCGGTGGAATGGCCTGCTGCAGATGCGGCAACGCCGCGCGGATCTGGTTCACCGTATCGATGACGTTCGCACCCGGCTCCTTGAAGATCACCAGCAGAATGCTGCGTCCGCCCTTCAGCGTAAGGTCGCTGTTGCCCTTGCCGGGATACACCCAGGCGCCGATCTGGTTGTTTTCCACGCTCTGATAGGCGGTGCCGATGTCGTGGATACGCACCGGTGCGCCATTGCTGTAGCCGACGACGAGATCGTTCCACGGGCTCGCATCGAGGATCTGGTCGTTGGCATAGACGGTGAGACCCTGCTGCGGCCCGATGATGGAGCCTTTCGCTGCATTGGTCGTGGCATCGACGATCTGGGTACGAATCTGGTCGATCTGGAGCCCGCGCGCGGCGATTTTGCGGGGGTCGAGCTGGATTCGCACCGCGGGCTTCTGTTGCCCACCTATGGTGACGAGGCCAACGCCGTTGATCCGCGAGACCTGCTGCGAGAGGATGACGTCCGCATAGTTGTCGACCTGGTCGAGCGGAATCGAATCCGAGTTGAGCGACAGGATCATGATCGGCGCGTCGGCGGGATTGACGCGACGGATGCTGGGCTGCGCCGGGAGATTGGTCGGCAATTGCGCGCTCGCGGCATTGATCGCGGCCTGCACCTGCTCGAAATCGTCGGTGAGATTCTGGCCGAGCTCGAACTGCAACGTGATGCTCGTCGTTCCGAGCGCGCTCACCGACGTCATCTGCGCGACGCCGGGAATGAGCGAAAACTGCCGTTCGAGCGGCGTCGCCACGTTCGACGCCATCGTTTCCGGGCTGGCTCCGGGCAGTGACGCGCTTATCTGGACCGTTGGAAAATCGACATTTGGCAACGCCGCCACCGGCAGGAGCGAATAAGCGACGATGCCGATCAGGAGTACGGCAATCGCGAACAGAGTGGTCGCGATGGGGCGGTGAATGAACGGGCTGGCGAGATTCACGAGCCGGGCCGCGTTGGTCTTGCGATCCTGACGAGCGAGCCGTCTTTCAGGATCATCTGGCCGTCGGTTACTACAATCTCGCCGGGCTTGACGCCTTTCGCGACGATGGCGGTCGCGTCCTGTGTGGACGCGAGGGTCAACGGCCGCATTGCCACGCGCCCGTTCTTCTGCACGACATAAGCAAAGCTGCCGTTGGGTCCGCGATTGACCGCGGTCGTCGGAATCGTCGTGACGTTGTGCAGCGTCTGCAGCGTCAGCTGCACGTTCACGAACTGACCGGGCCAGAGCATATTCCTGGCGTTGGGAAGGCGCGCCTTCAGCTCGATCGTGCCTGTGGAAGGATCAATGCGGTTATCGGCGATGCTCAGCTCGCCTGTATCGAGCAGAGCGCCGGTCTCCTGGCTGTAGGCGCGCGTCACCAAGGGAATACGAAAGCCGTTCGACACCTGCGCCAGATTCTGGAAATCCCCCTCTGGCACGGTGAACGTGACAGCGATCGGCTGGATCTGATTGACGACGACGATGCCGGTGCCGCTCGATGGCACGGCGCTCGATGCGTTGGTCGGAGCAGGAGTGGCCGGTGCATTCCCGACGGAGCCGCTGGTGCTGACAAGATTTCCCGGATCGACAAGGCGGACACCGCTCCGCCCGGTGATCGGCGCGATGACGCGTGTCCAGCCGAGATTGACCGCGGCGGTCTTCACGGTTCCTTCGTCGCTCTGCACTAGGCCTTCGTCCTGGAGGACAAGCGCGGCCTGCGTGTCAACCTGCTGCGTCGCGATCGAATTGAGCGCCGCGAGCCTTTTGTAGCGCGCGAGATCGAGCTTCGCGTCGGCAAGCGCGGCCTTGTCGCGCCGCAGAGTTCCCTGGGCCTGTTCGAGTGCCGCCTGATAGGGAGCGGGATCGATCTGCGCGAGGAGGTCACCGGCCTTGACCTCGGTGCCTTCAGTGAAATTGACGGTGAGAAGTTTTCCGCTCACCTGCGCCAGCACGTTGACGCTGGTCCAGGCCTGTGCCGCGCCGAGTTCGGTGAGCGAGAGCGCGATGTCCTGCCGCTTGGCAACGGCCACGGTCACGGGAACCGGCGGCGGGCCCGATGCCGTTGCCGGCTTCTTGTGAAAAACGGCCCAGCCGACGAGCACCAACGCGAGCACACCCAAGCCCGCGAAGACGCGGTGCCGGTGCCGCGGATCGGACCAATCCAACCGGGTCATATCATGGCCCCGGTATCGAACAACCGGAGCGGCCCTTTGGGTTCAATCACGCTATATTTTGCAACCAATGGGATGGGGCGGTGTCTGGGAATGTCCTGCATGGTCGAAGGCACGGCCTGCAACGGATTGGAGAACGTGATATTCATTCCTCATCGATCCTGGCGGCGGAATGCCGTTTTTCCGCCGGCGGCCCCCGCCACGGGCGCCATTTCGCCCCCTTGTGCGATGCCCGTCCCGGGCCATGTCCTAGCATGGCGTCCGTGAATTGCGAGTGTTGGGGCCGGTCTTGCGACCTTTTATTACAACTCTTTGCACTCACCGGAGCGTAACCGGACGGCCATGGGATAGGTTCCCACAGCAGTTACGCCCGCATTTCACCAACTGCGGTGCTGTGCGGTCAAATTGAATTGGTAACCCAAAGCCTGCGCTGACGTCATTGCGGCTCCCCGCAGGCTTCCTCTATAAGCCGCGCGCCCCACGCCACCACCGAGCGCAATGGACATTCGCAACATCGCCATCATCGCCCATGTCGATCATGGCAAGACCACGCTCGTCGACCAGCTGCTCAAACAGTCGGGGGCGGTGCGCGAAAACCAGCAAGTGGCGGAGCGCGCGCTCGATTCCACCGATCAGGAACGCGAGCGCGGCATCACCATTCTCGCCAAATGCACGAGCGTCGCGTGGAAGGGGGTGCGCATCAATATCGTCGATACGCCGGGCCACGCCGATTTCGGCGGCGAGGTGGAGCGCATCCTGTCGATGGTGGACGGCGTCGTGTTGCTCGTCGATGCGGCGGAATCCGTCATGCCGCAGACCAAATTCGTACTCTCCAAGGCCCTGGCGTTGGGGCTGAAGCCCATCGTCGTCATCAACAAGATCGACCGCGCCGACGCGCAGCCGAAAGAGACGCTCGAAAACATCTTCGATCTCTTCCTGGCTCTCGAAGCCAATGACTATCAGCTCGATTTTCACGTACTCTACGCGTCGGGACGCCAGGGCTGGGCGGTCGCCTCCCTCACCGACGAGCGCGTCGATCTGGCGCCGCTGTTCGACAGGATCGTGGCGGACGTGCCGAAGCCCCGCCCGGTGGCGCTGGCGGGCGACGCGCATCCCTTCGCGATGCTGGTCACGACGCTCGAAGGCGATCCCTATCTCGGGCGGGTTCTCACCGGCCGCATCGAATCGGGCGCGATCACCATCAACCGCCATCTCAAGGCCCTGTCGCGGGACGGGGTGGAAATCGAGAGGGCGCGGGCGACCAAGCTGCTCGCTTTCCGCGGCCTCGCACGCGTCCCCGTCGAGCGTGCGGAAGCGGGCGACATCGTGGCGATCGCCGGCCTTTCGACGGCGACCGTCGCCGATACGCTCTGCGATCTCGAGGTCACAGCTCCCGTGTTCGCGCCGCCCATCGATCCGCCGACGCTCGCGATCACCATCTCGGTCAATGATTCGCCGATGGCGGGGCGCGAGGGCGACAAGGTGCAAAGCCGCGTGATCCGCGACCGGCTGCTGCGCGAAGCGGAAGGAAATGTCGCGATCAAACTGCGCGAGACCGGCGAGGCCGCGTTCGAAGTGTCCGGGCGCGGTGAACTGCAGCTCGGTGTGCTCATCGAAACCATGCGGCGCGAAGGCTTCGAGCTCTCGATCAGCCGGCCGCGCGTCCTCTACGACACCGATCCCGACACAGGCGAGCGCCTGGAGCCAATCGAAGAAGTCACCGTCGATGTCGATGAGCCCTACACGGGCGTGGTGATCGAGAAGATCAGCCAGCGCAAGGGCGAGCTGCAGGACATGCGGCCGACGGGCGCGGGCAAGACGCGCCTCGTGTTCCTCGCGCCCTCGCGCGGGCTCATCGGCTATCACGGCGAATTCCTCACCGACACACGCGGCACCGGCGTGATCAACCGCATGTTTCACGGCTATGCGTCATTCAAGGGACCGATCGAGGGCCGGCGCAACGGCGCGCTGGTTTCGACGGCCGAGGGAGAGGCGGTGGCCTACGCGCTCTGGTATCTCGAGGAACGCGGCAAACTCTTCGTTGTGCCGGGCACCCGAGTCTATCGCGGCATGATCGTGGGCGAGCATTCCCGCGGCAATGATCTCGACGTCAATCCGTTGCGCGCCAAGCAGCTCACCAATATCCGCACCCATTCGAAGGACGAGGCGATGCGCCTGACGCCCTTCGTGCCGCACACCCTCGAACAGGCCATTGCCTATATCGGCGACGACGAACTCGTCGAAGTGACGCCGCAATCGATCCGTCTACGGAAGAAAGAACTGGTCCCCCACCTGCGCAAGCGGGTCAAAGCCGAAGCGGGGTAGCGCGCAGCGTTTTTGGACCCCTCACCCGCGTTTGAGCGGAATTCATCGCCCGTATCTGCGTCCCTCTCCCCCTTGTGGGAGAGGGGCCGAGAACGAGGACCATCAACCGTCTCGGCGCGGGTGAGGGGTACCCCGCGAATCATCGGCGCGGGAGGAGGCCGAGGCGGCCGGCGATCATGCGGTCGACCATGCGCTTGGGCAGCGTGTTGACGAGAAAATTCTGGAAGGCGTCGGGTGTCACCACATAGCGTGTTTTCGGCTTTGGGGTCGTCAGTGCGTGCCACACGGCGAGGCCGAGGCGCTCCGGCTTCAGACCTTTGCGCCCGTTCGCGAGCATGTAGTCGCGCACCGCATTGAGCGACGTGGCGTAAGGCGTGTTGGCGTAGCGCGACACGTCGACCTGTTCCGCCTTGTCCCAGATTGGCGTTGCAACTGCGCCCGGCGCGACCACGATGACGTCAATGCCGAGCAGCATCAGCTCGCGGCGGAGACTTTCCGACAGACCTTCCAGCGCGAATTTCGAGGCGTTGTATGGTCCGACGAAGGGCGAGGCGTTCTTTCCGCCCACGGATGAAATCATCACGATGCGGCCGGCCCGGTTCTGCTTCGAAACATGCTCCGCAAGCAAAGGCGCGAAGGCCTGGGTGACGATGAATTGTCCGGTGACGTTTACTTCGAGCTGACGGCGCAATTCGTCCACATCGAGGTAGAGGAGTGGGCCGGCCACCGCGATGCCCGCATTGTTGACGAGACCGAACAAAGGTTCGTTTCCGAGAACCGATGCGGTGGCGGACGCGGATTGCCTCACCGCCGCTTCGTCGGTGACATCGAAGAAAAGCGGAGTGAATTTCCCACCGAACTCGTTCCGAAGCCGCTCTGCGTCGACCTCTTTGCGCACGCTGCCCAGAACGCGAAAGCCTTTCTCGACGAGGACTTTGGCGCAACCCCAGCCAATTCCAGTCGAGGCTCCGGTCACAACGACGGTCTTCATCGCTCCCCTCCGTGTTCGTGCCGTGCAATATAGCGGCAAACCGGGAAAGCAAAGCCATGCCGGACCAGGAAACGATTGCCTTTGCGCACCGGCTCGCGGATGCGGCGGGCGCGGTGATCCGGCCCTATTTCCGACAGCGGCTGGACATCATCGACAAGGGCAAGATGGCATTCGATCCGGTGACAGCCGCAGATCGGGAGGCCGAAGCGGCAATGCGCGCGCTCATCCGCAGCGAGCGGCCACACGACGGCATACTCGGCGAGGAGCATGGCCTGGAGGCCGGCAGCAGCAGGCGTCGATGGGTGCTCGATCCAATCGACGGCACGCGCGCCTTCATCACCGGACGCCACACCTGGGGCACGCTGATTGCGCTGGAGGACGAGGGCCGGCGCGTGCTCGGCATCATCGATCAGCCGGTCCTTCGCGAGCGCTTCATTGCGTACTGCGACCGCGGGGAGTTTCATTCGCCGGCAGGTGCGATCGCGCTGCGCACGCGCGACTGCGCGACGCTTGCTCTTGCCGCGGTGTCGACTACGCATCCCTGGGGCTATTTCTCGAGCGTGGAACGCGCGGGCTTCGAAGAACTCTGCGCCCGTGCGCGCATGAGTTATTTTGGCGGCGATTGCTACGCCTATGGCTTGCTCGCGCTGGGGCATATCGATTTGATTGTCGAGGCATCGCTCGCGGCGTGGGACGTGGCGGCGCTCATTCCCATTGTCGAGAATGCGGGGGGCGTCATCACCGATTGGAGCGGCGCGCCTGTCGGCCAGGGCGGCCGCATCGTCGCCGCCGGCGACGCGCGCGTCCATGCCGAGGCGCTGGAGATTCTGTCGCGATTCCTCGTCTGAGACACGGTTTGGACAAGCTCATGCTTCGACAAGCTCAGCATGAGGCTTTTCTCCTCACCCTGAGCTTGTCGAAGGGTGAGGACGTATGTGCTTTTCGACAAATGCATCAAACGCCGCCCAGAATCGGGCACGGATGGAATCGTTCTCCATCATGATTTCGTGTTCGCCGTCGGCGAGCTCGACATAGGCGCCATTCGGCAGGCGACGCGCGAATGCGCGGACGGCCGCGGTATCGACGATGCGGTCACGTCCCGCGCCGAGCACAAGGCATGGAGTCGCGATGGTTTCGGCAAATCCCGGCGCTTGTATGGCTGTCATCGAACGCAAAGCCGCTTCGAGCCAGCCCCAGGTTGGGCCGGCGAGACGGATTTCCGGATGCCCGGCCAGGAACGCCTGCGCGCGCGCGAAGCGTACGCGGTCCGAGGTGACGCGATTGTCTTCGAATTCCATATGCAGCGGGTCGCGGTCGCGCATGCCCCACACGAATTCGTCGGTCAGGCCGGCGAGATTGTAGGTCGAGCAGATGAGGCGCACGAGCCATAGAGGAAACCCCCGGGCGTTGGTCCTGATCATCGGCGCGGTCATCGCCGCAGCGGTGAAGGTGCGCGGATTTGCTTTGAGCGCGCGCAGGAGAATATGCGCTCCCATCGAATGGGCGAGCGCGAGCGGTGGCGTGTCGCTCATCGGAGCGACCACGTCATTCATGAAGGACCGAAGATCGGAATCGTATTCGGAAAAATCGCCGACATGGGCTTTCAGGGGATCGCTGAGGGTGCGTTCGGAGTCGCCCTGTCCGCGCCAATCGAGCGCTGCGCCGGCGAAGCCGCGCGCGGCAAGCTCCCTGACAACCTCGCCGTATTTCTCGAGAAACTCCGTTTGTCCGTCGAGGATAACGCAGACCCCGCGCCGCGCGACGCCCGGCGCAGATTCCCAACTCGCCGTTCGAAGACGTTTTCCGTCGCGGCTCGCGATGAAGCGCGTCCGCAGCTCGTCCAAGATGGACTAGCCGCGGGCCTTTTGCAGGATGGGCCCGAGCTTCATGGCCAGGCCCATGTCGCCCGCCACTCTCAGCTTGCCCTGCATGAAGGCGGAGGTGCCGTCGAGCTCGCCCTTGACCATCTTTTCGAAGGTTTCGAGGCTTACCGAGATCGTGCAGTCGGCGTTCTGGCCCGCGCCGTCCGTCACCTTGTTCGGCACGGATTTGCCGTCGATGAGGACGCTGCCGGGCTCACCGAAATCGAATTTGAGCGTGCCGCCGAGCCCCGAATCGGCGCCGATGGCCGTACCCATCTGGGTGATGATCTGATTGATCTGGTCAGAGCTCATGAATTCGTCCTTCTGTCCGGCAGATGTCCCGCTCCGCGATTTGAGCATGCGCGCCGGGTCTGCACAACTGGATGTCGGCGCGGTTTCGTCGAGTCGGGCGTCACGCCAGCACCCCAATCCTCGTCATGGCCGGGCCGTTGTCCCGGCTATCTATGAACACCGCGTCGGGGAACGAGCGGCCTTTCCGTTGTTCATCATGTAAACGGCGATGAAGGTCGCGAGGAATCATTGCTGACACCGTGTTCATAGATAGCCGGGACAACGGCCCGGCCATGACGAATTTTAGGGTAATTTACGCGCAGACAGTTTTGGCGGCTCACTCGTTGCACGAGCCGCCGCAAATGAGTTTGCTGATCGCGCTGCGCCGGTGGACGGCTTGGACTCGGCCCGCGCTCAACATAGTCTCGGCGCGGGATAACCGGGGTGTCCATGGTCGGAGACTTCTGCAACAGTTGCTGCGCCCCTGCGCAAGATTTTTCGCGATGAGCGCGGCGATTCCCCCGCCTGCCGGCGCGGTCGCGCGCAAGGGGCGCGATGCGCTCGGGCGCTTCTGCTTCCTTCTGCACTTTGCGGTGATGATCTTCATCGTCGGCGGCTGGACAATATGGTGGCCGCGCGCGCTTCTCTTCTACCTGGCGTTTGTGCCCGTGGTCGCGCTTCAGTGGCAGTTCAACCGTAATTCCTGCGTGCTCAACAATCTGGAATCGCTGATGCGCAACGGCACGTGGCGCGACGCCGCCAATGAGGAGGAGGGCGCATGGCTTCTCACCCTGGCCAGGGACGTCGTCGGGTTGCGGGTACGGCCGGCGCAGATGGATGCCTTTATCTATCTGGTTCTGCTGTTGCTCTGGGGCCTCGGGCTCGCACACTTGTTGAGGCTGTAAGCCGGGCGCGGTCTGGTTCTTGAAGCGCGGAATGGTGCTTCCTACCTATCGAATGTCCGGAAAGGCCTGAGGGCTTCCGGGCATAGTGAGAGGTTCGGCCCATGATGGGCGAGCCCAAACCACAACGCTTCGAAAAGGAGGCTGTGAACCATGCGAAGTTTCGATTTCTCCCCATTGTTCCGTTCGACCGTCGGCTTTGACCGGCTGTTCGACCTTCTGGATTCCGTGCCGCAATACGACACGACCCAGACCTAGCCCCCCTACAACATCGAGCGCACCGACGACACCCATTACCGCATCACGCTCGCGGTGGCGGGTTTCGGCGAGAAGGATCTGAACGTCGAAGTGCGCGAAGGCGTGCTCACCGTTCAGGGCAAGCGCGAAGAGAGTGGTGAGCAGGGCAAGACGGCTTTTCTCTATCAGGGCATTGCCGGCCGCGCGTTCGACCGCCGCTTCCAGTTGGCCGAGAATGTCGAAGTCCGTGGCGCCAAGCTCGAGAACGGCCTGCTCCATGTCGATCTGGAGCGCATTGTTCCCGACGAGCAAAAGCCCCGGCGCATTGCGATCAACGGCGCCGATGTGAAGATCATCGAAGGCAAAGCGCGCGCCGCCTAATGGTTCGGCAAGCTCACCATGAGGACTTCTCCTCATCCTGAGCTTGTCCTCATCCTGAGCTTGTCGAAGGATGACAGATGTCGGGCATCGGAACATACTGATGCCCGACATCTGAACGCCGATATCCCATGCCGAGCTGGCACAGCGCGCTCTCCGCGCGCCTCGCGCATTTGAGCCGCCCCAGCGGTCCTGGCCGCGACATCGCTGAACTGCGCCGCCGGTACGATACGCTGTTCGAGCGCTTCGGGACCGCGCCCGCGCAGGCGAGCTTCGAAGCCGGACAGGTGGGTCCCGTCAAGGGCGAATGGATCCGGTCGCCCAATTCGGCTTCCCATCGTCTCGTTCTGTACTTGCACGGCGGCGGCCTGGTCGCGGGTTCGCCGGCAACGCATCGTCCGCTGATCGCAGGTCTGTGTCTCGCGGCGCAGGCGGCGGCGTTCGCCCCAGCCTATCGTCTCGCTCCAGAATATCCTTTTCCCGCCGGCCTTCGTGATGCCGTCGACACCTATCGCTATCTTGTGCAGCATGGGATTGCTGCGGGCGGCATCGTCGTAGCGGGAGACGAGGCGGGAGGCGGCCTGGCTTTCTCGCTCCTGCACGCGATCCGCAACGCGGGGTTGCCAATGCCCGCAGCTTGCGTGGCGATGTCGCCCTGGACCGACCTTTCCTTGTCGGGATGGTCGATGCTGCAGAACGCCAAGAGCGACGCGGCGCTTTCCTGGGAGATGCTTTTCGTCAGCGCGCGGCATTACCTGCAGAAGAGCACTCCTGCCGATCCCTATGCCTCACCCCTGTTCGCGCCGTTCCGCGAATTTCCCCCGCTCATGGTCCATGCCGGAAGCCTCGAGATCCTGCGCGACGACGCGAGTCGCGTCGGCGAATGCGCCGCCGAGGCAGGCATACCGGTGAGCGTGGAGATTTACGACCGGATGGAGCATCTCTTTCAGGCGGTTCCCGGCCTGTCCGAAGCGCGCATCTCTTTGGAACGTCTCGGCCACTTCATTCAGGCACGCACGCGGGATCCGGGCGCGCCGGCGCCGCTTCGGGCCGCCGGATTGCCGCAAGGCGCAAAATCCGCAAGGTGAAGCGGCGTCACGGTTCACAATTTGCGGGGCCGCCCCGTTCGTCCGGTGAAACGGGAAAATCTTGAGGCAGTATGGACTGTTACGGGTCTAGCGCGGCGCTCGGAAATGCGGTTAAGGTGCCTTGGTACGCGGTGACACGCTAGGGGCGGCGCTGCGGCTGATGTGGGGCCCCCGCCGTATCGGCCCTTGAGAATTACCGGCCTTTAACGACGAGAGGTACGCATTGAACAAGCGCGCGCTGATGCTTTCCGCCGCCACGGCCTCGTTGCTCGCCGGGCAAGTCCTTGCTGACACGGACATCACCAAGCAGGTGACCACGCCGCAAACCACCAGCCAGGACGGCAACATCACGATCGAATCCGACGGTTCGATCGTCATCACCACCAGCCCGCCGACAGGGGCGGCCGTCACGATCAATTCCGACAATGCCCTGGTCAACAATCAGGGCACGATCAGCTATAAGGGCGTCACGAACGCAACCGGCATCCAGCTCACGACCGGCTATACGGGCGAATTCGAGAGTACCGGCGTCGTCGATCTGACCGGCACGGGAACCACCAAGACCGGCATTCTCATACAGGGGGTGGCCGGCAACATCGACAGCGGCACGTTCACGGGACTCGTTCCCGCGGGCGCCACCTCTCCCGTCGCTATCGATCTCGCATTGGGGTCGACCCTGAAGGTGCAGGGCGACTCCTCCTTCGGAATCAAGCAATTGAGCGGCACGAATATCGTGGGCGACATCGACATTGCCGGCGCGCTCACCATGTCGCCCACATCGGCGAAATCGACGTCGACGCCGTTCGGCAACGTCATCGCGATAGATCTCCTCGGCACGATGACCGGCAATCTCAATATCCAGTCGGGCGGGGTGATCACCGCAACCGGACAGGGCGCCGAGGGCATTCAGCTGACCGGCACCCTGACCGGCGCCATCGTCAACAATGGAGAGATCCAGACCTTCGGCACGACGACCGCCGCCTCAACCAACACGACTTTGCCCCAGGCCGGCACCGCGCTCGGAATCGGAGCGAGCGTTACGGACGGAATCTACAATGCCGGTCCGAGCACGAGTTCCGACACGACCACCATACGCGGGCTCATCTCCACGGTGGGCGCTGCCCCGACTGTCCTGATCAATCCGACGATCGGAAATGCTTCGCCCACGTCACCTCTCGTGATCGGCGTCTACAATGACCCCACTGATCCGGGCAATTCCTTCCTCAATCGCGGAACCATCGCCGGAGCGTCTTCGAATGCAGATTCGAACGTCACGACGTTCAGCATTGTGGGAGCGTCGATGAATGCGCCAACGAAGTTTGACGGCGGTCTCTTCAACGGCGGCTCGATCTCGGCTTCGGCGACGACGAACTCGAGGAATTCCACCGTCTCCGCCAATGCGCTCTTCATTGGCGACTACGCGTATATAACAGGGGGCCTGACCAATTCCAACGAATCCAACTCCGGCAACATCACGGCCTCGGTCACGGGGCCTGAGGCCGGGGTGGCGACGGCCATCAGCATCCAGCAGTTCGGCTCGCTGCCCACCATCAACAACAGCGGCACAATCTCCGCCTCCGTCTTGACCTCCAGCCCCGATTTCGTGACCTCCATCACGGCCAACGCCATCTATGACGCCTCGGGATCGCTCACTTCGATCATCAACAGCGGCACGATCTCGGCTGTCACGACCACGCTCAAGAACAACGGCCAGGTCGCGGTTGCTGCGAATCTCTCGGTGAACACCTCGGGCGTCAATTTCGACAATTCGGGGACAGTGGTTGGCAACATTCTCTTCGGCACCGGCGCCGATACGCTGACCGTCAACGGCAGCGCGCAGACGCCGGCGACCGTCACCGGCAATGTCAGCTTCGGCGGCAACAGCACCGCGACCCTTGGGGCCGTCGATACGCTGAACATCGGCACGTTTGGAACGCTGACGGGTGCGGTCACGGAGACGCTGGGCAGTCACCTGGACGTGATGATCGCGTCGGGTGGCACGCTCAATCTGGAGAACACGCCGGCCAATCTCGGCGCCAACAACGTCGTCGGGCTCTACGCGGGATCATTCACTGTCGATACGGGCGCAACTCTCGGCCTCGTCGTGTCCCAGCCCTTCAATCTCTCGGTCAACCCGGAAACCGGCGCCCTGATCTCCGCGCAGAACGCCATGATCGGCGACGACACGAATTTCAAGATCACCTTCGGCAGCTATATCGGCAATTTCGTGCCGGGACATGGCAACAACAACAACAAGAACCAGACGGCGGTATTCGATCTCCTCAGCGCGCCCATCGGCGCTCTGGATATTTCGGCCGCCGAGCTCGCCACGATCAGAAGCGATTTCGCGACCAGCGTCCCGTTCCTCTTCACCGGCGCGCTCTGCACCTGGAACATCAATGGAAACAGCACCTGCGGCGGCCCGAACCCCGGGAACTCGGAGATTGTGCTCGATCTGACCGCAAAATCGGCGCAGACGCTGGGTCTTACCGGCTATGCGTTGAAGATGTTTCCCTACGCGAACGAAGCGCTGGCCACCGACGATTCGCTGGGCGCGGCTTTGCTCAACAATGTCGTGAACTCCCAGCAGGCCCAGGCGGCGTATGCGGCGTTCGCGCCCGACGTCTCCGGCGCCAGCCGCGCGCTCGCCATTTCGCTCACCGACGAGGCGACGGACGTCGTTGCGGCGCGCCAGCGCACGCTGCGCGAATATGCCAACCAGGAGGGCGACTTGACCATGTGGGGGCAGCAATTCGTGCAGCGCCTGAACCAGGACAATACGCCTGACGGCACCGGCTTCGTGGACACGGGCTTCGGCTTCGTGCTCGGCGCCGATGAGGGCGATCCCGCGGACGGCCGCTATGGCGGCGCCTTCACCTTCTTCTCCGGCGGCATGAGTGCGAAGGCGCCGGTGCTGCAGAAAACCCAATCCGAATGGTACATGGCGACCGGCTACACCGACTGGCACGGCAGGGGGTTCTTCCTCGACACGCAGGCGAGCGTTGGTTACGCGCATCTGGCGGGTAGCCGCACCATCGATCTCCAGGGATTTACCCGCACCGCCGAGGACGTGCGTCCCGCGGAATATATGGCCGGCGGAGCGACGGCCGGCCTTCAGTACAACTGGATCGGTGCAGCGGTCATGCCGCAGATCAGCCTGGACGGGCTTGCGATGCGCCAGGAAGGCTACACCGAGACGCATGGCGGCGGCCAGGTCGGCGACGGATTTGATCTTCATGTCGAACCCAACTACGCGTCCTCGCTGAGGGCCTTTTCCGGCGTCGATGTGCGCGACGATCTCAATTTCGGCGATTTCCTGTTCCAGCCGGAGGGCCGCGCCGGCTATCGCTACGACTTCGCCAACGGCCAGGAGAGCGTGACGGCGAATTTCGCCGGCGTCACGCCGATCGACCAGTTCCAGATCAGCGGACCGAAACCCGCTCATGGCAATGCAGTGGCCGGCGGCGGGTTGGCGATCTCAACCGGCGCATGGTCGGTAGGGCTTGGCTTTGACTACCTGTATGCAAGCTCGGGCAACACGTCGGAAGAAGGGACGATCACCCTGCTCGGCCGCATCTGAGGCGTATCAACTACGCGCGATTGCGATCAGCCGCTCGATGTCGCTCTCGGGCGTCATGAACGAGGTGACGAGGCGCACGAGCGTGCGCCGCCCGTCTGACGGCGCCCATTCGTAGAAGCTGGCGCCTTGCGCGCGCAGCCTTGCAACCATCGCGTCGGGCATGAAAGCGAAAATCATGCTGGCCTGGACGGGGTGGACAATCTCGATGCTTCCGATTTCCGCCAGTCCGCGCGCGAGACGGCCCGCGAACGCATTGGCGCGTGCCGCCCAGGCAAGCCAGCGATTCTCCTCGAGCGCGCAAACGAGCTGCGCGGAGACGAAGCGCATCTTGGACAGAAGATGGCCGGATTTCTTGCGGCGGAATTCGAAGTCGCGCACTTGTTCGGGATCGAAGAACACGACGGCCTCCGCCCCCAGCGCGCCGTTCTTCGTCGCGCCGAAAGAGAGCACGTCGACGCCCGCGCGCCATGTCGCCTCGGCGGGCGTGCACCCAAGATGCGCGATCGCATTGGCAAGCCGTGCGCCGTCCATGTGCAGCTTCATCTCATGGCGCTTCGCGAGCGACGCAATCGCATGTATCTCTCGCGGCGCGTAGCAGAGACCGAGTTCGGAGGCTTGCGCGACGCTGACGGCCGCAGGCTGCGGATGATGCACGCAACCCTTGATGAATTGCGATAGCGCGTCGTCGATCGCTTCGGGCACGAGCTTGCCGTCCCGTCCTTCGACGGTCACCAGTTTTGCGCCATGGGTGAAGAATTCCGGCGCTCCGCACTCGTCGGAGACGATGTGCGAGCCTCGTTGACAAATGACCGCGCCATGCGGCGGCACGGTGGTGGCGAGCGCCAGCGCGTTTGCAGCCGTGCCGGTAATCACCGGAAAGGCCGCGACCTCGCGGTCGAAGATTCGCGACATTTCGGCCTGAAGGCGCTGCGTGAGGGCGTCTTCGCCGTAGGAAGCCGCCGCGCCGTCATTCGCCGCCGCAAGCGCCTCCAGCATCTCCGGCGCCGCGCCGTAAGCATTGTCGCTGCAGAAGTTCATGTTCCAACGTCCCTCACTTGAACTACCCCTCACCCGCGACTGAGCGGTATCGCCGCCCGTTCTCGCATCCTTCTCCCACAAGGGGAGAGGGGGAATCGGAGTCTTGCATCAACACTGGATAATCAGCGCGCGGAATCCCCTCTCCTCGTGGGAGAGGGGTTGAACGCGAGGGTTCTCTACCACTCCAATGTGGGTGAGGGGCAACGGCGGAAAATCAGGTGAGCCGCGCCGAGGACCTTTTCTCACAGGAATTAATGCGTTTCGAACTGCTCCTGCACCGTTTGTTTCGCTATGGTGCTGCGGCAAAGACAGGAACTCCCTCATGGCGGATGCATCCCGCAACAGACCGGTCCGCTCGACGCTTGAGCTGATCGGCAACACGCCGATGGTGGAGCTCACGCGGTTCGACACCGGGTCATGCCGGCTCTTCGCCAAGCTCGAGAACCAGAATCCCGGCGGGTCGATCAAGGACCGCATCGGCCTTTCGATGATCGAGGCCGCCGAACGCGACGGCCGCCTCGCTCCCGGCGGCACGATCGTCGAGGCGACCGCCGGCAATACCGGTCTCGGCCTTGCACTGGCCGGAATCCTCAAAGGCTATCACGTGCTTCTCATCGTCCCCGACAAGATGACGCGGGAGAAGATCCAGCATCTGCGCGCGCTCGGCGCCGAAGTGCGCATTACGCGTTCCGATGTCGGCAAGGGCCATCCCGACTATTACCAGGACAAGGCCGAAAAGCTCGCGCGCGAGACCGGCGCCTACTTCGTCAATCAGTTCGCCAATCCTGCAAATCCGAAGGCGCATGAGGACACGACAGGGCCCGAAATCTGGGAGCAGATGGATCGCGATCTGCAGGCGATCGTCATCGGCGTGGGATCCGGCGGCACGCTGACGGGCATCGGCCGATTCCTGCGCCGCGTCGCGCCTGACGTCGAGATCGTGCTCGCCGATCCGGTCGGTTCGATCCTCGCCCCCTATGTGCGCACCGGCCAGCTTGTCCAGGCGGGAAGCTGGGCCGCCGAAGGCATCGGCGAAGATTTCATTCCTCCGAACGCCGATCTCTCGCTCGTGTCGCGCGTCTATTCGATCTCCGACAAGGAGGGAATCGAGGCGGCGCGCGCGCTGCTCGCCAAGGAAGGCATTCTCGCGGGCTCGTCTTCGGGCACGCTGCTCGCCGCCGCCTTGCGCTATTGCCGCGAGCAGACAACACCGAAGCGTGTCGTCACGCTCGTGCCCGACAGCGGCAACAAATATCTTTCGAAGATCTACAACGACCATTGGATCATCGAGCAGGGACTCGCCGACCGCGAGCTGCATGGCGATCTGCGCGATCTCATCACCCGGCGCTTCGACCGCGGCGGCGCCGTCACCGTGGCGCCCGGCGATACGCTGCTCGTCGCCTACAACCGCATGCGCGACGCCGACGTGTCGCAGCTTCCCGTGGTCGACGAAGAATGCGTGGTGGGCATCCTCGACGAGAGCGACATTCTGGCCTTCGTCGAAGGAAAGGACGCGCACCGCGTCCAGCGTTTCCGCGAGCGCGTGGATAGGGCGATGACGCGCGAACTCCACACCATGCAGATCACCGACAGGCTCGATGCGCTGCCGCCCCTCTTCGAGCGCAATGAAGTGGCGATCGTGCTCGACGGCGTGCGTTTCGTCGGCCTCATCACCCGCGTCGATCTCCTCAACCATCTGAGGCTCAGCCCGTGAGCGGGCGGCGCAATCGGTTGGCCTTCCCGACCCGCACCATTCATGGAGGGCAAAGCCACGATCCGCTGACGGGCGCGGTAATGGTGCCGATCTACGCCACGTCGACCTACGCGCAGGAAAGCCCCGGCGTGCACAAGGGCTACGAATATTCCCGCAGCGACAATCCCACACGCGCCGCTTTCGAGCGCTGCATCGCCGATCTCGAAACCGGCACGGCCGCGTTTGCCTTTGCCTCGGGCCTTGCGGCCATGGCGACCGTGCTCGAACTGCTCGACAGCGGCGACCACGTGGTGGCGAGCGACGATCTCTATGGCGGCTCGTTCCGCCTCTTCGACCGCGTGAAGCGGCGCTCCGCCGGGCTGGGCTTCAGCTTCGTGGATCTGAGCGATCCGGCCGCACTCGAAAGCGCGCTCACCGACGAGACGAAAATGATCTGGGTGGAGACGCCGACCAATCCGCTCCTTCGTCTTGCCGACCTCGAAGCAATCGCGCGGCTCGCGCGGCAGCGGGGAATTCTCGCCGTCGCCGACAACACCTTCGCCACGCCGTATGCGCAGCGCCCGCTTGAGCTGGGTTTCGACATCGTGGTGCATTCGACGACGAAATATCTGAACGGGCACTCCGACATGGTCGGCGGCGTGGCCGTGGTGGGCGAAAACCGCGAATTGGCCGATCGGCTCAAATTCCTGCAGAACGCGGTCGGCGCGATCCAGGGGCCGTTCGAC
>Ga0182024_10011714_pt1 | contig 17532 bp, 15 predicted proteins | sample P32metaG_FD_120480 | JGI IMG/M metagenome (GOLD analysis project Ga0182024, IMG submission 120480) | Permafrost microbial communities from Stordalen Mire, Sweden - P3-2 metaG (Illumina Assembly) | ecosystem: Environmental > Terrestrial > Soil > Wetlands > Permafrost | place: Sweden: Stordalen... | reverse complement strand
CCGCCGATCGTCGACGAGGGCGGCTTCGGCGAAGCCCTCCAAGGCGCCGCCGCCGGCTCCGCCCCCGAGCGAAGCCCCGGCGGCGTCTTCCGCGGCCGTGGCGACCGGGCGAAGGGGCGGTAGGGGAGGGCGGCGACGATTTGGGCGGTCGTCCGGCCCGAGGTGTGAAAAGGACGGCGGTCGTCCCGCCCGCCCGCGGCCGGGACGGCCGCGCTCCGATGTCGACCACTGGCCCCAGCGTGGCCGCTCGATGGCCACAAATGGCAACATTTTGGCCACAAATGGCAACATTTTGGCCTCTTCCTGGCCCCCGATTGGCAACTTCCTGGCCGCCGCCTGGCCGCTTTTGGCAACAGACTGAATATCGTATAGATATGATTTAATTACAATTTGTGCTTCGCCTCGCGCCAGTTTCCGCCGATCGATCTTGAGGCGCTGATTTTTTCCACGGACAGACTATTTGCAATATGCACCGGCTCTGTCAAGCCGGAGATCTACCCAAACGAGGCCTGGGGCGCCGAGCGAGGGCGGGATCGCCCAAACGCCGGTCACACTCCGTTTCAGGCCTAAAGTGCGGCGAGGTAAACGGCCGGTTAATTCAGGTGACGTATTGACGATTCATTGACTTCTCCACAGCCATAGTGCGGCATGGCCAAATCAGTCGTCTCCATCCGTCTCGATCAAGCCATCGTCGACGCTGTTGATCGAGTCTCTCGGCAGACCAACCGCTCACGCGTGATCGAGACCATCGTCGAGCTTTTTGTGGCGCTCGACTTCGAGGTCCAACGAAAACTCCTGAGGGAGGCCATGTTGACCCGTCGGCGACCGACCTGGGTCGACCCCTGGCCATTGCGGCGCTCAAGCGCCGCGGTTGATGTGGCCATCGAAACTCCTCATATTGCTGCTCGTGAGCGGTTCCGCCAAACCTCGCCAGAAGGCTGCCTCGACGCGAGGCAAGCTGATCTATCGCGGCGTGACGCTGCAAAAGCTGGCGGACCCGTCGAGGTTCTCCGCCAGCGAGATCAAGAAGGCGGTTGAGGATGCGGTCGCCAAGAATACCGAGTCCCTCACCCGTCGCGATTAGGCGGCCTCGCTCCCGCTCGGTCTTCATCAATTGCCCGTTCGACTCGGCTTACCAGCCGCTCTTGCGAGCGATGTGCTTCACGATCGTCGCTTCCGGTTACATTCCCCGATGTGCTCTCGACTTCAGCGACAGCGCTTCGGTGCGGTTCCAGGAAATCATCGGCCTGATGACGTCGTGCGATTATTCGATCCACGACGTCTCGCGTGTTGAGCTGGACCACGACTCCAAGCTCCCGCGCTTCAATATGCCGCTGGAACTCGGCGCCGATCTGGCGCTCCGGATTGCCGGTTCGCGCGCACAGCGCGCCCGCCGGACGCTGGTGCTGGACGCCGAGAAGCACCGCTATGACGTCACCCTCTCCGACATCTCAGGCATGGACATCGAGGCCCACGGCAATGAACCCGGGAACGTCATCAGACAAGTCCGCAATTGGCTGAACGCCAACCGCGGCGACCAGCCCATCCTGCCCGGAGCCACGGCCATCGCCGACGACTACTCAGCCTACCTGAAGATCGCCCCCGACATCGTCCGGGGGCTGCGGCTCGATCCCCACGACGAGCTGCCCCACCGAGATTATCTCGAGGTGGTCGAACAGGCGCTGCCGTTGATCGAAAAAGCGCGCTCCGCCTGAGGAGATAGGGGGACGCCCGCGGCCCGGCCGCGCGGCCCAGGCGGCGACTACCGCGGCCTTGGCGGGCGGGCGAAGGAGCGGTAGGAGAGGGGCCCCGACTCCTTGGGCCGCCTTAGCTCAGCCGGTAGAGCACCGCATTCGTAATGCGGGGGTCGCGTGTTCGAGTCACGCAGGCGGCGCCAAATAAATCAATCGGCTTAGACGGCGGTTGACGACGGGAAACCCTCTCATCGCAGCGGTTAGGGCGTACGAGGCCGCGGCGTTCGAGCAGCCTCAAGCCGGGGCTCAGGCGGGCTTCGACATCTCGTTGAGGTGATAGCCGCATAATGCGTTCCCTGGTTTTTGGATCGCGCTCGGCGGAAGGCCATGGCAGCATCCACTCCGCCAATTTTCTGAGAAGAGCCCTCCGCTCAAGATTCAAATTGACTCCAATATCGCGTCTAATTTAGAGAATTATCGTGACGTAAATTTGCGCCGACTAAGGCGAAACAAATTGGAGAATTATTTGGTGCTAAAACCAGTTCGCACTGAGGACGTTTCCAGCGCATCGTCGAGCGTGGGCAAACGAGAGAAGTTCGTCAGATTGGCGGAAGGGCGGACGCGGAACGCCATCGCGGCGATCCGCGTGATCGGCAAGCTTGGCAACAAGAACGCCTACGAGTTTGACGATGCAGACGTGCAAAAGATCATCCGCGCGCTCACTCGGGAGGTCGATGCGCTCAAGACGCGGATGTCCTCCAGCACCGGCAAGGAGACAATCGACTTCAAGCTGTGACGTGTTACGTTCAACAGGGGCACGGGTGTTTAGATGAAGAACGGCGAAATCAGGAACCTGTGCGTCCGACTTCTGCATGCGGAATCCGAACAAGAGGTCGCCCAGATTCTTGATGAAGCGGGCTATTGGAGCGATCCGGCGGTCTGGCGGCACTACGGCGACCTCGAAAACAACTGGGGCCAGGGCGGCAATCAGCAGAGCCTCGCTGAGGCGGCCCTCGCGGAGAAGATCGTCAATTCCGTAGACGCCCGGCTCATCAATGAGTGCCTGGCCAGGGGCATCGATCCCAAGAGGTTGGACGGAGGCGCGCCGAAATCCATCCGAGAAGCGGTGGGGCGCTTCTTCGAGGACGGCTCGGGCCAGAAGATGGCTACCGGCGGCCTCGTTGAAGACTGGAGCGACGACAAAATCCGCGAGGTCGCCCAGGGCATCACGCTGTGTGCGACGGGGACGCGGCCCACGCTGAACCTAACGATCAGCGACGTCGGTGAGGGGCAGACGCCCGACCGGCTTCCAGAGACCATCTTGTCGCTCAGCAAGAGCAACAAGATGTACATCCCCTTCGTCCAAGGGCAGTTCAACCAGGGCGGCACTGGGGCATTGCGCTTCTGTGGCCAGCGCAACTTTCAACTTGTCATCAGCCGCCGCAACCCCGCGCTGCTCAGCGGCGAAGCCGGCGAACGGGACGCGCGGTGGGGCTTCACCATCGTTCGCCGGGAGCGCCCCGGCGAGGCGACAGACGGCCGTCGGAACTCTATGTACACCTTCCTCGCGCCGGTCGGGGTGGGCGACTTGAGGACGCCACGACATGGCGACGTGCTGTCCTTCTCCGCCGACGCCCTCGACATCTTCCCTGACCGCGACCAACCGTTCGGGCGAGCCACAAGCTTCGGCACTGCGATCAAGCTTTACGAGTACCAGTACGTCGGCGAGCGCTCGAATATCATTCGTGGAAAGAGGGTCCTGCTGCGCCGATTGGAGCTGCTGCTACCCGAGATCGCCCTGCCTGTCCGTCTCTACGAGTTCAGGAAGAACGCCAAGACCGGCAACGTGCTACCTCAAGGGAGCCGCGAGACGACGCTCGTGGGGTTGCGTCGCCGCTTGATCGACAACGCGAACGTCGAACTCGGTTTCCCGCTCACGATCCCCTTCTCGCCACTTGGCGAGCAACTCACGGCCGAGGTGTACGTGTTCAAGCCCGAAGGATCCGAACGCGAGATGGAGGAGGACGACGACCCCACGGATCGGAAGAAGCTCGGCGGTATCAAATCCTACCGGAAGCAGGAAGGCGTCGTCTTCGTCAGGAACGGCCAGACGCAGGGGCACCTGCCGCGCGACTACTTCAAGCGCGACATCCTGAAGCTCAGGCCCATTGCCGACGACATGCTTGTGTTTGTGGACTGCGACAGGCTTACCGACGATGTGCGCGAAGACCTGTTTATGCCGGACCGCGAGCGTCTCACCGGCAATGCGTTTAAGCAGGACCTGATCTCTGGCCTAGACCAGGCCCTCCGTAGCGACGAGACGCTCAAGCAAATTCGCAATCAGCGTCAGCAGGACCACATTTCCGAGCGCCTCAAGGACGACCGGCCGCTCACAGACGTGCTGCAAGCCTTGATTAAGCATTCGCCCAACCTCACACAGTTGCTCAACCTTGGGCAGCGGATTTCCACCCCGTTCAACACGGCGGCCGTGGGCGGCGTGCGCGAGCTGGAGTTCAAGGGCGAGATTTACCCCACCTACTTCAAGACGAAGGGGGTGGAGTTCGGAGTGCTCTACAAACGGCCGTGTCCGATTAACCAGCGCATGAGGCTCACGTTCGAGACGGACGCGCGCGACGATTACTTCACACGCCGGATCGAGCGCGGCCAATTCACCCTCACCTACATCGATAAGACCGAAACCGAACAAAGCGCTTCCGTGGTCGGTCCCAGGCTCAAGCGGGGCATCGCCACCGCCATGGCCAATCTACCCGAAGGGGTCGAGGTCGGCGACGTACTGACCTTCGCCGCCCGAGCCGCTGACACGCGCGCCTCGTTCGAGAACCAGATTGAGGCGGCGGTCAGGCCTGCCTCACAGCCGCACGAGGGTGGGGATGGGGAGCGACGGAAGACGCCGCAGCAAAAGCCTGGAGCGGAGCGCGAGCTTCCTCGACAGCTCGCCATGCCAAGGATTGAACGCGTATACCGAGACCAGTGGGAGCAGCAATCCCCACCGTTTGAGGAGTTTACGGCCATGCGCGCGACCGTCGTTGAGTATCAGGGCGAAGACGAAAAGCCAGTCTACGGATTCAGCGTAAACATGGACAACACGCCGCTACTCAACGAGATCAAGCTACGCCGCCTGGATGACGAACCGGCTCGCAATCAGTTCTTGTACGCTAACGTGCTTGTGGGTCTGTCGCTTCTGTTGGAAGGCAAGAAGCCGGAGGGTCACGGCGATGGCGAAGGTGGAGGCGCGGACGTCGAAGCCCGGATCGAGCAGACGACGGCGGCGCTCGCGCCCTTCATCCTCGCCCTCACGTCCCTTGGTCAGGAAGACCTATCTCAGGGAGAGGATGACATCGATGGCCTGGAGTCAGCGACGGCGTAGTCGTCACTGACTTGCGGTGGATCAGAACCACTTCCTTACTCCCGGCCGTCTTGCCCCGTTGCTGTGAGTACCACCGCCGGTTGGGCACTGCTCTCCAAAGCCGGCCGTCCGCACACCCCAGCATCGATGGGAGGAAGGCTTCGGTGAAGCCCGCTTTCTCCATGGTCTCCAGGTAGAGCCCGAGCTGCCAGGAGGAGTCGCTAAAGGCGACCATCTGAACAACTACCGTCCGATCGTCCGCGATCTGGGCGGCCGACGCCATGCTCGCTCGGATGTTCTCAAAGTAGGTTCGCAGTTCGGGGAACTTGCGGTCGCCCATCGTGTAGTAGCTGCTCCCCGCGCCATCCAGCTTGTTGGCGATCAAGAACGGAAGCGGGGCTTCCTTGCGGCCGTCTACCTGCCAACGGTGATAGAGCACATGGACCCCGGGATACGGGGGCGACGTCAGCAATAAGCGGGGTGGCGGAAGCTGAGAGATCACGGCGTCCTCGTGCAGGCCAGCAGCATCGCAATGCAGGATGCGCACTTCTGTCCTGTCCGCGCCTACCGCCGCTGTTAGCTCGCGCGCGCCGTCGATCATCTGGCGGGCGGTCTCCACTAGCATGGAGCGAAACTCGCCGAAGCTCGGTAGATTCCTACGGCCATCGAGAGCCCACTGTGCGGCCCGAAGAACAGCGCACCGCCCAAAAGCCTCAAGCCGGGCCGAGCGCAGCGCGATGGCCGCCCCCAGTCCTTGCTCAATGGCTTTCCGCAGCCGCCAACGTGAGGCGTCATCTAGGTGCCTGTAGTAGCCTAGCTCATCGTACTCGTCGAAGTAGATGGACGGCTTTCGGAGGTTCAGCGCGAGCGGCAAGTCTGCCACCCAACGCTCCAGGCGTACGAATTCCTCGTCCGCGAGCAGGGTAGTCTTCGCCTTGGCGACGAACTCCGCCAGCGCGCTTATGTCTGCCCCGGCGGAGTGGCGGCCTAGCGCGAGCGCTTCGACCAGGGTCGTGCCGCCTCCGACGTGGTTGTCCAGCACCCAATCACCGGGCTCCGTGAAGGCTTCGATGGCGCCCCGGGCGAAGCACGGACTGAAGCGCGCTGGGTACTTGTAGAAGCCGTGCGTCAGCCCCTGGACCGGCTGAAGGCTCCGAGCGCCCGCGACCAGCGCTTGTTCCGCGTCAGGGCTTATGTCGAGCGTCGTGCTGGTCTGAGCGTCCAACGTCCCCAGCCCCCCGCGCCTACGACCTCTTCAGCAGCCATTCTCGGACCGCTTCCTCTGTGATCTCGTAAGCAGTTCGATCTTCATCCAGAGCGGCCTTCTTGAGCTCTTTGATCACGCCCGGATCGAGGTAAACCATGAGCGGACGGCGGCCGTCGGGCCGGGCTCGCGTCATCCTCTCCACGCCCTTGGTCGCCATATCTAGAAAGCCAGATGTCTAGAGGTCTAGCTGGCTTCCTATCAGCACTATCTAGATTGCCAAGGCCTTAACCGGCGCGTTCGCGAGTTGGCCCGTCAGCGGATCGGGGACGGGTGTCGATCTCGGGTATCCGGCGACGGCCCCAAGAGGAAAAGCGATTATGTCGCGGTCTTCGGCTTCAGTATGCGCAGCACCGCGACAGCGGTGGCGACGGTGACTCCGTTCTCATCCACGAGCTCTCCGGCGACTTCCGCGGCGGCGCCGGTGCGCGAGAGAACTCTCGTTTTGGCGTGAAGGACGCCCGGCATGGCCGGACGCAGGAACTCGACGGTCAGGGACCGCGTCACCGCGGTTTCATCCGCTTCGAGGCACGCAACCAGGGTGGCGCCGGTCGCCGAGTCGAGCATCGCGGCCAGGAACCCGCCCTGGACGGCGCCGTGCCGGTTGGTGAAATCGGGGCGAGCCACATACCGCAGCGCGCCTTCTCCGGCCGCCGGGTCCACCCAGATGATCTCTCGCGAAAGCAGGGCGGCGGCGGGAGGCTGCGTCTCGCCTGCGGACATCCCTTGCTCCCCTCTAAGCAGTCTGCAATCTATCATCGAATGCGCAAGTTTGGCGGATCGAAGGGTTGGGTAACGGCCTGAAAGGCCGCCCCCTCGTCCGGGGCCTCTTCCGCGCCTGCCCATGCCTTCAACCTCAGCGCGGGATCGAACCGGTTTATAGAACGTCTAGGTTCTGCCGCATCCCTGGCGCGATTTCAAAGCAGCGCTCATGTGAGCGAAGTCCACGAGTTGGCCGACCATTTGCCGGACCTGCCCGTCAACCGCAGCCTCCGACTCTGCCGCGAGGCAAGTGCTGTTTACGCAAACACCTAGAGGGGTCGGCCAACCCCGAAGAGCATGGACGATGGATCTCAGTGTCGCCAACGTCGTGCCGGTTGCCTGCCAACCTGCGCCTATGGCGATGCAACCGACAGCCCTGTCCTGGAGATATGGCCGAGCGTCGGATCGCAAATCTTCAATGTAATCGAGCGCATTCTTTATGAGGCCCGAGAGCGAACCGTGGTAGCCCGGTGATGATATAACAACCCCGTCGGCTCGGCGCACCGCGTCAACCAGACGCGCGGACTGAGTAGTTCTTTCATCTACTTCCGGCGAATAGATGGGCATCACAAGGTCGTCGCCACAAAGTAGCTTGGTCCGGGCGCCCAGCGTCGCGGCGAATTCCAGCGCTCGCCGGATCACCTTCTCCGACGAGGAACCCGCTCTCTGCGTCCCTCCGATGCCAACAATCAATGGCGCCACAGGTTCGATCGGAGATCGGTCCATCAGTTCACGTCGTAGGGCCCAGGCACCGCCAGAGGCGACGTGACGGTGAGTTCATGGAGGCGGCAGCGCATCCGGCCCTAAAGATGCTCATTGACTGTCCAGTACGAACCTGACGCCGCAAATGATGGGATCCTCGCCGTCAAATTCGACGCCCAGTCGCTCGGCGTTACTTCTCGTGGCGGTAGGGTCGATGAGCGAAACGTGCACTGCGCTCAGGCCCTCACCACGATCGTCCTTCAAAGGCGAGAAACGCGCGAAGGCGTTGTCCAGGCGCAGCTCCCAAATCCCGTGCGGGCCGGCGCGCGTCACCTCGCGTCCGAAGATTCGCGCCCAGCGTTTCGCCAAGCGCTCAGGGTCGTCGGTCTGCAATTCGGCGCCGAGTATCGCCTTGACGCATTGAAGGCGCATCGCTTTGCGCCAATTTGGGCCTGCAAAACGGTAGGCCCCGTGGAGATCTTCTCCGGAGCCATGGCGATCGAACTCCAGCATCGCGCCGCCGGTGTCCTTGGGATGAAGCTGAAACGACTCGACCGGGTCTCCGTCCCGACGCTCGGTATGCCAGAGCAGGCGCGCGCCACAGCCTTCCGCGTTGGCGCGCAGGCCCTCCAGGTCGCTCGTGTCGGAGATGAACATATAGCCCCCGTCGCCGCGGCGCTTGTCGAGGTAGCGTTCCGCCGTTGTGCCGGCGCGAGCCGGTGAAACGATCTCCAGAAAGATCGGTTGGGCGCCGGACGGGATAAGCACGTTGCGAAGGCCAATCCGTCCAATCTCAGGGTCGCGATGGGCGATCGCCAGGCTAAAGACATCGCATAGCTGTTTGGCTGGACGCTCCAGGTCACGCGCCACGAAGCAGATCTGCCGAAGGCGCAGATATGACATCAGGGACTGTGGACCCTGGCGATCGTGGTCGGTGATGCGGCGCCAACCCGCTCCGTCATGTTCAACTCGCCGGGCCCCTAGGCGGTTTTTTCCTGCAGCTTGTCCATGTGCTCGACCGATCTGTCGGCGGCGCCGGATTCTTCGAGAACATTTCCGCTCGCCTCCTTCATCTCCTCGGCGAGAGGTCTGGCCTTGCCCGACTCCTCAGCGACACGCCGACCGAGTGATTTTATGCTTGGAATCGCCGCATCAGACAGGGGCGCCATGGGCTTTCGTCGCCCCATGGCCGCCTCGAAGAAGGGCGCGAGGTCTTCGCTCTTTCGTCGATCACGCTCGGCGCTCTCGGCCTTGAACTCGGGCATCACCTCCCTGGCGAAGAGTTCGAGCGACGCGCAAACGTGTTCATGTTTCATCCGGCCGCCCTGGTGGATGAAGATGACTTGATCCACGCCGATATCGCTGAACCTTCGGATGTGTTCGCGCATCTGCGGCGGTGTGCCGATGCCTCTGGTCTTCGCTTCTTCGGGAAAGGTTTCCCGCGCTTTTTCAAAGGCCTCCCAGATGTCGGTGCGACCAGGCGTGTGGTCGCCATAGACATAGTGATGGCCATTGGCGAAGCCGAAGAAGCGGAAACCGTCCAACCCGCGGCGTAAAGCCTCTTCCTGGTCGGCATGGAGCGAAAACGCAGTGACGATAGCGATGTTGGGATTGATCGTGTGGGCTATCGGCGCGCACTCTTCACGGAGAATGCGGTAGTAATCCTTCACCCATTTCTCGGTCTCCTCATAGTCGACGAAGGCGAAGGTAAGGGCGCCCAGGCCCAGCTTGGCGGCCAACTTGATCGTGTTTCGATTTGAGCAGGCCACCCACATCGGTGGATGTGGGCGCTGCAGGGGCTTGGGAACGACGTTGCGGCACGGCATGGAGAAGTACTTCCCCTCGAAGCCGGGGTAGGGATCCATGGCCATCAGATTGGCTGTCTGTTCGACCGCTTCGAGCCAGGCGTCGCGTTTGGTCGCGACATCGACATTGAAGCCTTCCAATTCCGCCGCCGAGGCGGATTCACCGGTTCCGAACTCGACCCTTCCCCCGGAGACGAGGTCCAATGTAGCGATCCGCTCGGCAATTCGTGCCGGGTGATTGTACTGTGGCACGGTCAGGGCGACGGCGTGTCCGAGACGGATTTGCTTTGTTCGTTGCGAGCAGGCGGCCAGGAAAACTTCGGGCGCCGAGGAGTGCGCGTACTCTTCGAGAAAGTGATGCTCGGTCGCCCACGCACAATCATAGCCGAGGCTATCCGCCAGCTCGGTCTGCTCGAGCGCCTCTTTCAGAAGTTGGAATTCGGAGTCCCTGCCCCAGGGTCTGGGCAATTGATGCTCGAAGAGGATCCCAAACTTCATGCGTCTTCCCCGTGCGCGTGGTCCGGGCGATGGCTCTCGCCGACTTCCCAGCCTAGGAGTCGGTGAGCCCAGAGTCAACGCGATTCGATTTTCACATTTGCACGTGTCAGGAAATGGTGGGGCTACGGCATGGCCGATCGCCCGCCGCGAATTGGGCGCGAAAAGGCGTTCAGGATCTTGGATAAGCCAATTACAGGCCCCCGGCCGGGCGGCGCGGATTATCTCTTGCGCAGGCCCAGTGCGAACAAGGTCACGCTTTCATCGGCGGTGGTGTCCTGGAGATGGAGATCTCCCCAGGTGTGCCATTGAGAGGCGCGTTGCACCGATCCCCCTAACGCCAGCACGGTGGGTCGAACCGGGAGCGGCCGCAAACTCCCGTCCGCTATGCCCTCGTGGTAGAAAACTTCCCCGCGATCGATGAGCTCCCCAAGGCGGTCGACAACCCGGCGGCGCCCCTTGGCCGGCAGATGCTCCGCCCCGGTGAACACCACCAGCGGCGAGAGTTCGGTCGATTGAACGGCGAATTGGACCGAATAGAGAAGGCGCTCCAGCCCTGTCCGTCCCGCGCCGGCGGCCATGTCGGCTTGGCGGTTATAGATGTCGTAAGCCCGCTCGTAACACGCCAGGACGAGCGCATTCTTATTCGAGAAGTAATAGTATACCGCTCCAGGCGTGGTGCCTAATTCCCCGGCGATGTCTTCGACCGAGGTTCCGTCGATGCTCTTCCTATTGAACAGCCGCGAAGCCACCGCCACCACTTCCTCGCGCTTGAGTTCCTTGGCGTGCTCGCGGTCGAACGAACTCTTCTGCCTCGAGTCGTAGAACGAGAAATTTCGTCTCAGCTCGATCGGCTTCTCGGGATGAGCGGCGATACCATCGCAGAGCAACGTCGACACGATATTCGCGACTTCCAAATCCCGACCTGGCCCGGTCACCCAAGTAGGCGCCAGCGATAGCCAGTTCTGAATGCCAAAGATTATCTGCGAGACGACTTTGGGATCGCAGGGTCTGACGGAGCCGTCGGCTTGACCACCGGTTATGAAGTCCTGCAGCTCCGCCAGGTTGTTTCCGTGCGCGCGCTCGATCTGTTTGCGATGGTCATCGGTGAGATAGTCCAGATCGCTGATGACGGCCAACGCCGACGTGTCTTCGCCCAGCGATTGACCAACATAGGCAAGGACTCTTGCCAGGCCATCGCGTCCTTCATCGCGCGCCGAGGCGATCTGCCCTTCGGTGATGGCGCAGGATCGAAGATAGCAACGAAAGACAAGGTCTTCGCGATCAGCAAAGTAATGATAGAGGGTGCCCCGGGCCAATCCGACGCGTTCGGCCACCTTGCCAAGCTGCGCGCCCGAAACGCCCGCTGCATTGAATTGACGGGTAGCCTCCTCGAGGACGGCATCGAGCTTCGAAGGGCGGCCACGTCTGCGCGTCGACGCCGCCGGCGCCTTCGCGCCTATCTCGTTAGCTGTCGCCATGTCGCAGTCGTCCGATCTCGCTTAGATAAGCGCGGCTAGCCACGGCCGGTTGTCCCTTTCAATTCGGGACCTCGGTCTTATCACCATGGGACGCGAAACTATCGGCGGCGGCGGCCACTGTCGATCTCGTTCTTGCCCCGAGGCGAGGCGACGCTCGGTCGAGTTCGGTCCGCTACCGAACGACGGCAAACCAAAACATTTGAGTTTGTCGAGAATGTTGACAGGCTAAAACCGGCGTGGAAGAATGTGAACCTAAGGATGTGTCGGGCAACGGTATGACACCGCTGACTTGGCCGCGGGGAGGATCGGATGCGAGCCACGCGACGTCGGGCCGGCAGGCCAATTTCGGACTTTGGCCGCAACGGGCCCGGGCGGAAATCTCTAGGAAATAGCCTTGGCGCGGTTGTTCCGGTGGCCAGCGTCGTCGTCGGCCTGTTCGCGGCGGGTCCGTCATTGGGCCAGGTGACCAGCCAGCCTGCCGCTCAGACGACCGTCGAGACCCTGGTGGTCACAGCGGAAAAAAGGGAACAGACCCTGGAGACCGTGGCGGCCTCCATAACCGCCTTTTCCAGCTCCATGCTGGCGAACAGACAGATAAACAACATCTCGGATCTGGGGACACAAGTTCCCAATCTCTATTTCGGGCAAAGCAACGGTGTCGAAGAAATCGGCATGCGCGGCATCACCATCAATACGACCAATGCCCAGATCGATCCGGTGATCGCTCTCTACGTTGACGGCGTCTATCAGCCGCGTGTCACCAGCATGGATGCGCTTCTGAGCGACCTCGATAGTATCGAGGTGCTGCGCGGACCCCAGGGCACTTTGTATGGCCGCAATGCGACTGGCGGGGTGATAAATGTCATCACCAAACAGCCCACCGACACGTTCCAGGCCGGGGCGTCGGCGCTCGTAGGCAACTACGACAGGTACATGTTCAAGGGCTATGTCTCCGGTCCCCTCAACGACATGATCGACATGCGGTTGTCGGGGATGGTCGACAATCGGCAGGGGTACGGCGAGAACCTGATCACCGGCAGCCATGGAGATTGGGACCAGTGGTCCGGCAAGGTTGCGATACGAATTCGGCCGTCGTCCAACGTCCTGGTGGACCTTTCCGCTTACCACCTCAGCACGAGCGGCGTCGGCGCGGAGACCTATCCGACGACGCCAATCGGTGGAGCCAACATAACAGCGCTTCCGCCGGCGGATCGGATCACCACCGACGCTCCCTGGCAAACCTACGCCGGAATTAACGGTCAAAATTCAACCGATCAAACCGGTGTCACTGGGGTCATCACGTGGACGCTAGCTCCGAACGTCGAGCTTAAGTCCATCAGCGGTTATGTCCAAAGTCATTACAAAGATATGTACAATAGTGACGGTACGCCCGCCAATCTCATAATTATCCACTCAGACTACCCTTCGACGATGTTCTCTGAGGAACTGGATCTGAATGCGAAGTTTTGGAATCGCCTCGATACTGTTGCTGGGCTCTATTACTCACATGAGAGCCTCGATAACCACAGCCTCGACGTTTTCGGTCTCGGCGAGCCGGGCGTCGGCGTGCCGCCATTCGACATCAACATCAACATGCCTCAGGTCTCGACCTCGGAGGCGGCGTTCCTCGATCTCACTTTCCATGTGACCGACCGGTTGCGGCTCCAGGGCGGCATTCGCCAAACATCGGACGTCACAAACGTCCAACAGACCTTCGATCTGATAGACCTTGGCGGCTATGTCTGCGACGCCGTGCCCGGTCACCTGGATAATCCGTCGACGACCGGCAGGCTCGGCGCCCAATATGACGTGGCGTCCTCGACGATGGTCTACGCGCAATGGCAGAGCGGCTTCAAGGCAGGTGGCTACAACTTCAGCATCTGCGGCAATCAGTTTCAGCCCGAGACGATCCAGGCCTGGGAGGGAGGCATAAAGGGTCGATATTTCGATGGTCGCCTAAGCCTTCGCACGGCAATCTTCTATTACGACTATACGAACATGCAGATCGAAGAAGTGACTGGGGTCTCGGCGGTCATCAGCAACGCTGGTCGCTCGACGATCTACGGCGCTGAATTCGAAGGCACGGCGAAGCCCGTGGACCCGATCACGCTGGATTGGGGACTGACTTTACTGCATGCCCGGTACGACACTTTTGTCTCCATAAATACGGCCCTGCCTCAGCCGTCTCCGGTCGAGAACCTTGCCGGCAACACGCTGATCATGGCGCCCGACTACACGCTGCGCGTCGGCGCCAACTATACGATCCCGCTCGGCCGCGCGGGCGACTTGACGCTTCGGGGAGAGGTTTTCCACAGCGATACCGTCTACTTCACCCCGTTCGACGAAAACATTGCCAAACAGGCGCCCTATACGCTTGGGAATTTCTTCGTCACCTACCGACCGAGTGGTTCACGATTTGAATTCATGGCTTTCGTGAAGAACGTCAGCAACACAGCCTACCAGATCTCGGGCTATACGCTGGGCGCCTTCTTCCCGAATTCCGGGTACGGAATGTGGGGAGATCCGCGGACCGTGGGTCTGCAAATTTCCGCCCGCTACTAAGCCGTCAGCCAAGGGGGGGTGGCTCCTCACGGACGCCGCCTGGTCTGGCTCGGAGTCACGGAGAAGGAGCATGCCGAGCGAGGAGCACGAACGCATGGTGCGCGAGGTCCTCCCGCGTTTTGCCGGCGGACCGAGCGATACGATGGAGATCATGCGCCGGCGATGGGATGAGGAGGCGGCGCGGCTCGCGCCGGCCGATCCCCTCATCCGTTCCCAGGAGACGTTCGTCGGCGGCATGCCGGCTGCTTGGGTCGGCGTCAAAGGATCCACGTTGCCCAGGTCAGTGCTCTATGTGCACGGCGGCGGCTACGTGCAGGGCTCGATCGCAAGCTATCTGGGTATGGCTGGGCGAGTGGCCCGGGCCGTCGACGGCCGTGTGCTTCTCTTCGAATACCGCCTCGCGCCCGAGCATCCATTCCCAGCGGCTCTGGACGATGCGTGCGACGCCTATGACTGGCTGGTGAACGGCGGCGTGCCGGCGAAGGATATCGTCGTCATGGGAGATTCCGCCGGCGGGGGTCTCGCGCTTGCGACCTTGTTGCGGCTCAGGGACGAGGGCCGCGCCATGCCTGGCGCCTGCGTGTGTTTCTCGCCTCTAGCTGACTTCGAGGCCTCCGGCGACTCGGCCAAGCCGGGCGCGGTCGACGACCCGATGATTCCGGCAGCCGCCATTCCCATCGCTGGTGGAATCTATGCCCCTGGCCAGCTGCGCAATCCCCTCGTTTCGCCGGTCTTCGGCGATTTAACCGGCTTTCCGCCCCTGCTGATCTTCGTGGGAACCCGTGAGGTCCTCCTCGATGACTCTGTCCGGCTGAAGCAGAGGGCGACGCAGGCGGGGGTCGACGCCACCCTGGTCGTCGAGGAGGGCCTCATCCACGCTTGGCCCTTCTTCGGTCCCCATCTTCCTGAGACAGAGGAGTCGCTTTGGCGCGTAAGAACCTTTCTTGCTGAGAAATGCCGGTGAGGCGGCCGATCTCGATCGAACGCTCAAGAGTCCGGCGACTTGACCGCATCGACAAAGGAGGACTGGCCATGGCCGTCGTTGAGATTGAGCACTCCGGCGGGATCGCCGAGATCACCCTGAACCGGCCGCAGGCGATGAATGCCCTGTCGGCGGCTCTACGAGACGAGCTGAGCGATGCGATCGGCGCCGCCGCGGCCGATGAGGCGGTGCGGGTCATTGTTCTGACGGGAGCCGGAGATCGCGCGTTTTCGGCCGGGTTGGATCTCAAGGAAGTCGGGATCTATGGGCTGCGGGCCGGGCCGGATGGTCACCGAACCAAGAATTTGGCCAAGGCCATGTCGCAATGCCCCAAGCCGATCATCGGTGCGATCAACGGCGTAGCCATCACCGGCGGCCTGGAACTCGCTCTTGCTTGCGACATCCTCATAGCCTCGACCCGAGCGCGGTTCGCCGACACTCATGTCCGCGTGGGCGTAACTCCAGGCTGGGGCCTTTCCCAGAGGCTACCGCGGTTGATCGGGCTGTCGCGCGCCAAGGAGCTGTCGCTCAGCGGAAACTTCATCGATGCGCAGACCGCCCTGGCCTGGGGCCTCGTCAACCGGGTGGTCGAACCTGATCAGTTGATGCCTGCGGCCCGCGCGCTTGCCGCCGACATCGCCCAGTGCGACCCCGACATGGTCGTCCGATACAAGCGGTTGATCGAAGACGGCTTCGGTTTGGCCTTCTCGTCGGCGATGGCTCTGGAAGCCGAACGATCACGGTCGGACAATGCGCGAGTGACGCCAGAGTCCGTCGAGTCCCGGCGCGCCGGTGTAATCGCGCGTGGGCGGACGCAGTGAAAACGGTGGGCCGACGAGCAACCGGGGCTCACGGTCAGATGGAGAGCAGACCTCCGCCCACGATGAGTTCCTCGCCAGTGATAAAGGTGGCGTCAGTAGCAAGGAACAGAACCGCCGCGGCGATTTCCTCGGGCTTCCCCACCCGCTTTAGCGGAACGGTGACCTCGGCAGCCTTCCGGAAATCGACGATCTGCTCAGCCGTCAGGCCCGTCTTCCCGAATATCGGCGTCTCGATGGGGCCGGGACTTACGGTGTTGACCCGGATGTTGCGTGGCGCGAGTTCGGCGGCAAGCGTGCGTCCAAAAGAGCGCAACGCTGCCTTGCTGGCCGAATATACGCTCATGCCCACCCCACCAAGCGAGGCCGAAATAGAGGCGGTGAGAATGATCGCACCGCCGTCGACCATGGCGGGCGCCGCATGCTTCAGCAGGAAATAGGCGCCGCGGACATTGACGTTGAACTGGGCGTCGAAAGACGCCTCGTCGACCGCGTCGAGGGGCGCAAAGCGAGCGACCGCGGCGTTCACGAACAGGACGTCGATCCGACCATGGTGCGCCGTCACGTGGTCGATCAGATCCTTTGCCGCGCCAGTGTCCCCCTGATCGGAGACAATCACCTCGATGCCGGGCAGTTTATGCCTCGCCGCTTCCGCCGTTTGCGGATTGGCGCCCGTCACGACCACGTTCGCGCCTTCGGCCTGGAAGAGTCGGGCCGTCGCGGCGCCGATCCCGGCGGTGCCACCGGTGATGAGGGCGATCTTACCTTCGAGCTTGCCCATGATGATCCATTGCAAGTGACATTAGTACCAACACCGTCACCATGGCGGTCGAGCCGCAGGCCACAAGCCCGAATCGCGCAGATGATCCTGAAATGCGACCGGCTGTGATTGGGGCAGCGCGAAGCGGCCGTCTGAGGGTCCTAACCCAAGTGCCGCCCTGCGACAGGCAGAGATTACAGTGCGGCATCGCCCCGTGAAACATCCGCGGCACATGACGCGCGATGAACTCGAGGCTCTTCCGATTGCAGAAAGCCTACACAGTCATGAATTCACCTTCGTCGCCCGCGACTTTCGAATTTGGGATGTCGGTCGTGACTGTGGCGCGCGGGTCAGAAAGTTAGCGTCGACATCCCCACCCCTATCGCAGTGAGGCGCGACCCTGAAGGCACGCGGCGCCAGTGGGGCGCGCACGTCGGTCAGCTCCGCGCCCCGCGAGACCAAAGCGGCTGCTTCAGTATGCGCAGCACCGCGACAGCGGTGGCGACGGTGATCCCGTTCTCATCCACGAGCTCTCCGGCGACTTCCGCGGCGGCCCCGGTGCGCGAGAGAACTCTCGTTTTGGCGTGAAGGACGCCCGGCATGGCCGGACGCAGGAACTCGACGGTCAGGGACCGCGTCACCGCGGTTTCATCCCCTTCGAGGCAGGCAACCAGGGTGGCGCCGGTCGCCGAGTCGAGCATCGCGGCCAGGAATCCGCCCCGAACCAGAAGCCGGTGGCGCGCCCCGCGCGCTCCGCCTCCAGGAGGTCCAGCACCCCGCCGATCTGCGCCTCGCAGCGGTCGATCCAGGCGCGCGACGTCGTTTCGTGAAGGACGCCCT
>Ga0182024_10011713_pt1 | contig 17536 bp, 13 predicted proteins | sample P32metaG_FD_120480 | JGI IMG/M metagenome (GOLD analysis project Ga0182024, IMG submission 120480) | Permafrost microbial communities from Stordalen Mire, Sweden - P3-2 metaG (Illumina Assembly) | ecosystem: Environmental > Terrestrial > Soil > Wetlands > Permafrost | place: Sweden: Stordalen... | reverse complement strand
CTAGATTGTCGTAGAGAGTGGACGTGCCGCTATTATTGTTGGCGATCCAGAAATCTTGCCCGGGTAGGAAAGAAATTCCCCAGGGATTTAGCAATTGCGGGTCTGTGGTACTCGCCACGCCCGCAGTGTTCGAAACCAAATTCGTTTGTGAATACCCATTCTGCTGAGCGAAAACTCCCGAGGGGATTGCTAACGTCACCAACAGTCCGATCAACGAGATTACCTTTTTCATGTTGTTCTCCACGATATTTGCTTATCGATTTGTCTAACCCCGTAGCCTACTGCGCTACTTATCACCTACTTATCCGCGCATTCACGACTAACATACACATGACCTAACTGGACGATTCAGACTTCATTGCTTGCAGTTATGAAAGCAACTTATGACTTAGACGCAAAGCATAGCGTAGAGATGCGATGTGTATGTCATTTGATTGTCAAGTGTTTGTCGAGAGAAAGTGACAGCTTTCAGAACAATTAGAGACGACACGTTTGGTTGGACACAGCAAGATACTGGCGATTTACAACTGACTTGGCTGTTGACCGTGCTCGAGTAAGCTTTGTGATTGTTGACGTTGACAACCGCGAGGGCTGAAACAAAACTGTGGATGGGGAAGATTAAGCATGTGCTGCTGTTGAGCGTCGACGGAATGCATGCGGTCGATTTCTACAATTGAATGGGATTGCGGGCGTAAAAGGTTCTAAGAGCGAAGTCGCGCCCGTTACTGCAATTTTGTAACAGAACTGTAACCAAGCCTTTTCCGCCGCACATCTTAATTTTTCCTCTGGCCCAAGGAGACTCGATGCCGAGCGGACCGGCGCATGATCTCAGCGAAATGGACAACGCCAAACTTTTCAGCCTGTACTGGAAGATCATGTTCATCTCAGGCATGGGTTTTTTTACGGACGCCTACGATCTGTTCATCATTGGCGTCGTGATGTCGCTGGTGAAGCCCATTTGGGCAGATCGGCAAGGCGAAGGAAAGTCTTGTCGATTCCACGGCGCTGCCGGCAGCGGCGACTGACGCAATTGAAGTCTCTCGATGTTCTCGCTATCAACGATTGATCAACTGAATAACCACAGTGCAGATTTAACCGAGATTTAATATTTCTGAAATGTCCCCGCAATTGAATTGAAGTACTCTTCTCGCACTGCGACAATATCTGTGGTCGATTCGTGCTGATACCCCATAGCGCGAGCCGGCGGAAATGTGTTGTCTCGCAGTGCGGGCGAAAGTGAACGTCGATCGAATGTCCGCGATCGATACCTACAAATTAAGAAAGGAGATTTCTATGCGAGGACATCCGCTCGTCGCCGCAACCGTATCTCATTTTCTACTTATCTTGGCTCTGATAATCAGCGCAGGTGCGGCTGCATCCGCTCAGGGAGTTCCACTGGCGCAGCATGTCATTCTGATTATCGATGAGAATACTTCTTTTGGCAGCGTGTATCCGAGCGGCATGCCGTGGCTGGCCAGCCAGGGAAATCGCTACAGCTATGCCAACAACTACGAATCGGACTACAGCGGCTCCCTGCTGGACTATCTGTACTTGGCTTCGGGCAGCTGTGAGTCTAATTATTCGTGTGGGGGAGCTCCCGTATGCAGCTTACCCTCGGCAAGCCACAATTTCTACTGCAATGGCAATGACTGCTTCACTCAGAATAGCTGCGAACCAACAGTGACTAAGGCTCCGATCACCGATGAAAACATTTTTCATCTGATGAGTGCCCAGGGGATTTCCTGGAAAGTTTACGCGCAGAACTATTTGAACGCGGGTGGCACGGTGGATGTTCCGGACTTCACATCAGCAAACCAGCCGACCTTCACCCACTACTATGCACGACATAACGCGGCGGTTTGGTATGACGAAATTCTGAGCAACAACCTGGGATCGCAAGGAAATATAGTGGATTTCGAGCAATTTGGAATCGACGTTGCGAATGGAACGTTGCCGCGCTTTGCCATCATTGTTCCCGACGGGTGCTGGGACATGCACGACGAGTGCTCCACTCTTCCAACGGCAGACGACTTCTTAAACAACAATCTCACTCCTATGCTTGCTCTGTCTGATTTTCAGATCGGCGGGAGTGGACTGGTGATCGTCACTTTCGACAACGGGGCCGATGATGACGCTGGCAAGATTTACACGGGCATCATGGGACCGAATGTGAAGACGGGATTTGTTTCGAACGTAGATTACAAGCATGAAAATACGTTGCGAACCATGTTGGACGCGCTGGGTATAACAACCTATCCAGGATGGTCACTAACCGCAGCCGATATGTCGGACTTCTTTTCTCCGAACGCGGGAAGCGTGGTGATTAACTCTCCCCCGAACAATTCGATTCAAGGCTCGTCGGTTCTAGTGAATGCGGTGGCGTCGGAGTTAAGTGCGCGGATCGATCACATGGAAGTGTGGGATGCATTCAACGGGGCATCCACCAAGCTAGGGAACATTTTCAGTAAGACGATGAATCAGGCGTTTCAAGTGACTGGGAACGGACTGCATCAGATGATTGTGAGGGATGTTGGTGGCGCTCCGAATTATCCAATCTTGCATGAGGAAACGACGAATTACACCGTGTCTTCGAACTATGGTGTGTTCCTCAATACTCCGAGAAACAATTCTACGCAGGGCCCTCTGGTTCCAGTCAGCGCATTCGCATTAGAGCCGAGCGCGCCGGAATCGATCTCAGGAATCGATCACCTCGAAGTTTGGAATGGAGATACAAAGCTAGGGGATTCGCCAAAGGGAACAACCATAAGCCAGTGGTATTCGCTCATACCGGGCAACCACACGCTTGCGGTAAAGGACGTCAACACGTTGGGGAAGACTCTTCACCAAAGTGATGTCACGTTTACCGTATCTTCCGCGACGGGTGTTTATGTGAACTCGCCCGGGAACAATTCAACCTGGTCAACAGCAACCGTGCCAGTCAATGCCTATGCTTACGAACAGAGCGGTTCGAGCACGCCGTTGGTCGATCATATTGAAGTGTGGGACAACACTCATGGCGTTAAGCTGGGTCAGTCTCCCACGGGTATGGGAGTCAATAGTAACTTCATCAACCAAAACGTTACCCTGCCTGCATCAGGAGCGTATCAACTCGCCATTGAAGACATCAATCCGAATAACGGCTACAAGCCGATCCATATTACATACGTGAATATCAATATTAAGTGAGAGATGAGTAAATCTCAGAACAAGATCGCGGATTTCAGGCGCTCCGAAGAGCATTCTTTTCGCTGAGAATGGGGGTGGGTTTCGCGCAGACTGGCTTTAGCTTTGCAAGTTTCGCAAGCAGATTCTCGACTTTGCGCTGCTCGTTCGGGCGGCAGAGGCTGGTGATTTTCATCTGACAATTATCCCACAGGGGCAGGCTAACGGCAAAGCCAACCATCATGAGGCCGCCGGACGACACAGTGTAATTACTATGGAAAAGGAAGGAGGTTGCGCGAATTATGACGAGCAGACAGGTGCTAAACCGTCTTAATTGACTTGCGTAGATAGAGACCCCTAAGATACGCCGAGAATGGACGACCCTCGCACACCATCCGACAACCAGACGACATCGCGATACCGTATTGTCGAGAAGCTTGGCGCTGGAGGAAATGGGGTGGTGTATAAAGCCGAAGACACCCGGCTTGGACGTTTCGTGGCCCTCAAGTTTCTCCCACCTGAAGGACAGCAGGATGCTCATGCGCAGGCGCGTTTTCAGCGCGAGGAGCGGGCGGCATCAGCGCTAAATCACCACAACATCTGTACTGTCTATGAATGTCGGCGAGCAAGATGGCCAGACGTTCATCGCCATGGAACTGCTCGAAGGGCAGACGCTGGAGCAGAAGATTGGATCGCGTCCGCTTTCGCTGGAGACGTTGTTGGACTATGCGATGCAGATAACCACCGCACTGGAGATTGCGCACAAGAGAGGATTTCGTATCCATCACGCCAGAGGGCAATATCGCAACCATCAGCGATACCAGCGTGACCCAGATTTATCAGATGAAGTGGAAGAACGCGGAGTAATGCTCCCATTGTTTTCCCGGGGTTACTTTGGCCGACATCGTGCAGCCATCTAATAGTGCTCGTGAATTCGACGAAGGTAAATGTCGATGGAACGCCCTGTTCGCTCAGGGCTTGTTGGTTGGCGTCCCCGACGGGCTCAACCCCGCTGAAAGAGTGATGGTGGAGTATGTTTATTCCGCGTGCGTCTTTCCCTCAAGTCGAGAGGCATTCTGCAGATCATTCGCCCTCGGCCGTGACCACCTGCCCCATTGGTTTGTCTTGCTCTCTCAGAATCTCACCCGCCAGAAACAAGTCAGTGAGAAGAGCGCGGAGATGGATGGAAGCATTCAGATTGTCGATCAACTGGGAACTAATGATGGGTTGGGCGAGAACCAGTTGAATGGCAGCAAGAGAATCGCGAGCATCGCGATCAAGCACGGCAAAGAATGCCAGGTATTTCTCGGCTGGCGCAAGACCTTCCTCTTTGACGGCCAGCACGCAGGTCTCCGCCAGCCCGGTTAACGCTTTAACAGCGTTCTGCAGGAAATCACGTACTTGCGCACCTGATTTGCTGCCCTGGTCACTGGGAAGTCCTTGGGCCGCATAGGCCAGCAGAAACTCATAGCATTCTTCCACTGCGTCACAACGATTGGAGATCTCAGCCAGCATCGTGCAGCCCTCGGTCGTCCACCCTACTTGGTTGTGATATCGAAGATGTCTCAACCGCCCAACGGTCGGGATCATGTTCCTCGAGATAAAAATCGCGGTCCATCCAGCCGAAGATCATCGATTTCGTGATCGGCTGCTTCTCCGGACGCAGGCCGAAGTAGATATGCATCATGACCAGCGCAATCAGTCCGACTCCCGCCAGACCGTGCAGCACGTACATTAAGCCCCAGGTCATGTCCCCGAAGAGATACGGATTCCGGGGGAAGAAAATGGTACGCACGCGAAACATCATGAAAACGCCGGTAAGGATTGCCGCCAGACCGCACAGGATAATGACGCCGTGAAAAAGTTTGTTCTCGAGCGGATATTTTGCGAACTTTCGCGGCGGCGGCGCCGACAATCCGAAGAACCGGCGAAGCCTTCTCTGTGCATCTTGCACGTCGGTTTTATCAGGCCAGATCGACCAAAAATCCAGCCAGAAAGAAGCATGAACGATGTGGAACAGGATAGAAATCGTCAGCACTGCGCCGGCAATCCAATGATAGGTCACCCAATTAAACTGGACTCCGACCTTCGGCAGGAAGGCTGTAAACAGCAGAGTGAACATCGAAGCTGCCATGACCCAGTGAAACAGCCGTGCCACCAGCGAATGCCGTGGAACGTGTTTGGGAATTTTCGGAGCGATTGCAGGAGAAGTATCGCTCGCGAACTGTCGTGATTTGGCGAAAAACCTCAGCCAGGTTGCGTGGACGATCAAGAACAACAATCCCGCGATGATCGAAACCCAGATTAAAAACCATGCAATATGGATCGGAACGTTCTGCCCCCACGGATTCGTCGCCCACTCTAGGATGCCCATGTTGCCTCCTGCACTCCGCTGATGGCGCGCTTCACAAGATTTCTCATCAACGGGATTTTGTAGGCGTTGAATTGCAATGGAACCGCTCCCTGCACAGCCAGCTTTCCCGCCATCTCTCCAGTCGCCGCGTTGCGCGGCCTGCCGCGAACGGCATCCTCGACTGCCTTCAATCGTAACGGACGCGCAGCGGCGCCGTTCACGGCGATTCGGATGCGCTCGATGCGATCATCTGACGTGACCATGGCTGAGGCGACGTTCATAAGCGGGAAGTCCCAAACATTGCGGTCGCGTATTTTCTCAAAATAGAATTGCGCGCCGGCCCACGTCGAAGGAATACGAATGGCGGTTAGCAGATCCCCGGGCTGCAAGATGTGCAGACGGGTAATGTCGATGTCAGGACCGATAAAGTAATCCTCCGCATCCACCACGCGCTCACCCTTGCGCGTGCGCAAGACGAACTTGGCGTCCAGCGCAATCAGGGCCGGGGCTGTATCGGAGGGGTTCACCGCGACACAGCGCTCCGCGTGCAGAATCGCGTGCTCGCGGTTGCGGCCCTCCGGCGTATCCGCGTAGCAAATGTTGCCGCCGGCACGGTAACAGGGCCAACCGCCGCGGTAATACCAGCAGCGCGTGTCCTGCGAAACATTGCCGCCAATGGTTCCCTGGTTCCGGATTTGCGGCGACGCCACCAGTTCCGCGGCTTGTGCCAGCAGATCATACTTCTGCTTGATAATGGGATGATTCGCTACTTCCGTGAGCGTGGTCATCGCGCCGATCTCGATGCCATCGGTGGTCGTGCGCACTCCGCGCAATTCCTCAATTCCGCTCAGATCGACCACCACCTTGGGCTTTTTAATTCGATCCTTGAGCCAGTCAAAGCTGTCGAGCCCTCCGGCCAGAACCCAGGCGTCGCTTCCGTGCTGTTCGAGAAGCTTCTGGGCATCGGCAACCGAGCTTGGCTGATACAGCTCGAAAGCAGCCATTACATCTCGTATGACAGCCATAAGTCTCCCTCCAATATCATTCCAGTCTCAAATATGGGCCATGAGAGGATGCTGCATCGGCCGGCCCGCCTCGAGCGACGTCAGAATTGTGTCGGCGTTCACCGGAGCGCGCTGAAAAATCTCGTCCCCGAGCGCATCCGAGAGCGCGTTCAAAATAGAGGCGCAGCCTCCCGCAACGGGTGGCTCGCCCACTCCCCGGGCGCCCACGGGCGTTTCCGGGTCTGGAATATCCAACGCGGTCCATTGCATGTCGACGGGAACATCGAGAATCGTCGGCGGTTTGTTCTGGTAGAACCGTTTGGAAACCATCTGCCCGTAATGCGGATCGAACACCCACTTCTGGCCAATCGCATGGCCAATGCCGAGCGTCGAACGGCCGAGCACCTGGCCACCGAGCGCGCGGGGATGAATCACCGTTCCCACATCAGCGGAAGCGAGAAAATCCACGATGTAGTACTTGCCGGTTTCGACATCGACTTCAACCTCTGCGAAGCTCGCCACATACGAAAACGTGGACCCGTCGCGTGGATAGTTATCTTTAGCTGCCGCCACCAGGCCCTGGCCCGCCAGCGCCGCCACCGACGCCTTGGTCAATTTGTGCACGTCGGCGGGCACCTCGTGACCATCGTAAATGCCGCCCAGTTGAATCGCGTATTTCGCCGCCTGCGCCAAAGTCATGCTTGCGCCGCCCTTGCGGAAGACGCGCTCGTTGCCAACCTCATATTGCTCTGGTTTGCCGCCAAGCTTTTTCGCGGCGATTTCCTGGAGCTTCTTCTTCGCTTCCATCGCCGCAGCATGAGCCGCTCTCGTCATCGCATGGGTGGTCTGGCTGCCGCCGGAGACGCAAGTAAAGGGAAGGTTCTTGGTGGTGTTCCCCCACACCACATCGCATTTCTCCCACGGCACACCGAGAACTTCCGCGCCCGCGCGGTGAACGTCGATTACCGACTCCGTTCCTAGATTGCCGATTCCAGACTGAAAGATGACCCGGCCTTCCGGAGTGATGACGAGAAGCCCATCGAATCCGATTGTGCCGCCAACGTAACAGCTCAGCGATACGCCGACGCCGCGAACTTTCGTGCCGATCCTTTTCGGAGTGCGTGCAACCCGCTCGCTCCACTTGAACTGCTCCGCGCCGCGATCAAGTGCTTCCTTAAGGAACGCGCTGGTCGCATACTGCCGTTTTCCCTGCACCGCGGGTCCGAACGGCGCCTTGCCTTCCGGGCAGTTGACGCGGCGAATCGCCACCTGGTCAACTCCCAGTTTGCGCGCAGCTTTCGCGATGATGGGCTCGATGATGACAATCCCCTGAAGGCCGCCCGGGGAACTTTGCGCACTGCGGGGCGGTGTATTCGTCAGCACCGTCACGCCGCGCCAGCGCATGGCCTGCGGCTGGTACAAGAGAGAGACGATGCGGCCCGATGAAGCGGAGTCACCCACTGCGTCGTACGGACCGTTGTCGCAAATCACAAACATGTCGAGAGCCGTGATACGCCCTTCTTTCGAAAATCCGACCTTCATCCTTCCTTGAAAACCAGGACGCGCACGTCCGATGAAGGTCTCCTCCTCGCGGCTGATCCGCATCATCACCGGAGCATTGGTTTTCTTGGCCAGAAGCGCAGGGATAATCATCGACACACCGCCGGTGATCTTGCTGCCGAACCCGCCTCCGGTGTACTCGCTGATGAAAACAACGTTGTCAGGACTAATGTTCAACCAGCGCGCGATCGCGGGCAGCGTTTGTGCGGTGCTTTGCGTACCCGTGTAAATGTAGACCTTGCCGTTCTGCCAGTAAGCCATGGCACTACGGGTCTCCAGGGTCTGATGGCTGGTGTCGGGTGTCACGAAAGTCTCGTCAAGAACGAGCGCGGCACTCTTGAAGCCGGAATCGACATCGCCATAAATCCATTCATCGGGCGCCTTCCCCATGGGAAGGCGGCCTTTGTCCAGTTCCGCGAAATCAGCTTTCGTCCATTTGAGTTCCGTAACCACCGGCGGACCCGGATTTTGCCCCGAGGGGCGCACCCACACGTTGCCATCCGTCCGCGGGTTCGGTCCGCCCGGCCGCAACGTGTCGAGCGGATCAGTCACGAACGGCAGCGGTTCGAGCTCGAGTTCAATTTTCTCGATGGCTTCGGCGGCCGTAAGTTCGTCGACGGCGGCTACGGCAAGAATCGGCTCGCCTTGATAAACCGGCTCATTCGTAAGGCCGCGCTCGCCCCACTTGCTGGCCTTGATCACTGTGCCATTGTCGGTAAGAGTGTCGGCCGGCGCGGGAAGATCGTCCGCCGTGAGAATGCCTTTTACCCCGGGCATGGCGAGCGCCGCCTTCGTAAGGATGCGCTTTACCCGCGCATGCGGCATGGGACTGAGCAACAACTTGCAGAACAGCATCCCTTCCGCGCGAAAATCCTCGGCATATTTCGCCTGGCCGGTAACCTTTGCATATAGATCTGGCGTCGCATAGTTCTTGCCGATCAGCTTGTAGCCGACCCCGTATTCACGTTCGGAACCTTGTGCAGTCTCAGCAACTGTTTTGTTCGCCAGATTCTTGTTATCCACGATTCGACCTCCGCAGATTCTCGGCGCCGCGCATCAGCGAGGTCAGAATCTTGTCATAGTCCTGGCACCGGCATAGATTGCCTGAGATGCCCTGCGCTAACTCCTGACGAGTGGGGTTGGGTTTGGTTTTCAAAAATCCCACGGTAGCCATAATGAAACCGGGCATGCAGAACGCACACTGAAACCCCTGTTCGTCGATCACCCCCTGCTGAACCGGATGTAAGGTTCCGTCGCGATTGGCCAGGCCTTCGATGGTCAAGACCTTTCGTCCGCGCACCGTATGGGTGAGCACGGAACACGCATAGTACGGAATATCGTCGATGAGGACCGTGCATGATCCGCATTCCGCTCGGTCGCACCCCAGCTTGGTGCCGGTCAGGCCCAGCTTGTAACGCAGCGTCGACGCCAAGGTCTCCTGCTTCATCGCGTCGACGCGCCTCTGCTGACCATTGACGTTGAGCGTAATCAGCCGCTCGCCTACACCCACCGCCGACTGCTGGCCATTCAATGGAGTGGAGGCACGAAACAGATAACTCGCCGAAGACACCGCCACGCCGCTGGTGATGACCCCTTTAATGAAGTTGCGCCTTGAGACAGCCTTCGGCACGCCTTCGCTTGTATTGAAGTCTGTTTTGTCTGCCATGCTGAGTCACCTCTCGACCGTTGCGGGTCTTTTTAGCATTCTTACAGGAAGACGTCCATGCGCGGGTTCCAAGTATACGCGTTTGGATTACCGAAATAATTCTCGGATTCGGAAATTTCCGAAGCGCCGGATGCCCCACGGCGTGAAAGTTTCCTCGATGGCAGGCCTTAGCCAAGGTCTGTCATCGTGAAAGGTCGATTTCGCACGGACGGCATCCTCCTTGAGAATCGATAACCACCTGTCGTCCCCCGAATGCGAGCGATTGCAACGCCGGCTCAAACATGGGTCACCCACCGTATTAAAGACAGCACTGACACCAGTTGCAAAGCATCGATGCTGCGGAATAAAGGAGTTGCTTTACCAGAACTTCGACCACCCACGCTGGGATAACCGTCCCCCCGTTGCCTGACCGCGTTGAAGGACATGTTGTCCATGCCATGCGGGTGATCATCCGGGCTCATCAAAATGTTCAAGTCCACTACATTGACAACCCGCCCCTAGATGCCGGGAACATGTTTCTGCAGAAGCCATGAGGGCGGCGCAGATTTCGATGGTTGTTACGTCGCCTGCGCAGGCCAAAACGACGTCCGGTTCTCCACCTCCGTCGTTCGTCGCAAACTTCCAAGTTGATGCTCCTAGCGAGAAATGTTCGAGAGCGTCCATGCTCAGCCATTGAAGCTGAGGCTGCTTTCCGCAAGTAACGATTTTGACGTAGTTGCGGCTCCGCAGGCAATGGTCGAAGACGCTCAACAGGCGATCAATGACGCAGATCACAGTGCTTTGGCCTGCGAACTGTCACAATGAATGCCGAAATCCCCCGGACCGGGGAAGGACAAAGGAATTCAGTTGTTAGCCTCCAAGCCTTCGGCGAAGTAGAAGGCGTTAACGTTATCTGGAGAAGAGGACGCAATGGAACCATTCCGCTTTCATCTCTTCATCTGCACGCAACAAAAGCCCGAAGGTGTCCCTTCCTGCCCCGCCAGTGGGTCGTTGGCTGTGCTCGAAGGCCTGGATCGGGAGGTGCAAAAACGCGGCCTCAGGCCTGACTTACAGCTCACCACGTGCGGCTGCATGGGGCTGTGCAATGAAGGCCCCGTGATGGTCGTTTATCCGGAGGGAGTGTGGTACCGGCGCGTTCAATCGTCGGACGTAAGCGAAATTGTCGATGCACATCTGCTCCACGATAAGCCCGTCAATCGTCTCGTTTGGAACGACGCGCCGGCGATGAGAGCCATGTCAATCGAACACGGAGAGAAGTTCCGCGCTGCCATGGCGGCTCGTGAAAAAGCAGGCACGCTGCCCGACCGCCTGGATCAAATGATCCGCGGGTACATGCCGAGTCGGTGCATTCTTACCGCGCTGGAACTCGACATCTTTACGGCCATCGGCGAAGGGGCCAATGCGGAACAAATCGGGACGAGGATCCACGCCAACGCTCGCGCCGCAGAGATGCTGCTGAATGCACTGGTTGCTCTCGGACTCGTCACCAAGAGCGGTGGCATCTACAGCAACACGCCCGAGTCCGCGCGCTTCTTTGTCCAAGAGTCGAAAGACAATCATCGCAACGGGCTGCTCCACACAGCGAACATTTGGCATCGCTGGAGCACGCTGACCGACGCAGTGCGCCACGGCACTTGCATTCCCATCGATCCTCACAACAATGCCCGCGACAGCACGCCCGAATGGACGGCCAACTTCATCGCCGGCATGGATCGCAATGCCAAGGCTCGTGCTCAGCTTTTAGTCCAGGCTCTGGGCACCGCCGGCGTTCGCCGCATCCTCGATTTAGGCGGCGGCTCGGGCGCATACTCTATCGCGTTCGCAAAGGCGTCGTCTGATGTGCGGTGCGAGATCCTCGATGTACCAGAGGTCGTGCCGTTGACCACTGAATACGTAAATAAAGCCCGCGTTTCAGCCCAAGTCAACCTTCGCTCTGGAGACATGCTCACGGACGATCTGGGTTCGGGCTATGACATCATCATGCTGAACGCGATCTGCCACATGTTTTCCGAGGAGCAGAACCAGCAACTCTTTCGCCGCGCTCGCCAGGCACTCGCACCGAACGGCCGCTTTGTCGTGCAAGACTTCATCCTCAATAGCGATAAAACAGGTCCGCTACACACCGCACTATTTTCACTGAACATGCTCGTCGCCACCGACCACGGCGCGAGTTACAGCGAAAGAGAATATTCCAGCTGGATGAAAAACGCGGGATTCGCGGACATTTTCCGGATCAAGCTACCCGGCCCCAGCGATCTGATTGTCGGTCTAGCGAAATAGATCCCGGCGCTTTACCCACGGCCAAGAGCGCTGTGTGCCGCCAGTCACACCGTAAGATTCATCGGGAACAGCGCCGGCAAGCGCAAGAAGTTGTGTTCCAGCAATCTCAAGTTCTGCGAGGTACTCTTGCTGAAAAGGAGCAAATTCCTGTTGTATGGATTACCTTCTGTAAAACGTGCCGACAGCCCCATACCAGACCCAACTCTCCGCTTCTGTGACAGCACGCACCGGACGTGAGCTGCTCAAACGGCAGGCAAGATGGACGAGTTGGTGCCACGACGATATCTCAGTTGGCGAAACATCGCGACAGCGGTCACGATCCCTATCGGGGCCTCTAAGCGGGCGACGCGGTCTCGGTCGTACGCTTACGCAGAATGGCGGGCCTTGAAACTGAAGATTGCCGAACGTTTACCAACCTAACAGCTTCCTGTGCGATGTGTTCGGCGCTGACTTCGAATGCTTTGATCAGTTCCCATGGAGCGCCTGATTCACCGAACCGGTCGTGTACGCCGATGGCTCCAGTGATTACCGGCACTCGGTAGAGCTCTCGCGATCCGGTGATGATTCCGCTGACGCGCCATGCTAACGCGCCTATCTGATGTTCTTCAGCCGTGATGATCATGCCTGTCTCTTTTGCCGCCCGGATTACAGCGTCCTCGTCCATTGGTTTCAGCGTATGCATGTTGATGACGCGTGTTTCCCAACCGAATTCCTGTTGCAATATGTAAGCTGCCCGCATTGCTTCGGGGACCATTGGCCCGCAAGCGATGATTGTCAGATCCTCCGATTCGTTATCGTAGTCCGCAGCCAGACAGGTTTCGAAGGCTTCCACAAACTTGTCGGTGATGTGCCTCAGCCGAATCACGTTTGCTTTACCGAAAACAAACGGGGTTTCTTCCTTGGTGACGATTGGCGTAGCTTCCCGCGCAAAGCGGATATACTTGGGCCCGAAGTGTTGCAGGAGGAGATAGCTGGTAGCCTTTCTCGTTTCAATCGCATCACAGGGCACGACCACTGACATGTTGGGCAGGCCGCACATTGCGAATAAATCCTCAAGTGCCTGATGCGTTGCGCCATCTTGCCCAACTGAGACGCCTCCATGTGCCCCCGCAATCAGCACGTTGAAATTACCGTAGCAGATCGAGGTCCGGATCTGATCCAGGTTTCTTGCGGCTGCGAACGTTGCATACGTACCGAGGACCGGGAACTTGCCTTCTTTGGCCAACCCAGCCGCAGCCGCCGTTGCCGATTGCTCGGCGATTCCCATGCCGATCCAGCGTTTCTTGCGCTCCGGCTTGCCGGCGTAAAAATCGCTGAGTGTGATCGAACTTGAAATGTCGAGGCCGAGGCAGACCACACGTTCGTCTTCGCCAAGTTGTGCGAGCGCCTGGCCGAATCCCTTCCGCGTCGGCTCCATCTGTGCGTTCATCACAATCAGGCTGTTCCACCAGTAATCGCGGCTGAAGTGCGGTAGCTTTTCGTTGAGCGCATGAGTCACCTGGTGCTGATAGTTTTCGGCACGTTCTAACAAGCTCGCATAAGGAATCTTTTCTGCCAGCCCGAGTTCTCGCAAGCCCTTGATCATCTCCTCGTGGTTGGGAGCTTTTCCGTGCCAACCGGCAACGTTCTCCATGAAGCTGACGCCCTTGCCCTTGACCGTTTTTGCCAGAATCACCAGCGGCCTGCCCGTACCGTCATTACTGGCCGACAAAGCTTTCACAACTTGATTCATGTCGTGCCCATCAATCTGCACGACATCCCAGCCGAAGCTCTTGTATTTCTGATCCAGCGGATCGATGTTCATGACTTCGGCGACTGGCCCATCAATCTGTAGCCGATTGCAGTCTACGATGCCGATCACGTTGTCTAGCTTGTGGTGTGCCGCTTCCATTGCCGCTTCCCAAATCTGACCTTCCTGCTGTTCGCCATCGCCCATGATGCAGAATGTGCGGTAGTTCTTCTGGTTAAGCTTTCCGGCCAACGCCACCCCTACCGCGATGCTTAATCCTTGGCCCAGCGAGCCTGACGACACTTCGACCCCCGGCACTTTTAGCCAATGCGGATGCCCCTGAAATGGCGAGCCCAGCTTGCGCAGCGTCATGACATCTTCCAACTTGCAGAACCCTGCAAACGCCAGGCCCAGGTACAAGCTTGGCGCTTTGTGGCCCGCCGACCAGATGATCCGATCTCTCTCCGCCCAGCCAGGATTCTCGGGATCATGATTCGCCACTTTGAGATAAAGTGCAGCCGCAATGTCCATAATCGAAAGGGTTCCGCCAGCATGCCCTGACCCGGCCGCACACAGGGCAACCAGGTCATAGCCGCGCATCAGATTTGCGTTCTCCAGCAACTGCTCAGTCGAATACTTGCGAATGGTTTTCCCGGTTACTGAGTCGACTAGCGGCATGGCTTCCTCCTGTGAGAATCTCGAACCCAAATCAACGGTTCCAGCTGGAAGGCCCGTTTTACTCCAGCACAAAAATATTTCTTCGGGTGCACATTTCCTTCAGCAATTTCGGCCACACGGTCACGCTGACTTCTCCAAGATGAGCCTTTCGTAGCAACAACATCAAAGTTCGTGACTGCCCAATGCCGCCGCCGATGGAGAGAGGAATCTCGTCATCCAGAATCGCACGGTGATACGGCAGATCGAGGAAGTCCAACTGGCCGGCTATTTTCAACTGCTTCTTGAGGGTCTGCGCGGTGACGCGAATTCCCATCGAACTAAGCTCGTGACGCCGTTGGGTCACATGGTTCCAAACCAGAATGTCGCCGTTCAGACCGTGCGTGTCTTTGCCCGTCTCGTCGTGCGTGTCGGTGATCCAGTCGTCGTAGTCGGCGGCGCGCATCTCATGCGGGTAACCATCCTTCAACGGCCAGCCGATTCCGATGATGAAAACCGCGGGATATTTCTGCAGAATCGCCGTCTCCCGCTGCTTGCGCGGCAAGTCCGGATACATGTCGAGAATTTCTTCCGCATGTAAGAAGATTAGTTCGTCGGGCAAATCCGGATAACGAAAATCTTTCAACTGCGGAAACATCGTCTGCGCAAACTTCTCGGCGCCCACCAAAACTTTCCAAATCTTGCGCACGATTGACTTCAGGAACTCCAGATTGCGCTGCTCATCGGTAATTGCGCGTTCCCAGTCCCATTGATCAACGTATGCAGAATGATCGTGATCGAGAAAATAGTCTTTGCGCACTGCGCGCATATCAGTGCAGATACCCTCGCCGGTTTCGCACTCAAACTGCTTCAGCGCGATGCGTTTCCACTTCGTAGCCGCCTGTACCAACTGCGCATCGATCGGGTGCTGATTGCGATCATTCGCGATATGGAATTGAACCGGGGTGCGTGATCCATCGCGATCCAGCATGTCGTTAACGCCGCCTTCCACGTCAACGATCAGCGGTACTTCCACCATCATTAAGTTGAGTTCCTGGCATAGCTGGTCTTCGATATACCGCTTCACCCGAAAAATGGCCTGCTGCGTTTCTTTTGGGGAGAGCAGCGAACGATAGTCTTTCGGCAGAATCTTTTCCAGTTCTTTGTAGTCGCCAATGCCTGGCCCGGCGAGATCGGCCTTCTTATCAAGAACAAGTGTGCTCATGGGATTCTCCTTGCAGACGAAGTTTGCGGCAGCACGTGATCGACCGGCGCATGGTCACTGGAAAGATCGCCAATAGAAATTAGAGTGCGAGATACCTGTTCCGGTCTGTGAGGCGGATCACAAGAAGAGGTGAGCCGAACGCGCTTTTCCGCCGCCTATACCCAAAACACCAGACGGACGTTCAAAACCATCGCTTCATGTAAAACGCTATCCTGGTTCCCAGTCCGGCGCGGTGATTGCGCCCACTTGACTGCAGCATTGGCGCTACCTCACTCCCATGGATCCGCACCCGCGCCTTTCAGCAGTCGGAAGAAGAGCAACTTCTCGCCGAGCGAAGACTCGGGCATGACAATTTCAAGCACGGGCCACACCTCGCGTATGGGTGTGGGTTAGCGGGAGAGAGTATCTGCATGGTGATGACGACAGCAGGAATGAGATAGGCGAAGGTCACCCAAACCCACATCATGGCGCCGGCAAGCTCCTGGTCCCTCAGAGCTGAGTTATTGAGGAGCTGAGGTCCAGATGCATATGCGGGAAAGACAACGCGACCGCAAAAAGTGAGAAATGCCGAGAGCGCATCGCACGGTATGGTGGCGAGGAACAAATACAGGGGAACAAACCACCGATGCGACCTCGCGATACTTGGCCACGGTTGGACGACAGGCCACCAGAAAAGAAGCCCAGCAACGAAGAAGCTTGCCTGCTCGAAGCCCATGCCAAACTTCGGATTGGAGGCATAGATCGAAGGCGCTAGGAACGTGCCATACGATCACGCAGACGGTACCGGCGAGCCAGCAAAAAACCGGATCGGCGAGAACGCGCCCAACTTCATGGATCGGTACACACCGTAGAAGCGAATCCAGCGCAGTGGTATCAAAGTGCTCGGGCAGGCTGTTGGCGAACATGAGGGCTGGCTCTCCCAACAGGATCAATGGAGCAGCGAGTGTCATCAACACCAGATGCTGCACCATATGGGCAGTGAGCCAGTGATGATCTAAACGCGCGAGAGGTGAAGCAACGGCTGCGGCCAATAACAGTTCTCCACCTAGAAAAGCCGAAGCACGCCATACGTTTGCCTCACTCTGACGAACCTTTCTAAGGCGATACCAGCCTCGCAAATAAATGAACGCAACAGCTTTGTGCCCAGCAGTTCGATGGCGTGCAGGAACTCCTTCTGCGGAAGATGTCCGACATCCATCTGGAAGAACTGCCGCATGTGCCCGAGCCTCTTGTGCAGCGCGACGACGCGCTCGGCGATCTCCTCAGGGTCGCCCACGAATAGCGCTCCATCGCGGTTCGCATCGTGATCGAACTGGGCTCGGCTGGGCGGCACAAATCCACGAATCTCTCCAATGCTCGCCATCAGTGCGGTCCAATGACGCGACCACAGATCTTTCGCGGCCTTGGCGTCGTCGCCGATGAAGCCGGGGCTCGCGACCGATACCTTGATGTTGGCCTCGGGGATGCCCGCCTCACGAGCCGCACGTCGATAGAGCTCCGCCAGCGGCGCGAAGCGCTTCGTCTGGCCGCCGATGATGCCGTAGGAAATCGGTAAGCCCAGATACCCCGCTCGCATCGAAGAGTGGGGATTCCCGCCCGTGCCCAACCAGATCGGCAGGTGTCGCTGTTCTGGCCGCGGAACCACCCAGGCGTTATCGAGAGGCGGCCGATGCCTCCCGTGCCAGGTAACGGGGTTCGACTCGTTGATCTTCAGCAAGAGGTCGAGCTTCTCGGCATACAGCTCGTCGTAGTCGGCAAGGCTGTACCCGAAGAGCGGGAACGATTCGGTCGAGGAGCCACGACCAGCGGTGATCTCGGCACGGCCGTTGGACAGCGCATCCAGAGTCGCGAACTGCTGATAGACCCGCACCGGGTCGTCCGTGCTCAACACGGTGACCGCGCT
>Ga0182024_10011712_pt1 | contig 17536 bp, 15 predicted proteins | sample P32metaG_FD_120480 | JGI IMG/M metagenome (GOLD analysis project Ga0182024, IMG submission 120480) | Permafrost microbial communities from Stordalen Mire, Sweden - P3-2 metaG (Illumina Assembly) | ecosystem: Environmental > Terrestrial > Soil > Wetlands > Permafrost | place: Sweden: Stordalen... | reverse complement strand
TCGCGCAGCCCCGCCCGCAAGCAGAGCCATAAGGGCAAGAAGCAAAACCACGCCGGCTGGAACAATTCTTGATGACTGTGTTTTCAATTGGTGTCAACCAGATCAGAGAACGATTGGAAAGGCCGGACTAAAACGAGCTTCGCTGAGCCATAATGACGCATACCAAATAACTCGCAGACTGCAACAATTCTTGGGCGGGTGGCCCGGGCTTTTGATCTCGCTGGCGTCACCAACACAATGGGTGCCCTGTCCTTCGCGTACTTTGCGAAGGGCGGGTATCGCGAACGCATACGGCTCGGGGCTTCTCTAGAGAAGGCCAGAATTGCGTCGGCTGCATCGTACCCGCCCTTGCAAAAACCGCAAGGATGGGGCACCCTCAGCATAGATGGCTCGAACAAGAATCTACCGTCAGATGGGTGGGCCACCCGTCTATCTGACCGCAAGCCCATTTAGTCGCCGCTGAATCGAAGGCCAAGTCGTCTACTGCCGGCTGCGCGCATTCAAGACTTCGCGAATCTTGCCCGCGAGAGAATCCAACTCAAATGGTTTCTGCAAAATTGTAGTCCCAGGTTCGCTGTTCTCGCCAGACATCACGCCGAATTCGCCTTCAGTATAGCCCGACATAAAAATCACTTTCATTTGCGGGCGCGAAGCGGAGAGCCTGCGCGCTACCTCGCCGCCGCGAATTTGCGGCATCACCACATCGGTCAGCAGCACATCGATGGTGCCTTGGTATTGCTCGGCGAGCGCAACCGCATCGCCGCCGTCTTTGGCCTCAAGCACCGAGTAGCCACGTTCCTGCAGAAACTGGCAAATCATCCAGCGCAGATCCGGCTGATCTTCCGCAACCAGAATTGTTTCCTTGCCGGCGGTCGCTGTCTTGGCTGGAATCTCGATCGGCGCCGGTTGCGGCGGTGCGGCCACGCGAGGAAAAAAGACGCGCAGCGTGCTTCCCCGCCCCGGTTCGCTGTTCACCCGAACATAGCCGCGGCTGGAGCGGACAATGTTGTACACCACAGAGAGGCCGAGGCCGGTGCCTTGATCCTTCCTCTTGGTAGTGAAAAAAGGTTCGAAGATTCTGCTTTGCGTATCGTGATCCATGCCCACGCCGGTATCGGTCACCGCCAGCATCACATAGTCTCCTCGCGGCAGACCGTAGGAACGACGGGCGCGAGCCGCATCGGTATCCACCCGTGCGGTTTCCACCGTAACCTTTCCACCCTCCGGCATGGCATCGCGCGCATTCACCACGAGATTCATGATGACCTGCTCAATCTGCCCGGGGTCCGCGTTAATGCAACAGGCGTCAGCGTCGAGTTTGACCACGAATTCCATTTCGTCGCGCAACACTCCCAGCAGCATCTCGCTCATCCGGTTTACCAGAGAATTCAGGTCGAGCACCTGCGGGCTGAATACGTGCTTGCGGCTAAAGGAAAGCAGTTGACGCGTCAGGCTGGCCGCACTTTCCGCAGTGCGGACAATCGTCTCCACGCTCTTACGTACCGCTGGAGTCGCGCTGTCCTCGCCCAGCACGATCTCCGCATATCCGCGGATGACCATGAGCAGATTATTAAAATCATGGGCAATGCCGCCCGCCAGGCGCCCGACCGCCTCCATCTTCTGCGATTGCCGAACTTGTTCCTCGAGTATGCGACGGCCGGTGACCTCGCGCGAGGTTACGACGATACCGCCCACGGCAACATCATTGAGCAGATTGTTGCCCACCGACTCCAGCCAGACCCACGAACCATCTTTGCGGCGAAAACGATACTCCGGAGGAGCGGCGCTGCCTACCTTGAGGGTGACACGTTCCAGAGACGCCTGCACCGCCGGCGCATCCTCAGGATGAATAAATGCCAGGAAACTCTTGCCCAGCAGGTCCGCCGGCTTGTAGCCCGCGACGCGTTCGATTGACGGGCTGTGATAAAGCATCGTCCCGTCGACGGCGACTATGGTGATCACGTCCGAAAGATTCTGTATGAGATAGCTGAACCGATCTTCGCTACGTCGCAAGCTGGCGGCCGCTTCCAACCGCTCGCGGATGTCACGAAAAATTCCGAGGACCGCAGGTCTTCCGCTCAGTTCGGTGGAGCTGGCGCTTACTTCAACCGGCACAGTCGTACCATCGGAACGCCGCAGCTTCAGTTCGCGGCTGCCCCCGGGGTGAGAAGTATTCGGAGTCAGAAGTTGCCGGGCGGATTCAGTCGATTCCACAGGATAGAGATCGGACTCGGGCTTACCGACGAGTTCATCCTCGGAGAGGCCGAGGATTTCACAGGCTCTGTGATTCGCCTCGAGAATGAGCCGGGTTTTTGCGTCAATGACCAGGATAGCGTCGTTCGCCGTGTTGATCAGGTTGCGGTATTTTTCCTCGGAGTTGCGAATCTGCTTCAATACAAGAGAGGAAAGTCCTATCCCAATCAACAGCAACAGTGCGCTCGCAAGCAGGCTGACCAGAGACAAGACGCGGTTGATCCAGCGGGCGCCTTGACCCAATGTCGAAGAAAATTCATCCTCCAGCGGAGTAACGCGAGCATCAATCGCAGCAATTTCATCGGTAAGCGCCGAAATCTTCCGCGCATCGGGATGGGCGGAATGGATTTCGCGATGGAGATCGCCGGCCAGAGAGCGAAGCTGATCGATGTAGCCATCTCCCTCGGTCCAGATAGCGATAGCCTGTGCCATATAGCCAACGCGGCCGAATCGACGGAAGAGCATAGCCATACTGGCGACGTCTTCAGGACTATTACGCCCTTGGATGAAACCCTGGCGAACCAGCGCCATATCGGGCGCCACGCCGGGCGTCGTACCAGGCAAAGAGAGTTGCAGTTGCAAACGTGCCTGCTTGTCTCCCGCGGGCACGGCGATCTCGTCAAGATACTGCTGATAGTCGCTCTCCGCATGGCTGCTGGCGTATTTGGTGAGGCTCAGGACGGCGCGCTTTTCGGCCTTAGACCACAAGCCCTCCCCGCCCACATAGGCGCGAACCCCGCTGAGAATCTGGGAACGAAGCACGCCCAGCGAAAAGACGCAGATGACGATGGCGACAAAAACGCCCACGATGATCAGCAATTTACGGGCGATGGGAAGGCGGCGAAACATTTTCTTTTGATTACTGGCTGGAATCTGCAGACTGAGAAAGTTGTGCGGAAAACGAGTCCCGCGTTCACTACGGGCGAAAGATCGATTCCTAGCAATGCGATGTTGGATGCCAGATGGCATGCCGACGTTGGAATCGACTGCTTTGAGAATTGCTAAGTGGACACAGAATATCGCGCTCCAGGGACGAGCCGCAAGGCAAATGTGATTCTGCAATCTGCACTTTGGAGATACGACAGGGGTTACCAAAGAAAAGGGCTTTCATCGCAAAATACGATAGCGGAAGCAGTCGACGAAGTGATCGTTGACGATGCCGACCGCCTGCATCAAGGCATAACAGATCGTGCTACCGACGAAGTTGAAGCCGCGCCGCTTCAGATCTTTGCTCATGGCATCCGATTCCGGCGAGCGAGCACGAAGCTGCCGCATGGATCGAGGCGAGTTCACGATCGGCTTGCCGTCCACAAACTGCCAAATGTAGCGATCGAAGCTGCCAAATTCTTTTTGTACTTCAAGGAACGCTTTGGCGTTCGCGATCGCAGAGGCGATCTTGAGTTTGTTGCGTACAATCCCAGAATCCCGCATCAATTGCGCGGCCTTGCGGCGGTCGTAACGCGCTACTTTTTGCGGATCGAACCCTGCGAAGGCTTTCCGATAGTTGTCCCGCTTGTTGAGAATTGTATTCCAACTCAATCCTGCCTGCGCGCCTTCAAGAATAAGAAATTCAAAGAGCACGCGGTCGTCGTGTACGGGCACGCCCCACTCTTCATCGTGGTAGCGGATTAAGAGTTCGCCGCTCGCCCAGGCGCAGCGGATGGGCTGACTATTATCCGTTTTGACGGCCGTCATTTAAGAAACATTCACCACAGAGGACGCTGAGTTCCACAGACGATCGACCAAGGTCATTGCTTATTCCAACTATTTCCTATTCCAACGATTTCGGGTCGGATTTATTGACCGGCGATTTGGAATCTAACAGCGAAACCAGCTCACGAGCAGACGGCGGGATACCCACCTTGCCATCGCGGATGATTTCTCTGGCAGTCAACTTTCTCCCGTAAAGTTTCTCGTTCGCGCCGCCATCGGAACGCAGGGTCGACCCTTCCAGCGAAACTCCCGCGAACAGGCCTTTGCTGCGCGAGTAAGAGAGGATTTCGGCGTTCATGACGATGTCGGTAGCGCCTTCGGCGGTGCGGCCTTTGGGACCGGCCGCGGCGGAAGCATCCGCACCCAGCTTCACTTTGCTGGAGAGAAGCGATTTTGCTCCTTTGGGATTCATCACCAGGAGCACGAAGTCGGTAGCCTGGCCGCCCAACTGGAATCCGACACTAACGCCCTCAAGCGCATAGAGAGCCGGCGCTCCCCATTTTCCGCGGTAATGCTCCCCGCTGCGGCAGATCATCACCCCTCGCCCATAGCTGCCGCCGATCCCGAAGGCTCCTTTCTTTACCGACGGCAGGATAACCACGCATTCGGCTTTGTCGAGCAGATCCTGAGGGATATCGTCCGGAATATTCAGAATTTCTTTCATTACAATGCCGGCATCGGTAACCCGATCGGCTTCATGCTCGTCGTTGGCGGCGAAGGCGGTGATGCACGACATGAGAACAACGGTGAAACCGACTATGAATTTCTTCACGAAATCCCTCCAGCATGAATTTTAAGAACAAAAATCAGTGCGGTGCGACTATCTTAACCCTAGAATGCGATTGGCTAACAGCAAAGCCCGGACCCGGATGTACGTGGCCGGGGCCACAGAAAACTCGGATTTTGTGCCATGACCATCTGTGTGCTCCTTTTGTAACTTGGCACATTGTGGCCTAGGCTCCTAAAGTCAATCTGATAGCGGACTCCGGTACGAACAGTATTCGGCACCCAGCGTGCATCTAATACCTTAGGAGTGAGCTCCGGACGCGGTTTCGGGTGAAAAATTTGGATTCCATGGGCATGAAGTACACGAACCGGGTTATTGGTCTTCTGGCGCTCTGTCTGTCAGCCTTTGCCGGAGCTAGCCGGGCGCAGGCGCAGTCTGCCTATGTTTCCGGAGTTCCCGACCTGAACTCCTACTCGGCCAGCAGTTCGGCGGACAACTCCAGCGCTGACCCTGACGATCCGCAAAGCGCCATGATCACACTTCACGCGCGGGTGAATGAAGTCAACGTCCTATTTATCGCCACCGACAAGCACGGCAAGTTTGTACGCGATTTGAATCAAAGCGACTTCAGCATTCTCGATGACCACAAGCCGCCGCAGGCGATTATCAACTTCCGCCGCGAAACTGACCTGCCTCTGCACCTCGGGTTGCTGGTTGATGTGAGCGGATCGGTCGACAGCCGCTTCGATTTCGAGCAGGACGCGGCCACCAGTTTTCTCGATCACACCCTTCGCAGCGGCTTCGATAAGGCATTTATTGTGGGTTTTAACAGCCACAGCCAGATGGCGCAGGATTTCACGGACAACGTGCAGTTACTCTCGGCGGGAGTGCACAAGCTGCACGATGGCGGCGGAACGGCGCTCTACGATGCGGTCTACCATGCCTGCAAAGACAAATTTCTGAAAGACCGGCCCGATCATCCCGTGCGAAAAGCGATCATCATTGTCAGCGATGGCGAAGATAACCAGAGCGAGTTTTCGAAGGCGCAAGCCATTGAAATGGCGCAGCGCGCTGAAGTGATCATCTATGCGATTTCTACAGACGATAGCGGCCTGGTGATGCGTGGCGACAAAGTGCTCGAACAACTGGCCGATGCAACCGGTGGGCGCGCCTTCTTTCCCTTCAAGATGAAGGACATCACCCACTCGTTCGGCGCGATTGAAGACGAATTGCGCAGCCAGTACGTGGTCTCTTATAAGCCCGCCAATTTTGACGCGGATGGGCGGTACCGCTCAATCGAGATTTCCTCGCTGAAGAAAGACTTGCAAGTGCGGGCGCGCAAAGGATATTTCGCGCCACAGCAGTAGGGGCGGCTTCCGGACCTCAGACTTCAGACCTCAGACCTCAGACTTCCAACCTCTACTTCTGGCCGCTACTCGCCTTTCTGCGCTCGGTTTATCGGATGCACCTCGATTCTTCGACTCTAGGCAATCCGGATACTCGATTAGGTCAGAAGTCCGAAGTCTAAAGTCCGAGGTCAGAAGTCCGAGGTCAGAAGCGGAAGCCGGACGCCGCTTCTCATTGCCCGCGCCGCTCCCCGTGTGTTACCGTCCCATTGATTTCCAGTTCATCTTCCAGACTTCAGACTACTGAGGAGAGCCTCATGATCGGCATCGTCTTTCTCGTCATTCTGGTTGTCATCGCCGTGGTGTTGATTGGCATGTACAACAGCCTGGTGCAGTTGCGGGTGCGCTGCGATTCGGCCTGGTCCGACATTGATGTGCAACTGAAACGTCGCCACGACCTGATTCCGAACCTGGTGGAAACGGTCAAAGGATACGCGACACATGAGAAAGGCACATTCGAGAACATCGCCAAGTTCCGCTCGCAGGCCATGCAGGCGACCACGCCAGAGGGCAAGGCGGTCGCGGAGAATCAACTGACCGGAGCGCTGAAAAGTTTGTTTGCCGTCGCCGAGAACTATCCCGAGCTCAAGGCTTCCGAAGAGTTTACGCAACTGCAGGGGTCGCTGAGCCAGACCGAAGATTCCATTCAGAATTCGCGGCGCTATTACAACGCGGTAGTGCGCGATTTGAATACGAAAATTCAGTCGTTCCCGACGAACATTCTCGCCGGGATGTTTAATTTCACGCTGCGGCAATTCTTCGAGACGACAGAAACCGACCGCGAACCGGTGCAGGTGAAGTTCTAGCCATTACGCAATCTTGTAATCGGGGAATCTTGTAATTGAAAATCTCAGTGAAGATATTTCTTGCCGCGCTTTTCCTCTGCGCTTTAACGGGCATCGCCGCAGCCAAATCCTGGCGCGTCGCCGATTTTCAGGACAACATTACGGTTTCGCAGGACGGCAGCGCCGTGGTGACCGAGCGGATTACGTTAAAGTTCGTCGGCGAATGGCACGGGATTCATCGCACGATTCCGATTGAATATCCCGGGCCGAATGGCACGAATTACGAACTCTTCCTCAAGGTCACCAGCGTGACCGACGAGAGCGGCAGCAAGCTAAAGTATGACTTGTCCACTTCCAACGGCACCCGAGATCTGAAGATCTATATTCCCGACGCGGTCGACGCCACGCGCACGGTCGAAATTACGTATCGGGTGCTTAACGGCACTCGATTCTTCAAAGATTACGACGAGTTCTACTGGAACGTTACCGGCAACGATTGGCCGGTGCCGATTGATCACGCGGCCGCGACGGTTCAATTCCCGGCGGGAGCTTCGGGTTCGCTGCGAGCGCAGGCCTTTACCGGCGTTTATGGTTCGACCCAGCGCGACGCCAGCGCCGAGGTTGAAGGCGCGCAAGCTCAGTTTGCCACGAGCAATCCACTGCCCATGCGCGGCGGCCTGACCATCGATGTTTATATTCCGAAAGACATTCTCCAGGAACCGAGTGCGCTGACCAGATTTTTCTGGTTTCTCTTCGGAAATCCGATCCTCTTTCTGCCGTTGGTCACGTTCACGGGAATGTTAGCATTGTGGTGGTACAAGGGACGCGATCCCGACCCCGGAATCTCAGTCGCTCCCATGTACGAACCGCCTGCGGAAATTTCTCCCGCGGAGGCTGGCACGCTGCTCGATGACAGAATTCATCCCCGCGATATCACATCTACGATGATCGATCTCGCGGTCCGGGGATACATCAAGATCGAAGAGACCGCGGAGAAGGTGTTGCTGTTCACGCACAAGGATTACATTTTTCATCTGCTCAAGCCGCGTGAACAATGGGGACCGGATTTGGCTCCGCACGAGCGCGTGATGCTGGAAAATGTATTCGCTAGTGGTGATGAGATTCGGCTCTCCAGCCTGAAAAATCGCTTCTATACCGCCGTTCCAGCCATTCGCGAAGATATTATGTCGGCCTTAAAGCGGAAAGGGATTTATCTGCTCGATCCAGAGTCGGCCAATGGCTACAGCATAGGAGCGGCCGTTGCAATTCTGTTGGTGTTTGGCGTTTTCCAATACCTCGGGTGGGCGAACTTTTTCAACTCCGCTGTTTTGCTGGTCGTCTGCCTTCTGCTTTCAGCCGTGATTTGGTTTTTGTTTGCCCGGGTGATGACGGCCAAGACCATGAAGGGAGCGCGGACTCGCGTAGCAGTACTTGGCTTTCAGGAGTTTATGAATCGCGTGGATGCGGAGCGCCTTAAGCTTATGCCGCCCACAACCTTTGAGAAATTTCTGCCTTACGCCATGGCGCTGGGAGTGGAGCATCATTGGGCGCAGGCATTCGCTGGCATCGTAAAAGATCCGCCGGGATGGTATGTAGGGCCGGGAGGAGTTTACGGCGGATTCAACCCGATCTTCTTCTCCAGTTCGATGCACAGCATGGCAAGCGATATGCACCAGGTTTTTGTGTCAGCGCCGCGCGCGAGTTCCGGCGGCTCGGGGTTTGGCGGGGGCGGTGGAGGCGGAGGCGGGTTCTCCGGCGGAGGCTTCGGCGGCGGCGGCGGCAGCGCGTTTTGATGGCACCACGCTGAGGATGGTTCCGGAAACGCGCAGCGAAGCGAAGCACAAAAACCTGTCATTCCGACCGGAGCGCAGCGAAGCAAGCGTAGTGGAGGAACCTGCTTTTTCCCGGTCACGAAATGAAACGACGCCCAGTTTCGGCACCCACCACAAAACCCTGTCATTCCGACCGAATACTACAATCCAACTATTGACGCCTGCCGACGCCTCCCTATAATCCTCACATTCTTTTTGGGGATCGGTCGCTGATCGCGTGCCCACAACATCCGTATCCACAAAATCCGTGTCCACAGAATATAAGATCATCAGAAACAGGACTGTCAAAAAAGCAATCGTCGTTGCCTTCTGTGTGATTGCCACGTTCTGGGTGCTGGGCTGCACCGCGCTTTACCACGTAATGCGACAATCGCCTGACCGCTTTGGCCGCGTGATGGCCAGGATTCCCGGGCCTGTTCCTTTTCTTGCCTTCCCATTCGAAACGCTCTGGATGCGAGCCCGTGCGGGCACGCTGCAAGTGGGCAGCCTCGCGCCGGACTTTTCCCTGACCAAGCTCGATGAGAGCGCGCAGCTGCAACTGTCGTCGTTCAAGGCCGAGCATCGTCCGGTCGCTTTAGTGTTTGGAAGCTACACTTGACCTCCCTTTCGGCGGGAGGTTCCCGCCCTCAACAAACTCTACGAGGAATACGGCGACCGGATTGCATTTCTGGTGGTTTACATCACCGAAGCGCATCCCAGCGATGTATGGCAGATGGAGAGCAACATAAAAGACAAAGTCGTCTTCGCCAGTCCCCATAGCGAAGAGGAGCGCGCCTTCGTCGCTGGAGCTTGTGTACGCAAACTGGGAATCAAAATTCCGGCGGTGCTCGACGAATTTGGCGACTCGACGGAGTGCGAATATACAGCATGGCCGGACCGCCTTTATCTGATTGATGGCGCGGGCCGGGTAGCTTATAAAAGCCGGCCGGGTCCGTTCGGCTTCAAAGCGGAAGAACTGAAAGCCGCGATATTAAAGGTGATTCCCATGCACTAAGTCCTTGTCGAGGTATCACACGTCCCGGACATCAGTAAATGAAATTGCGACAAGAAGAAAAAGACCGCGACTTGAATCGCGGTCTCTTGGTCTTCCAGCTTTGTTCTCGCAGAATGTAGGTTCTATTGTTCGCCGCCCGAAACGTTGCTGCCCCATAGAGCGTTGCTACCCCAAAGAGCATTGCTGCCCCATAACGCGTTGCTGCCCCAAAGTGCGTTCGATCCCCACAAGGCGTTCGAACCCCATAGAGCATTGCTGCCCCATAACGCATTGCTGCCCCAGAGCGCGTTACTGCCGGCAACGGCACTGCTGCTCGAGGTAGTTCCGCTCGAAGTTGTCGACCCACCGGAAACGAATTGCGAAGAGCCCCACACCGCCGCATTCGACCATGTCGCCGAAGTGTTCCACACCGCCGACGCATCGTCGGACAGGTAAACCTGATTCGTGTTTCCGTTGAATGTGGCAATCGGAGACATCGCCGTACCCTTCGCCAGAGCGGTGCTGCTGAGCGCAGCTTCGACATCCACATAACCGGCGCCGACCGTGAATATGTCGTATTGGTCGGTGTAGGTGATTCCTGTGGTTGGATCAGTCGTGCTGGTCGACTGTGGAAATGTCTTGTAGGCCGTCAGCATCAAGCGGGCCTTGACTTGATCGGGAGTGAGTCTCGGGCTCTGCTGCAGCACATCCGCAACCACTCCGCTGACGATGCCGGCAGCCATACTGGTTCCGCTCAGCGTGAAGTAACTGGGAGAAGATGCGCTGCTTCCTCCATTCACGTAGTAGCTGTAAGGTACCTGGTTCGCGGGATACTCGTTGTAGAGCGTCGAGTTCGGCGCCTCCAGCGAAGTCAGCAGGTTGCCCGGCGCAACGATGTCGGGCTTCACGACCGCGTCAACTACGCTGGGCCCTTTCGAGCTGTAGCTGGCAATCAGGTCGTCCACTCGCGTGGGCGTACCCATCGGCTTCATGGCGCCCACGGTGATGACATAAGGATCGTTGCCGGGAGAAGTAACGGTGGCATAACCATCGGTAGGCTGGTAACGGCCGTTATTTCCCGCAGCCACAACTACCACAATTCCATTTTTCCAGGCCTGCTCAACCGCCTGGCACAGCGGATCCAGCGTGTAAGTCTCGTAAACCGCGCGGCCAAGTGAGAGATTGATCACGCGAATGTTGTATCTCGACTTAAGAGCAATCGCCTGGTTGATGGCAGCGATCACCTCGCTGTCGGTGCCCTCGCCGTTCTGATCCAGCACGCGCAGGTTTACGATGTTCGCGCCCGGCGCAATCCCTTTGAAAGTCTTGCTGTAGAAAGGGCCCGTGGATAACAGGCCATCCCCAGCGATGAGCCCGGCCACGTGAGTGCCGTGACCGTATTGATCGTTGGTGCTCGAATTCCCCGACACGAACGACTGTTGATACACAACTCGCGAGAGAGGCAGAATGCCCATGTAAAGATCGGGGTGGTTGCTCACGCCGCTGTCGATCAGTGCCACGCCAACGCCCGCGCCGGTAAAGTTCGACTGCCACGCGAAAGGCGCGTTCACCGCAACGGCCGCATTACTGAGAGTAGGAACCAGTGAACGGTCCGGGCTGATGTAGACGACATTCGACTGGTTCGAAAGGTTAACGATTCCATTGCCGTCAAGTATGGCAACGACGCCGTTGACCAAAGGCAAGTCGGAAAGAATCGTGCCACCAAGTTGCACCACGTCATTCAGCAGGCAACCCACAAGGCCGAGTAAGCCGCTGCAACTCACCTGCGTACCGGGCGCGTATTGCACGATGACCTGTACCTTCTGGGACGAAGGATAATTTTGCAGGTCTGGCGATATTTTCGAGTTGTCGGCATGAGCAAACGGCACCGCAACGATTAACACGAGCAGCAAGAACTTCTTCATTTTTCCCCCCAAAATCTAGCAGCGCCCACCCGGCGCGTAACCTGCCCCAAGTGACCTCTATTGTGCAGGTATGGTTCCAATTCGGAACCAAGACTCCCTTGTGTGTCAGTCACTTAGAAGGAGGTGTGGCGAAATGCAACGGGCACTTTGTCCCACGCCCGGGGCATGAGCCAACTTGTCCCAGCAGCGGCTGTTGGCGCGCGCAGCCTGGTAACCGATCGATTGAAAACCAAGGTAATCAGGTAATTCCGTTTTGGGCGGACAGCCTACCCAGCATTGTTGAGAATTTAAACAACCACTCATGTCGTGGATACGTTTCATTAGCGCGCGCCTGTTCATCTCCGCGATGGCCCTGGCGGGGAGTTGCTGCTTTGCGCTGGCGTTCTCACACTGGCACTCCAGCGATCCCTTGAAATTCGTCTGCTACCTGATTGCGGCTCTGCTGGCATCGTCACTCAAAGTAACCTTGCCCGGCATTGAAGGTACGCTGTCGGTTAATTTCCTGTTCACGCTCCTGGGAATCCTGGAACTAAGTTTGCCGGAAACCTTGCTGATCGGACTTGCGAGCACGCTCGCGCAGTTTTATTGGAGGCCGGCGCGCCAGTTGAAGCCGGTCCAGCTCATTTTCAACGTCTCGCAGGTAACCGTCTCCAGCGCTGTCGCATACGGCGCTTATAAGCTGGTCGTCATTTACGTTCTCCATTCCGTGGGACCACTCGCGCTTCTCGTGGCCGCAATCACGCATTACGGCTGCAACACGGCAGCCATGTCGATGATCATCGGGATAACCGAAGACAAGCCCTTCACAAAAGTGTGGACCAATTGTTACCTGTGGTCGTTTCCGTACTACATGGTGGGAGCGGCCGCGGCCGGGCTGGTGAATTTCCTGAACGCGCATATCGGATGGCAGTCGTCTCTGCTGATTCTGCCGCCCATTTATCTGATGTACAGATCCTATCGTCTTTATCTCGGCAAATTGGAAACCGAGAAGCGCCATGTTGAGCAGGTCTCAAGCCTGCACTTGAGAACGATTGAAACCCTCGCCCTCGCCATCGAAGCTAAGGATCAAACCACGGGTGAACATCTGCAACGGGTACGCGTATATGCCATGGAACTGGCGAAGGACCTAAAGTTGAGCGAGGACGAAACCGAGGCGTTGCGCGCGGCGTCGGTACTGCATGACATTGGAAAACTCGCAGTACCCGAGCACATTATTTCCAAACCCGGCAAACTGACGCCCGAAGAATTCGAGAAGATGAAAATCCATCCGACTGTTGGAGCGGAAATTCTCGAACAAGTCGACTTTCCCTATCCGGTGGCGCCAATCGTCCGTGCCCACCACGAAAGATGGGATGGAAGCGGTTACCCGAACGGATTAGCGGGAGAGGCGATTCCCATCGGCGCTCGCATTCTCGCGGCGGTCGATTGCCTGGACGCGCTGGCTTCGGACCGGCAATACCGGAAGGCCCTGCCTCTAGACGAAGCGATGGCCAAGGTGGTTGCCGATGCGGGCAAGAGTTTCGATCCTCAAGTAGTTGCGATTTTGCATCGCCGTTATATCGAATTAGAGAAACTGGCGAATGAGCAGCCGCTGCAGGCCCCGCCGAAATTGTCGACGGACATCAAAGTGGAGCGCGGCTCAGCCCCGGACGCGGGTTTTGCTGAATCTTTGAGCGCAAAGGGCAATAACCGGAAAGCGGGTCGAGATTCCGTTGCCGCAATGGCGGCGGCTCGCACACAGAGTCAAGAAATTATTGCGATTGTCCGTTCGGCTGGAGGCTCGTTGCGCAAGGAGGATATTTTTTCCTTGCTCGCAGTACGATTGAAAAATCTCGTGCCGCACCATGCCGTGGCCGTCTATTGCCCCAGCAGTAGGGAGCTAACTGCCGAGTTTGTGAGCGGCGAAAATTTCCGTTTGTTTTCTTGCTTAAAGATTCCCCACGGCGAAGGACTTTCGGGATGGGTGGCGCAAAACCATAAAGCTATCTTGAATGGAAATCCTTCAGTGGAACCGGGCTATTTAAACGATCCTACGAAATACAGCACACTGCGCTCCGCTTTAGCTGTGCCGCTCGAAGGAACCACCGGGGTTGCGGCCGTGCTGGCTTTATATCGTGCAGATCAGGATGCGTTCACGGCGGACGATCTGCGGATTGTAGAGGCCATTACCTCGGGGCTAGGAGCATTGCTGGAGAGTGCAGGCAAAACGAAGGCGTCAGCGGTGAGCGCCGGGGCAAAGTAACATTCTGCTGGCGTAAAGTCTACCAAGTGCGTTCAACATGATAGGCGTCGAAAATACTGTCGTTGCTGATGATGCTGAGATCTTCCGCCTGCGCCTGGGCAATTAGCATTCTGTCGAATGGATCACGATGTTCTCCTGGAAGCTTGCCCGCGCGTACAGCGTGATGGATAGAGATCGGCAGGGCCTCACACCCCAGTTGCGCAAGATAACGATCGAAATCGCCGATCAGTTCCTCGCCGGCAGGTAGCTTGCCCAACCGAACTTTCGTCGCGATTTCCCATGCTGATGCTGCGCTGACCAGCATTTCATTATCCAAGTCTTCGATCGCTCGTCGAGCTCGCGAGCTTAATGACGGCGAATCGTTGAAGCACCAAAGAAGCGTATGCGTGTCAAGAAGAAAGCGCATAGCTCACTCCCAGCGGTCGAGTTCTTCGGGCGGAAGTGGTGCGAAAAATTCGCGCCCAACCACTAGCTTGCCTTTCAAGACACCGAGTTTTCTGCGGCCCTTGCGAGACTCAATGGGAACCAGTCGAACGACCGGATCCTTCCCTCGCGCGATAATGATCTCCTCTCCGGAGCATGCCTTCTTTATCAGGCGAGACAAATTGGTCTTGGCTTCATGAATACCAACAGTCTTTGAAATCATTAGCTAAATATAGCTTAGCTAATCGCGAAAAGCAACCCTTTTCTCATGGCCGAATTCTTTACTCCATTTCAAAGCTCACATACATCAGCCCGCCATCGCGCTCGACTTGCAGAACCACCGGATTGCCCGGCTTGATCGTCCCCACAAGACTGCGCAGCCCGTCGACCGAATCGATCGAGCTCTCGTTCAGCTTGTGGATGATGTCAGCTGCCTGCAGTCCGGTATCGGGCAAGATCAGATCGGCTGCGCGGCCTACTACGACGACTCCGCTCGGAATTCGCAGCGAGCCCAGACGCGTACGTAAGTCATCGGTGAGGTCGATGGCTAGAATACCCAGGCGCGAGATCAGGCTGTTCTCCGGATTGACCGCGTCCAGGAGCACGTCCATGTGATCGTGCTGCTCGATGGCCGGAATATAAATCGTCCTTCTTTCATCGCTGCGGAGAATTTCCAGCTTCACCAACTGGTCGAGACGATGCAAGTATAAGGCAGCGGAAAGCGACGGCAGAGTTTCGATGCGCCGGTCATCTGCGCTGAGAATGATGTCCTGAATCTTCAGGCCAGCCGCGGCGGCGGGGCCGTCGGGTTTCACATCGGCCACAACCACACCCCAGCTGCGCGGAAGGTGCAAGCCCTCTGCCAGCGTGAGAGTAATCTCCTGCGCCGTGGCGCCAATTTCGACGCGATGAACGTGCCCGTATTTCCGCAGGCTACGGTAGACGAAATCCACCACGCGCCTCCGCCTTGCGAAAGAATGAAGGTATTGATCCCGAGCACGAAGCCGTTCATGTCCACCAGCGGACCACCGCTGTTGCCGGGATTGATAGGAGCGTCGGTTTGAAGGTAGGTGAGAGCTTTGGTGGGATCGGGCTGGCGGGCGAGCGCGCTCACCACGCCCATGGTAATGGAATTCTGCAGACCTTCCGGACTACCGATAGCGAAAACGAGTTGGCCTACATGGGGCCGCTGCAGGGTGAGAAGAGGCAATGTGGGCAGATCGGTCTCGTCGATTTTGAGAAGAGCAAGATCGGTTTCCGCGTGCTGGCCCACAAGGCGCGCTTCAACGACGCGGCGCTTGCCGATTGGGACCGCCGAGTCTCCCATCGGAAGCGGCAGGGCCACGCGAATGCGCTGAGCGCCTTCCACCACATGGGCATTGGTCATGATGTAACCGCTGGAGTCGACAATAACCCCCGAACCCACCGCGTGCTGGCGAACGATGAACGCAGTCTGGGATCGGTCTTCTTCGCTTTCGCGGAGCGGCCCGTAGCTGGTGACGAGAATCTGCACGACTGCGGGGGAAACCTTGGCGGCAAGGGCTTCAAGGGCGCCGTTGAGCTGGACTAAAACGCCGGGAGGATTATTCGGTTTGGCTTCGGCGCTTTCAGGGCTAATCTGTTTCTCGACGGGCAGTTGAGTGGATTTCTGACCGACCTGGGCGCTGCCGCTAGCTAGGAACAGCACGAACGCTAGAATTTGGAGAGATACGGTCTTGACTTGCCCATCGATGGTCCGAAGTTGATGCGCCATAGGAATTCCTCTGATTACGCCGAAAATGCCTGACAGAAACACTAACACGCGAGTGCTAGCGTTGATGTGAAGCTGTCAATCTCACCGAAATGGCGTCCGGGATCGCACGCCAGCAAAGAGGAACCTAGTTATTACCGTTAACTAATGAGCTATCAGGCTTTTACAAGGGTAACTTTCCGTGATATAACGCCCCTAAGCACAAAAACGGGGGTTGCGCCCCGCCATGAGTTTGATTGACGATGTTGGCCTCATTCGCAGACGGGAAACAGAGAGCAGGCCAGCCTAGAGGAGGTACCGTGGGGGAAGAAGCACGGACCGGAAAACGCTTTCCGCTGGAATTGCCAATTAAGATCCATAAGGGCGAAACCGGGGGCGACTCCGAAGGAATCACCGGAAATCTGAGTGCGGCCGGAGTGTACATCCGCGCGGATTCTTCGATGGAAATTGGTTCGCCCGTGGAATTTGAAATCACACTGCCACCGGAGATGACGGGCGGTCAGGAAAATGTGACCATCCAGTGCAAGGGGCGAGTGGTGCGCGCCGACGAAACCGGCAAAGGTGGAGAAGGCCGCGGCGTGGCGTGCGTGATCGACTCATACGAATTCGTAAGGAACTCATAATCCTTTTGAAGCAGATTTTTCTGGAGCGTTGACAACATGCTCAAACTGATATTGGCCGATAACCAGGCGATCTTCCGGGCGGGCATTGCCAAAGTGTTGGCCGTGGAAGATGAGATGCGCATCGTGGCCCAAGCCCAGACGCCTGAACAGATGTTCATGGCCTTGGACAAGTTCCGCGCCGCAGTGCTGGTCGTGGCCGCGGGATTCCACAATGATTTTGCCGCGATCGTGGTGGCCGCGAACAAGGCGAAGACGCGCGTCATCGTGCTGGCGGACACGGGCGAGAGCGCTCAGCGGCACATGTCGAGCGGGGCCCATGGAGTGGTTTATCGCAATGTTACGAGCGCAGCTTTGGTCGATTGCGTGCGCAAAGTGGCTCGCGGCGAAACTTGGGTGCAGGATGTTGCCGTGCCCAGCGAACTCACTGAGAACGATATGGTCGGGTTGCGCGTGCGCGACCGGCTGACCGCTAAAGAATTACGAATCGTTGCGCTGATCGTTCAAGGCTACAAGAACAAAGAAATCGCGTCGCAACTGGGAACGACCGAGCAGGTCATCAAGAATTATCTGCGCAACGTGTATGACAAAATCGGTGTCTCCGACCGGCTGGAACTGGCGCTCTTCACCATCCACCACCGCATTCTGAACGAGGCCGCTGCAGCCACGACGCAGGGCGCGGCGCCACAACCGCCAGCGGGAGTCGCGCAATAGGTTCATCGCACTAAAGTTCAACTCGAATCGCAACCTGAGGCCGCCTGCGGGCGGCCTTTCAATCTGCCACGGCCTCGGACGAGACTCTTCAGAATCCGCTGGCGGCCAATTGCATCTATGGTTGATATGGAATTTCGACAGCTTGGACGCTCTGGTTTAAAGGTTCCGGTATT
>Ga0182024_10011711_pt1 | contig 17536 bp, 12 predicted proteins | sample P32metaG_FD_120480 | JGI IMG/M metagenome (GOLD analysis project Ga0182024, IMG submission 120480) | Permafrost microbial communities from Stordalen Mire, Sweden - P3-2 metaG (Illumina Assembly) | ecosystem: Environmental > Terrestrial > Soil > Wetlands > Permafrost | place: Sweden: Stordalen... | reverse complement strand
GCGATCCACGTGCTCGCCTCTGAAGATGATCATCGAGATCTGCTCGGTCGCCGAAATATCCTTCAGCGGATTTCCGTTCAGCAGCAGCACGCTCGCGTCATAGCCCTTGCGAAGCATCCCGATCCGGTCCCCCGCACCGAGAGCGCGCGCGGAGTTCCCCGTCGCCGCCTGAAGCGCAACCGGAGGCGGAATTCCAGCCTCGATCCAGAGCTGCAATTCGCGATGAATCGCGGGTCCGTGGATCACCTGAAAATTTCCGGCGTCCGTCCCGGTGACCAGAATCACTCCCGCGCGATACGCCGCCGCCAGATTCTGTTTCCCGAGCTCGAGCCCGGTGTGCCCCGCGCGAAACGCCGCGCGCGTCGACTCAAACTGCGGCGAAACGATCGCTTTCTTGGTCGCATCCAGCAGCTTTTTCGGGCCCACCTGCTGCACCAACGATCGATCCAGCAGATCGGTCTTTCCGGCCGCGGTATCCGCTAATCCTTCCATCACCGCGAGCGTCGGATCGTAGGTTGTGCCCGTCTGCTTCATCTGCGCGAACAGCGCTTCCGGAATCAAGTCGCGATTCGATCCGTGCTCGATTCCATTGACGCCCGCGTCCAGAGCGTCGGCGACATCCTTCGCATTTCCCGTGTGGCAGATCACCGCAAGCTTCGCCGCGTGCGCCGCTTCGACAATCGCGCGAAGAATCGTCAGGTCCAGCCGCGGCATCGGATGTCCCGTCCAGCCGCCTTCGAGAACTACCTTGATTCCATCCACGCCGCGCGTCTTCAATTCGGCGACCATCTTCCGCGCTTCCTCCGGCGATTTCGGAATGCGCAAAAACTCCGCATTGAACCCCGCACGCATCATTTCCGGCAGGTTTTCCGCGATCTCCGTCCCGTGCCCGCCCTCGGCCGTGAACAGCGGTCCCACGATAAACAGCTCGGCTCCCAGCTTTTCGCCGGACGCGATCATCTCGCGGACCTTCAGCACGTCAGCCGTCGCGTCGCCGGCACTTCGCACCGCCGTGACGCCGCTATAAAGATACGCGGCCAGCTCGCGAGGCATCGCCTTGTCCGCCATTTCGTAGTCCGTCGGCTGCTCGTAAATTCCGCCCGGCGATCCCAGATGCACGTGCGTGTCGATCAGGCCCGGCATCAAGGTTTTGCCGGCGGCGTCGATCGCCTCGGCCTTGACGCTCTTCGGATCCGGCGCCGACCCGTCGTAAACCTGCTCGATCTTTCCGTCGCGCATCAGTACCGCGCCATGTTCGATCACCTGGCCGTCGCCGACCAACAGGCGCGCGTCGCGAATCAGCAGCGCATGGCCGCGCTCCATCTCCCGCATCGCGATCTTTTCCTTCGCGATGTTGTTTTCGTTGCGCGAATCCCACGCACCGGCGATGAAGAACGGCGCCATCACCGCGATCACCCACAGTTTCGCCGAGCCTTTCATCTTTTCCTCTTTCTCCCAGCGAAACAGCTTGAATCCGAGAAACGTCGCGACCACCGCCGTCAGCAACAAAACGCCCGCCGCCTGCCGATTGTCGAAGATCGTCTCATGCGTCAGCAGAATATTCTTCATGCCGCGCGTCAGATACGTGGCGGGGACGAAATCGGCCAGCTTTTGCAGCCAATGCGGCATGATTCCCAGCGGAAACGTCGCCCCGCTCAGGAACAGCATCGGAAAGTACAAAATCTGAATGATGATGTTACTCTCCTGCATCGAATTCGCCACTGCTCCGATGATTCCGCCGAACGCGCGGAACGCAATTACGCCCAGCACGATGAACAGAAAGAATGAGCCTAAGTTCTGCGGCAGCGGCATGCCCCACATCACTCTTGCGAGCACCAGCACCAGGATCACCAGGGGCATGTAAGTGACCAGACCCGTGACCATCGACGACACCAGAATCGGGCCCGGCGTGATCGGCGCGACTTTGAACCTGCGCAGAATATTCGCCTCGCGATCCATCACCGATCGCATCCCCGCGCCGAAAAATCCTCCGCCCAGAATGCCGATGCTCAGCACCATGGTCACCACTTGCAATCCCGAGCCGCCCTGATCGGCGTGCATCACGGTTCCAAAGATGAAGAAGAAAATCAGCGGGAACACGTAATTGAAAAACACCACCGCGCGATCGCGCAAAGTCAGCCGCAGGTTCATCCGGATCTGTGCAAGATAGGCGTTCATTTGGCTTTTCCTTGAGCTGCCTCCGGCAGCTACTCCCTCAGCTTCTTTCCCGTCAGCTCGATGAATACGTCTTCAAGCGTGGGCCGCTTCAGATGAATGTCTTCGAGATCGATCCCGTTCTGGTCGATCCACTTGATCAGATCCGGCAGCGTCCGCGCGGGCCGGCTCGAATACACCACCAGATTCAACCGATCGTCGGAGAGCGTATGTTTTTCGGAATGCTCGAAATTCGGAACCGCTTGCGGCATCGGCTGCGCCGTCTGAATCTCCACCCGCGATTGCCCCAGCGTCTGCGCCTGAAGCTCTCGCGGCGTTCCCATCGCGATGATCTTTCCCTCATCCACGATGGCCACCCGGTCGCACAGCTTCTCGGCTTCCTCGATGTAGTGGGTCGTCAACAGGATCGTTCGTTTGGATTCGCGCAGCTCGCCGATCAGTCCGTGAATCTCCAGGCGCACCTGCGGATCGAGCCCCGTGGTCGGCTCGTCCAGAAAAACCAGTTGAGGATCGTTCACCAGCGCCAGCGCCAGCGCCACCCGCTGTTTCTGCCCGCCCGACAGCTTCGAGTAATACACGTTGCGCTTCTCCCAAAGCTGAAGCCGCTTCAGCAATTGGTCGCGATCCACCTCCCGCGAATAGAACGCGCCGAACAGCGCCAGCGATTCGCGCACCGTGATCTTGTCCGGCAGATTGGTGGATTGCAGGCATACGCCGATGCGATCCTTGATCGCGCGCGTGTCCGCCGCCGGGTCGTAGCCCAGCACCACGACGTCTCCCGCGCTCCTCGGCCGCAGCCCCTCGAGTATCTCGACCGTGGTGGTCTTGCCCGCGCCATTGGGACCCAGCAGCCCGAACACTTCCCCCGGCGCGACGTCGAAATCGATTCCGCGCACGGCTTCAAAATCGTCATACGACTTGCGCAGCCCTGCTACATGAATGGCCTGTTCCATCTAGCTCATCTTACAGGCCGCACCCCCCGGCGGCGCTATGCAATTCGGTAAACGGCGGAAAGCGCAGGACGAATGACGCGCCCAAAGGATGTGATCCACCCCCGCGTCATCCCGAGCGCCCCCCGTCATCCCGAGCGCCCCCCGTCATCCCGAGCGCCCCCCGTCATCCCGAGCGCAGCGAGGGATCTGCTCTTTCTGAACCGCGACCGTCAGGGAGCGGACTTACGATCCGTATGGTCCGCGCGAAGCGTGCACCTGCATTCTGACTTCTGAATTCTGGCTTCAGAATTCTTCTTCGCTCGCGTCATCTACCAAACACTCCATAGCAAGAATGTTCCCGGCGAAAAATCAAGTACACTGGAGATGCGGCACGTGCTCATGGTGAATTGTTCGCAAAGCTCACTCACCACCTCAGCCTCGATCGACGCCTCCGCCGGCAATGGCGTAGCGCCTGTGACCATCGGACGGCCGGTCCATGCGGTCAGCATCGGATTTCGTCCGGGGCGGGCGCTCGAGGATGTGTGCGCGCTCGTCGCCGCCGAAGCCGCCCGCGGAACCGATATCATCGCCCTCCCGGAAAGCTTCCGGGGTCAGAATGAATCGAGCCCGGAATCTCTCGACGGTCCCTCCGTCCACGCGCTTTCCGAAGTCGCCCGGAAATACCGGACCTACGTCGTCTGCCCCATCGATCGCATGGAAGCCGGGCGGCGATTCAATTCCGCCTTGCTGCTCGATCGCAGCGGCGAAATCGCGGCGGTCTACGACAAAATCCACCCGGTTTGTTTTAGCGAGTTCGATCAGCAGCCGCCGGTCGCGCCCGGCGATCACACCACCGTCTGCCAGACCGATTTCGGACGTGTCGGCCTCGCGACTTGTTTCGACGTCAATTGGCCCGATCTATGGCGGGAACTCGCGCGCGACGGCGCGGAGCTGGTCATCTGGCCCAGCGCCTACTCGGGCGGCCGGACGCTTCAGGCGCACGCCCTACAGAACAGCTACTACATCCTGAGCGCGACCTGGGTTCCGGATTGCCGCGTCTATGACATCGACGGCGAGCAAATCCTGTGCGATCGCGATAATCGCGGCGGAGGCCTCAACGTCTCCCGCGTTACGCTCGACCTCGACCGGTCCATCTTTCATTGCGACTTAAACGATTCAGGCCCGCTTGAGGCCTTGTTGCGCGATCATCCGGCGGAAATCATCGTCGAGAAGCGCCTGGCCTCGGAAGGCTGGTTTATTTTGAAGGCGATTGGTCCCGGATCGGGCGCGCGGAGACTGGCCGCGCGGTATGGCCTTGAGGAACTGCGCGAGTATCTCGCGCGTTCCCGCCGCCAGATCGATGAGCGCCGCGCAAATCCGGTCACTTCTGCATTCGCCGCAGCCGGTATTGCTCCTGGCTGATCGTCCCGTTCTTCAATTTCTTCCAATCGTCCTTCACGCCGATCAGCCGGCCGCTCACGTGGTTGGATTGCTCCGACGCCAGAAACAGCGCCAGTTCGAGCTGCCGCTCCGGCGCGATTCCCCCGGTCAGGCGCGTCTCCTGCGCGTGCTCCTGTTCCCGCCAGCCCGCCCGATCGCCCGCCGCCAGGATCTGGTCCGTCATGTGCGTGTAGGCTTCGCCCGGCGAGACGCAGTTGATCTGCACATTGTGTTCGACCACCTCTTCGGCCGCGCTTTCGACAAACCGCGCCACCGCTGCTTTCGATGCCGCGTAAACCGAAAAATTCGGCCGCCCCGACGACACGCCGCCGCAGGCGAGCACGATGATTTTGCCGGACCGCCGCTCGATCATCTGCGGCAACACCGCCCGGCACGAATTCATGACCCCCAGCAGGTTGGTGCCGACCACGTCGTGCCAGGCCTTGGGCGAGGTTTCCGCAAATGCGCCGATGGGACCCTGAATCGCCGCCGCCGCGATCAGCACCTGCACCGGCGCGTTGAAGTGCACCCGCATGCGCTCCACTGCGGCCGCCACCTGTTCGTAATCGCAGACGTCGGCGCGAATGCGCAGCGACGCCCCGCCCGCGTGCTCGATCTCCAGATGACACAGATCCAGTTCCGCTTTGCTGCGGGCGAGCAGCCCGACCCGCGCGCCCTTCCCCGCGAATCCGATCGCCAGGCGCTTGCCGATCCCGCGCCCTGCTCCCGTCACCAGAACAGGTATGCCCTTTACGGAGTGCACTCCATCACGTTATTACAAATTCGATGGGGCAGGGCCGTGGCTCTGTGGCGCGGGGCCGTGCCCTGCGGATCTTGACCACCCGACCGTTCAGGCGGCCAACTCAGGCTGCTCGAGACGCGCCTCGATGCCGATCTGCACGTTTTCGCCGTTATCCAGCAGATACCGCCCCGCCACCCACGGCACGATCTGTTCGGCGCGCATTTGCGCGATCTCCCGCGGACCCTGAAACAGAACCATGAACTCCGTATCGGACCAGCGGCTCACGAAATCGTTGTGCCGGAACTGCGAGCCCAGCCGCGCCGACGCCTGCTGCATCACTTCTGCGTTGACTTCGCCCGTGAGCTCGAAATGCACCAGCACCGGCGCCGTTCCGGTGTTCTTTCTCGCCTCGATCTGCCGCTCCATCTCGCGCCGGTTCATCAGGCCGGTAAGCGGATCGGTGACCTCGGATTCCTGAATCCGCCGCTCCACTGCTCTGAGCTCATTGCGCATCCCCGTCACCATCGACTGCATCTCGTGGCCCATGCTCTCCACACAGCTCAGCAGTCCCGCCGCTTCAAGCTCGATCACTTCCTGCAACTGCCCGGGTTCGGCGGCGTATCTGGCAGCTCCCATTTGCGAAGCGAACTGCCGCAGTCTCGCGGCGTAGAAATCCTCGCGTCGCGCAAGCGATCGTACGATCTCATCGAGCGTGGCGATGGCCGCACGCAGCTCGATTCCGTGCTGCGCGACGTAGAACGATGCCTTCGCGCCGAATTCGTCGAGCACGGCCTCGATCACGGCGCAGCTTTCCTCAATCGCTTCGGGCGACGCATCGAATGCCAGCCGCGCGCGTAGCCTGGCTAACCGGTGACGATACAGCCCGCCGACTTCGGGGCAGGCGGCGCCCACGCATTTCGCCATGGTCAGCACCGTCGACAGGTAACAGCTAACCGCACGTTGCAGCGCATCGCGTTGCTCATCGGCTTGCGCATCGTGTTGCGCAGCCTGTCGCGAATCGTCCGCTGAATCCTCCGGCATCTCTTTGGGCCTAAAGATATATCGGCGCTCGGGACCCGCCGAAGATAGAGGAAACACCCTAGGGGCAAATACCTTACGAGCTCTTCGCGGAATTCGCTCCGCTCGCGAGCGGCCGGAATTCCTCGCCGATGCGCCGCAACCCCTCGCGCAGATAATCTTCGCGCGCGCCCAGCCAGATCCGCACGTACCCTTCGATCCCCAGTTGTTTGCCCGGAACGATCAGCGTGCTCTGCCGCGCCCGAATGCCTTCGCATAGTTCGACGGAACCAACCTCCGCCCGGTACTTCATCAGCGCGATCGCGCCCGCCTCCGGTTCGCGCCACTCCAGGAATCCGCCAAACCCGCGCGCCCATTCCCGCGCGATTTCGAGATTCGTGTTCAGCACGGCGCGCGTCCGCGCGTAGCATTTTTCACGATTTTCCGGCGTCACAGCGATGCGCGCCAGCTCGTCGGAAAGCTTCCCGGGGCCGATGGTCAGATAATCATGCTGCGCCCAGCACTCCGCGATCAGTCGCGGCGGCCCGACGATCCAGCCAATGCGCACGCCCGGAATTCCCCACGCTTTTGAAAGCCCGCTGGTGACGATGACGCGATCGCTCATGCCCCAGAAGCTTTTCGCGCGCGGCCGCGAAATCTCAGCGCCCTGATAAACCTCGTCCGCGAGTAGATACGCGCCGATTTTCTCGCAGCGCGCGACCATCCGCTTCATCGCGTCCTCGGAAAGAATCGAACCCGTGGGATTGTTGGGATTCGAAACATAAATGAGGCGTGTTCCCGGCACTGCCGCGCGTTCGAACTCGTCCCAATCCGGCTCCCACGCGGCCTCCGGCCGCAGCCGGAAAGTCCGCGTTTCCGCCCCGAGACTGCGTGGCACGCCCCAAAGCTGCATATAATTCGGCGTTTCGAGCGCGAAACCGTCGCCCGCGCGCACCTGGGCGAGCGCCACCAGGTAATTCGCCTCCGATGTCCCGTTGGTGACTTCGATGTGATCCACGCTCGCGCCCGGATAAATTCTCGTCAGCATTTCGCGCAGCGCGAGCGTACCGTTCGACTGGCAGTAACCCAGCGGCACGTCGAGAAACGATTCGAGATCGAATCCCATCGCCATCAGCTCCCGCAGCGTGAGCGGCCGTACGCCGCTTTCGCTCAAATCGTAGTCGACCAGGTTTTCCCACGTCGACTGCATCCGCTCCATTTCAAACGTTTCAAGTTTCATGTGTTTTTGGAAACAATCATCTCCGCGATATATAAGTCTTCGACGCCCAACCCGGTGAAATCGGCAACCGACGACCCAATCGGTACGTGAGCCGTGCGGGGCCGTTGGAAAAACGCCCCGATTTCGATCGCGCGATTCACCTGATCCCGTGCGTGCTGCAACTCGCCCAGTTTTTCACATTGCGCGATCGAATCGGCGAGCAGCAGATCCGCGCCGCCTAAAATTTCGGGATCGAGCTCCTGCTTGCCGGTCGAATCCGCGCCGACCGCGGAAATGTGCGTGCCAGGTTGCAAGTCGCGCGCGTCGAGCAGCGGCGAACGCGAAGCCGTGCAGGTCACGATGAATTTCACCGACGCCGCGACTTCCGCAGCGCTTCGTGCAACGCGCACGTCGGGCACGAACGCGCGAATCTCCTCCGCGCATTGTTCCACGCGCTCCGGCGTTCGTCCCCATAAATACACGGTCTCCACCGGCATCACCAGCTTGTGAAAGCGAGCCGTCAGTCGAGCTTGAATGCCGCTGCCCAAAATCCCGATCGCGTGATCGCCGCGCCCCAATTCGCGCGCAACCATCGCGGCGACCGCGGCCGTCCGCACATCGGTCAAGTGCCCCGCGTCTTCAAGTAGCGCGACCGGCTCGCCCGTTTCGGCCGATGCGAGCACGATCATGCCGTTGCCCACGCCATGGAAAGTCGTCGCCATCTTCAGCGCGAAATATTGTCCGCCCGTCCGGTAGCTCGACTTCATATGAACTTCCCCGCCCGATTCTTTGCCGGTTTGAATGGTCAGATGCATCGGCATGGGCGTGTCGCATTCGCCGCGCGATTGCGCGATCAGCGCCGCGCGCATGCCGCGGATCACCGCTTCATCATCAATGCACCGCCGAATCTCATCGAGAGTCCAGATTTGCATCAAGCAAGCCTGTACAGAACTTTTTTCACCGCGCCCGCGCTCACATTTCGCCCCGAAATCACGACAACAGTCGGTCCATCCACTTCGCCAATCTTCCCCGATATGCACGCCGCGATCGTTACCGCCGCCGTCGGCTCGATCAGATATTGATGATGCTCGATCATCCAGCGCACGCCTTCGAGAATTTCTTCTTCCGTCACCAGCGCGACGCGATCCACCAGCGGCCCGAGAACGCCGAATGCGAGCCCGCCGATGCCGCCTTCGACTCCGCCCGCCATGGTTTCAACCGCGGGCAGCTTCGTGATCGCGCGGCCCGCGTCCAGCGACAGTTTGAGCGCCGGCGACAGCACATGTTGACAACCGATCACTTTGCCGTGTTTTTTGACGCGCGTTACGTGAAAAGCGAAGCCCGCGGCGAGCCCGCCGCCGCCTACGGGCAGGATGAAAGTTCGCGCTTCCGGCGCGTCTTCGATGCATTCGATGGCCGTGGTGCCACCGTTCGCGGCCATCACCGCGTAATCATCGAATGCCGATATGAACGTGATTCCACGCTGTTTCGCGATCGCGCGCGCCCACTCTTCGGTATCGTCGTACCCGTCGAATTCAGACACCCGCACATCTGAACCCATCGAAATCATTGCCTCATACTTCGATTTGTCGACCGAGCGCGGCACGCAGATGGTCGCGCGAATGTTGGCTTCGCGCGCCGCGTATGCTACTGCTTTTCCATGATTTCCCGCCGAGCACGTGATCACTCCGTCGCGCCGTTCCTCCGGAGTCAATTTCGAAATACGAAACAGCGCGCCGCGGATCTTGAACGACCCGGTAAGCTGCATCGATTCAAGTTTTAACCACACAGGCGCGCCGAGCATCTGCGACAATCCCGGCGAAAATTCAACCGGAGTTCGACGCACGCGATTGCGCAGAAATGTTTCGGCCTCGCGGATCAATTCGAGCGTAAGTCTATCCGCAGTAATCAACCGCCGCCTCCGCCAGAATCGCGGCGATCTGCGCGACCGATTCCAGTTCCACCCATTCGACCGCCGCGTGCGCGCCGCCGCCCGCCGGCCCGATCACGACCGTTTCAATACCAGCCGCTTGGAGCAGCGCCGCGTCCATCCACGGCGTGTCGCCGATGTATTCCGGCTCGCGCCCGAGAATCTTCTTCGCCGCGCGACCGACCGCGCGAACAATCGCGCCATCGCGCGCGACCTCGAATGCATCGCGCACAAAATACGGCCTGACCGTCGCCCGGAAAGAAGCATCGGCGCTCGACAATCGATCGACGATCTCCTGCAATTCACGCACGACCTGCGATTCAGTTTCTCCGGGTCCCGGGGCTTCTCCAGGAACGGTCCGGCGCTCGATTTGCAATTTGCAGGATGCCGCGTAGGTGCTCAATCCCTCGCCGCCGCGAATCATCGCCGCGTGCAGCGACGGCGGCCCCACCAGCGGATGCGGAGGCCGTGCGCGCAGCTCACGCTCCAGCTTTTCCAGCTCACCGAGGAACCATCCCATGCGCATGTTCGCGTCGATGCCTTGCTCGAACTTGCTTCCGTGCGCCGCGCGGCCGATGGTCTCGATTTCGATCCAAAGATAGCCCTTGTGCGCGAGACAAATTCGCGCCGACGTCGGCTCGGTGACGATCGCGGCGTCGGTTTTCAGATGGCGAATCATATCCGAGGTTCCGATGCTCGCGTATTCTTCGTCGGCGACGGCCGCGATCACCACGTCTCCCCGTAAACGATCGCCCGAATCGACCATCGCCTTCACCGCGGCCATCTGCGCCGCGAGACTTCCCTTCATGTCGTAACTTCCGCGCCCGAACATTTTTCCATCGCGAATTGCCGCGGAAAACGGATCGTTCATGCCTTCGACGCCGACGGTGTCGTAATGCGCGTTGAGCATCAGGCTCTTGCGTTCGCCCGTTCCCCTAAGAATTCCCGCGACGCTGACACGCCCCGGCTCGGGCTCGAATTTCCGCACTTCAAGCCCAAGCGAGCCCAGCGCGATTGCAACATATTCGCCGATTTCGGCTTCGCCTTTACCTGCCGCCGCGAGCGTGGGATTGATGGAGTTGATGCGAATCAAATCGGCGAGCGTGGAGTGCAAGTAATCTTTATCGATTTTCACGGCTGTAGGCGATTTTCCCGCCGATGATCGTGAAATCGACGCGTGCATTCAGGATGTCTTCATCGGGGATGGTCAGGATATCTTTCGAAAGCACCGTGATGTCGGCGAGCATTCCGATTCTCAACGCACCCTTCTTGGTTTCCTCAAAAGCCGCATACGCAGGCTCAATCGTGTACGATTTCAGCGCTTCCATGCGCGACATTTTTTGCGCGGGAAAGAATGCTTTGCCGTCTTTCGATTTGCGTGTCACAGCGGCGTAATAGTTGGCAATGGGATCCACGTCTTCGACAGGCGCATCCGTTCCATTCGCCACGTGCGCACCCGATTTCATCAGGCTCTGCCACACATACGCTCCCTGTTCGGCACGCTTCTCTCCCAGCCGCGGGATCACCATTGGCGCGTCTGAGGTGCAATGAATCGTTTGCATCGCCGCGATCACTCCCAGCTTCCCGAAGCGCGGAATATCGGCCGGATCGAGATGCTGCGCGTGCTCGACGCGCCATCGAAGATCGGTTTTCTCGGCATGCGCTTTGAAAGTTCGCTCGTAGATGTTCAGCACTTCACGATTTCCGCGATCGCCGATCGCGTGCACGCACAATTGATAGCCGTTCGCGATCGCGAACCGCGCGGTCTTCTCAATATCCGCGGGCGTTTCGGTGGGAAATCCGCTCGTCGAGGGGAGATCGGAATACGGCGCGAGCATCCACGCCCCACGCGTGCCCAGCGCCCCATCTATTTGTTTTTTGATCGCGCGAACGGTCAGATGATCGTCGCCGAATCCGATCATGCGCAGTCGCGCGGCGTCTTTGAAAATCAGCTCGTTTGAATCCTCGGGTGGCCGCAGCATTACCCACAGGCGCAGCGGCAGTGTCCCCGATGCGGCGCGGCGTTTGAAATGCTCGATCACATCGGCCGGCGAGCCGGCGTCTTCAAACGTCGTGATGCCTTTGGAGATGCACTCTTGCGCTGCGAGATCAATTTCCTTCTCCACATCGGGTTCCTTCATCGCCTTCGCCACTAAGCCTTGGGCTTTCTCGTTCATCAGACCCGTGGGATTGCCGGCCGCATCTTTCATGATGTCGCCGCCCGGCGGGTTCGGCGTATCGCGCGTGATCCCCGCGGCCTTCAGCGCCGCCGCGTTCACGAATACCGCATGACCGCTCGCATGCGTCAACAGCACGGGATTGTTGGGCGATACTTTACTCAGCGCGGCGTGCAGCGGAAATCCGTTCACGTTGGGCGACGGCTTCACGTCCCACTTCTCCTGATGCCAGCCGCGCCCGACGATCCATTCTCCGGGTTTGGCTTCCTTCGCCGCCGCCGCGACCATCGCGACGATCGCATCCCAATTCTTCGCGCCCGTCAGATTGAGGCTCATCTTCATCGCGCCGATCGACGTGAAGTGGGCGTGGCCGTCAATGAATCCGGGAATCGCGAGGCGCCCGCCTAAATCGATGACTTTTGTCGACGGCTGAATCTCCCGCGCGATTTGTGCGTTCGTGCCCACCACGGCGATTTTTCCAGCCGTGATCGCGATCGCCTGCGCGACCGGCATCGCCGGATCGAGCGTCACGATCTTTCCGCTTCGCAAAACCAGGTCGGCCGCGGGCGCGAACGCGCCGCACAAGACCACCAAACAAACCAATTTCATGTGTGTTTTTCCATCATATCGTCGGGGACATGTCATCCAGAGCGAGTCCTAAACGCCGTAAGCCTTCTTCGAGCGGCTCGAGATCCCCGCCGATGCCGATCCTGAAGTGATCCGGCATCTCGAAATATTTTCCGGGTACGACGCTGGTGTCGTATTTGCTCCGCAATACCTCGCACAGTTGCTCGACGCTTCCATTGAGAAGCCGTGGAAACGCGATGGTGCCGAACGGAAATCGCGGCCCGTCGAGCTCCGCGCGGCTGTCGAAGAATCGATGGAGAGCCGCGCGGTTGCGGTCGAGCCGGGCGCGCACGTTTTCGCGAATCCTGGGAAGCTCACCGAGCGCGACGATGCTCGCCAGCTCCGCCATGTGCGCGGGAATCACGCCGAAGAGATCGTTCAAGCGCCACATCGCGCGCGCGAGGCCAGGCGAAGCGATGATCCATCCGCAGCGCAGCCCGCTCAATCCATATACCTTCGTCAAACTCGACGTGACGATGAAATGATCGCCCAAGTGTGCCGCCGATCGAGGCGCGCTCTCAAACGCGGCGTCGAGATAAACTTCGTCGACCAGAACCCGTGCGCCCGCGCGCCGCGCGATTTCGCCGATATCACGGATGGCGGCTTCGTCGGCGAGCGCGCTCGACGGATTGTGCAGATTCGTCAAGACAATCAGTTTCGTCAGCGGCGTGATCGCTCGCTCCACTGCCGCCGGATCGAGCGCGAAACCGGATTCATGCGTCCGCCCAAATCTTCGAATTTCGGCTCCCACGTGACGCGCCGCCGCGAGAACCGGTTCATACGCGGGATGCTCGATCAACGCCTCATCACCCGGCTGTAGCGTCGCCGAGAGCGTCAGATAATTCGCCATCGATGTACCCGTCGCCGCGACGATGCGATTCTGGTCGACACCGCAATGCTTCGCGAGCGCCTCGAGCAGCGGCGGATAGCCGTAAAAACTGGGACCGCTGATCTCCAGATCTTCGACGCGCACGCCCAAATCGCGCAACTTCCAATGCGCGACCCCGCTGGTGGCCAGATTGTACGTCGCGCGCGAATGAAGCTTCGCCCACGGCATGTAGTTCGAGGCCGATTTTTCTACTTCCAAGTGCGTTTCTCCTTCCAAAAGAAATACACCGGCACGCCGGTGAGCAGAATCGCCAGGCCGATGGCGCTGTTCGCGGGATATTTCGAGATGGTGCTCGCAACCACCAAAAAACAGGCGGCGATAAATCCAATGGTCGTGAACGGATGGCCCGGCGTGCGAAAGCCTTCCGATGCGGGCGAGCGCGCGCGAAACACCAGCAGCGCGATGCCGGTCATGCCGAACAAAATGAAATCGACCGAGGTCACGTAGTTGAGAATCTGCTCATAACGTCCGGTGACGGCGATGATCATGGCCACCACGCCTTGCAGTGCGATCGCGACCGCGGGTGCTTCGGTGCGCGGATCGATCCACGCCACCGAACGAAAAAACAGGCCGTCATTGGCCATCGCGAAGTAGACGCGCGGCGCGGTCAGCATGCCCTGGCTCAGAAATCCCAGCGTAGAGATCGCGATGCCGATGGCGATGAATCGCGCGCCCGGTTCGCCCAGCGCGGCGCGCATCACGGCCGACGCCGGAGTGGTGGTGTCGGCAAGACCGCATGCGCCCAGCACGCGCACGTAAACATAGGTCACCGAGAGATACAGCGCGGCTACCGCCGTGACGCCGATGATCAGGCCGCGCGGCAAATCGCGCCGCGAATCGCGCATCTCGCCCGCGACGAAACTGGTGGTCTGCCAGCCGCCGTAAGCGAACAGCACCGGGGTCATGGCCGCGCCGAACGCAGTGATCAGGTCCATCGACATCGTGCGGTCGAGAAGGCCCGTCCCCGGTACCACTGCGGGGCGCGCGATAATCCATCCGGCCGCGACCAGCGCGAGGATCGCGACGATCTTCAGCACCATCAGCGCGCCTTGAACGTTCGATCCGGCGCGCACGCCGAAACAGTTCACGATGGTCAGCGAGGCCAGCGCCGCCGCCGAAACCGCGGTCTCCGGTAAGCGCGCGTGGGTGATGTCGAGAAAATATCGCGCGAAGGTCACCGCGACCGCGGCCATCCCGCCGGTCTGCGTGACCAGGAGCAGCGTCCATCCGTACACGAACGCGACCGACGGATGAAAGGCGTCGCGAAGGTAGGCGTACTGCCCGCCGACTTCCGGCCGCCGCGCGGCGAGCTCGGCGTAAACGAATGCGCCCGCGAGCGCGACCGCTCCTCCCGCGATCCACGCGGTCAGAATCAGGAACGGAGTGTGAATCTGCCGGGCGACCACGTAGGGATTGATGAAGATGCCCGATCCGACGATGCCGCCCATCACGAGCAGGATCGCGTCGAACAGTCCGAGTCGCTTGGCGAGTCGAGTCAACCCGCTACTGTATCAAAGGCTCTTAGCCGCGAATAAACGCGATGAACGCGCATACGTTTATTCGTATCGCAGCGCGACCAGCGGATCGACCCTGGTCGCGCGGCGCGCCGGCACAATGCAGGCAAGCGCGGTCACCGCGATCAGTATCGCGGCCATCGCCAGAAACGTCAGCGGATCGAAGGAGCTGACATCGTAGAGCAATCCGCGAATCAGCCGCGTGAGGGCGAGCGCGCCGATCCCTCCCGCGATCACGCCGGCTGCGGCAAGGCTCATCGCCTGTTCCAGCACCAGTCCCAACACGTCGCCGGTTCCCGCGCCCATCGCCATGCGGATTCCAAACTCGGCGGTTCGCCGCGTGACCGAATATGAGATCACGCCATACAATCCGACCGCGGCGAGCACCAGCGCGGTGGCCGAAAACAATCCGAGCAGCGCGGTCAGAAAGCGCGGGCGCGATCGCGCGCCGGCCATCACGTCGTCCATCGTCCTGACTTGCGAAAGCGGCAGGGATGGATCGATTTCGCGAATCGCGCCGCGCACGGCGGAGATGAGCGAGTTCGGATCGCGCGAGGTGCGCACCGCGAGATACAGAGTGCTTCTTCCGAACGGCGCCTGCCGGTAGGGGAGAAACAGCTCGGTACCGGCGGGCTTGTCGAGCGCCGCGTTTTTCACGTCCTCGACGACGCCCACGATGGTCCGCCAGGGATCCTGGAAGCCGGGCCGCACGCGCCCGCCGATCGCGCTCTGCGCTCCGTAATAGACGCGCGCCATGGTTTGATTGATGACCACGGTGGGCGCCGCGTTCTGATCGTCGCGCGCGTCGAGAAATCGCCCCTCGATCAGACGCACGCCCATGGTTTCGAAAAATCGATCGCCCACGACCGCCCAGTAATCGATATTGTGGCCGGGACCGCCCGGAACCGGCGTGAAATTTTCAATCTGCGTGTCGTTGGCGTTGATCGGCCGCTCCGGCGGTAGATCTTTCATCGCGGTAACGGCCTCAACACCTGGAATCGCCGCGAGCTTGGCCTGCGCGGCGTCCCAGAATCGCTGGACATTTTGAGGCTGCGGATAGCTCGCCTGCTGCAAATTTACACGCAGCGTCAGCAAACCCTCCGGCCGGAATCCGGGATCGACCTCGCTCAGTTTCCAGAACGCGCGAATCATCAGCCCGGTCCCGATCAGCAGGATCAGCGCGAGCGCCAGTTCGCTTGCGACCAGAGCGGAGCGGAATCGATTGGATGTGATGGAGCCGGTTGCCCGGCCGCCGGCTTTGAGCGCGTCGTGCAAACTGCCGGTCGCGATCTGCGCCAGCGGCGCGAGTCCGAACAGCAGCGCGGTCGCGAGCGACACGCCCAGCGTTACGAACAGCACGGTTGGATCGATGCTCACTTCCGATGCGCGCGGGATGCTGGCTTTTCCAGCCGCGATCATCAGCTTGAGGCTCGCGAACGCCAGGCCGAGTCCGAGCGCGGCGCCGGTGACCGACAGAAGCAATCCTTCCACCGTGAATTGCCGGATGAGATCGCCCACGCCCGCGCCGAGCGCCTTGCGAATCGCGATCTCGCGCTGCCGCGCTTCCGCGCGAGCGAGCAGAAGATTGGCGACGTTCACGCACGCAATCAGCAGCACGAACCCGACGGCTGCCATCAAGGTCCAAAGCGCGGGCTTGATGGTGCGGGTCACTTCGTCGTGCAGCGCGTAGGCGACGATGGGATGAGCGTCGTGGCTGAACGGATGGTTCGTGCCGAACCTTGCGAGCGATTGATCGACGTGACGGTCGATCTCATCGCGCGCGTGCTTGAGCGTGACGCCCGGCTTCAATCGCCCGATCAGATTTAAATAGTGACTGCCGCGGCGCTTCGGATCGGGGGGGCCCAATTGCAGCGGCAGCCATACTTCCGGCGCATCGAGCTCGCCGGGAGGAAACGTGAAGGACGCGGGCATGACACCGGCGATGTTCGCGTTCTGTCCGTTGATCTGAATCACGCGCCCGATCACCGAACGATCGGCCGCAAACGCGCGCTGCCAGAGTGCCTGGGAAATCACGGCGACCTGCGGCGCGCCGGGAATATCGTCAGCGGGAGTGATCGCTCGGCCGATCGCCGGCGAAACGCCAAGCGACGGAAACAGGCCGCCGGTGACGAAGCAACTGGTGACGCGAATGGGGTCCGCCGCGCCCGCCAGGTTCACGCCTCCCATGGTCCAGGCGTCGAGCGATTCCCACGATTCGAGCTCGCGCGAAAGCTCGTCATATTCCGGCGGCGAGGTCCAGAATCGCCGCAGGCCCCCGTTCGGAAATTTCGGAAACTCCGTATACAGGCGCATCAGCCGATCGGGTTCGCGATAGCCGAGTGGACGCAGCAGCACGGCATGCACCACGCTGAAAATCGCAGTGGTTCCGCCGATGCCGAGCGCGAGGCAGACGATTGCGGCCGCCGTAAAGCCGGGCGTCGCGGCCAGGGTTCGCGTCGCGTAGCGGAGGTGCTTGAAGAAAGTGGACACAAAGAAAGCCTCGGTTACTATACGGGGGTTCGCACGAAAGGTTACCGCGGCGAGTTGAAACCGCTGCCCGAGGGCGATATCCTGAAACGCTAGGCTTGTCTTTGGACGACTGTCTTGAAGGACTCGCCGCAATCAAGGAGCTTCCTGGAACATGTCCTCGTTTGATGTGCCGCTCGGCAAGCGCGGATTCGGCGCTACCGCGCGTAAAGACAACTGGTGGATCGAACCGCTGCTGGTGTTTTTGGGCTTCTCCGCGTTCATCGTGTATTCCACCTGGGCCGCGCTCCAGAACGCGAACTTCGAATTCGGCCCGTATCTATCGCCGTTCTATTCGCCGCTGCTGATGCGCACCGCGCCCGCGTGGTGGCCGGCGTTTCTGCCGTT